>Ga0207684_10003308_pt1 | contig 15817 bp, 18 predicted proteins | sample KBSK5501metaG_FD_184342 | JGI IMG/M metagenome (GOLD analysis project Ga0207684, IMG submission 184342) | Corn, switchgrass and miscanthus rhizosphere microbial communities from Kellogg Biological Station, Michigan, USA - KBS K5-50-1 metaG... | ecosystem: Host-associated > Plants > Roots >...
CTCGCGCAAATCAAGCGAGCCGATGGATGGGCGCGCATACCAATGACGATCGGGTAAAGATGCTCGACGCGCTGGCGGCAGGCGCCTTGGTTTCCCTGGCGCACCCCGCGCAGGCAGGCCAGTTCATCAAATCGCTCGCTTGACATCGAAGAGCATTGGCCACAGACGGCTAAGACGCGTGGGCGGCAGCGTTGGTTACAAGAAAAACAAACGCGGAATGATTAAAGCGATCTTTTTCGATGCAGCCGGAACCCTGTTCTACTTGTCGAAAAGCGTTGGATATCATTACGCGCTCGTCGGCGCCGAAATCGGACTGACACTCGATGAAAAGCGACTCGAGCGCGCTTTTTCTTCAGCCTGGAAGCAGACGCCAGCAAGGTGCGCGATCGAAGGACCGCGCGAAAATGACGATAAAGACTGGTGGCGAGAACTGGTTAACCGTGTCCTGGACGAATGTGCGCCCTCGCTCGGCGAACTTGACCGGGATAATTTTTTCGAAATTGCTTACGAACACTTCGCCGAGGCCGGTGTGTGGGAGCTTTACCCCGACGTCCTCGCTACGCTGCAAGAGCTGGAACCGCGATTTCAGCTCGCCGTCGTCTCGAATTTTGACGGACGTCTGCGGTTGATTCTCGAGCAGCTCGGCATTTCAAAATTGTTCAAACACGTTTTTGTCTCGAGCGAGATTGGGGCGGACAAACCTGATCCGGAAATTTTTCAACGCGCGCTCAATCTTATCCATCTCAGCGCCGATCAGGTGCTGCATGTCGGCGATGATCCTGGCCGGGATTGGAAAGCGGCCAGGGCGGCAGGCTTGTCAGTGTTTGAATTGAATCGCAAAAAGAACTCGCTGCGCGATCTGCTGCCGATGCTGTTGTAGCGGCGGTCTGCTTGTCGCGCTGTAGCCTTGGCGAAAGCGGGTGACCGCCGAGCAAATCAAATGCGGGATTTCACCTCAGCCCGTAAGGCAGGCGTCCCGCCTGCAACGCGCGCGCGACGGGCTGGAAGCCTGTCTTACACGCTCAGTTGGGTCGGCCGGGACTCGAACCCGCAGCAACCCCGACAAACTCGGGGCTGCTCTAGAGGCTTGAGTTTAGAAACTGGATTGCCTTTGCCGGATTCTTCATTCTTTTGAGACGCTTTTCCAGCGCACGAGCCTCTTCCATCGAGGCAACTTCCCGAGACGCAACCAGGCGTAGTTCGCCACCCAATCGACGGGTGGTGTGGTTACTGCCGCGCTCGTGTTCGTTGACGCGCTGATTCAAACGATCAGTCGCACCGAAATAATGGCGCTGCGAAGCACCGCGCAAAATGTAAACCCAAGCCATGTTAATTTTGGGTCGGCCGGGACTCGAACCCGGAACCAACGCCTTAAAAGGGCGCTGCTCTACCAATTGAGCTACCGACCCGCGCGAGCAGAGTTTGTACTCCACCTCCAACCACCCTGCAAGAATGGACGGAAGGCCTTCATCACACTTCTCTCCTGCCGCGACAAGCAACCTTTTTTGCACGATTGCCATCTGGGGAGCGCACCCGTCCCGGGTGTCGGTAAAGGCGTCCCGCCTTTACGAACTTTAGGTTTTGTCGGCCGACTCTTGCAACGTGAACGAAGTTAACGGTGAGCTGCCAAGAACAGCACTTTCGGTCTCACTCTGCGACTCTTCCGACGACGGCATTAAGAATACCGCCGCGGAAAGAAATGCGAACACGGCTGCCGCCCCCGTCCATTCCCAAAAGCCCAGATGCCAGAACACAGAATGGCGCAGCAGTCCGCGAACGGGCGTCGCCCAGGACGGTTCCAACCGCGTAAGTATCAATAAACACTCGCTCACGAAGACACCGCTCAGCGGCAGCAGGGTTACCACGAACCAGACCCAACACAACCCCGCCGCGAACGAGCTTCTTTCGCGACCTTTCCACGCGCACCAACAACTGGATAACATTCCAAATGCCAGGAATCCTGCCGCAGAGCGGCCAAGAAACTCATGCACTCGCCGAAATCCAAACATATCATGCGTGTGTTGTGGAACAACAAAGGAAGCGCAAATCAACGCGATGATTCCGGTCGTAAAAGCTCCAGCGGCTACCGCCGCCATGCGCGGTGCGATCACGCCCAATTGCCGTTGCAAATACCCTGCGAAAGGCAGCATCAGCAGCGCCGTTAATGTCAAGCCGCTTGCGGCCACGCAATAATGGTCGGGATTGTCGCGGGGCGAGAGCAGGTTGGAAATAACCCGATAACGCCAGTCGTAGTTTTGCGGAAACATCCACGCGCTCACCGTGAGTGTTCCGAAGAATGAAAGGAAGATTAGCGCCAACAACACCGCCAAAGTTGATTTCCGATAAAGCATCGCCAGAAAACTTGCATCGAGAAAAATGCCTGGCAATTGCAACTGAGTACTGTTCACCGGCTTTTGCTCAACCCGGCAGTCTTCATTTTCGCTTTGAGTGTTTTCGCTTTTCAGCATGTCATTAAAGCGATGAATTCGTTTCGGAGCATCCATTTCCTGCCCATCCTTCTTACCCCGATGACATCTGTTCGCGCCGCGGATTTTAATCAGGCTGCCACCACGACAAACCAACTCGGTGTTGATCTTTATCGTCAAATCGCGACCGGCGATGGGAATCTGTGCCTTTCGCCCTATTCCATCCAGAGCGCGCTGGCCATGACCTTCGCTGGCGCTGACGGCAAGACGCGCTCGGAAATGGCCCACGTGCTTCATTTCTCAAACGATGGTGACACTATTCACGCCTCATTCGCTGCACTTCAGAAATCACTTGAAGAGATGGCGAAAAAGACCGCCCGGATCGCGCAGGATTCAAACAAGACCGGAGGTCCAAGCGAACCGATCACGTTGGCTATTGCCAACCGGCTGTTCGCACAGAGCGGATACGATTTTCGCGATTCCTTTCGTGCGCTGGTAAAACAATACTACCAGGCGCCTTTTGAACCGCTTGATTTTCGCACAGACGCGGCTGGCGCGACGCAGCACATCAACAAGTGGGTCGCCGAGCAAACCCATGATCGCATCCGCGATTTGATTCCTGCTGGAGCCCTCAATGAGCTGACCCGGCTGATTCTCGCAAACGCAATTTATCTCAAGGCGCCCTGGGCAGATGAATTTACGCAGGCAGCAACCAAGCCGCAGCCGTTTCATGTTCGCGGCGGCGCACCTGTCGCTGTGCCGACGATGGAAAAGAGAGATCGACATTTTGGTTACGCGAGGCGCGACGGCTTCACGGCGGTCACTCTTCCTTACAGTGGCGGCGAATTGCAGTTCCTTGTCCTCCTGCCAGATGAGGTAAACGGCTTGCCCAAACTCGAATCAAAACTCAACGCCGAGGTGCTCGCGGAGTGCGCGAAGCTGGAACCGCATGACGTAGATCTCTCGCTGCCCAAATTCAAATTCGAACCGCCGACCATAGCGTTGGGCGAGGCGCTGCAAGCTTTGGGCATGAAAACCACCTTCGATAAGCCGACAGGGAGCGCGAACTTTGATAAAATCGCACCGCGTAAACCGGACGATTACCTTTATATTTCGCAGGTCTTTCACAAAACATTTATCGCCGTAGATGAAAAAGGGACGGAAGCAGCCGCCGCCACCGCAGTCGCGATGATGACTGCCACCGCTCGAGTCGGACCGTCGGAGCGGATCGAAGTGAAGGTTGATCGACCTTTCATCTACGCGATCCAGCATGTGCCAAGCGGCACATGTCTATTCCTCGGTCGTCTGACTGATCCGCGATAAAATGGACCTTTCGACCTTCGCGAACGTAGTCAATGCGATTGCGGTGACTGCCGGCGTCATCTTCGCGGCTGCGCAAATCCGCTATTATCGGCAACGCCGGCGCCGTGATGCCATGCTCGAGCTCGTCCGCTCATTCCAGAGTCCGGCATTTACCAGCGCTCTTCGCCGTGTTCTTTCGCTGCCCGATAACGCCGACGCGCAGAAAGTCCGCGAAGTGCTCGGACCAGATGGCGAAGACGCGGTCTATCTGGTTTCGCTGACCTGGGAAAGTCTTGGCGTCCTGGTGTTCCGGCGCGAGCTTGCGCTCGATCTGGTGGATGATTTCTTCAGCGGCCCGATCCTTCTTTCTTGGCAGAAACTGAAGGTTTATTCGGAAGAATGGCGTCGCACGCTAAACCGGGAGACCGGCTCGGAATGGTTTCATTGGTTGGCTGAAAGAATGATGGAGCGAGAAAAGGTTACACCGCCGGTCCCAGCTTATATCGCGCATTCTGACTGGCGATAAGTTGTAGCGGTGGTTCTGCCGACCACCGAATTTATCAAACAGGTGCTCGCCGCGGCGAGCACCTCTACAGCACCGCGCAACGCTACAGAAGCGATTCTGCCGTATAACTCAGTTTTCCATTGATGATTCGCGCCGCTGAAGTGAATGGATGTGGCTCAGTCTTTTTCGCATCCATGATATGTGTCACCTCGACGCCTCGAACTTTCAGGAAATCAGAAATCAAAGCGCGATGACAACGCCACCAAACCGCTTCGGCGCACATAATCGTAGTCGGGCCACTCTCTCCTGCCAGTTTAACAAGGCGATCGATACCTTTCCGAAACTCCTCCGTCTCCATGTAATCGGCATACCCGCGGAAGGCCTCGTTTCGCCACGCCGTGTTGGATGAATCCGGGTTGGGCTTTCTCCGACCGCCAAGCTCGGGAAAATGTTCGTAATGGATTCCGACCTCCTGCAGTGCAGTGGCCAGTGCGTCTTTGTTAAACTGCGGGTGCCGTTTCGATCCGGGTAGCATCCGCACATCCGCGACCAATTTGATTCCGTTCGCCTCGAGCGCGGCCACAAAATCGTCTGTGCCACGCGTAGAATGCCCAATCGTCCAAATCTGCGAAATCAAAAGATCTCCAAAACTACTGCCCTGGCGGCTTCGACACTCCCACGCTTCCGGCCATCGATTTCAACAAGCGGCCGAGATCACTGTTTGTCGAAAGCACCGCCGTGGTGTCCTTTTCAAATGCGGCGCGCATGACATCGAGGCCGCGCAAGAATGAATAAAGCTCCTGCGCATCTGGCGAGTTAAATGCCGACGCATAAATTGAAGCTGCTTCGGCGTCTGCTTTGCCTTCGATTTCGAGCGCGTTCTTCGTCGCGGTCGAACTAATAGAAGCGACATCGCTTTCCTTTTGCCCGCTGATGTTTGCCGCCTCACCTCGACCTTCGGAACGAAATTTCGACGCGATCTGATGCCGCTCGCTCGACATGCGTTCGATGATTTTCTGGGCCACCGCTGGATTGTACTTGCTGCGCTTAAAGCGCTCGTCCAGAAGCTCGATACCAAAGTCCGCGATCTTTTGTCGCGTCCGTTCCGTAATTTGCTTTTCAATTTCGCCGCGCCCGAGCTCGATGTCCGGAATAGTGCTCGGCAAAATTGTTCCACTTTTTTCCAGTTCTTCATCGCGAACTGGCTTCCGCCCTTTGGTGACACGAATGATTTCGACGAGATCATGTGTGGCCACAGCCGTCCGCGTTTCGCTTCCCAAAATGTCGTCCAGACGTGAGAGAGCGCTGCGTTCATCATTAAGACGATTGTAATAAAGTAGCGGATCGTTGATTCTCCAGCGCGCAAAACAATCAACGATCAAGTAAAGTTTGTCCTTTGTCGGACACTCCATCGGCGGACCATCCCACGCCAGAATTCGGTTATCGAACCGATGCAAGGCGTCGATCACAGGCAACTTTATTTTCAGACCCGGCGTGGTTTCGGTACGGACAGCTTTGCCGAAACGCGTGATAATGACCGTCTCGTACTGATGAACGATAAACAACAATGTTCCCCACTTGAAAGCCGTGAGTATAAAAAAAACACCGAGAATCGACATGGTGCGGCTCTGAAGCAAACGAATCAAAGAAGGCAGGCCGGGTGGACCGCTGGGGATGTCCATCATATCAATGCTGCGGCTTGAGAGGCTCCGACGGCAACAGTGGAAGGGTCTGTAGAATGCTTTTCAGACTGTCATCCACGATAACTTTCTTCTGCAAACTTGGCAGGATTGCTTGCATGGCCTCGAGATAGAGACGGCGTCGCGTAATCTCGGGCGCTTTTCGATACTCGGTAAGCAGGAGTGAAAACTTTTGCGCGTCGCCTTTGGCCTCGTTCACGCGGCGAAATGCGTACGCCTCGGCTCTTTTCTCAGTTTCTTTTGCCTGGCCGCGCGCATTTGGCACCGCATCGTTATAAACCGCCCAGGCTTGATTGATCGCGGTCTGCTTTTCCTGCTGCGCCTGATTCACTTCGTTGAATGCCGCTTGCACCGCCGGCGGAGGCCGGACGGTTGCGAGCTGGACCTGTTGGATCTGAAGGCCCAATCCATACTGCGAGGAAAGATCGGCCAGACGCTTTAAGGTAGAGGTTTCGATGTCGTGCCGCCCAATTGTCAGGACTTCGTCCACCGTTCGGTCGCCGATCACTTCGCGCATCACACTCTCGGAAAGGTCTCGTAAGGTCTGTTCCGGTTCTCGCGCGCCGAACAGATATATCTTTGGATCAGTGATTCGATATTGCACGACCCAGGGCACGAGAGCGGTATTCAAGTCGCCCGTGATCATCGTCTCGGTATCTTCCGGTTGCGGATCGCCTTGATAGGCATTGGTCGCGTTCGGCGTGCTAAAACCGAATTCAAGTTTCAGTAAGCGTTGCGTAGGAACGATCCGAATCTCATCGACGTGAGGAATGGCGTAGGCCAAGCCAGGATTTACAATCGCCTCATAGGCGCCGAACCGCGTCTTCACACCCACCGAGTTGGCCGGTATCGAAGTAAAACCGAATAACAGCGTGAAGAGGACGATAATCAGTCCCACGCATGCAATCCCCCCGAGCAACAAGCGCACTGGTTTAAGTTCAAAGCCGCCGCCAGCGATCATGGGTCTCGGCATACTGTTATTGACTCAAACGCGCCGTGAAGCGCAAGCTTTCAATCACGCAGGCCCGGCGCGACCAGGGAAACAATGGCATCGCTTTCTCAGAACCGTCGCATATCGTGTTACCATGAAAAGAATTCTTAAACTCGCCGCGTTCGCTGTCTGGAGTGCTTCGGTCTTCCCAATTTTAGCCGCCGAAACACAAAAACAACCCGCTGCGGGCACAACCGCGCCTAATTTCAGCTTAACCACAGGCGATGGTTCACAGGTCAGCTTGAAAGAGTATCGCGGCAAATGGGTCGTGCTTTACTTTTACCCCAAGGACTTCACCAGCGGCTGCACGCTTGAAGCCAAGAACTTTCAGCGCGATCTCGCGAAGTACGAGCAGGCCGGAGCTGTCGTTCTGGGCGTCAGCGTCGACAGCGCACAGTCGCACAAGGATTTTTGCGCCAAGGAAGGACTAAATTTCAAGTTGCTGGCCGATCCAGATGCGACCGTATCAGCGCAATATGGATCAACCATGGAATATCAAGGGGCCAAGATGGCCGCCCGCAACACTTTTATTATTAATCCGAAGGGCGAAATCGCTAAGGTTTATACGGGCGTCAAACCCCTCGACCACAGCGAGCAAGTGCTGAAGGATTTGGCCCAGATGCAGAAAAGTTAGGAGGACAGAAATGGCAGCAAACAGAAGATCGATTGATTGTCGCGATTACCCGAGCGAGAAGAATTGTTCGTTAAAAATTTCGGGCAGCGAAGAAGAAGTGCTCGATGCGGCCGTGCAGCATGCGGTTTCGGCTCACGGTCACGCCAACTCGGCCGAGCTGCGCGAGCAAATAAAATCGATGCTGAAAGACGAGAATGATTGAATAGCCGATGTGCTCGCGAGACATTAGCATGGGGAGAGGGAAGCAGAATTGCGCAGCGTTGAGAGAGCGTCACCGATTTAGTCGGCTGGCAAACTTCTTAATACTGTCTAAAAACATTGTTGCCGGTTCAGAGAGCTTCCCACTCCACAGCGCCGCGATCGTTAGCGGCGGGAACTTCCGTAGTGGCAGAGCACGTAGACCGCTTTTTCTTCGTAATCCAGGCACTGCTACTGATAGCCCAACGCCAAAACCAAGAGAAGCATAGAGATCGATTAATTCGAGAGAGCCAACTTCGATTGCGGTTGTCCAGGCCAGTCCCAGCTTCCTGAGGCCGGCGTGAAAATGCTTTGAAATCACTTCGGCGGGCGGTAATGAAATTAGACTCTGAGATGGCCCATCGTGGCGGAAAAAATCGCTGATCGTGCAGAATGTCGCGCGCTTGGGGGCGACAAGGACCAACGGCAAGCGCATAAGGGTACAGGAGCTAAGTGACAAGGCCGGGCTTCCTTCCAATTCCGTGATGGCGAGGTCGATCTCACGTTTACGAAGCAACTCTTCCGCGATCGCTTGATTCGCATCGTGTAGCGTTAAATGGAAATCACGGTGCCGTCGCTTGTACTCAATGAGGATTTTCGGCAAGTAGTCTCGCAAAATAATGGCGGGAGCGGCAAGCCGTAAGCGTCGATTCGCCTGACCGCGGATTTGATCCGGCAGTTCGCTCAATCCCGCAAAGAAAGGCTGAATCTCGGCGAACAGCTGAAACCCACCCGGAGTTAGAGCAAAGGGGCGCCGATGGAAGAGTTTGGTCCCCAGACTCTTCTCCAATTGGGAAATCTGGCCGCTGATTGCCGGCTGTTGAATACCATAAGGCATTTGGCACGAGGCAGCCGTTATTCCCCGGTACTTAACGACGTAATAGAAAAGCTCGAGATGATGAATGTTAATGCGTCAAAATCATCATATTAATCGATGATATTGTAAATGATTATCGATTATTACAATCGCGACCGCGAGAGGATAATGGGCGCGTGAATATGCTTATTATTTTTGGAATCGCCGCAGGTTGTATTCTCGCCGAGCGACTTTGGCCGGCCATGGAACTACCTCGTGTTAATGCGTGGTGGGGACGAGTGGTTCTCATCAACTCGATCCAGCTCGGGATCACCGTTCTTGCTGGACAAACTTGGAATCGCTGGCTCGGGCACGTCTCGATCTTCAATTTGAAGGAGCATTACAACGACTGGACCTCGGCATTGATCATCTACCTCTTCTCCACGTTTGTTTATTATTGGTGGCATCGGTATCGACATGAGTCCGCGTTTCTATGGCGGACACTGCACCAGATCCACCACTCAGCTCGTCGGCTGGAAATCGCGACCAGCTTTTACAAACATCCAGTCGAAATCTGGATAAATTCTATCCTAAGCAGTCTGATCGTGTTCCCGTTGTTCGGCGGCAGCATCCGCGCCGCCGGTTATTACACTGTTCTGATTGCGGTTGGCGAATTCTTCTATCATTGGAACATCAAAACTCCTTCATGGCTCGGTTTCGTCTTCCAACGGCCGGAATCGCACCGGGTCCATCATCAATTCCACCATCACACAAACAACTTCGCTGACATTCCGCTTTGGGACATGCTTTTTGGCACATTAAAAAACCCAAAGAAATTTAAAGGGCGCTGCGGATACGAGAGTTGGCGGGAAGATCGATTCGAAGACATGCTCGTTTTTCGAGATGTTCATGCGCCGGGGGCAGAGAAACTCGCGCCTTTGCATTTCTTACCAACCTGCATCGGTTGTTCCAAAAGGTGGGCGTGCTCCGCTTCTAGACAGATGGCCGGCTGAAAGAACAATCATTGAAACGATTGATCGCAATCGCCGCGGCCTTCATTGTTGTCATGATTGTCGGCGCAGTTTTTACCGGATGGATGCTTGCCCACCCAGTTCAGATGCCAATCGGTGATGCTCCAGCAGATCTCAATGCTCGACCGGTCAGTTTCGAAAGTGACTCCGGTGCGAACGTTCACGGCTGGTGGTGCCCAATGCAAAATGGGCGCGGCACTGTCCTACTCTTGCCCGGTATTCGCGCCAATCGCTTGAGCATGGTCGGTCACGCGCGATTTCTGCGGCGTGCCCGCTACTCAGTTTTGCTGATCGATTTTCAAGGAACCGGGGAAAGCCAAGGCGATCACGTCACTTTTGGTTGGAAAGAAAGTCGCGACGTGCTTGCGGCGGTGAATTTTCTTCGAAGTGCGGAACCGTCGAGTCGACTCGCCATTATCGGAAGTTCTCTTGGTGGGGCGGCGGCCTTGCTAGCAACACCACCGCTCAAGGTAGATGGGCTGGTATTAGAAGCGGTCTATCCGACGATTGAGATCGCCACAAGACACCGCCTCGAAAATTATCTTGGTCCTTTGGGCCAATTCACAGCGCCGCTTTTGTTGAGGCAGCTTCACGCGCGGCTCGGAATTTCGGTCGACGATCTACGGCCGATCGATCACATCAGTCGCGTCGCTTGCCCGCTATTCATTATAAGCGGTGAAAAGGACCGCAACACTAGACCGGAAGATACACGGATGTTGTTTTCACGTGCTCAATGCCTCAAGGAACTCTGGCTCGTGCCGAAGGCGGGCCATGTCGACCTTCACAATGCGGCCCCAACGCAATACGAATCGCGTGTCCTTGCATTCCTCGAGCGACTGTGAGCACCGCCGCGTAAGTCACCCGATTTTTCGCCCCTGAATCTAACGGCATGAGACCAAAGATTTTGCCCAGAACTTGGCGCTTGCTCGCGATCGGTATCGTATATTTCGCAGTGATTCTTTTTGGGAGTCTGCCCGATCACCTCATCCTGTTTCCCACGAGGGCGCCAATCGACGCACACGGCGCTGTTCGCAAAACGATTCTGTTTCAAAATGGCGAATTAGAATTGTGGACCGCGGCATCGTCTCTCGCACAGCGAAAGAGCGGCGCGGACATTTACATTTTGCGTTTTTACGGCAACGCGGATCGGGCAGACCGCTGGCCAGCCTGGGAGGCGGAGATGTGGAACGACCGAGCAGTAGAAATTTGGGGAACGAATTACCCAGGATTCGGTGGCAGCACAGGTCCAGCGCGGCTTTCCCGAATCGGACCAGCAGCGCTCACAGCGTATGATGAAATGAAGCGCGATGCAGCTGGACGGCCAATTGTGGTCTTCGGCACAAGTCTTGGCAGCACAGCTGCACTTCATGTCGCGGCCCATCGGCCTGTCGCTGGATTAATCCTGCATAACCCTCCAGCGATGCGGCAAATGATTTTGCGTCAATTCGGCTGGTGGAATCTTTGGCTGCTGGCCGGCCCGCTAGCTGCGCAAATACCGCGCGAACTCGACAGCGTTGCCAACGCGAAAGCAGTCCATGTTCCGGCAATTTTTTTGCTGGCCGAGCGAGACGAAATCATCGCACCACGGTTTCAGCAATTGGTCGTCGACGCATATGCCGGAGAAAAGCGCGTCATCCATTTACGCGGGGCGCAACATAATTCTCCGATCGAAGGAGCCGGATTATCGGATTTGTACAACGCGTTGGACTGGTTGCTGCCCAAGAAAAACTCGCGTTGAAAATTCAGTGGCTCGCGAGTTCCTCAATGACTTTTTGCATGCCGCTTACCACGAGCGTAAAACGGTCGTAGTCGAGCTTGTCGGGAGTATCGGTGGCGCTGTGATAATGCGGGTAGCGAACGGCCGTGCCGTTATCGTTCGCGCCCGGCGCCCCGAAAACCGAATCTTAATGCGCGCCGACCAGAACGATCGGCGGCGAGGTGCCAGTAATTTCGACTTCAATATTGTGACAGAGCTGTCCGCGGACGTCGTAACTGTCGCGCCGCGGCCGCAACCCAGCGTCCGCGAACGATTGCTCGCTAAAACTTTCGGGCAGCGAAGAAGAAGTGCTCGATGCGGGCGTGCAGCATGCGGTTTCGGCGCACGGGCATCAGAATTCGCCCAAGTTACGCGAGCAGATCAAATCGATGCTCCAAGACGAGGGCGATTAGGCTCGTAGTGGACCAGCCGTTGGCCGCCCCAGCGAGCGATCTCGACTTCGCGGGAACATTGCGAACGGCTCCGCGCCGTGCAAAGTCCCCTCGTCGCTCTTTTCGCGGGCATCACCGCTGCCATCGTCGGCGCGTTGCCTGGGCGGCCGTTACCGTTGTCACTGAATATCAGATCGGATACACCACCTTTCAGGTGATGGACCTGGTTTTTTACGCCGTCGCTGTTTACGAAGGCTACCGGTTCTCTTTTGGGCGGCTTTCGCCGGGAGACGCGGGCGGCTCTGCTGGAGCCAACCCTAGGTAGGGCGGCGGCTAAAGCCCCGGATCAGCTTTTTCTGAAACTAGACTGACTTTTTTGTTTCCGCCGCGTTGCTTCCACTTCAATATATTGAGCCGGATGACTGAGTTTGATTTCCTGTCAATCCTTGTCTCGATCATTTTCGGACTCGGTGTCACTCATCTCCTTGCCGGGGCCGGTCGCGCCTTTTATCGGCGTAAACAAAATCCAATCGACGAGACCCACCTCGTCCTCACCGGCGCGACCCTCGTCGCCTTGTTGTTGAATTGGTGGGTATTCTTCTTCTGGAAAACGAGGACCAACTGGACGTTTGACATCTTCCTCATCCTCATCGCCTGGACGATTTCATTTTACATGCTTGCGATATTTCTTTATCCGCCCGGTTTGTCGGACTCCGACAGTTACCGCCAAATCTTCGAGCGAACCAGGGTCGGGTTTTATGGGAGCCTTATTGCCACAGTGTTGCTCGATATTTTGCAAACGAGTATACGGGGAGATGTCTTCCACCCACTCTGGTATCTTCCTTTTGTGGGGCATTATGGAGTGCTCGCGATCGTCGGTGCGGGTTGGAAAAAACGCGGTTTCGATCGGTTCTTCGCCTGGTACTTACTCGTTACGCTTCTGGCGTGGTCGCTCGTCGCCCGGCGATATTTTATGGCGTAGCCGCCCCCTCTCTCAACGCCCCGCCCCAGCGAGCTCCCCGACCACTTTCTGCATTCCATCCACGACGAGCGCAAAGCGGTCGTAATCGAGCTTGTCCGGTGTGTCGGTGGCGACGTGGTAATGAGCGTAACGAAAAGGCGCGGTGTCAGTGACCATGATACCGGGATAACCATGCTCCCAAAATGACCATTGATCCGACCAGGAGACGCCGGGAACGAACGAAGGGAATGCTGCGCCCTGGGAGGGAATTTTTGCGTGCTGCCGAAAGAGACCGACCACCCGCCGCACCAAGTCGCGCGAACGAACATTCCCAACGAATCCAATGAAGTTCCCGGTAGTCGGGTAGAATGCGCCGATTCCAGGCAGCGGATAACTCTGTGAACCTGGTGCGTCGGAAAAATATCCAATCGTTTCCAGACTAATCATGGCGGAGATCCGATCCCCGCACTCCTGGCAACGCTTGGCGTAGACAAAACTTCCCATTTCCGGCGTTTGGAAATACGGCGGCTCCTCATTGACAAACGCGACGAAACGCAGCGTCTGGCGAGTAGTTTTCCCGGCGAACCTGCGGGCGAGTGCGAGCAAGGCAGCGACGCCGCTTCCGTTGTCGTTCGCGCCGGGGGCGCCGAGCACGGAGTCGTAGTGGGCCCCTACCAGCACAATCCGCGGCGCGTCGCCGGGAATCTCCACCTCGATGTTGTCAAAAGTACGACCCCGCATCTCATATCCCTCGCGTCGGGGGCGCAAACCTGCGGCGGCGAACGATTGCTCAATGTAATCGGCCGCGGCCTTGAGCTCGGCATAATGAAATTCATTCCGCTCGCCAATATCACCGGCGAGCTTTTGCACGTCGGCCCTTAGCTCGTCGCGAAGATTAGCGTCTACCGATGAAATCACAGTCGTGGTCGAACTTTCCCCCGGCATTCTGATCATTAGCCACCACCCTGCACTGCCAATTGTTGCGATGGCAACGACCAGCATCGAGACGCGACGCCAGGAACCGATGAGCTGCACGTCACGTCAGCCGATTTTCTTTCGAAATTGCAATGCGCATAGAACGAAGAGCAAGATCGACATGATGATGAGAATGATCAGGTGCGGCCAGTATTCAAAAAAGTTCGCGCCGCGCAGGATGATAGCACGCATAAGCGAGATGAAGTAGGTGGCGGGCAAAAGCGTGCCGAGGGCATAAAATATCCAAGGCATTGTCTCGCGCGGAAAAACGAAGCCGGAAAAGAAAACGCTCGGCAGCATAAAGGTCATCGAGATTTGCAGGGCTTGCATCTGGTTCTCGGCTTTCGTGGCCACGAGCAAACCGAGACTGAGCAAGGCGAAAACATAGACCAAGGTGGTAAACAACATTGCAATGACGTTGCCGGCGATGGGGACATGGAAAAGAAATCGCATGATCGCGAAAAGGATCAGGGCCATGGTCATGCCTATACAAAGGTAGGGCACAAGTTTTCCCAGCATAAGCCCCCAGCGACTAAGCGGACTTACGAGTAGTTGCTCCAGCGTGCCACGCTCACGTTCCCGCACGACCGCCATGGCGGTGGCGAATAATGTGCCTATCTGCAACACGATCCCGATCACGCCCGGAATGTAGAAGTTGGGGCTGCGCATCGTCGGGTTGTAGAGCATTTGCGGCCGAATATCGATCGGCACATTGCGTCGCCCAGTTTCATGAAGGAGCGACGCGACCGATTGGGTCAGCCCAACGGCGATCGCAGTGTTGAGGGCTTGCAAGGCCGTCGTTGAGTTCGAACCGTCCACCAACAATTGCACTTGCGCAGGCTGACCGGCGCGGATTTGTTGCGTGAACTTGGGCGGAATTTGAAGTCCGGCATAAGCGTGGCCTTTGCGAATCTCGCTCGCCATGGCATCGATGCTTTGCACTTCGCCGACCACGCGGAAGGTCTCCGTATTGACGAAGCGATCGATAAATTGGCGGCTCTCCAGCGTCCGGTCTTCATTTAGAATCACCATCGCCATGTGCTTGACGTCGGTATCGAGCGCGTAGCCAAACGCGATCATTTCCACAAGCGGCGGAAAGAACATGAAAAACAACGTCATCGGGTCGCGCCAGACGATGATAAATTCCTTGAACAGGATCGCGCTCAGGCCGCGGAAAGGTTTGCCTTTCATAATATCATCAACGCGGTCATCCCGAGCGGAGCGAGGGACCTCTCATAGGCTGAAAAAGTGTGCTCGAAAGATCCGTCGGGTTCAGTTTTTCTACTAATGCGTTCTTCTTGCTGCGCCGCCAGCCCTTGATTTCCTTCTCACGTGAAAAGGCAGCACGCGGATCTTTGAAGGTCTCGTAATAAACCAGTCGATTAACTTTGTAGACCTTTGTGAAACCTTCTATCTCGCCACTCTGATGCTGCGATCCTCGCCGGACCAGGTTGTTCGTGATGTCCGTATACAGGACGACGCGGCTGCGATTCGTCATTATATAGACATAGAACGTCTTCGTCACTGTGTGGTCCTTCGCTTCGCTCAGGATGACATTCATAATCATGCCGCCCTCCGTTCCTCCTGGCCGTACTTCGCGCTGAGCGTGACGAAAACATCTTCTAGAGATGGCCCGATATCGTGAATCTCGGCGTGATTGATCCCAACGCCGTGCAATTTCTCTTCGATTTCCGCGGGCTTCACGTTTTCATCGACCAGCAAGTGCATCGATTGGCCGAACACGGTCGCGCTACGAACGCCACGCATCTGGTGGACCGCCTGCAATGCCGTGGTGACATGATCGCAGGTTACGTCGAGCCGTCGCGTGCCGGGTGGATTGACCTCCGGCATTTGCTTTAGTTGGTCCGGTTCGCCAAAGACGATTAATTTTGACATGTATATGTAGCCAACGTGATCACAGCGTTCCGCCTCGTCCATATAATGAGTGGTGACAAACAGGGTCATACCTTGGGCAGTGAATTCAAACAGCAGGTCCCATAGCTCGCGTCGCGCGACCGGGTCGATGCCAGCAGTAGGCTCATCAAGAAACAAAACAGTAGGTTTGTGCATGAGTGAGCAGGCCATAGCCAGACGCTGCCGCCAACCTCCCG
>Ga0207684_10003309_pt1 | contig 15817 bp, 13 predicted proteins | sample KBSK5501metaG_FD_184342 | JGI IMG/M metagenome (GOLD analysis project Ga0207684, IMG submission 184342) | Corn, switchgrass and miscanthus rhizosphere microbial communities from Kellogg Biological Station, Michigan, USA - KBS K5-50-1 metaG... | ecosystem: Host-associated > Plants > Roots >...
GCGCGCCGTAGAGACGGCGCTCACGCAAATCGAACGCCAATTCGGCAAGGGTTCCATCATGCGGCTGGGAGATCAGCCGGAGACCGTCATTGCCGTGATTCCCACCGGCTCGCTCGCCGTGGACGCAGCTCTGGGAGTGGGCGGCATCCCGAGAGGGCGCGTCGTGGAGATTTTCGGCCCGGAGTCTTCGGGCAAGACGACGCTTTCGCTGCAGATCATCGCGCAGGCGCAAAAGACAGGAGGCCTCGCGGCCTTCATCGACGCCGAGCACGCCTTGGACGCCGACTACGCCAAGAAGCTTGGAGTGGATACGGAGAATCTCCTCGTCTCGCAGCCGGACAACGGCGAGCAGGCGCTGGAAATCACCGAGATGCTCATCCGATCCGGCGCGATCGACGTGGTCGTCATCGACTCCGTCGCCGCCCTCGTGCCGAAGGCTGAGATCGAGGGAGAGATGGGCGAAGCCCAGATGGGGCTGCAGGCGCGGCTGATGTCGCAGGCGCTTCGCAAGCTGACGGGTATCGTGTCCAAGTCGAAAACGAGCCTGATCTTCATCAACCAGATCCGCGAAAAGATCGGCGTGATGTTCGGCAACCCGGAGACGACCACCGGCGGCCGGGCGCTGAAGTTCTATGCCTCTATCCGTATCGACATCCGCCGGATCGCTTCCTTGAAGGACGGCGAGGCGGTCGTGGGCTCGCGCACGAAGGTCAAGGTCGTCAAGAACAAAGTGGCGGCCCCCTTCAAGCAGGCAGAGTTCGACATCAACTATGGCGAGGGGATCTCCCACGAGGGAGAGCTTCTGGACATGGGTCAGGAGGCCAAGCTCATCGAGAAGTCGGGCTCCTGGCTCTCCTACGGAGACCTGCGCATCGGCCAGGGCCGCGAGAACGCCAAGCAGTTTCTCAAAGAGAATCCGGAGCTCTCGAGCGAGATCGAAACGAAACTGCGCCGCCACCTGGCGCTTCTGCCTCCGGAACCGGCCGACAAGACGCTGCCCGCCGATGAGACGGCCCGCGACAAGGAGCGGGAGAAGGTGAAGAGATAGGTCAATGAGGTCGACTGAGGACTAGGGACTGAGGACTCAAACGGCTTTTGCTCGGTCGTGGCTCGCCTGAGCATTGTCGAAACTCAAGCCGCTTCAGTCCTCGGTCCTCAGTCCTCAGTCCTCAGTCGCGATCAGCCCGAATCTTCGCCGTTTTGGGAACGTTCTCTGAAATACTCGCGTTCCCGATGAGGATGATTGGCAGATGGAGCGCCCGCTTTCTCGCGGGCGCTCTTCTTTTGTCTGCGGGCGGGCTCCCCGCCGAGCCGATTCGCGTGGCGGCCGAGCGGCCGGACGCGCGCTGCCCCGGACGGGTGCTCGGGATCGTCCGGGTCGGAGAGAACGACCGCCTTCCTTCGGGCGCGGCCAGATGCGTGGCGATCCTCACGGTCCCGGACCTCTCCGATCCGGTGCTCGAGGCGGCGGCCACCCGAGCGGCGAGGCTCTTGCGGGTCGAGGCCGCGGTCGTCGAGGTCACTTCCGCTCCCGAACCGACGAATCCCGAGTGGACGACACGGTTCTCCTACGCCGTCAAGAAGCTCTCCTCCGCGATCCGCGGTGCTTCTCCCGGCGCGCAGGTCGGTTATGACCTGACTGCCAGTATCGCGGCGGGTCAGAGCCTCTCACTCGCCAATCTCGAGCTTGCTCCCTACGTCGACGCCTTCATTCGCAGACCCGACCGCGGTTCGATCCGCGAGGAAGACGTCGTCACGGAATGGCTTCTCGTGCGGAGGGTCGGCTCCGGGAGCGCGGCCGGAGATCTGCTGCGCGCGCTCGCGTCCGTGCCCTCGGGCGAAGCGGGCGTGACGCTCGCCGGACTGCTCGCGAATCCCGCGAGCCCGATCTCGGAGGGAGACTGGCGCTCCCTCGAGCGGCTGGGCGCGATCTGGTCGCCGGACGTGTCGCGCGACCCCACCGCAACGAAGGCCACGCGTCCCGACGGGACCTCCATCGAAGTGCTGCGGTTCTTCGACGCAAAGAAGTTCACGCCGATCCTGCTCCTGCCCGACGACCCCGTGGGCGTCGTCTCGGTCGAGCTCTCGGGAGGACCTTTCGCGAAGGCCTCGGTGGAAAACCTCGTCTCCGGGGCCCGCCGCGACTTCGATCTGCGCGGAGGGAACAAACTGTCCCTCGATCTCTCGAAGGGCCCCCTGGCTGTGGTCCTCACGCCGGCGTCCCGCCCCGGCGGCGAGGCGAAAACGAGCGTCGAGGTCGGAGCGACGCGTGGTCTGACGGCTGAGGAGATTGTCGCGCGCGAACGCGCCTGGGACGCCGGCCAGCGCGAAAAAGTCCAGTCTTTCATCTCCGATATGAAAGCCTCCCTGCGATTTCGCATCGGAGAGGTCAACGAGACTTTCGATCTCACGATCCTCGGCCCCTTTTTCTACCGGCGGGGAGAGGCGGCCGACTGGGAGTGGGACGAGTTCTTCTTGAACGGGGTGAAGTGGAAGAGCAAGACGCTTCCGAAGCTACCGATCCTCCAGCCGGAAAAAGTCACGACTCTCCCCCTCGACATCCGGCTCTCCGAGGACTACGACTACCACTTGAAGGGCGAGACGGCGGTCGCGGGCCGGCGCGCGTACGAGATCACGTTCACGCCTCGGAGCACCGTCGGTGAAAAACCGATCTACCGGGGGACGGTCTGGATCGACAAGGAGAGCTTCGGACTCCTGCGGCGCGACTCCGTGCAGCTGAACCTGAAGGGAGAGACCCTGTCCAACGTCCAGACGGAGCTCTACCGGACCCTCCCGGATCATCCCGAAGTTTCGCTCCCGCTCGAGATCAAGGGTCAGCAGGTTTTCTCGACGGCCGGGCGCACGACCGCGATCGAGAGGGACGTCGTCATGACGGCGGTGCGGGTGAATCCTCCCGACTTCGAGCAGAAACGAGCCTCTGCCTACCACTCGCCCGCTCAGATGATCCGGGATACCGACAAGGGGATGCGCTATCTCGTGCCCGACCCGGCGCGCCCCGGCGAGCGGATCGTGGAAGAGAAGATCTCCAAGAAGAGCACGTTCGGGATTCTGGGCGGCTTCTACGACGATTCGCTCTCCTATCCGATCCCGCTCCTGGGAATCCAGCACTTCAACTTCGACCTCTGGGGCAAAGGCAAGCAGCTCTCCGTGTTCTTCGGCGGCGCGCTGATGACGGTCAACTACACCGATCCCTCACTGGTCGGGAGCCGGTTCGACCTGGGCGCGGACCTTTTTGGCGTCGCGTTCGCGTTTGGAGACACCTCCTATCGAAACGGCAAGGAGGTCCCGAGCGAAAAAGTCAAACACCTGCCGGCTATCTTCCAGGCCAACGTGGGACATCCCCTGGGGCCGTATCTCAAGGCGTCCGTCGGTCTCTTCAGCAAGTGGGACAACTACCAGCGCGACAAAGACACCGGCCCCGCTTTCGTTGTGCCGGTCGACACTTTCACCAACGGCGCCGAGCTGAAGCTCGTGGGGAATTTCAAGGGATTCAGCGCGACGGTGACCGGCGGCTACTTCAGCCGAAGCAAGTGGGAACCCTGGGGCGATCCGGCGACATCCGAGTACGATCCCAAGCAGAAGGACTACTGGAAGTACTCGCTTTCGGTCTCCAAAGATCAGTATTTCTCCGGCTTCCGCAAGCTCCATCTCGGCGTGGGCTACCTGGGCGGCGTGGATCTCGATCGCTTTTCCAAATACGAGTTCGGAAGTTTCTCTGGCAACCCGATCCGGGGATTCAAGAGCGGGAGCCTGAGGACCGAGAAGGCGATCGTCGCCAATATCTCCTACGGTCTCAACTTCGAGGACATCATTCGTTTCGAGGGGTTCTACGACCAGGCGCTCCTGACGGATCGCCGCTCCGGCTTCGAAAAGACCTACTTCTCCGGCGCGGGCCTGCTCGCATCCTTGAACGGTCCCTGGAAGAACTCGCTCGTCCGCGGCGAGGTCGGCGTGCCGGTCGTCAGCCACGGTGTCCGCGGATTCGTGGTGAACATCATTTTGTTGAAGCTGTTCTGAAGAGGTCGACAGTCCACAGTCGACAGTCAACAGTCAACAGGTCAGTCGATAGTCGGTAGTCAGTAGTCGGTAGGGACCAGGCTTTATCAGCCGGTCTTGCTTCAGGCTTTTCGAACTCGGAACAGAAACGCTTTCTCCTCCTGGCGGGAATCCAGGAGCTCATGTCCTCCCTCCCGACAGAAGACCTCGACATCCTCGACGGCCGCAGGATCTGTCGCCAGGAGAAGGGCGACGGTCCCGGCGGGGCTCGTGCGAAACGCCTTTGCCAACCGGAGAATCGGGAGCGGACAGTAGAGTCCTCTCGCGTCGACTTCGAGCTCGTTCACGTCACCACTGTCGACTGTCGACTGTCGACTGTCAACTCGGCTATATTGCACCGCTGTCATGCCCGAGCCCATTCCCTTCCCGTCCCCGGTGACCCCGGTCCGACGCGCCCTGATCTCCGTCCACGACAAGTCGGGGGCCGCGGAGCTGGCGCGGGAGCTCGCGGGCCTCGGCGTGCAGATCGTTTCGACGGGCGGAACGGCAGCTCACCTGAAGGAAGCCGGGATCGCGGTCGGCCTGGTCGAAGAGTTGACAGGATTCCCGGAGATCCTCGGTGGGCGGGTCAAGACCCTCCACCCGAAGGTCTTCGGAGGGGTCCTCGCCGATGCGACGCGTCCCGACCATGCCCGCGATCTCGCCGCCTCGGCGATCGAGCCGTTCGATCTCGTGGTCATCAATCTGTATCCTTTCGAACGGACGGTCTCGCGCCGGGCCCAGCGCTCCGAGGTGATCGAGATGATCGACATCGGAGGCCCGGCCCTGATTCGCGCGGCGGCCAAGAATCAGTCGCGCGTCGCCGTTGCCGTCGACCCCGAGGACTACGCGGAGATCCTCGAGGAGATCCGGAGAACGGGGGGCACGAGCCCCGCGCTTCGGGAACGCCTCGCCGCCCGGGCATTTGCCCGCACCGCAGCCTACGACGCCGCGATCGCCCACTATCTCTCCGAAGGTCCGCGATCCGGAGGTGAGTTTCCCGAGAACCTGGTTCTCGCCTACGAGAGGGTCGGCTCGCTGCGATACGGGGAGAACCCGCACCAGCGCGCGGCGCTCTACCGCGAGCCGGAGGCGCCCGCGGAAGCGGTCGTGCGCTTTCAGATGCTCCAAGGCAAGGAGCTCTCGTTCAATAACCTGCTGGACCTGGATGCCGCCGTCGCGCTGGCGCGCGATTTCGACGGTCCGGCGGCCGTCATCGTCAAGCACAACAACCCCTGCGGGGCGGCCGTGGGCGAGACGATCACCGAAGCGTTCGGCCGCGCCTTCGCGTGCGACCCCCTCGCCGCTTTTGGCGGCATCATCGCGATTCGGGGAAGAGTCGACGGCGCAGTCGCTTCTCTCGTCCTCCAGCACTTCGCCGAGGTCGTCGCGGCGGATGACTTCACGCAGGAAGCGATCGACTTTTTCGGCAAGAAGCCCAACATTCGCCTCCTGAAGCTCCCGATCTCGCGCCGGCCGGTCGAGGCGCTCGATTTCAAACGCATCGAGGGAGGACTCCTCGCGCAGGACTCCGACTCCGAGCCGGATCAGGTTTCGGCCTGGCGGCTTCTTTCGCAAAGAAAACCGACGGCGGTCGAGCGCGCGGCGTGCGAGCTCGCCTGGAAGGTCGTGCGCCGCGTCAAGTCCAACGCCATCGTGCTCGCCAACGCGCGACAGACCATCGGGATCGGCGCCGGGCAGATGAGCCGCGTCGACGCCTGCCGCCTGGCCGCGGCCAAGCCCGTCCTTCCCGTCGTGAACTGCGGGGCCGCGTCCGACGCGTTTTTCCCCTTCCGCGACGGCATCGACGTGCTCGGCGAAGCGGGCGTGACAGCGGTCGTCGCGCCCGGCGGCTCGATCCGCGATCCGGAGATCGTCGCCGCCGCCGACGAGCGGCAGATGGCCTTCCTGCAGGCGCCGAGAAGGCATTTCCGGCACTGAGGGGGAATGGATTCATTGGTTCATTGATTGATTGTGTGATTGGGACAGAAAGCAACTTTTTCGCTCAATCTTTCAATGAGTCAATGAGTCAATGATTCAATCGTTCCTGGCAGCGACTTTCGCTCTTGCCGCGGCTCTGTCTCCCGAAGCGGATTCCGCCATCTCCCGTCTCTCCCGCCACTACGCCGACGGCGCGGCGCACACCGCTTCCTTTACGCACCTCTTCACGCCGGCCGGCTTCTCGACCAGCAAGCGAGAGACCGGGACGATCTGGATCCAGAAGCCGGAACGCCTGCGTTTCGACTACCTGGCGCCGGAGAAGAAGACCTTCACTTACGACTCGGGGGAGGGTCGTCTCTATTCGCCCGACGACGGGCAGCTCACGGTCCAAAAGCTGTCGTCCCAGGATCGCGCGCGGCTTCCGATCCTCTTCTTGTCGGATCCGACGGGACTCTTGCGGGATTACGAGGTCACGGCGGAGCCCGCTGGCGACGCGGGGACCCGGCTGCTGCTCCAACCCCGCACGCCTCGGCCCGAGCTCGCCTGGCTGCGCGTTCTGATCGATCGGGACGGGGCGGTGCCCGAGCTCTCCTACGAGGATTCCTCGGGCAACCACACGGAGTTTCGATTCGAGCAGTGGCACAAGGTCAAGGCCCGCTCCGCAAGCGACTATCGGGTGACGGGACCACCGGGAACGAGGGTGCTGGAAAATTAGTTGTCAGTTCTCAGTTATCAGTTTTCAGTTTTCCGCTGGGATGTCAGACGCCTCTTCCAAACTGACAACTGAACACTGACAACTGACAACTTCCCCCCTGAAGATAGAATCCCCCCAATGGCTCAAGAATTCTCCTTCGACGCCGTCAGCAAGGTGGACCTGCAGGAGGTATCCAACGCCGTCCAGCAGGCGACCAAGGAGATCGCGACGCGGTTCGACTTCCGCGGCAGCGCGTCGAAGATCGACTGGAACGAGAAGGAGCTGACATTGACGCTCGTTTCCGACGACGCCCACAAGTTGAAGTCGGTCGTCGACATCCTGGAGGGCCGGCTCGTCAAGCGCGGCATCGCCATCAAGGCGCTCGACTTCGGCAAGGTCGAGGACGCCGCGGGGGCAACGGTGCGTCAGGAAGTCAAGGTTCAGCAGGGGATCCCCTCGGAGAAAGCCAAAGAGATCGTCAAGGCCATCAAGGAGCGGAAGTTCAAGGTCCAGGCTTCCATTCAGGCGGACCAGGTCCGGGTCACCGGCCGCAATAAGGACGACCTGCAGGCGGTCATGGCATTGCTGAGAGCGGGAGACTTCGGCGTTCCGCTCCAGTTTACGAACTATCGTTGACGCCGCCGATGACCGATGCCATGGCCTTTCCTCCTCGGCTCGGCAATCCCCGCTTCGCCCGCGCCTACGAGCTGATCGCCGACAAGCTGGCGCGCGTCGAGGAGGAATTGCTGCTCCATTTCCGCTCCCCGATTCCTACGATCGACCGGATCGGAACGTATCTCGCCTCCGGAGGGGGCAAACGGATTCGCCCGGCCCTCCTTCTGCTGTCCGCCCGGATGCTCGACTACGAGGAGGGGGAAAAGGACGTTCGCTACGCCACGGTCGTCGAGTTCATCCACACTGCGACGCTCGTCCACGACGACATCATCGATGAGGCGCGCCTGCGGCGGGGACGCACATCGGCCAACGCGCGGTGGGGAAACAACCTGACGGTGCTCTTCGGCGACTACCTCTACACCAAGTCGATGGGCATCGCGCTCGACGAAGGAGACCTCACCATCCTGAAGGTGCTGTCGGACACGACTCTCTCCATGATCGAGGGAGAGATCATCGCGATCGAGAAGACGGGAGACATTCACACGACGCGGGAAGATGCCCTCGAGATCATCCGGCGCAAGACCGCCGACCTCTTCTCCGCCGCCTGCCGGCTGCCGGCGCACTTCGCTCCCCGAGGGGACCTCTTCGCCGCCGAGCGTCTGGCCCAGTATGGGCGATGCCTGGGAGTGGCGTTCCAGCTGATCGACGACCTTCTCGACTACACCTCGAGCGAAGAGGCCGTCGGAAAGCCCGTCTTAAACGATCTGCGGGAAGGCAAGCTCACGGTCCCTCTTCTGCTGGCGCTGCCCTCCGCGACGGAGGCCGAGCGCCTCGCGGTGGCGGCGGTGCTGTCGGAACGGGATTTCAAGAGCGTCGAGCCCGGCGAGATCCTGCGATTGGTCCAGAGAGCCGAGGCTGTCGCGCAAACCCGGGCTCTTGCACGCGACTACGCCGGCGCGGCGCGCGTTGCCCTCACGTCGTTTCCCGATTCGCCCGCGAAAGAGGGGCTTTTGCTGGCGACCGAGTCTGTCATCGACCGGGTCTCGTAACCGTCGCTCCGCGCTGCCCAAGCGACGCGGCTACGGCCGCCGCCTCCCTTGGTTACTTCGGGAGACTACGCGCGCCGCGAACCGGGACTAAAGCAAATTCGGGAAATGAAGCAGTATTCCGAATTTAATAAGGCGTTTCAGCAATCGAGCCTTACCATAAAAAAGAAGGAGAATTCATCACAAGCCCGAAGTTTTTATTGAAAAAGATGAGATCCTCTCTATAATAAAAGAAAGGCATGCCCGAACGGTTGAACCCCTGGACCGGTATCTCTCAGACCATCAAGCACATCTCGTCTTTCTTCCCTCCGAGAGAGTCGACGGCCGAGGAGGCCCAGCTCTATTACCGCCGGGCCTGTCTGGCGGCCGCGGAAGAGCGTTACGACGTCGCGTTGATCTTCAGCGGCAAGGCTCTGGAGCTCGAGCCCGCTCACCTGGCGACGCGGCTCCTGATCGCGCAGATCCATGACCGCGGGCTTCGAAACGTGGATGCCGCGGTCAACGGCTACCGCAAGGTCATCGCCCTGGCCGGATACGAGTCAGACAACCCTTACTGTGCGGCGGCCCGCGCCGCCATCGACGCGCTGGTGAACCGGATTCAAGATTTGCGAATCGGGGTGCCGGATTCGATGGTGACGACACCTCAGTCTTGAGCGACTCCCGAATCTCAATTCTGGAATCTCAAATTCCGCCGCGAAGCTTCGGATAACCCCACGGGTACATCGGGGGACTCCCCCAAACAGCGGCCCGCCGCCCACCTGATTCCAGCTCCTTTTCCGTTTTCGCCACTCGCCACCGGCCGTCCGACGGCACCTGCGTGCCGTCGGACAGGGTGAGCAGGAAAAGAATCCCCCCCGCTCCGTCGGGACTCTCGGCGCCAATCACGATGCGATTGAGGCCGCGCCGAAGCAGACCGGAGAGATCGTAGGCGTCGAGCGGATCTCCCGGTCTCTGCTGGCCTTGCCCAACGAGTCCACCATTAAAAAAAAGGGCGTATCGGCGATCGACGAAGAGGAGAGCCTGTGTGGGCCCGCTGCCCGAGCCCTGCCAGTCGAATTCCCGGGCCGCAAAGAATCGCAGCGGGGCGGGCTCTTCGCCCACTTCATCTGCCAGCCAGATCCAACTCGCGGGACCCGTCGCCCGATGGAGTCGATTCTGATGCCGGCGCGCGACGCTCCAGGCCAGAGCGCTCCCGGCGACGGCGAGGGTCAGCACGAAGAGAAACGCCGGAACGAGGCGCGCAAGCAGAGGCGGCGTTTGACGCAAGGCGCCGCTCAGAATATACTTTTATCCCCGACAACATGAAGATTGTCGGAGTCATCCCCGCCCGCTACGCCTCCGTCCGATTCCCCGGGAAACCTCTCGCCTCACTGGCCGGAAAGCCGATGGTGGTTCGCGTGTGGGAAGCCGCGAGAAGCGCGGGGCGGATCGATCGGGTCGTGGTCGCCACCGACGACGAGAGGATCGCGAAGGTGGTGCGGGAGGCCGGAGGGGAAGCCGTTCTGACTTCTCCCGACGCGGCGAGCGGGACCGACCGACTGGCCGAAGCGGCACGCCAGATCCCGGCCGACATCTACGTCAACGTACAGGGGGATGAGCCGCTCATGTCGCCGTCGAACATCGATGTAGCCGTGGAGACGCTCGTGTCCGATCCCCGAAGGGAGATCGCGACCCTGGCGCTGCCGATCCCGGCTTCCGACGCGGCCGACCCCAATGTCGTCAAGGCGGCGGTCGCCGCGGACGGCCGCGCGCTCTACTTCTCGCGCGCGCCGATCCCCTACGCGCGCCATGGACAGCCGGCTTACCGCAAGCATCTGGGAATTTATGGTTACCGGGCGGCCACGCTCCAGCGCCTGGCGGCGCTTTCTGCCTCTCCTCTCGAACGAATGGAATCTCTCGAGCAGCTTCGGTGGCTCGAGGCGGGCTATACGATATGGGTCGGGGAAGCGACCGATGATTCGATCGGGGTCGACACACCCGAGGATCTCCGAAAAGCGGAACTCTTATTCAGAAAGGAGGCCGTCTCATGAGCGGCAAATATGTTTTCGTCACCGGCGGCGTCGTCTCGTCGCTCGGAAAAGGGATCGCGGCCTCCTCGATCGGCGCCCTGCTCGAGGCGCGCGGCTTTTCAGTCGCCCTGGCCAAGTTCGATCCTTACATCAACGTGGACCCGGGCACGATGTCCCCCTTCCAGCACGGAGAGGTCTACGTCACCGACGACGGCGCCGAAACCGACCTCGACCTCGGGCACTACGAGCGTTTCACCACCATGACCTCGACCCGCACGAACAACACGACCGCCGGCCGCATCTATCTCTCGGTGATCGAGCGCGAGCGCCGCGGCGACTATCTGGGCAAGACGGTGCAGGTCGTCCCGCACGTCACCGACGAGATCAAGGAGCACGTCCATCGCGTCAGCCACGACGCCGACGTCGTGCTCATCGAGATCGGCGGGACAGTCGGAGACATCGAGTCGCTCCCCTTCCTGGAAGCCATCCGTCAGATCCGCCAGGAGGCGGGACGCGGCAACGCCGTCAACGTGCATCTGACGCTCGTCCCGTACATCAAGGCTTCGGACGAGCTGAAGACGAAGCCGACGCAGCACTCCGTCAAGGATCTTCTTTCGATCGGGATTCAGCCCGATGTGCTGCTCTGCCGCACGGACCGCGCCTTGCCTCCGGAGGTGAAAAAGAAGATCTCCCTGTTCTGCAACGTGCCGGTCGAGGCCGTCATCACCGCCAAGGACGTTCCGTCGATCTACGAGGTGCCGCTCCAGTTCGCGGCGGAAGGGCTCGACGAGATCCTTCTCGATCTGCTCAATCTACCCCACTACGACCGGGACCTCTCCAAGTGGGAGAGCCTGGTCAATCGCATCAAGAACCCGTCGGGCGAGGTGGATATCGCCGTCGTCGGCAAGTACGTGGAATACGGCGACTCCTACAAGTCCTTGAACGAGGCGCTCGCCCACGGAGGAATCGCCAACAACCTCCGAGTGAAGCTGCACTACGTGGATGCGGAGACGCTCGAGAACGACCAGTATCCCGACGTTTTGGCGCGGGCGGACGCGATTCTCGTTCCGGGAGGATTCGGGCGGCGGGGTGTGGAAGGGATGATGAAAGCCATTCAGTACGCCCGCGAAAAGAAGGTTCCGTTCTTCGGGATCTGCCTCGGCCTTCAGACGGCGGTCATCGAATACGCGCGCCACGTCGCGGGGCTGGAGGAAGCCAACTCGACGGAGTTCGACGAGGAGCCGCGCCACAAAGTCATCTTCAAGCTCCGGGACCTGATCGGTGTCGAGGCCCTGGGCGGAACGATGCGCCTGGGCAAGTACCCGTGCGATCTGGCTTCCGGGTCGATCGCGCAGCGGGCTTACGGCGAGGCGTCGATCTCCGAGCGGCACCGGCACCGCTATGAGGTCAACCAGGAGTACCTTCCCGTTCTGAAGGAGGCCGGCCTCTCCTTCACTGGAATGTCTCCGGATCGAAAGTTCGTCGAGATTATCGAGCTGCACGAGGATCACCCCTGGTTTCTCGGCTGCCAGTTTCACCCCGAGCTCAAGTCGAAGCCCTTCGCGTGTCACCCACTGTTTCGGGACTTCATCCGCGCCGCCAAGGCGCACCGGGCCGCGCGGCAGAAGGAGCTGGAAGAGGCGCTCGCCCCTAAAGAGGACGTAGGTGGTAGGACGTGACGGAAGGTAGGACGTAGGACGTAGGACGTAGGTTCACTCCCCTACCACCTACCACCTAAGTCCTACGTCCTCTTATGGTCCGCGCCGTCACGATCGCTCCGGGCTACGTGATCGGCGGCGACGCGCCTCCCCTCTTTTTCGGGGGGCCCTGTGTGATCGAGTCTCGCGAGCACGCGATCGCGATGGGCCGGCGGCTGAAAGAAATCGGCGAGGAGACAGGCGCGCGGATCGTTTACAAGTCTTCCTTCGACAAGGCGAACCGCTCCTCGAAGGACTCGTTTCGGGGGCCGGGGCTCGAGGAAGGACTCGACATTCTTTCGGACGTGAAGGCAACGACGGGCCTGCCGCTCCTCTCGGATATCCACGAGCCTGCTCAAGCCGAGGTCGCGGCGCGCGTTCTGGACGTCCTTCAGATCCCGGCATTTCTCTCTCGTCAAACGGATCTGCTCGTCGCCGCCGCGAAGACCGGCAAGCCGGTCAACGTCAAGAAGGGACAGTTCCTGGCGCCGGACGACATGGGTCAGGTTGTCGACAAGATCTTCGCCGCCGGAAACCGAGACGTGATTCTCTGCGAGCGAGGAACCTCCTTCGGGTATCACAACCTCGTCGTCGACATGCGTTCATTCGCGATGATGCGCGGCCTCGGCTGCCCGATCGTCTACGACGTCACGCATTCGATGCAGCTGCCCGGAGGCGGGAAGGAAACAGGAGGGCTCAAGCAGTATGCCCCCATCCTGGCGCGCGCGGCGGCGGCGACGGGGGACGTCGACGGCTTCTTTCTGGAGGTGCACGACCACCCCGACCGCGCCCTTTCCGACGCCTCGACTCAGCTCGACGTCGCGATCGTGCCGGCGCTGATTCGTTCCGTGCTGGAGATTTGGAAAGTGGTCCGAGGCTGATCACGACTGAGGACTGAGGACCGAGGACTGAGGACTCGAGCGGCAATCGCCTGACCGCCGCTTTCCTCCGACAGCGTCGGGCTGACGGCGGCGTTTTGAGATTAGCCGAGAACGAGGCCTTGGGATGCGATGCGCGTGCTCCGGCGCGGCAGGAACGGCTTCTCGACTACGCGGTGAAAGCCGAGCTGCGAAGGGCTTCCTCGTCCCCCTCGACGGGTCGCCCGGCTTCGACCCAGGCTTCCAGCCCGCCCGCGAGCGGGCGCACTCTCGTGAACCCTTTGTCGATCAGCGCGCGGGCCACACGGGCCGCCGAAGCCTCGTTGGGTCACGTACAGTACAGGATGAGGTCGCGGTCCAACGGCAGCTCTCCGGAGTGCTCGGGAATTTCGTCGAAGGTCAGGACGCGGGCGCCGGGAATCCGTCGAGGGTCCGCGCGGCGCGCGCCGGGCGTCCTCACGTCGAGCACGAGCGGGCCTTCGCCGGAATCGATCAGGCGGGCAAGATCGTCGACGGAGATGCGGGCCATCCGCAACAGGGCGTAGAAACGGCGGCGCTGCCACCACTTCCAGGCGATGAAGAGCGCCAGGGCGAGAGCCACAATGACAATCGCCCAACCTCCCATCGCGGACAGGAAGTCGAAGACACGGTCGATTGCCCGATGGAACAGCATGCCCGCTCCGATTCCCGCCCCTGCCCAGATCAAAGCGCCTCCCGTGTCGAACAGGACGAAGGAGAAGACGGAGGCCCCGATGGCGCCCGCGAGCGGGGGCGCGACCGTCGAGAAACCGGGGACGAACTTGGCCACCAGAAGGGACGGCATTCCCCACTTCTCGAAGAAGGACGTGGTCTGGCGAACGCAGGAGTCGGGAGACAGAGAGATCCGGCAGAGGGTCCTCAGGACGCGAAATCCGTACCGGCGCCCGAGAAGGAACCAGACCATATCGGCGATGACGGAAGCCAGGACGGCGAGCAAGAGGGCGTGCGAGGCGCGGAAGTTCCTTTCGACCGCGAGCGCGCCGGCAACGATCAGCGTCGGCATCGCCGGGATTGGGAGCCCCAGCTGTTCCCCGAGAACGGTCCCAAAGACGAGCGGCAGTCCGTGCCGGGCGACGTAGCCGACAAACCCTTTCATCGGTGAGGCGGATCTTATGCGCGTTTTGCTCCCTCTCCCTCCGGGAGAGGACCGGGGTGAGGGCAATGGTTCTGCCGTGAACCGAGAAAGAGCGTAAGCTGTTGCTCACTCGTGAAAAGGAAGCTTCCCGGAGCTCTCATCCTCCTGGCCGTGGTGTCGGTCTTCCCGTTGTCTCTGTCCGCCAACGGGATCGCCACCGTCGTCGTGGACCGCGCCGGAAACGTCTATTTCTCCGACTACATCCGCAATCGTGTCTGGAAGTTGGCCCCGGGAGGACCGCCCTCGGTCTGGGTTCGCGGCAAGCACACGCATCATCTCGTGCTCGACCAAAACGGCGCCCTCTACGGCGAAGAGATCACGCCCCGCGGCGTCGCGCAGGGGATCTGGGCGGCAAGCCCGGACGGACACGTGAGCGATCTCTTTCGCGCGAAGCGTAAGGGACAATCCGCAAACTATCGCGGCACCGTATTCACGGTCGATCGCAGCGGGTCGCTCCTCTTTCTGCGCGACTGCCAGATCGCGAAGCTCACCGCGGACGGACGCCTGGAGAGTTGGGCCGGGCGGCGGTGCAGCGGCGACGTCTGGAAGAGCGATACGCTTCGCTACGGACATTTGCATGGCTCGCTCGCGTGGGGCCCCGACGCCACGCTCTATTTCTCCGACGCGAGGAGCGTGCGGCGCGTGGCGCCCGAGGGGATCGTGACCACGCTCGGCGGAACGCCGGTGACGCTCTTCGCTGACCCCCAACCCGGCGAGGCGCGGTTCGATCGGGCCGTCGGCCTCGCCGTGGACACGGGCGGAAATGTCTATGTGGCGGAAAACCACGACCGAACCGTTAAGCGCGTGGCAAAAGATGGGAGCACAACGACGGTCGGACGCCTTCCCTTCTTCTGGTCCCCGACCGGCCTCGGTCTGTCGGGCGAGACGCTCTACGTGGTCGCGAACCTTCGCATTCCCACGCCGGGCTTTCTCGCCGGCGTGGTCGGCAATCCGAGCGTCTTCGCCGTGACGCCGGCCGGCAAGCTTTCCAGCGTCGCGAGCGCGCGCGGCAGCCGCTAGCCGTCGCCCCGGAGACTCGCGCTCAGCGGCGGGGTTCGGCCGGATCCTCCGGGTGGAAACCGAAGGCTGCGATCGCGGCCACGCTCGCCGAACAAACTTCGCAAGAGTCCAGATGGCAAACGGCCTCTTCTCTCTCCTCCGGCGTCATTTCCTTGTTCACGAAGCGCGACATGGCCGCGTCGTCGAGGTGAGCGGAGGGTTCGGGGTCGCTCATGGGCGCGTCGGCAATCATATAAGCCTGCGATTGCGGCATCGGATAGGTGCCGGGCGGGACCGCGGATTGCGCAACGGAATCGCAGGCGCGGATCAATTGCTCCCGCTCTCTCAGGGCGTCGCCGGGCCAGGCGAGTCCGCGCAGCAGCTGCGCGACCCGCCCTGCCAGCTCGGCCCGATCCTCCAGCGGGAATGGCTGGTCGTCGAGCAGCTCAACCAGCGCGTAGAGAACGTCTTTGCCCGAATCATCCAGGGTGAAGGACGCCGGAAAGTCGCGGCCCTGCCGAATCAGACCGGCCAGCTCCTCCGCCCTTGCGCGCGCCTCTTCCACGGGAAGCCCCGGCGGGGCGATCTTACGGTTGACGTCGAAACTCTTTGCCGGTCAGCCGATACGGATTGCCGGTCATCCGATCTTTGCGATACGAGCCGGGTCGGCGGGGGGGGCGGTGGGGGAACCAGCGATCCTTGAGGGCG
>Ga0207684_10003312_pt1 | contig 15814 bp, 14 predicted proteins | sample KBSK5501metaG_FD_184342 | JGI IMG/M metagenome (GOLD analysis project Ga0207684, IMG submission 184342) | Corn, switchgrass and miscanthus rhizosphere microbial communities from Kellogg Biological Station, Michigan, USA - KBS K5-50-1 metaG... | ecosystem: Host-associated > Plants > Roots >...
TGTTCCTGTGCAGTTCCGACGACGACCCGGTGCGCCAGTCGCGCTACCTGCAGACGCTGCTCGAGCGCCGCGTCGACGGCCTGCTGCTCGCGGCCGCGGCCGGCGAGCCGGCCGCGCTCGCCAAGAGGCTGATGCCGACCGGCGTGCCGGTCGTCGTCGTCGACCGCGGCGTGCCGGGGCTCGAATCCGACCTGGTGCGCGTCGATCACCAGGCCGGCGCGGAGCTGGCGGTGTCGCACCTGCTGTCGCTGGGCCATCGGCGGATCGCCTGCCTGTCGGGGCCGTCGGAGTTCGTCGTCAGCCGCGCCCGCGTGGCCGGCTGGCGCATCGCGCTCGAGAAGGCGGGCATCGCGATCGCCGACGACTGGCTGCTCGAAGGCGACTTCAGCGCGCCGGTGGGCCACGAGCTCGCACGGCGCCTGCTGACGAACGCCGACGGCATCACCGCAATCTTCGCGAGCAACGACCTGCTCGCGATCGGCGCACTGCGCGCGGCGGCCGAACTCGGCATCGTGGTGCCCGATGCGCTCTCGGTCGTCGGCTTCGACGGCATCGAGCTCGGCAGCTACATCTACCCGGCGCTGACGACGGTGGGCTACCCGATCCGCGCGCTCGGCGAGGCCGCTGCGTCGGTGCTGATCGAGCGCATTGCCGGCGGCTCGGCTACCCGCCGCGAGGTGGTGCTGCCGCCGAAGCTGACGCTGCGCGAATCGACCGGGCCGGTCCGGACGCCATGACGATGACACACACGCCCGACAGCGCCGCGGTCGCGGTGCAGATGACCGGCATCCACAAGCGTTTCGGCAGCGTGCATGCCAACGACGGCGTGAGCTTGAGCGTGCGCGGCGGCACCGTGCACGGTCTGGTCGGCGAGAACGGCGCCGGCAAGAGCACGCTGATGTCGGTGCTGTACGGCTTCTATGCGGCCGACAGCGGCAGCATCGAGGTCTTCGGCCAGCCGGCGCGCATCCACAACGCGTTCGACGCGATCGCGCTCGGGCTCGGCATGGTGCATCAGCACTTCATGCTGGTCGAGACGCTGAGCGCGATCGAGAACGTGATGCTGGGCGCCGAGCCGCATGTGCTGCTGCGGCGTGCCGATGCGCTGGTGCGCCGGCGGCTCGAGGAGCTGATGGCGTCCACCGGGCTGCGCGTCGACCTCGATGCGATCGTCGGCGACCTGACCGTCGGCGACCGCCAGAGGCTCGAGATCCTGAAGGCGCTGTACCGCGGCGCGAAGATCCTGATCCTCGACGAGCCGACCGCGGTGCTGACGCCGCAGGAGACCGAGCAGCTCTTCGACGTGCTCGCGCGGCTGCGCGCGCAGGGCAGCACGATCATCCTGATCACGCACAAGCTGAAGGAAGTGATGCGGCTGTGCGACCACGTCACCGTGATGCGCGGCGGCCGCGTGGTCGCCGAGTGCCCGATCGCCGAGGCATCGGTCGAGGGCCTGGCCGAGGCGATGGTGGGGCGCAAGGTCAACCTCGGGCGCGACAACGGCACTGCCGCGAGGCCGCCGGGCGAGATCGTGCTGCAGGCCCGCGGCCTGGTGCTGCGCGACGCGCTGCAGGTGACGCGGCTGCACGGCCTCGACCTCGCATTGCACGCCGGCGAGATCGTCGGCGTCGCCGGCGTGGCCGGCAACGGGCAGAGCGAGCTGCTGGAGCTGCTCTCCGGGCTGCGCGCGCCGCAGCAGGGCGTGCTGACGATCGTCGGCAAGGAAGGCGGCGAATCGTTCGATGCGCAGCGCTGGCTGGACCCGCGCACCGCGCGCCGCCTCGGCCTCGCGCATGTGCCGGAGGACCGCCACGCGCGTGCACTGGTGATGAACTTCGCCGCCTGGGAGTCGGCCGTGCTCGGCTACGAAGAGCTGCCGCTGTACAGCCGGCGCGGCTGGATGCGCCCGCGCAAGATGCGCGAGGCCACCGCGGCGCTGATGGAGCGCTTCGACGTGCGGCCGCGCGACGCGAGGCTCGGGAGCTCGAAGTTCTCCGGCGGCAATCAGCAAAAGCTCGTGCTCGCGCGCGAGATCGGCCAGGCGCCGCGCGTGCTGCTGGTCGGGCAGCCGACGCGTGGCGTCGACATCGGCGCGATCGAGTTCATCCACGGCCGACTGCGCGCGCTGCGCGATGCGGGCTGTGCGCTGCTGGTGGTCTCGAGCGAGCTCGACGAGATCCTCGCGCTGGCCGATCGCGTGATCGTGATGAACGCCGGCCGCATCACCGGCGAGCTGCCGATCGCCGACTGCAGCGAAGCGCGGCTCGGCGTGCTGATGTGCGAGACCGACACGACCTCGATGGCGCAAGCCGCATGAGCTCGACGACACCCCTGCCGCGCTGGGCCGATCTGCTGCTGATGCCGATCGTGAACCTCGCGATCGCGCTGCTCGCCGCGGCGCTGGTCGTCGCGCTCGTCGGGCAGAGCCCGGGCGAGGTGCTCAAGGTGCTGGTGCACGGTGCATTCGGCACGCCGCGCGGGCTGTCGTACACGCTGTACTACACGACCAGCTTCATCTTCACCGGGCTCGCGGTCGCGGTCGCGTTCCATGCCGGGCTGTTCAACATCGGCGCCGAAGGGCAGGCGATTCTGGGCGGGCTCGGCACCGGGCTGGTCGCGCTGTGGCTGGGGCCGCACCTGCCGGCGCTGGTGCTGCTGCCGCTGATGCTGATCGGCGGCGCGCTGTTCGGCATGGCCTGGGCCGCGGTGCCGGGGTATCTGCAGGCGTACCGCGGCAGCCACGTCGTGATCACGACCATCATGTTCAACTTCCTCGCGAGCACGCTGCTCGTCTACCTGCTCGTCAATCCGCTGAAGGCGCCGGGCGGCATGTCGGTCGAGAGCGTGCCGTTCGCGCCGTCCGCGCACCTGCCGGGCGTGCATGAAGCACTGGCGTGGCTGGGCATCGAGTGGCCGTCGTCGCCGCTGAACCTGAGCCTGGTGCTGGCGCTGCTCGCGGCGCTCGGCGTCTATCTGCTGCTGTGGCGCAGCCGCGCCGGGTACCGGCTGCGTGCGGTCGGCTCGAGCGAGGGCGCGGCCGCGTATGCCGGCATCCGGCCCCAGCATCAGGTCGTGCTCGCGATGAGCCTGTCGGGCGCGCTCGCCGGCATGGTCGGCATGAACGAGATCGCGGGCGTCAACGGCAAGCTGCTGCTCGACTTCGTCGCCGGCGCCGGCTTCACCGGCATCGCGGTCGCGGTGATGGGGCGCAACCATCCGGTCGGCATCGTGCTGGCGAGCCTGCTGTTCGGCGCGCTGTTCCAGGGCGGTGCGGAGGTCAGCTTCGAGGTGTCGGGCTTCAGCCGCGACATGGTGGTGATGCTGCAGGGCTTCATCGTGCTGTTCTCGGGCGCGATGGCCTACGTGATCTCGCCGTGGGTCGCTTCCGGCATCGCGTGGTGCACGCGGCGCCTGCGTTCCGTGCCGAGCGGCGCGATGTCGGCCTCGGGAGCGCCGCATGGATGAGGCGCTGATCGGCGCGCTGACCGCCTCGACATTGCGCGTCGCGACACCGCTGATCCTGTGCGCGCTCGCCGGCCTGCTCGCCGAGCGCTCCGGGGTGGTCGACATCGGCCTCGAAGGCAAGATGCTGTTCGCGGCGTTCGCCGCGGCCGCCGGCGGTGCGGTGCTGGGCTCGACGACCGCCGCGCTGCTGCTCGCGATCATCGTCGCGGTGACCCTCTCGTGGCTGCACGGGTACGCCTGCGTCAGTCACCGCGGCGACCAGGTCGTCTCGGGCATGGCGATCAACATCATGGCCGCCGGGCTGACCGTCGTGCTCGCAATCGCCTGGTTCCACCAGGGCGGGCAGACGCCGCCGGTCAGCGACGCGGTGCGGCTGCGGCCGCTGTGGCCCGGTGCGGCGGCGGCGCTTCAGGGCATGCCGGCGATCGGGCCGTGGCTGGGGGCGATCGTCGGCGATGGATTGCTCGGGCACAACGTGCTCGTCTACGCGACGCTGCTGCTCGTCGTCGGGGTCTGGTGGCTGCTGTACCGCACGCGCTTCGGCCTGCGGCTGCGTTCGGTCGGCGAGAACCCGCACATGGTCGATGCGGCCGGCGTCTCGGTGCTGAAGCTGCGCTATGCGGCGCTGACGCTCAACGGGGTCTTGTGCGGCTTGGCCGGCAGCTACCTGGTGCTCGCGCAAAATGCTTCGTTCGCGCCGAACATGACGGCCGGGCGCGGCTACATGGCGCTCGCGGCGATGATCTTCGGCCACTGGCGGCCGGTGCGGGCGCTATGGGCGTGCCTGCTGTTCGGCTTCCTGGACGCCGTGGCGATCCGCCTGCAGGGCGTCGCGTTGCCGGGCATCGGCGAGGTGCCGGTGCAGGCGGTGCAGGCGCTGCCGTATCTGCTGACGGTGATTCTGCTGGCCGGCTTCATCGGCCGCACCGTCGCGCCCGCGGCGCTGGGCCGGCCCTATCTCAAGGAACGTTGAAGGAACGCTGAACGCATGACCGATGCACAACAAGCGGAGCTGCTGCAGGCCGCGCGCGCCGCGCAGGCCCGCGCCTACGCGCCGTACTCGCGGTTTCGCGTCGGCGCCGCGGTGCTCGACGAGCAGGGCCGCATCCATGCCGGCTGCAACGTCGAGAACGCGGCGTATCCGCAGGGCCAGTGCGCCGAGGCCGGCGCGCTCGCGGCGATGGTGCTGGCCGGCAGCACGCGCGCGGTCGCGCTCGCGGTGGTCGGCGACGGCGCGGCCGAGGTCACGCCGTGCGGCGGCTGCCGGCAGAAGCTGCGCGAGTTCGCGGCGCCTGACACGCCGGTGCTGATCGGTGATGCATCGGATCTGCGCGCGCGCTACACGCTGGCGCAGCTGCTGCCGCAAAGCTTCGGCCCGGAGAACCTCGCGCCATGACAACGGTGACAACCGCGACGACAGGGACGACGCCGCCTGCCGTGCCGCCCGCGGCCGTCGAGCAGCTGCGGCTGCGCGCGCCGCAGGCCCGGCCGCGCATCGCAGTCGTGCTCGGCTCGGGCTGGGGCGGCCTGGCCGCGCAGCTCGGCAGCGACGCGCTGCGCGTTCCCTACGCCGAGCTCGACGGCTTTCCGCAGGCCGGTGTGCAGGGCCACACCGGCGAGCTCTGGCTCGGCCGCGTCGGCGCGCACGAGGTCGCAGTGATGAGCGGGCGCAAGCACGCGTACGAAAGCGGCGACGTGCACGGCATGAAGGTGCCGCTGCAGACCTTGCGCGCGCTCGGCTGCGAGGTGCTGGTGCAGACCAACGCCGCCGGCAGCCTGCATCCGCAGTGGCCGCCCGGCGAGCTGATGGTGCTGGCCGATCACATCAACCTGTCGCAGCGTTCGCCGCTGGTCGGCGAGAGCGGCTCGGAACGGTTCGTCGACATGATGAACGCCTACGACCCCGCCTTGCGCGCGACGGCGCATCAAGTCGCGCAGCGCAGCGGCCTCGTGCTGCGCGAAGGCGTCTATGTGTGGAACCTCGGACCGCAATTCGAGACGGCCGCCGAGATCCGCATGTTCCAGCGCCTGGGCGCCGACGCCGTCGGCATGAGCACCGTGCCCGAGACCATCCTGGCGCGCCGGCTCGGCATGAAGGTGCTGGCGTTCTCGCTGCTGACCAACATGGCGGCCGGCCTGTCGGACGAGTCGCTGAGCCACGCGCACACGCTCGCGCAGGCACAGGCGGCGAGCGTGGGCGCGAGCCGCTTGCTGGCCGACGTGATCGCTGCGATCGCACTGTGATATCGACGCTGTGACATCGGCGCTGTGACGTCATCGCTTTGAACGACACCATGAACTCCCACGACACCACCGATCTGCAAGCCAGCGCACGGATCGCACTGGCCTGCCTGGACCTGACCAGCCTGAACGACGCCGACACCGAAGCCGACATCGGCTGCCTGTGCGAACGCGCGCAGAGCCCGCACGGGCCGGTCGCGGCGGTCTGCGTCTGGCCGCGCTTCGCCGCATTCGCGCGGCGCTCGCTGCCGGCGAACATCGCGGTCGCCGCGGTCGCGAATTTTCCGGACGGCAGCGCCGATGTCGCGCGCGCCGTGCGCGACACTGCCGAGATCGTGCAGGCCGGCGCGCAGGAGGTCGACGTCGTGCTGCCGTACGAGCGCCTGCGGCTGGGCGACGAGGCCAGCGTCGCGCAGCTGCTGGCGGCGGTGCGCAAGGCCAGCGACGGCCTCGTGCTGAAGGTGATCCTCGAGACCGGCGTGCTCGTCGACGACGTGCTGATCGCACGCGCCGCGCAGCTCAGCCTGTCCAGCGGTGCCGACTTCCTGAAGACCAGTACCGGCAAGACGCCGGTCAGCGCGACACCGCAGGCCGCCCGCGTGATGCTGCGCGCGATCGCAACCGACGCCACGGCCGCGGGCCGCGTCGGCTTCAAGGCCGCGGGCGGCATCCGCAGCGTTGCCGATGCCGCGACCTACCTCGCGCTGTGCCGCGATCTTCTGGGCGCCCAAGCGGTGCAGCCGCGGCGCTTTCGCATCGGCGCGAGCAGCCTGCTGAACGACATCGAAGCGGTGCTCGGCGGCAGGGCCGCGCCGGCTCCAGCGGCGCCCGGTACGTACTGAGCGCGATCCGAAAGCGAATCGAAAGGGAATCGAAAGGGCCGCATGCTGGCGCAGGAAATCATCCGCCGCAAACGCGATGGCCGCGCGCTGAACGACGACCAGATCGGCGTGTTCGTGCGCGGCCTCGTCGATGCGTCGTGGAGCGATTCGCAGGCCGCGGCGATGGCGATGGCGCTGTTCCTGAACGGCATGTCCGACGCCGAAACCGTCGCGCTGACCCGCGCGATGACCGGCTCGGGCCAGGTGCTCGAGTGGGCCGGCGCGATGCTGCCCGGCCCGGTGCTCGACAAGCACTCGACCGGCGGCATCGGCGACAAGGTCAGTCTCATCCTCGCGCCCATCGTCGCCGCATGCGGCGGTTACGTGCCGATGATCTCGGGCCGCGGCCTCGGCCACACCGGCGGCACGCTGGACAAGCTCGACAGCATCCCCGGCTATCGCACGGCGGTGCCGATCGCGGCGCTGCGCGATGCACTGCGCGCGGCGGGCTGCGCGATCGTCGGCGCGACCGGCGAGATCGCGCCGGCCGATGCGCGGCTCTACGCGATCCGCGACGTGACCGCGACGGTCGAATCGATTCCGCTGATCACCGCGAGCATCCTCGCGAAGAAGCTCGCGGCCGGGCTGCAGGGCCTCGTGATGGACGTGAAGACCGGCAACGGCGCGTTCGCGGCCGAGCCGGCGATGGCGCGTGCGCTCGCGCAGTCCCTGGTGCAGGTCGCGAACGGCGCGGGCCTCGCGACGCGCGCGTGGATCACCGACATGAACCAGGTGCTCGGTCGCAGCTGCGGCAATGCGCTCGAAGTGCACGAAGCCTTGGCCGTGCTGAGCAACCGCGCGACCGAGCCGCGGCTGCTCGCCGTGACGCGAACGCTCAGCGCCGAACTGCTGTGCATCGGCGGCCTGGCCGACACGATGGACCATGCGCTCGAACGCGTCGATGCGGTGCTCGCGAGCGGCCACGCGCTCGAGCGTTTCGCGCGCATGGTGGCGGCGCTCGGCGGGCCGGCAGATTTCGTCGAGCGTGCGGGTGCGCATCTGCCGGTCGCGCCGGTGCAGCGCGCGGTCGCGGCGCCGCGATCCGGCTGGGTTTGCGGCATGGCGACGCGCGACATCGGTGTGCTCGTCGTCGAGCTCGGTGGCGGGCGGCGCCGTGCCGGCGATGCGATCGACCGCCGCGTCGGGCTCAGCGAGGTCGCGGCGATCGGCCGGCGCGTCGAAGCCGGTGATCCGCTCGCGGTCGTGCACGCCGCCGACGCTGCGAGTGCCGAGGCCGCGTGCGCGCGGCTGCGCGAGTTGGTCGCCCTCGGCGATGCGGCACCGCCCGAAGCGCCGCTGCTGATCGAACGTTTGACCTACGACTTGAAGAAGTAAAGAAGTAAGCGCCCATGAAGATTCTGTTCGACACCGACCCCGGCATCGATGACGCGATGGCCCTGCTGATGCTGGCGCGCGACCCGCGTGCCGAGCTCGTCGGCCTGACCACCGTGTTCGGCAATGCCCCGATCGAGACCACGACGCACAACGCGCTCGCGCTGTGCGAGCGCTTCGGCATCGACGTGCCGATCGCGCGCGGCGCCGCGCAGCCGCTGGTGCGACCGGCCGGCGATCACCCGGAGGTCGTACACGGTCGCGACGGCATGGGCAACACGGCCACGCTGCCAGCGCCGCGCAAGCGGCGCGCTGAGCAGCAGGCGGCGCCGCGGCTGATCAGCGAGCTCGCGCGCCGGCATTCGGGCGAGCTGGTGCTCGTCGCCGTCGGCCCGCTGACCAACCTCGCGCTGGCGCTGCGCGACGACCCGCAGCTCGTGGAGCACGTGCGCAAGGTCGTCGTGATGGGCGGCGCGTTCGGCGTCAACGGGCACAGCGGCAACGTCTCGCCGGTCGCCGAGGCCAACGCGGCCGGCGACCCGCATGCGGCCGATCTGGTCTTCACCTCGCGCTGGGACGTGACCATCGTCGGCCTGGACGTGACCCACGAGGTCCTGATGGACACCGCCTACCTCGACGCGCTCGGTCGCGACGGCGGCGAGGAGGGCGCGTTCATCCGCGAGATCACACGCCACTACGAGAACTTCTACAACGCGCGCACCGGCGGCGGCATCTTCTCGCATGACCCGAGTGCGGTCGCGTGCGCGCTCGATCCCGGTGCGTTCACGTTGCGAAGCGGTGCAGTGCGCGTCGTCGGCGACGGCATCGCCGCCGGCCAGACGATTCAATCGATCACGGGCCGCGCGTTCCCGGCCACCGACTGGGACGGATTGCCGGCGCAGTCGGTCTGCATCGGCGTCGATGCCGCACGGCTGCTGGCCGAATACAGAGCCTGCTTCGTCCGGGCGTAGCGTCGCCTAGCGTCGTCGCCCTCCTCGGAGGGCGTTTTTCTGATGGCAGGCGGCTTTGCAATGTAAATCGGGGCGTGTAACGAAGTTTTAACGCGCCCCTGGCAAGCTCTTTGCTGAATGTTGCTGGATTCCTCGGGCGGCACCCGCTAGACGAAAACGTTTGCGCGCTTCGTCTGGTCGGTCCGAACACGATACAGACACTTACCAATCCGACAGACCAAGGAAAGGAAACGCCTCTTCATGCGCACGTTCACGCTCAATGCCATTGCCCTGGCGGCCATCACGCTGCTCGGGACCGCCGCGCAAGCCCAATCCTCGGCGCCGCAAGAACTCGAGAAAGTCAATGTCACCGGCAACGGCGACAAGCTCGGCACCGGCTTGCTGATCGACGAGGACGCGCCCAAGGCCCGCAGCTCGGTGACCAAGGCCCAGCTCGAGAAGACGCGTTCCAGTGGCAACCCGTTCCAGGCGCTGTCGCTGCTGCCCGGCGTGAACAGCTCGAGCTTCGATGCGACCGGCATGTTCGGCGGCAACCTGCGGGTGCGCGGCTTCAACAGCGACCAGATGGGCTTCACGATCAACGGCGCACCGGTCAACGACTCGGGCAGCTTCTCGGTGTTCCCGCAGGAGTACGTCGACTCGGAGAACCTGTGCACGCTGTACATCACGCAAGGCGCGCCGGACACCGACTCGCCGCACGTCGGCGCCTCGGGTGGCAACGTCGGCATCGTGTCGTGCGCGCCCTCCGACGAGCAGGCCGTGCGCGTCGCGCTCTCGGGCGGGCAGCTCGGCTACTACCGGATCTTCGGGCGGGTCAACACCGGCAAGATCGGCAACTTCAAGGGCTACGTCTCGGTGTCGGACTCGAAGGTGAACAAGTGGAAGGGTGACGGCCGCGCAAGCCGCAAACACCTCGACGCTGCTGCCGAATACGACCTGGGCGGCAGCAACAAGCTCTCGGCGACGCTGCTCTACAACCGCGCGGTCACGAACAACTTCCAGTCGTTCAACCAGGGCCAATGGAACACCCTGGGCTACTACGCCGACTACTCGTCGGTCGTGCCGCAGCATGCAACGCCGGGCGCCGGCAAGCAGACCGACGCGAACCCGTCGCCCGCGTACTACGGCTACTCGCTGAACCCGTTCGAGAACTACCTGCTGAGCGGCAAGGGCTCGTTCGCGCTGACCGACAAGCTGCGCCTGGATGCCATCCCGTACTTCTGGTACGGCTACGGCACCGGCGGCACGCAGCAGACGGCGCTGACCGAATCGACGTCGGCCACCGCCGTGCACGGCGGCATCGCCGACATCAACGGCGACGGCGATACGCTGGACACCGTGCTGGTCTATCGCGGCAGCCTGACGCAGACGTTCCGCCCTGGCATCACGACCAGCCTGACCTACACGCTGGACAACCAGCGAATCGTCGGCGGCCTCTGGTTCGAGCGCGCGCGCCATCGCCAGACGCAGCCGGCCGTGCACGTCGACAACAGCGGCGGCATCGCCGACATCTGGCTCGGCGGCAACCTGCTCAACTACGTGGACGGCACGACCTACCAGGGCCGCAACCAGATGACGATCTCGACCGGCGAGAGCGTGTTCCTGCAGGACACGGTCAGCCTGCTCGGCAGCAAGCTGGAGGTCACGCCGGCGTTCAGCTATCGCCGCATCAAGCGCGATTTCACGAATTTCGCGAACTCGGGAACGTCGGGTGGCGGCAGCAGCGCCGTGGACTATCAGATCGACAAGACCTACTCCGAGCCTCTGCCCAGCCTGGCCGTCAGCTACCAGGCACTGCCCAGCCTGCAGGTGTTCGGCAGCGTCGCGAAGAACTTCAAGGCGCCGGGGAACTTCGAGTACCAGAACCTCGCGAAGATGGTGACGAACGTGGCGACCGTGACCAGCGGCTTCCTGCCGCTGACGGTCAAGCAGGAAACCTCGATCAACGTCGACCTCGGCGTGCGCTACAAGGGCGACGGCTACCGCGGCTCGGTCACGGCCTTCTACAACAAGTTCAAGGACCGCATCGCGTCGAGCTTCGACCCGAACGCGAACATCACGCACGACTTCAACGTCGGCGACTCGAAGACCAAGGGCGTCGAGATCGAAGCCGGCACGGTGCCGGTCAAGGGCTTCAGCGCGTACGCGTCACTGACGTACACGAAGAGCACGCTCGACGACAACATGTCGAAAGACGGAAACCCGGCCAACGACTATCAGACTGCGGGCAAGCAGTTCCCTGACACGCCGAAGAAGATGGCTGCGCTGTCGCTGCAATACGCGAACGGGCCTGGCCTGGTCAACGTCGCGGCCAAGTACACGGGCAGTCGGTTCCTGAGCCTGACCAACGACGTCGAGATCCCGGGCTTCACGACGGTCGACCTGAATGCGGCGTGGAAATTCCCGAACCCCAGCGGAACGGGCTTCAAGAACCCGATCATTCGCTTGAACGTCAGCAATCTGCTCAACAAGCAGTACTTCCTCGCCAACGCGGGCAGCGGCTCGAACATCGTGATTGTCGGCGCTCCGAGCATCGTGCCAGGCTCGACGGCCGGCCCGTTCTACTACGCCGGCGCCCCGCGCTTCACCAGCGTGACCTTCCAGGTCGACTACTGACGCACCCCACGCGTTGTCGCGCTTGCGCTCGATCATGGGCCCGACCCATGATCGAGCCTTTTCCATTCCAGACTCGGACATGACCTTCCCCGCACCGACGATGACACTCGCCCGCGCCGCGCGGCGCTGCGCACTGGCCGCTGCGTTCGGCTTCGCGACCGCGCTGGCGCACGCCGCCGAGCCGGTCCACCTGCGCCTGATCGGCATCAACGATTTCCACGGCAACCTCGAGCCCGCGAGCCTGAACCTGACGCTGCAGGATCCGCAGGACGCGAGCAAGACTGTGCGCGTGCCGGCCGGTGGCGCCGCCGCGCTGGCCGGCATGGTGCAGACGCTGCGCGCCGGCGCCCCGCACAGCCTGATGCTCTCGGGCGGCGACCTGATCGGCGCTTCGCCGCTGGTCTCGACGCTGTTCAAGCACGAGTCGACCATCGAGGTGATGAACAAGATCGGCCTCGAGGTCAATGCGGTCGGCAACCACGAGTTCGATGCCGGCACCACCGAGCTCAAGCGCATCGCCCAAGGCGGCTGTGCGACCACCGAGCCGGATTCGGCGGTCACGTCGTGCGGGCTCGAGGCGTACCGCGGCGCCAAGTTCCCGCTGATCTCGTCGAACGTGCTCGACGCGCAAGGCAAGACCACGCTCGCGCCGTACATCGTCAAGCGCTACGCCGGCATCCCGGTCGGCATCATCGGTGCGGTCACGCACACGACGCCCAGCATCGTGATCCCGTCGGGTGTCGCGGGCCTGCGCTTCATCGACGAAGCGGAGGGTGTGAACCGTGCCGCGAAGGAACTGAAGGCCAAGGGCGTCAAGGCCATCGTCGCCGTGTTCCATGAAGGCGGCGAGCTCGGCACGGGCGCCAAGCGCGGCGACTGGAACGACACCAGCTGCCCGGAGAAATCGGGCCCGATCTTCGAGATCGCGAGCCGGCTCGACCCTTCGATCAGCGTGATCTTCTCGGCGCACACGCACCAGGGCTACCGCTGCCTCGTCGACGGGCGCACGATCATCTCGGGCACGTCGTATGGCCGCGGCATCTCGGTGATCGATGTCGCGCTCGATCGCAAGACGCACACGATCGTCCCGGCGCTGACGCGCAGCATCAATCTGCCGGTGGTCAACGATGCGACCGACCCGGCTGTGCGGGAGCGTTTCGCGGCCGCGTCGCCGGCGCCGTATGGCGACGTGCTGCGCAACACGAAGTCCGACCCGGAGATTGCCGCGATGGTCGCGCGCTATTCGGCCGTCGTCGCGCCGAAGGCGAACCGTCCGGTCGGTACCGTGACCGGCCCGTTCATGCGCGGCGCAAAAGACGTCGACAGCGCGGCGGGCCGCCTGATCGCGGATGCGCAGCTCGCCGCGACGCGCGCGCCCGAAGTCGGCGGGGCGCAGATCGCGTTCATGAACTGGGGCGGCATCCGAAGCGACCTCGAGTGCAAGAGCGCGCCGCCGTGCACCGTGACCTTCGGCCAGGTGTTCACGATGCAGCCGTTCGGCAACAGCCTCGTGACGATGACGCTGACCGGCGCGCAGCTCAAGAACCTGCTCGAGTCGCAGCACAAGGGCAGCGAGACGACCATGTTGCAGCCGTCCGAAGGCCTGAGCTACGCATGGCAGGCCGATGCGATCGTCGGCGACCACGTGCGCGAGCTCAAGCTCGACGGCGCGCCCATCGTCGCCGAGAAGCCGTACCGCATCACCGTCAACAGCTTCATGGCCGAGGGCGGCGACGGCTTCGTCACGCTGACCAAGGGCACCGACCGGCGCGGCGGCGGGCAGGACCTCGATGCGCTGCTCGCTTACCTGAAGGCAGGCGAACGCGCGCCGGTGGCGCAGCCGCGGATCGCGCGGTTGCCATAGGCTCGCCCGCTCACGGCGGCGCCGTCGTCAAGAGGGCCTCCAGCGAATCAGCTTGTCGGCCCGTCAGGTCGAGAACACCTGACGAGGTCGATGCGTAGCGTCCCTGCGCGATCGACGCAAACATCGTCGAGTACGCATGCGGCCATGGGTCCGGCATCGAGGCCCAGCAATGCAGCAGGTAGTCCGTCGGCGCACAAGGCCGATAGACGATCGGGACGCCGAAGCGGGTGGCGGCCACGTCGGCCAGCTCCTCGAACGAATAGGCGCGCGGGCCGGTGAGCTCGACGATGCGGCCGCGATGACGGCCCGATGCGAGCGCGGCCGCTGCGGCCGCCCCCACGTCGTCGCGCGTGACCGGCGCGACCCGCGCTGCACCGGCGGGAACGTCGATCACGCCGCTGATGCGGGCCGGTGCCAGCCAGTTTGACAGCAGGAGATCGGCGTACAGGCCGCAGCGCAGGATCGTCCACGGAATGCCGGATTCGACCAGCCGGCGCTCCGCGTCGCGATAGACGGCCGCGAAGTAGAACGGCGACGTCGCGGCAATGTCGACGATGCTCGTGAACACGATGTGCTCGACACCGGTCGCCGCGGCCGCCGCGATCACGTTCGCGTGATGTTCGACGACATCGCGCCCGGCGCCGTCGCTCGCGACGAACAGTAGCCCGGTGACGCCTTCGAAGGCTCGAGCCAGCGCGGCCCCGTCGCGGTAGTCGGCGATCCTGAATGCAGCGCCGCCCGACGCCGTGCGCCCGGCGCGCTGCGCGGAACGCGCCAGGCCGACGACGGCATCCGCACCGAGCCGCGTCGCGAGCGTGCGCAATGCGGCACCGCCCACATGACCCGTTGCGCCGGTGACGAGCAGCATCGCGGTGATTCCGGCGGGCTACGCGTCGGCGCTGTCCGCGAGGACCGGTTTGATGTCGACGACCGGCGTGCCGTCGACGGCCTCGATCGGCCCGATGCGCAGGCCGTATCCCACGACCTCATGGACCGTCACGCGATGCGGGCCCAGCGGGTTGGGTCGATGCGGCGATCGTGTCGTGGACACGCCGGCCAGCGGGTTCGCCGGGTCCGCCCCTCGGCCCGGTGTTGCAACCAAGACCTGCAGCATCTCGCGTTCGACAATGATCGCGGGCAGTGTGGCGGCGGCGATGGGGGACGTCATGTGGCTCATCCAGCCGATCAGCGGGGTCGGCCTGCACAAATCATAACGACGGTCGTGACGGGCCGGCAGACGTGATCGCGCTGGTGAGGCGCTCGGCGCGCCTGTTGGCTGCGCGGGGGCTTCGCAGGGCTGACAGAATGAACGCGTCGCAGGCCACACGGGGAACAGCGCCATGACCATTCATCTCGACCACACGATCGTGCCGTCGCGCACCAAGGTCGCGTCGGCCAGGCGTCTTGCCGAGTTGCTCGGCGTCGAATGGGCCGAGACGGCGCTGGGCCCGTTCTCGGCCGTCTATGTCAACGACGGGCTGACGCTGGACTTCATCGAGACCGACGAGAAGTTTCCGGTCTACCACTTCTGCTTTCGTGTCGACGACGCCGAGTTCGACGCGATCCTCGGCCGCATCCAGGCCGCGGCGATTCCCTATCGCAGCACGGTGCGCGGCTCGGTCGACTACCAGGTCGACACGCAGTTCGGCGGCCGCGGCATCTACTGGAACGAGCCCGACGGGCATCAGTGGGAGATGCTGACCGTCAGCTACGCGCGGGCGGCGCGATGAGCTGCGTGATCACGCTGCATGACGATGTGCCGGAGGTGGAAGGGCGCTTCGTCGACACGGGGCTGGGCGAAGCCAACGATGCGGCCGCGCCGCTGCACGAGGTGCGGCGGCTGTCTGCGTTCGCGCGGGCGGATGACGGTGATGTGATCGGCGGCGCGGTGGGCCGCACCTGGGGCGCCTGCTGCGAGCTGCAGCAGCTGTGGGTTGCGACTACACAGCGCCGCCACGGCATAGCGGCGCGGCTCGTGCGTGAGTTCGAACGGCGCGCCCGCGAGCGCGGCTGCAGCACGTTCTACCTCGAGACCTTCAGCTTCCAGGCGCCGGGGCTGTACCGTGCGCTGGGCTACGAGGTCGCGCACGAGATTCGCGGTTTTGCGCCGGACATCGTCAAGTACCTGATGGTCAAGAACCTCGGCGTGCCGGACGCGTGACTCCGTACGACGGCTTCAGCGCAGCGGGATCGGCGTTCCGCGATCGACCGCGACCGCGGTCACGCTGTTCTTCGGCGAGCCTTCGATCACGCGGTCGGAGTAGGTCAGGTACACGAGCGTGTTGCGCTTCTTGTCGACCATGCGCACGACGCGCAGCTTCTTGAACAGCACCGACAGGCGCTCATTGAAGATCTCCTCCTGCACCGGCAGCGGCTTCGTGAACGAGATCGCGCCGACCTGGCGGCACGCGATCGAGGCTTCGGACTTGTCCTCGGCGAGGCCG
>Ga0207684_10003313_pt1 | contig 15812 bp, 23 predicted proteins | sample KBSK5501metaG_FD_184342 | JGI IMG/M metagenome (GOLD analysis project Ga0207684, IMG submission 184342) | Corn, switchgrass and miscanthus rhizosphere microbial communities from Kellogg Biological Station, Michigan, USA - KBS K5-50-1 metaG... | ecosystem: Host-associated > Plants > Roots >...
GGTGACGTTGTCCGGCACATCGGAGATGACGATCACGTCGTGTTCGCCGAACGCGAAGTAGTAGGCCTCCATCTTGCCGCCCATCGCCTCGATCGCGGCCTGCACCGCCTTGCGCCTGCCGGTGCCGCCCTCCTGCAGGACACCTCTGATGCCGTCGACCGTGTACGAACCCAGCGATAGGTACTTGGGCATGTCTTCCCCTCCTTGAAGTATCCGGACGCCGTCAGTTGCGGTGGTGAGGGTCGATCACCCGGCGGCGCGACGCGGGCGGGGCCGGGTTCCGCGAGCAATCGTCGCAGACCCCAACCACCAGCACCTCAGTGCGCACGGGCTTGAACCCGTGACCTTTCTCCAGGTGGTCCTCCAGCTCGCTGACGAGCTCCTCCTGGATGTGCATGACGCCGCCGCACACCTGGCACACGGCGTGGTGGTGATCTTCGCCCGCCAGCTCGTAGTGCGTCGGGCCGTCGCCGAGGTGCGCTGCGTACACGCTGCCGGAGGCGGTCAGGGCCTCGAGGGATCGGTACACGGTGCTGCGCGGAAAGCCGGCCTTGGTTTTGTGCAGCTCAGCGGTGATCTCCTCGGCCGTGCAGTGGCCGCCGAGGCGGACGATCGCGTTGTAGACCATCGTCCGCTGCGCCGTGCGCCGCATGCCTGGCGCCAGCATCAGGACGCCGGGCGTGCGCGGGGCGCGCTCAACTGACGATGTGCAGCGAGCGGTCGGCCTTCGTCAGCACGCGACAGCCGTCATCGGTGACGACGACGTCGTCCTCGATCCGCACACCGCCGAAGCCCGGGATGTACACGCCGGGCTCGACTGTGAAAACCATGCCCGGCTCGAGGACCGTGCGCGACCCGGGGTCGAGGCTCGGGTCCTCGTGGCCCTCGAGGCCGATGCCGTGGCCGACGCGGTGGAAGAACTCCTTGCCGTAGCCGGCGTCTTCGATGACGCGCCGCGCCGCCGCGTCGACGTCTCCGGTCGACACGCCAGGTCGCACGGCCGCGATCGCCGCGTCGTGCGCCCGCAAGACCACGGCGTGGATCTCGCGCTGGCGAGCGCTTGGGTCGCCGACCACTGCCATGCGCGTCGAGTCGGCCTTGTAGCCGGCCCACGCCGCGCCGAAGTCGAGCAGCACGAAGTCTCCGCGCGCCAGCTTGCGGCTCGATGGCTCGAGGTGCGGCATCGCCGAGTTCGGCCCTGACTGGGCGAGCGTGTTGAAGGCAAGCGCGCCGCCCAGGTCGCCGATGACGGAGCCGAACAGGAACGCGACGTCGGCCTCGCTCATTCCGGTGTGCATCCGCGCGAGAACCCTGACGAAGGCGTCGTCGGTGATGGCGGCCGCGCGCGAGAGCTTCTCGATCTCGTCCGCATTCTTGGCCAGGCGCAGGCGCCGGATCTCCGAGCCGACGTCGACCAGCTCGCTGGCGCCCGAGCGTGAGGTGATGACCTCGGCCGCGTGCAGGCTCAGGTGCTCCTTCTCGACCGCCAGCTCCACGTTTCCCGCGAGCGCGCGAGCGACCAGCTCGTATGGGTCCTCGCCGTCGCGCCAAGCGACGACGTTGGCGTCCGAAGCCTGTGCGTTCGCCTTCTCCTCTTCCAGCGACGGCACGATGAGCGTGGCCTCCGCTGCGCGCACGACCAGCGCCATCAAGCGCTCATGCGGGTCGGCGTGGAATCCAGTGAGATAGGCGATCGAGACCGGGCGAGTGATGTACGCGACGTCGATGCGCCGCGCGGCCATCCAACGCCGCACCTCGGCGACGGGCGATGTGGCCGCCAGCGACTTACTCAACCGCCGTGATGCGAATGCTGTACGCGCCGCCTGGCGTGTCGACCCGCACGACATCGCCGACCCGGTGACCGATCAACGCCTTACCTACCGCCGACTCGAAGCTGACGCGCCCAGCCTTTGGGTCGGCCTCGGCCGGACCGACGATGCGGTACGTCTCCTCGACATCACCATCATCCCCGTGCTCGGCGAACCGGACCGTGCTGCCCATGCCCACCTCGCCGTTCGTGGCGACGTTGTCGATCAGCACGTGGTTCTTGATGATCGCCTCGAGCTCCCTGATGCGCGCCTCCATCATTCCCTGCTCGTTTTTCGCGGCGTGGTACTCGAAGTTCTCAGACAGGTCGCCCAGCTCACGCGCCGCCTTGATCTTGGACACGATCTCGGGGCGCTTGCGGGTGGTCAGGTCCTGGTGCTCCCTCTCGACCGCTTCCAGCCCTTCGGGGGTGATCGGGACTTCGCTCATGCGGTCGAGTTTAAGGAAGGGGCGACTCGGTCGCCCCTCCCTCGCAGACTGAAGGAGCGCTCTTAGGGGATCAGGCCGTAGCTTGGCTGCGGCTGGTTCGAGCCGGAGAACTGGCTGGTGTCGTAGCCGGCCGCCGGATCGGGCACTGGGGTCGGCAGGGCCCGCGTCAGGTCGGACTGGGGTCCACCCTGGGTCGCGTCGACGTTCGACTGGGCGTGCACCGGAGACGTCCCGGCCGCCGAGCCGGCGCTTCGGGCTGCGTAGCCCGCGGCCGCGCCGAGCACGAGCGCGCACAGCATGGCGAGCACGACCAGGATGAAGCCCTTGGAGAAGCCCGCTTTGCGGAGAGTTCCCGTCGCCTGCATCTTCTTCTTCCTCCTTGCTGGATTCGGCCCCGCGGGCCGTGAGGCCAAAGGTAGGTTTGGGCGGAGAAGTTCAAAAGGGCGGAACTACCCCAAACGGCAGGTCGGATACCTGATTTCGGGTACCTGTTTTTCGGCCGGTGCACTAAAGTTCCCGGCGCGATGAGGCGAGTTCTGCTACCGGTCGGCATGGTGCTGATGGGCGTCGGGTTGGTCGGCGGCGCCCTGGAGACGCTGGTGGGGTCGACGCTGACGCCGCTCGACGAGCAGATCGGCACCCACGGGTCGGCCGCCGCCGCGGTGCTGGGCGTCGGGCTCATCTTCGCCGCGCTGAACCCGACCGGCCACATCATCTGGGTGCGGTTGGGCATCGTCTACGGCTTCGTCGTGCTGGTGTTCGAGGCCGGCTCATCGCTCCTGTACCACAAGACGTTTCACCTGGGGCCGGTCATCTTCGGGCTCGCGTTCAGCCTGCTGCTGATCGCCACCTATCCCGAGGGGAAGAGGCTGACCCCCACCGTGGCCTCGCCGGCGGTTGACATAGAGCCGGTCGCGGCGCCGGAGAAGACCACGGAATCCGACCCGGCGAAGGCGCCCGAGAAAACTGCCTAGGCTCTAGGTCTTCGGCATCAGCGCCTGGACCTCGTTCATCATCCGGCGCTGGAGGAGGAAGGAGACCCCGTACACCGCCCCCGCGAGGATCGCGCCCGCGAGCACCGCGAGCAAAGCGTGGAGCGCGGACACCGACATCTCGATCGGCGAGAGCGCGACCGCGTCATCGCCGACCACGGCGGCGACGGCCAGGGCGAGCGGAGTCAAGACCGGCAGCAGCTGCAGCCGGCGCATCACCGACGGGACCGGCGGTTCCACGCGGCCGACCATGCGCTGGCCCATCACGCCGACGGACTTCACGTGGTGGAGGTTGGGGGTGACGGTGACCACGACGTTGACCTGGTTGCCCGGCACCTGCTTGAGGCGCGCCGGCGGGACGAGCAGCTGCTCGACGCCGCCGCGAGTCTGGACCATCAGCATGCCGAGCCCCAGCGAGGTGCTGACCGAGCTCGCGCCGACCAGCTGGCCCTGGATGATGCGCGGCTCTGCGTTGCGGTCCCTCAACGCCAGCCGGAAACCGGGGCCGACGAAGCTCGCGAGCAGCGCGATCGGAAATACCCAGGCCACGGCCGCCGCGACCGCGTCGGGCCAGCCATAGAAACGAGGCAGGAAGGCGAGACACGCCGCGATGATGAGCACGCACACGACAGCGATGGCGATCGAGATGTACCCGATCCGCACCACGTAGTCGGGCGCGTAGCCCTGCAGCATCCCGCCCGCCTGGACGAACCTCTCGCGCTGCCGGCGCGTGGCGCCCTGGGCGTTCGATGCGGCGGCCGCCTTCGGCTGCACCTTCCGCATCTGCTGCCGGACCTGCCGGACCTGCTTTTTGCCCATCCCCTCTCCTAATCTCCTAGAGGCCGAGTGTATCGGGCGCGGGATACCTTATGCGCCCGCCTTCGACCCGGGCGAAGGGCGTCAGGCGGTGCGGTGAAGGCTCGCCGGCGCCCGTGATGTGCCTCACCTCGACGCCTCGAACGGTGAGCGCGTCCGCGACCAGCGAGCGGTGGCACCGCCAGGGCACGGCCTCGGCGCACATGATCGCCAGCCGGCGCTGTCGAGCCAGGCCGATGAGGCGATCGATCGCCGTCCAGAACTCGTCGGTCTGCATGTAGTCGGCATAGCCGCGAAAGGAAACGTTGCGCCAGCCGGTGTTGGTCGAGTCCGGTTTCGGCTTACGGAGCCCGCCCAGCTCCGGCATGTGCAGGTAGTCGATGCCGTGCGCTGGAAGCGAGTGCTGCATGGCGGCCATGGCGAAATGGGGCACGCGCCTGGACGCGGGCACGGTGCGCACGTCGACGAGCAGCTGGACGTGGTTCTGCTCGAGGAGGGCGACGAACTCGTCGAGCGACCGGGTCGAGTGCCCGATCGTCAGGACTACGGGGTGCGCTGCGACGGATCCACCGCCGGCACCAGCACGCGCCGCATCTGCGTCTGCCCGTTCTGGGTGATCGTCCCGGTGAAGAGGATGGCCGGCTCATAGAAGCTGTGATCGCCTGCCGGCACGAGCACGTATACGACCTCGGCCTGGCTGAGGTTGATGGGTGTGGGCGACGGGCCACCTGCGGCCGGCCCGCTGGCGGCGAGCGCGGCGCGAATCGCCTCCTCAGCCGACACGAGCCGGTAGTCCGCGACGTCGAGGCCCATCGGCAGGAGCCCCGAAGCAAGGACTGGACGGTTGGCGCTCAGCGACACCTGGAGCCCATCGCGCGCGCCGTCGGAGCGCACCAGATAGGCGGGACCGTATCCGGGGACGTCGAACTGGCGGTCGTAGTGGACCTGCACCGGGTCGGAGCTGGTGTCGGCCTCGACCGTGTAGCTCCACTGCGGCGTCAGGCTGTGCTGCGCGAGGAAGACGTTCGCCTGGTCGATCGGGCCGGCGCCGGCGGCGTCGACGGCGGGCATCGCCGTGGACGAGAAGATGAAGTACGCAGGGCTCGACGGCGGCGACTGGACGGTGCCGCGCACCTTCAGCGAGTAGTCGGCCGCGGTGTAGGAGCCGAGAAACCCCGACGGCCGTTCTTGCAGCACCGCGCCCAGCGCGGTCGCGAACTGATCCGCGGCGTTCGTCGACGGTTCGTGGTAGCGGAAGACGGGCGCGGTCGCGATGTTGAGAGTGAATGTTCCGGTCCACGTGTAGCGCGGCGCCGCGGCCGCCGCGGACCCCTGGTTCGACGACGGCAGCGACCCCGACGGCAGGCCGGGTGCGGCGAACGCCGGGGTGGGCACGCGGCCAAAGCTGCCCGCGTATAGCGACCGATCGGCTGGGGCCTGGGCCGGGTTGAGCGCAGTGCCGGCGCCGCTACCCCCGGTGTTCAGGTGGAGCGTGCGTCCGACCATCACGAGCAGCAGCGCCACGACCAGCACGGCGGCCACGGCCGAGGCCGGCACGACGGGAACGGCGCGAATGCCCTGCACGAGGCCCGCCCAGGCATCGCGCAATCGTCGCGGGGCGGGGCGGCTGCCCTGCATGCGCAGCCACAGCTCGTCGTCGAAACCGGGCCGCGGGCGCGTCGTCTCGAAGGCGTCGTCCAGCTGGCGCTGCAGCGCCTGCAGCTCGAGGTCTTCCTCGCCGTTGACGTTCACAGCGCCTCCTTCTGCACTGCTTCCTTCAGCGCCTTCAGCGCGCGGTGGTACAGCATCTTCGCCGCGTCCTCGCTGCATCCGATCAGCTTGCCGACCTCGTCGAAGCTGAGCCCGGAGTGGCGCAGCGAGATCGCCTCGCGCTGGCGCTCCGGCAGCTGCGCGACGCGCGCCAGGAGTGCGCGGTACTGGATGCGCTCTTCCGCCTGGCCCGCGGGGTCGTCCTCTGCCACCGGTTGGTGCTCGATCGTGCGGCGCAGCCGGTCGCGCCGGCCCTGCGCGCGGAAGTGGTCGAGCGTCGCGTTGCGGGCGATGCGAAACAGCCACGCCGACGGGGTCGCGTTGCGAGCCTCGAAGCGGGCGTACGCCTGGTAGGCGTTCATGAAGACCTGCGCGGTGATGTCTTCGGCGTCGGAGGAGGAGCCGACCTGGGCCCGGACGAAGGCATAGATCCGGCCCATGTAGTCCCGGTAAAGGTCTTCGAACGGGGGCCGGTCGGCGTCCACGGCCGGTTCATGGTAGGTGTGCGCACCTCAATATGAGCGAACGCCCGCTCGGCCCGGCCAGTAACACCTCGACGCGCCGCGCAACGTCGCGCCGGTGCGCGCGTCAGACGGTCGCCCAGTTGCGCAGCTCGGCGCCGACCTCCTGCGGACGGTTGGTGAAGACCGCATCCGGCTTGCAGTAGCGGCACCAAGCGATCGCCGACTCGTCGTCGACGGGCCACACCGCGACGGCGCCGCCCGCCGCGTGCACCTCCTTCACGACCTCCGGGTCGGCGGCGCCCCAGTGCGGCGAGTACACGTCGGCGCCCGCCTCGAGCAGCAGCTTCGCCGGGTGGATCGGACGCGCACCCTCGAGGATCCCGAGCTGCAGCGTGGGCTCCATCCTCCGGATCTGGTGGATCGTCGTGTGGTTGAAGGAGATGACCGCGCACTCGGGAACCGCGCCCAGCTGCCGGAGCATGTTCAGCAGCTTCTCTTCGAGGCCCTGATACAGCGGCGGCAGCTGCTTGACCTCGATCACGAGCCCGACCTTGCCGATCGCCAGCTCGATGACCTCCTGCAGAAGCGGTATCTTCTCGCCCTCGCCGGCGTCGAGCTTGCGCAGCTCGGCCGCGGTGAGGTCCCGGACGAGACCGGTGCCGTTGGTGGTGCGGTCGAGCGTGTGGTCGTGAATCACCACCAGGCGACCGTCCGAGGACAGGTGAACGTCGCACTCGATCAGGTCACACCCGGCAGCGATGGCCGAGCGGAACGACCGCATCGTGTTCTCGGGATGCTCCGCGGGATTGCCCCGATGACCACCCAGCAGCGGCCGGCCCTCGTCGTGTGCAGCCTCGTATCGCGCGCGAATCGAAAGGGTCAAAGCGCTCGGTCAGTCTAACCGCGTCGTCTGATGAATCCGGCGTTGAGCAATTGCTTCATCGCGTCCCAACACTGCGAAAGCTGCGCGATCGCTTCTCTATAGTGCAAGGGTGACCGCTGCGCGACCTCAGACGATTGCCGAGCTGCGAGCCAGCGGGCATCGGCGGGAGACCGTCAAGCAAGAGATGCGCCGCAACCTGCTCGCGCGACTGCGCGCGGGCGAGCCACTGCTGGCCGGCATCGTCGGTTACGACGACACCGTCCTGCCCCAGCTCTCCAACGCGATCATCTCCGGCCACGACGTCATCATGCTCGGTGAGCGCGGACAGGCGAAGAGCCGGATCATGCGGTCGCTGGTCAGCCTGCTCGACGAAGCGGTGCCGGTGATCGCGGGCTGCGAGATCAACGACCACCCCTTTGACCCCATCTGCCGGCGCTGCCTCGACCTGGTCGAGCGGGATGGCGACGGCGTGAGCATCGCCTGGATCGGGCGTGACCAGCGCTACGGCGAAAAGCTCGCGACCCCCGACATCTCGATCGCCGACCTCATCGGCGAGGTCGACCCGATCAAGGTCGCGGAGGGGCGCTACCTCGCGGACGAGCTCACCATCCACTACGGGCTGCTGCCCCGGACGAACCGCGGCATCTTCGGCATCAACGAGCTGCCGGACCTCGCCGAGCGCATCCAGGTTGGCCTCCTCAACATCATGGAAGAGAAGGACGTGCAGATCCGCGGCTATCGCGTGCGCCTGCCGCTCGACCTCTTCGTCATCGCCAGCGCCAACCCCGAGGACTACACGTCGCGCGGCCGCATCATCACGCCGCTGAAGGACCGTTTCGGCTCGCAGGTGCGCACGCACTACCCGCTCTCCATCGGCGAAGAGATGCAGATCATGGAGGCGGAGCGGCACTCCGTCCCCGAGGACTTCGAGCTGATCGTCCCGTCCTTCATGAAGGAGATAGTCGCCGAGCTCACTCACCTGGCGCGGCGCAGTCCGCACATCTCCCAGTCGTCGGGCGTGTCCGTGCGCATGTCGATCGCCAACGTGGAGAACCTCGCTAGCAACGCGGTGCGTCGCGCGGCGCGACTCGGAGAATCGCTCGCCGTGCCGCGAATCACAGACCTGGCTTTTCTCGCGTCGTCGACCGCGGGCCGCGTGGAGATCGAGGCGCTCGACGAAGGCAAGGAAGAGCAGGTGCTCGGACGCCTGGAGCGTGGAGCGATCAGCTCAGTCTTCAGCAAGCACTTCTCCGCGTCGCAGTTCGAGGGCATCGTGTCGCGCTTCGAGGACGGGGCGATGCTCGAGGTCGGCGAGGGCATTCCGGCCCGTGCCTACACGCGGGCGATCGGCGAGGTTCCGGAGATGGCGACGGCGCTGAAGCGCCTTGGCCTACCCGACCGGCCCGAGGTGCGTGCGTCGGTCATCGAGTTCGTGCTGGAGGGGCTGCACCTCAACAAGCGCCTGAACAAGGATGAGGTTGAGGGCCGCGCCATCTATCGGCGCTAACCGCCTCGCAGCAGCTTGACTCAGCGCTGCGCCCCGTAGATCCAGATGAACGCAGCCACGAGCAGGACGACGAGCAGGAAGAACACCGCCTCCACCCGGATCGCCACGCGCACCAACCGCCGCGCCCGCCGCGTCCGCGCTCCGCACCTGGCGCAGTAGGCGGCCTCGGGGGCTAGCTCCGCCCCGCACCTCTCGCACGCAGTCTGGACGGCTGCCATGCACCGAGTATGCGACGGGATCAGCCGTGACAGACGTCCAGGCCCGTGAACCGAACCGCGGTCGACGGAATCGAACCGGTGCGGATCGACTCTGTGAAGTGGATCGTCTTGTTGGCCGGCACGTCCGCGCCGTCCTCGGAGACCAGGTCGTCGCCGACTTTGGTCCCGGCCTTGTCGAAGAACTGGAACGTGAACGAGACGCTCGCACAAGCCGTGCCCCGCGCGTAGTCAAACTCGATCTGCGTCGGGGAGTCGATCTTGGCGTTCGTGATGCCCAACGGCACGACGTCAGGGTGTGACGAGTTGAACTGGACGCGCTGGATCCCGAACACCACGATCGCGGCGATGACCAGGCCCATGCCGAGGACGAAGAAGTTCGGCCGAAACGCCCGTCGACGGGATGTCGGCTGCCAGGCGGCGCCGTTCCAGAAGTACCGGCCATCGGCCGACACCCACGCCGCGCCGTTGAAGACGGACGGCTGGCCGTCGGGGCCGATGGACGCGGACACGAGGCCGCCATCTTGACGCGGAGGGATCGGGTTTCGACCCCGCTAACCTGTGGTTCATGGAACTCGACGAGGAGATGTCCAGCGCCGACGTGGTGCTGCTGCTGAGCTCGGTCCCCGAGCGGACGAGCGACCTCGTGTACTGGCTCGACGAGGCGCGGCTGCGCTACCGGCATGGGCCCGCATTCCCCACGCTGGGCAGCCTGATCGCCCACCTCCTCGACTCGGCGGGCAAGGTCGATGCGCTTCTGCGCCATGCCCACCTCGACGGCCAGATGACGGCTGACGTGCGGGCGGCCATCGATCCCGGCCACGACCTCGAGCTGGGCGAGCCGCTGCAGGAGGCACTCGAGGACCTGGCCCGGATCCGGCGCCGGACGGTCGACCTGCTGCACGGCTGGGGCAAGGCGGAATGGGACCGCAAGATCGACGACCCGCGGGGCGGCGAGATGACGCTGGTCGAGGTGTGCCGCCTGGTGGCGCGCCACGAGATGGGGCACATCGCCCAGCTCCGCAACCTGAGCGCCCTGCTCCCCGAGCCGCAAGACCTCGGTCCCGTCCAGCCGGCAGGGAAATGGAACGGCAAGTGATCTTCGGCTCGTGACGGAGACCCCCGAGCCCGCATCTACAGAGCAGGCGAAGCCGGCCGGCTCACGACGCGGACGGCGCAAGCGCAAGGCGGGCGGCGGGCGCGCCGCGCAGTACTGGATGATCGTCAGCTCGCCCGAGAACTTCCGCAAGACGCGCGAGCACGGCTTCTCCATCCAGGGCCTGAAGAGCCGGCACCGACGCCGGGTCGAGACGATGCGCGTTGGCGACCGCGTCCTTTACTACGTCACCGGCCGGATGGGATTCGCGGCCACGGTGACCGTCGCGTCTCCGATGTACGAAGACCACACGCCGATCTGGCGCTCGGCGCGCCGCGACGAGGACTACCCGTGGCGCGTCCACATTCGGGCCGACGCGGTGCTCGAGGAGTCCGACTGGGTGCCCGCCAAGGAGATCGCCTACCGCCTCGACTACGTGCGCAAGTGGCCGCCGGAACACTGGACGCTCGCGTTCCAGGGCCACATCCACGCGTTGCCGCGCACCGACTTCGCGATCATCGAGGACGAGATCGTGCGGAGCTCCCGCCGGCGCAAACCGCTCGCCGGCTAGTGGCCATCCGCGAGCTCAAGCGTCTCTATACCTTTCACTTTCGCGACGAGCGCCGCGAGCGCTTGTTTCTCGCCTCGTTGTCGTTCCTGGTCACATTCGCCGTCATCCGCACGATCACGCACCTGATCCGCGCCGGCATCGGTCCGTTCCAGAACGTGACCATGACCGGCGGCCTGCACATCCACCACCTGGTGTGGGGCATCCTGCTGCTGCTCGTCGTCGGCTATGTGTGGCTGCTCGAGGTCGGCGTGGGCTCCAGCTGGGTGGCGAGCCTGACGGCGATCATCTTCGGCGTCGGCGCGGCGCTGATACTCGACGAGTTCGCGCTGATCCTGAACCTGCGAGACGTCTACTGGGAGCGGCAGGGCAGGGAAAGCATCGACGCGGTGGTCATCTTCGCCGCCCTGCTGTCTGTCGGCGTGTGGGGGTGGCCGTTCCTGAAAGGGTTAGCCGACCTGTTCCGTCATAAACCCGCTTCGGGCGGTGCTACATGACCAGTGGCCATGAATCTCGGTGCGCGCCGGATGACAGCCGCCTCATCTGAGGAAGCGGCATTCGAAGCCCTGTTCACATCTGAATACGCCCGCGTCGTGTGCATTGCCAACCGCGTGCTCGCCGACACCCACGAGGCGGAGGACGTGGCGCAGGAGGTCTTCATCGACTTCCACCGGCTGCACTCGGCGAGGGCCGACTACGCGCCGGCGTGGCTGCGCCGCGCGGCGGCGCACACGGCACTGAACCGGCTCCGCGGCTCGCGCCGCCGGCAGAAGCGTGAGGTCGCGCACGTGCTCCGCGAAGGCGACCGCACGCTCGACCCGCAGCAGCAAGCCGAGGTCGAAGAGGACCGCCGGCTGGTGCGCGCGGCCCTCGCTCGACTGGCGCCCAAACCCGCCGCGGTGCTCGTGCTCCGCGCGAGCGGGCTCAGTTATGCCGAGGTCGCGCAAGCGCTCGGCGTCGGTATCGGACAGGTTGGAACTTTGTTGAGACGCGCGGAGGCCGCTCTGCGCAAGGAGGTCACACGTGGCACATCTAACTGACGGAACACTGCGCCGGATGGTCGACGATCCGGACGTTGCCCGCGGCGACAGGGCGCACCTCGAGGAGTGCGCGGACTGCAAGGCGCGCTTCCAGTCGATCGACGGCGACGCGCGCTCGATCGCGACCCTGCTCGCCGTGCCCGAGGCGCAGGTCGACGTGCCGAGCGCATTCCGCCGCGTATCGAGCGCGCCCGCGGCCCAGCCCCGCTTTGGTTTCCGCTGGCCGGTCGCGGCGCCGCGCTCGCGACCGTTCGTGCTGGCCTTTGCCGCGGTCATCGCCGCGGTGGGCCTGCTGGCCACCGGCGTCGCGGTGAACTTCCGCGGCAACTGGACGCCGACCACGGTGACGCCCGTCCCGGTCACGGTGGCGGACGTGCAGGCGCTGTCCCAGCTCGCCGACTACGGGTCGGTGACGTGGACCAAGCAGCCGACGCTGCAGATCGTGACCAACCCGGCCGACGCCTCGGCGGCGGCGGGCGGGCTGCAGCCTCCGACTGTGTCGAAGCTGCCCAGCGGCGTCTCGACCACGGTCACGTATGGCGCGATGACGCAGGCGCAGGCGGTCTTCACGTTCAGCTCCGACAAGGCGTCGGCCGCGGCGGCCGCGCACGGCAAGACGCTGCCCGCCCTGCCCAAAGGCATCGACGGAGCGCAGCTCACGGTGACCGTGGGCCCGGCGGTGGCTGAGATCTTCGGCAACCTGAAGCAGGCGTCCGGCTCCGACGTCTCGGAGGCGAGCCTGCCGCAGCTGGTGGTCGCGGAATCGAGCGCGCCGACGGCGACCTCGACGCAGGTCACCGTCAAGCAGATCGAGGACTACCTGCTGTCCGTCCCCGGCATCTCGAAAGAGCTGAAGGCCGCGATCCAGGCCATCGGCGACCCGAGCACGACCCTGCTCATCCCGATTCCGGTCCAGTACGCGACGTCGACCACGATCACGGTGCAGGGGGTCAAGGGCGTGGCCCTCGGCGACAACACCGGCGTGGGCTCGGCGGTGATCTGGGAAAAGAACCACGTCGTCTACGTCGTCGCCGGTTCGATCAAGCAGTCGGACGCCATCAACATCGCGAATAACCTCAAGTAGCTACGCGCCGTTAGCCTGAGCGAGTGGCTGAGGTAGCCGTAAATACGTCGGCGGCCGCGTCGTCCCCTGGCGCGGCCGCCGGCCCGCCCGCGGTGCAGACGGTCGAGCTGTCCAAACGCTTCGGCAAGACCGTCGCCCTGGCCGGCCTGACCATGACCGTGCCCCGCGGCGAGGTGTTCGGATTCCTCGGCCCGAACGGCGCGGGCAAGACGACCGCGGTCAAGCTGCTGCTTGGGCTCCTGCGCAAGACTTCGGGCGACGGCCGGCTGCTGGGCAAACCAATCGGCGACCTCCAGACGCGGCGCCACATCGGCTACCTCCCCGAGCTGTTCCGCTACCAGTCATGGCTGTCGGCCGCCGAGGTGCTCGCGCTGCACTGCGAGCTGGCTCCCCTGCCCCGGTCGAGCTGGAAGGACGAGATCAAGACGGCGCTCGAAACCGTCGGCCTCAGCGACCGCGCCAACGACAGGGTGGGGACGTTCTCCAAGGGCATGCAGCAGCGCCTGGGCCTGGGCGCGGCGCTGCTCGGCGAGCCGGAGCTGGTGTTCCTCGACGAGCCGACGTCCGCGCTCGACCCGGTCGGGCGCCACGACGTGCGCGAGATCATCCGAGGGCTGGCGTCGCGCGGCACGGCGGTCTTTCTCAACTCGCACCTGCTGAGCGAGGTCGAGCAGGTGTGCGACCGCGTCGCGGTCGTCGACCACGGACGCGTCATCGCGTCGGGAACGATGAACGAGCTCCTCAGCGGCACGGTCGTGCGAGTGCGCGTCACCGACCTGACACCGGCGGACAAGAACAAGCTCGCCGATTTCGGACGGGTCGACGTCGAGGGCGATCAGCTGACGTTCGCCAACCTCGACCAGGAGCGCGTGCCCGAGCTCGTGGCGGCCATCGTCGACCTGGGCGGTCGCGTGTACGAGGTCGCGCCGCGCCACCAGACTCTCGAAGACCGATTCCTGCAGCTGCTCGCGGACGAGGACAGGTAACGGCGGTGGCGCCTGTTCTAGTCATCGCGCGCCTGACGGTGCAGGAGTCCTCGCGCCGCCGCCTGCTGCTCGCGCTGCTGATCCTGACCCTGGTCGTGGTCGGCTTCTCAGCGTGGGGCTTCAACAAGATCACGACGGTCAGGAACAACGCGGGCGACCTGCTGCCCCCGGAGCAGGTGGCGCTGATCACCTCACAGCTCCTGATCGTGGTCGTCTTCATGTTCAGCGGCGTGCTCGCGCTCAGCGCCGCCGTCGTGGCCGGGCCGCTGATCTCGGGCGAGGTCGAGAGCGGCCTGCTGCTCTCGATGCTGGCGCGGCCGCTCCGGCGCAGCGAGGTGGTGATCGGCAAGTGGCTCGGCCTGGCGATCCTGGTCGGGATCTACGCCGCAGGCGCCGGGGCGCTCGAGCTGGCCGCGGTCGACTGGGCGACCGGCTACCTGCCTCCGCATCCGGTCGACCTGCTGGTTTACGTCGCGGCGGAGGGGCTCGTCCTTTTATCTCTGGGTCTTGTGCTGTCGACGCGCCTGTCTGGAATCACGGCCGGCGTGATCGCGCTGGTGGCCTGGCTGATGGGCTGGATCGCCGGCGTGGTCGGCGACATCGGCACCGGGCTCCAGAACCAGGCGCTCGAGAACGTCGGCGTGATCAGCCACCTGGCGCTGCCCTCTGACGGGCTGTGGCGGGGCGCGATCTACGCGATGGAGCCGGACACGCTCATCGCCGCCTTGAAGGCGGCCGGCACGTTCGGCCGGGCCAACCCGTTTGCGGCGGTGGATCCGCCGCCAATCGAGTTCCTGGTCTGGGTCGCGATCTGGTTCGCGCTGATGCTCGCGCTAAGCGTGTGGAGCTTTCGCATCCGCGAGATCTAGCGTTTCCTTGGCCGGCACTTCGCTCGGCCACAACACGCGCCGCGCCTCCCAGACGAGGTACAGCGTGATGACGAAGATCAGGACGCCGTTCACGACGTGCAGCGCGGCGATGCCCTGGATGCTGGCGAACGCCAGGCTCGCCTGGATCACCATCAGGACGAACAGGGCGGCGGTGATGGCGGTGAGCCGCCACGGCACCCGAGCCACGAACGCGGCGATCAGCGCCAGCAGGATCGCGATTCCGATCAAGTCGCCCAGCCCGCGATGCGCGTCGAACGGCGGCAGGCCGGCGAAGGCGAAGACGCCGTAACCCGCGAGGTAGAACTGGACGACCAGCGCGGCGGCGATGATCCCGAGCCAGGCGACGTAGAACAGGCGCAGGTAGCGCGTCATTGCGACCTCTCCTTACTCGATCTGTCGGGCATTCTAGGCGCGGCATCCTTGGTGCAGCAGCCGAACTTCTTCGGTCGCCACCGTGAAGGCCAGCGTCACCAGCGCGGGCAGATCGGCGTCGGTCGCCGAGGCGGGCTCGATGGACATATGACCTGGGTTGGCGCCGCCGAACGCACCCGCGCTGTTGGCCGGTCCGGCTAGGGTCAGGATCCTGGCCCCGCCCTGCGGGAAGATCGCGTACTCGTAGCCCATCTGGTGCGTCGGCTCGAGCAGCAGCTTGCGTCCGTTCTGCGTGTCGATCGACCCCCCGCACGCGATGATCTGCTCCCACGTGACGACCATGCTCACCAGGCTGTGGTCATCGCCTGGCCTCCAGACGACGGTGGGGCGGTCGTTGCGGGTCAGGTCCATGTGCGACTGGAACACGCCGTCGCCGGACTCCAGCGTCACGTCGAAGAACCCCTGCCGCTGCCACACGACGTGCGCGGTCGCCACCGCTTCCTGGCGGTCGTACAGGACGAAATGGAAGTCGCCGTGGTCGGGGATCGTGAGGCCGATGTCGCCCTGCCACACCATGTCGCGGGCGGTGAGCTCGGAGAACGTGATCACGAACCGCTTAGGGGTAGAGGCCCCGCTCTCGCGTCGCCCCGGCCACGCGAGACACCGCCTGCACGTAGGCGGCCATGCGCATGTCGAGCTTGCGCTCTTCCCTCGTCCTCAGCACCTCGTTGAAGGCCCGCGACAGGATCGCCTTCAGCTTCTGGTTGACCTCGTGCTCGGACCAGAAGAAGGACTGCAGGTCCTGCACCCACTCGAAGTACGAGACCGTCACGCCGCCGGCGTTGGCCAGGATGTCAGGGACGAGAAAGATGC
>Ga0207684_10003315_pt1 | contig 15810 bp, 14 predicted proteins | sample KBSK5501metaG_FD_184342 | JGI IMG/M metagenome (GOLD analysis project Ga0207684, IMG submission 184342) | Corn, switchgrass and miscanthus rhizosphere microbial communities from Kellogg Biological Station, Michigan, USA - KBS K5-50-1 metaG... | ecosystem: Host-associated > Plants > Roots >...
CCAGGAGCAGGTGATGATGGCCGCGCGCGAGCTGGCCGGGTTCACGATGAGCGAGGCGGACATCCTGCGGGCCGCGATGGGGAAGAAGGACAAACCCAAGATGGCCAAGCAGCGGACGAAGTTCGTAACGGGGGCGGTGGAGCGCGGGATCTCGCCGTCGACGTCGGAGGCGCTGTTCGACGGCATCGCGAAGTTCGCCGAGTACGGGTTCAACCGCGCGCACTCGGCGGCGTACGGGGTGATCGCCTACCAGACTGCGTACCTGAAGGCGAACTACCCGTTGGAGTACATGACCTCGCTGCTGATCCACATGGAGGGGTCCGCGGACAAGGTGGCGACGGCGATCGTGGACTGCCGAATCCGCGGCATCGAGGTGCTGGCGCCGGACATCAACCGCTCGCGGGCCGACTTCTCGATGAGCGACGGCCGCATCTTGTTTGGCCTGGCGGCGATCAAGAACGTGGGGCAGCATGCGGTGGAATCGATCGTTTCGCTGCGCGATACGGACGGTCCGTTCAAGTCTCTGGAGGACCTGTGCGAGCGGACGGTCGCGATCCAGGATGTGAACAAGCGGGTGCTGGACTCGCTGGTGCAGTCGGGAGCGTGCGACTCGCTGGGCGAGAGGGCGAGGCTGGCCTTTGTCCTGGAGCACGTGGTGGCGCGGGCGGAGCGGGCGCGGCGTGATCGCGAGTCGGGCCAGACGTCGCTGCTCGACATGGTGGGTTCGGAAGAGGTCACGGCCGACGACTACGGCCTCGCCATGGATGTCGCGCCGATGGCGGGGGAGGAAAAGCTCCGTCTGGAAAAGGAGCTTCTCGGCCTGTATCTATCCGACCATCCGCTGCGGCGCATTTCTGCTGAGCTGGCGAAGCTGTCGGACACGCAGGCGGTGGAGGTGACCAGCGCGCTGCAGGACACCGAGGTGCGGGTGGCGGGGCTGGTGCGGGAGGTGCGGCGGGTGGTGACGCGGAAGGGCCAGATCATGGCGTACGCGTCGCTGGAGGATTTGACCGGGACGGTGGACGTGGTGCTGTTCCCGCGGGTGTTCGAGCAGACGCGGCTGCTGTTCGAGCCGGACAAGGTGGTGGTGGTGGCGGGGAAGGTGGACGCGCGGGCCGGTTCAACACGAGCGACTGGCTCCTCATCCTCTCCGGTCGAGCCGGAGATGGAAGCCGAGGTGGAAACGGCGTCGGTGGTGGCGGACATGGCATGGCTGTGGGACGACCCGGAGTGCCTGCCGGTGGCGCGCCGGCAGCTCATTCACGTTCGTGTGCCATCAGGCGACGACGGCCTGGCAGAGCGGCTGGAGGCGGTGCTGGCTCGACACCCTGGGTCAGATGAAGTGGTGCTGCATGTAGTGGTCGGAAGCCGCGAGGTGACCGTGCATGCCGATCGCTATCATGTCCAGGCCGGTGCGGCGCTGGCGGCCGAGCTGGATGAGCTGGTGGGACCGGCGTCGACCCGTTTGGAGACGGTCCGCCCGAAGGCGCAGTCGAACGGGAATGGCCGCGGCAAGCCGAGTTGGAAGAGCTGAGATGAGATGAGGTGAGAGGAGAAGAGATGCACGAACACGAAGACGAGGATGGCGCGCTCGGCCGGTACGTGGTCGTGAAGGCGCTGGAGGATGGGGTGGTGATCATGGGCCTGACCCGTGGCAGGGACACGCGCTCGCACCACTCGGAGCGGCTGGACGCGGGCGAGGTGATGGTGGCGCAGTTTACGGAGCTGACGGCGGCGATCAAGATCCGGGGCCGGGCGGAGATCCTGACGGACGTGGGCCGAGTGGAGTCAGGTTCGTAGTCCCCTCTCCCCGAAGGGGAGAGGGCCAGGGAGAGGGGCGAAGGAACCCTAGGCGACTCTAGAATCGTTGGCCTACGGCGCGCCCACGTAGCTCAGGCGGTAGAGCATTTCCTTGGTAAGGAAAAGGTCCCCGGTTCGAATCCGGGCGTGGGCTCCATCCTTGGTGCCGATCATGCCTCGAGCAACCGGCCGAGGTTAAAGGAGACTTTATCGGAACAATTGTAATCGTGACCATCCAAAGAATAAGGACGAGCCAATGAGTCGTCAGGCATTCGGCGACCTAATTGACGCTTTGCCGTTCGGGCTTCGCGATCAGCTTGACGGCTACGTGGCGGCGGTTGAGAGTGTCGCGGACGACATCATCCGAGAAGCAGGCCTTGACCCTTCACAGGCAATTCGAGATCAGCTCGTCTTCGCGGCCGGAGTGCGTCGGCTATGGGCGATGGTCGATGGCCAATGGGCGGTCTTAGATACGTCGCTACGTTTTCTGAGGGAGAACCGTGTCAGTCGAATGCGGGTAGGGAGCGCAGTCTACGGGTCGGACTCGCGGGACTTCGTCGATGTCCAACGATTGCGCCGGCAGCTCAGCGAGGAGTTGGAACAGCTCGAGCTGCATGATGCCGTCTTAGTCGACGACCTCAGCGAGTTGGCTCGGTGGGTGGCCGCACGCCTGTAAATCTGCATGGATGTCAATCTCGTGCGACGTCGCCTCAGAAGTTTCATTAGAGCGCACCGGACTGCTTTTGATCACCTCGCGCTTCGGCGATACCAGCTCTTGGAGGTTGTCGGTCTTGCTCTTGCGGTGAATCACTACTCGTCGAAGGGCTATGACGTGCAGCCAACAGCACTTCAATCAGGAGCGTTTCGGATTAACACGAACAGCCGGGGCAAGCCTTGGAATTTCTCGCGATGGATTGTCAGTCGGAACGGAATTGAGTTTGAGATTTACGCCAACTTGCCTGTTGGGGGCGCATATCGGTCGGACGGCGCTGTTTACGTCGTTGACGTGGCGGTTGTTCCCACAGGCTTTGTGCCAACCGTAAGACCCCAAACTAAGTGGACCCATGTCGACAATCGCCATTTAGTGACCTTCGCTGAATCGAAGGCCTTGGTTGTCTATCCGATGCTAATCGCGCAATTCATCGGCATTTGTCATGAGTTGATGCCACGCCATCTTGGCGGCGTACCGAGAAGGCGATTCATTCAGGGCAACCATTTCAAGCCAGCGCTCATCTCATTGGGTTACTTACATGCTGTGTCGCTGGGTATTGTTGCCGCCTTCCCAGGTCGTCAATACACCATTGGCGTTGTTTCGAACTCTGACGCGCGGCTCCTTGGTCGAAAGCTGTTACCTGGAGAACCTTCAGCCTTCGATTAGGACGACGGAAAATCGCGTCGATGCCTCAGCTGCCTGCCGTGTGTAGAACTAGAATTGCTGCGCTTGATGGGGACCATGGACCTATCCGCCAGCGTTCGTCAGCATTCCGACTTCATTTGGTCGGTCGCCGACCTACTCAGGGGTGACTACAAACGGTCTGAGTACGGCCGAGTCATCCTACCGCTGACGGTCCTGCGTCGCCTCGACTGCGTACTCGAACCCACCAAGGCCGCCGTTCTCGCTGAGAGTCAGCGCCTGAAAGGCAAGCTTAAAGACCCGAGCCCTGTGCTCTTTCGGTTGACCGGCGTCCAGTTCTTCAACACGTCTCGGCTAACTTTTCGGCGCCTCACCGAGGATCCAAACAACGTTGCGGAGCATCTCTTGGCCTACGTCAACGGCTTCTCGCCCGATGCACGTGACGTGCTCGACAAGTTCGACTTCCGCACCCACGTCCGCCGGCTCGAGCGCTCGAACCTCATCTACCAGGTTATCGGCAGGTTCTGCGACATCGACCTCCACCCCAACAGGGTCTCCAACCTGCAAATGGGCTACATCTACGAGGAGCTCATCCGTCGCTTCTCAGAAGCGTCCAACGAGGAGGCCGGCGACCATTTCACCCCACGTGAGGTGATCCGCCTCATGGTCAACCTCCTTTTCATCGAGGACAAAGACGCTCTGACCAAACCGGGTATTGTCCGCACGCTGTACGACCCCGCCTGCGGCACCGGCGGGATGCTCTCGGTTTCAGAGATCTACCTGCGCGAGCTCAACCCCCGAGCCAAGCTGAGGGTGTTTGGCCAGGAGCTCAACGCCGAGACGTTCGCGATCTGCCGCTCGGACATGATGCTGAAGGACCAGGACGCAGCCAACATCCATTTCGGCAATTCGTTCACCGAGGACGGCCTCGCAGGCAAGCGCTTCGACTACATGCTCGCCAACCCTCCCTTCGGCGTGGAGTGGAAGAAGGTGCAGACGGAGATCGAGCGTGAGCATGAGAAGGACGGCTTCACTCGCCGCTTTGGCGCCGGCCTGCCGCGTATCAACGACGGGTCGTTCCTTTTCCTCCAGCACATGATCTCGAAGATGAAGCCGGTCGCCCATGGCGGGTCCCGCCTGGCGATCGTGTTTAACGGTTCGCCTCTGTTCACCGGCGGCGCTGGATCAGGCGAATCGGAGATCCGGCGCTGGATCATCGAGAATGATTGGCTCGAAGCGGTGGTCGCCCTGCCCGATCAGCTCTTCTTCAACACCGGTATTTCGACCTACTTCTGGGTCGTGACCAACCGCAAGAGCGCCGAGCGCCGAGGCAAGGTCCAGTTGGTCGATGCACGCGAATCGTTTGTGAAAATGCGCAAGAGCCTGGGAAACAAGCGCAATGAGATCTCCGATCCCCAGATCGCCGAGATCACGCGCATGTACGAATCGTTCGATGAGGGCCAGCGGGTCAAGATCTTTCCCAACCACGCCTTCGGCTTGTTGCGCATCACGGTCGAGCGTCCGCTTCGCATTGCATCGAGCGACGGCGAGGGGCGAGGCGTTTCAGCCGCCGACGTGAAGAAGCTGCTCGCCTCGGCTGAGCGCGACCCCGAAGCTGAGCCGGTGACCGACAAGAAAGGCAATTCTTACGCTGACCCTGACCTGCGCGACTACGAGAACGTGCCTCTGCCTTCCGCGGAGGTGGCTTATGAGGAAGACCCTGGCCAGCGCCTGGCGAGCCTCGAGTACCGGACGGCCGTCGAGGACTACATGGAAGCGGAGGTGCTGCCATATGTGCCGGACGCGTGGGTGGACCATTCGAAGACGAAAATCGGCTACGAGATCCCACTCACGCGCCACTTCTACAAGAACATTGCGCCGCGCCCTCTGGAGGAGATCGACGCCGAGATCCGCGCCCTGGAACTGGAGATTCAGGATCTGCTCGGAGCGGTAACGAAGTGAAGCTTCGCCATATTGCGGATATAGCGGTGAGCAATGTCGACAAGAAATCAGTCGAGGGCGAACAGTCCGTGCGGCTCTGCAATTACACGGATGTCTACAACAACCCGCGGATCGAATCAGACCACGACTTCATGACAGCCACCGCAACCCCTCAGCAGGTCCGCCAGTTTGCTCTGCGAGAGGGCGACGTCCTCATCACCAAAGACTCGGAGACACCAGACGACATCGGCGTGCCGGCCTATGTCAACACCGACATGCCTGACGTTCTGTGTGGGTATCACCTGGCTATACTCCGCCCGCGACCATCGCTCGTCGATGGCCGCTACCTCTATTGGGCGGTCGCAGCAGACGCTACTCGGCAGCAATTCGGCGCCTCCGCGTTTGGAATCACTCGGTTTGGTCTTCGCCTGGATGCGATAGCGAATGCGACCGTGCCGCTCCCGGACATAACAGTTCAACAGGCGATCGCGGGCTTCCTCGACGCTGCTACTTCAGAGATTGACGCCTTGCTTACGCAGTACGATCGCATGATCGCTCTAATTAATGAGCGTCGTGCAGCTCTGATAGGGGAGTATCTCAACGGAGCCTGGCCGATGATCCCGCTAAAGCGATGTGCCGCGATCAATGCTCGGACACTGCCCGAGGATATGGATCCTGACTACACATTTCGGTACTTGGATATCTCGGCAGTTGGTCGGGGTCGGACTGTTTCGGATCCGGTGGAGATGCGCTTCGCGTTTTCACCAACTAGAGCCAGGCGGGTTCCATCACGGGGCGACACTATTGTCTCTACAGTCCGAACGTACCTGGCTTCTGTTCTTTACCTGCCGGAAGCCATCGACTACATCGTGTCGACAGGATTTGCAGTCGTTTCGCCAGGGGAGGGAATTAATCCTAGGTGGCTTGCCTTCACAATCGAATCTGACCGGTTCATTGGCGAAGTGGTGTCCCGCTCTGTAGGTGTCAGCTATCCCGCTATCGCACCTGAGGACCTCGGTTCCATCGCAATCGCCGTCCCGCCCCTAAACGAGCAGGTGAAGTTGGCCGAGTCTCTAGTGACTGAAACTGAGCACATAGACGCGACCGTCGCTCGAATCGAACGCCAGGTTCGCTTGCTTCACCAGAAAAGGCAGGCACTGATAACGGCCGCAGTCACTGGTCATGTCGCGATTCTGGGAGCCGCCTGACCGCGATGCTCCCCAAGGAGCATGGCCTCGAGGACGAGGTCACCCAGTACTTGGTCGACAACGCCGGCTACCAGACGGTCAAGTGGGGCAACAAGGAGCCGCGCGACTTCGACCCGGCCACGGGTCTCGACGGGGCCGACCTCTTCGACTTCATCGAGTCGACCCAGCAGGATGAGTGGGCGCAGCTCGTCAAGCTCCACGGAGGGCGCGATCAAGCGCGTAGGGCATTCGTCGAGCGGCTTACCAGCGCATTGGACAAGCGCGGGGCTGTCGACGTCCTTCGACACGGCATCACCGACCTCGGCGTCACCGTCCGGCTGGCGTTCTTCAAGCCTGCCCATAGCCTCACCGAGCAGCTCGTCAAACGCTACAAGGCCAACCGGCTCACCGTCACACGCCAACTTGCCTACGACAAGGACTCGAACAAGACAGTCGACCTCGCCTTGCTCGTCAACGGCATCCCGGTCGCCACCGCCGAGCTCAAGAACAAGCTGTCCGGTCAAGAAATCGAACATGCGATGGACCAGTACCGCCGCGACCGCGACCCCAGCAACCTGACACTGAGCAAACGGGCCGTAGTCCACTTCGCGGTCGACCCCGACAGCGTCGCCATGACGACCAAGCTCGCTGGCGCAGCCACTCGCTTTCTGCCCTTCAACCTCGGGCACGACCTCGGGTCAGGCAACCCGCCTAACCCGGACGGTCATCGCACCGCCTATCTCTGGGAGCGCGTGTGGCAGCGCGACGCGTGGCTTGACATCCTTGCCCGGTTCGTCCACCTTGAGAAAGACGAGAGAGGCCGGTCGGACCAGCTGATCTTTCCGCGCCTGCACCAGTGGGATGCGGTGCTTAAGCTCGAAGCCCACACGCGCGAACACGGCGCGGGCCACAGTTATCTGGTCCAGCACTCGGCGGGCTCGGGCAAGTCGCACACCATCGCATGGCTGGCCCACCGCCTCATGACCCTTCACAAAGGCGACGACAAAGTGTTCGACAAAGTAGTCGTGATCACCGACCGGGTCATCCTCGACCGCCAGCTGCAGGACACCATCTACCAGCTCGAGCACGCCCATGGGACGGTCCAGAAGATCGACGAGGATTCCGCACAGCTCGCCGATGCCCTGCTGGGCGAGCAGGCGCGGATCATCATCACGACTCTTCAGAAGTTCCCGTTTGTAATCGACAAGGTCGCGGGCATGCCGCAACGCCGTTACGCCGTGATCGTCGACGAAGCCCATTCGTCGCAGACCGGCGAGGCCGCTAACGATCTGAAAGTGGCGCTCGGCGTCCGGCCCGAGGAAGCGCTGGCGGCCGCCGAACACGACGAGGCCGAGGGCGTCGTGCCCGATACACAGGACCTGTTGGCGAGGCGGGTTCAGGCACGCGGACGGCAACCGAACCTGAGCTTCTTCGCGTTCACCGCGACGCCAAAGGCCCGCACCCTGGAGCTGTTCGGCACCCTGGACGAGCGCGACGGCAGAAAGAAGCCGTTTCACCTCTATTCGATGCGCCAGGCCATCCAGGAGGGGTTCATCCTCGACGTCCTCGCGAGCTACACCACGTACACCACTTATTGGAAGGTGGCGAAGGCGATCGATGAAGATCCCCGCTACGAGACGAGGAAAGCGAAGCGGGCGATTGCCACCTATGTCGCTCTCCATCCCACGATGCTCGAGCAAAAGGCCGAGATCATCGTCGAGCACTTCCGCCAGCACGTGCGGCCCAAGATAGGAGGGCGCGCGAAGGCAATGGTCGTCACATCGTCCCGGCTGCACGCCGTCAAGTACAAGCGCGCCCTCGACGCATACATCAGTCGCAACGGATACCTGGACATTAGGACGCTCGTCGCGTTCTCCGGCCGAGTCTACGAAGGCGACCTGGACCCGGTCAGCGAATCCAGCATGAACAAGCTCCCCGAGTCGCGGACCGCCGAAGCATTCCGCTCCGACGAGTACCAGGTCCTCGTCGTCGCCGAGAAGTTCCAGACCGGCTTCGACGAACCGCTGCTGCACACCATGTACGTCGACAAGGTGCTGCTCGGCGTCGCGGCAGTACAGACCCTTTCGCGCCTCAACCGCATCCAGCCCGAGAAGGTCGACACTTTCGTGCTCGACTTCCGTAATGAGACCGATGACATACGGCGAGCCTTCGACGTCTACCACGGCGCCACGGTGGCGGCGCCCACGGACCCCAACGCGCTGTACGACTCGCGCCACGCGCTGGACGAGTACGGCGTGCTCCGTCCTGACGAGATCACCGAGATGGTCAGGATGCTGCTTGCGGACAAGTCGGGGCGGCAGAGCGCTCTCGTCCACGCTGCCCTCGCTCCCGCAGTAGACCGCTTCCACGCCATCGCCGATCTGCGCAAGCAGGAGTTCCGCGACCGGCTTGACGGATTCGTCCGCGTGTACTCCTTCCTGTCGCAGGTGGTGAGCTTCCAGGACACCGCGCTCGAGCGCGACTACATCTTCTGCCGAGCGTTGGGCGCTCTCATCCGCCGCCGCTCGGGTGATGCCGTTGATCTGGGCGGCCAGGTAGAGCTCACGCACCTGCGCCAGGTATTGACCTCCGAGGGCCGCGTAATCGTCGACAGCCACGGAGGCGAGGTGCGGGCGATCTACAACCCGGAGGGTGAGGCGGGCCCACCTGAGGAGGAGCCTCTGTCGCGGATCGTGCGCGACCTCAACGAGCGCTACGGTATGAACCTCAGCGAAGCCCATCGCCTTCATCTGGAGGCAATGGCGCTTGACATGGCCGCCGACCCCGAGGTTCGGCTGGAGGCCTCGGCGAACTCATTTGAGAACTTCCGCCTCGAGTTTGACAAGCGCTTCACCTCTGCCATCACCAAGGAGATGCAGCGCAATGAGACTTTCAGCCTTGCCCTGCTCAACGATGACGCGCTGCGGGCCGAGGTCGCGGGTGGCATGGCGGTCGAGGTCTACACGCGGGCACGGGTCGCCTGGCAGCGGGAGATTCCGATCGGCGATCTCCTCGCCCGCGGCGAGGACGCCCACCTTGAATTCAAATCGACGCTGGAATGGGATCTCAAGGAGAGGCGGCGTAACAAGAGCCTTCGTACACCCGCGCTCAAGACCGTCGCGGCCTTCCTCAACAGCCGCTATGGAGGGACCCTGGTGATCGGCGTCGCCGATGACCGGAGCATGGTCGGCCTGCAGCACGACTACGAGGCGCTGCACCGCGAAGGCAAGGACGACGCCGACTGGTTCCAGCTACACCTTGGCAATCTCATCCAGGAGGCGGTGGGCGCCGCCGCCGCCGCCGGGATCACCACGCAGATCCATCGCGTCGACGGGCATGACATCTGCCGAGTCCATGTCGAGCCGTCATCTCGACCTATCTACGTGCACTTAGCGGATAGCAAAGCTGAGCATTTCTTCGTTCGTATCAACGGGCGCACCTTGGAGGTCACCGACCGCGATGAGATCGCCAGATACGTCGAGGACCGCTGGCCCCGGGTCGCGGCGGTCCGCACAGCCGAGTCGAAAGCAACCTTACATCTGGTCCCGGCGGAGGGAGCCGATAAGTTTCGGCGTCATCTTCCGGTCTACAGCCTCGAGGCCGCTGCTGGACACTTTCTCGAGAATCGGCCAGTTGAAGAATTAGGTTGGGTCGAGGTTCCGGAGACGCTACGACCGCAGGAGGGGATGTTTGTCGCGCAGGTTCGAGGTAAGTCGATGGAGCCGCGCATTCCCGATGGCTCTTGGGCAGCGTTTCGACTCACAGTGCCTGGCGCTCGAGAAGGTCGGCTTCTTCTGGTCGAGCTATCAGACGCCGAAGATCCGGAGGGGGGCGGAAGATACACCCTCAAGCGCTGGCATAGCGAGAAGACGGCAGCGCAACCGCACGAAGGCGGCTGGCGCCATGAACGCATCGTTCTCGAAGCCCTGAACCCGGCCTTCGAAGCAATAGTGATCGAGCCTGGAGATGGGGTCAGGGTGGTCGGCGAATACGTTGCGACGCTTTAAGTTAATTGCAGCTGCTCCTGAACAGAGTGTCTGAACCGCGGTGAGTACTGAAGCATGGATAGCCGCCGGAAGTGTAGCGGCGGTGATTGTCGCCGCAATAGCCATCGTGGTTTCGATGATCCTCGTGCGTGATCAGTTGCGCACCTTTGTGTTCCTTGAGTACACGAAGCGATTCAACCAGACCATGGGCAAGCTGCCGTCGGCTGCCCGTAAGCCCGGGAGTCCATTTCACATCGCGAGTCTCCCTGGTGACGATCAATTAGAAGTCGTGGCCGTGTTTCGGGACTACTTCAATATGTGTTCTGAAGAGATGTGGCTTAAGTCGAGTGGGCGCATCGATTCCGGAACTTGGAATATATGGAGTGAGGGCATGAAAGACGCAGCCCGGACGCCGGCGTTCTCTGAGGCTTGGGCAGAATTAGCCGACGAATACCGCTACTACCCGAAGTTCAGAAAGTTCATTGACACCTTGATTGCTGAGGTCGCGAACGAGCAATCACGCTCCCAATCCAAAGCGTCAAAAGTCGAGTCAAGCCCGTCCAATCCCGGCGCTTGAGCTTCATGCAGCCCAGGTGGGCAACAACATACTTGCCTCAAATGCAATCTGGCCAGGGCCTCTTCAAGTCTTTCCCTGCGAGAGTTCAGGGAACGGTTTCGAGCGGACTATTTGGTGGCGGCGACGGGGATTCTGGCGAACATTGCCTCGGCGTCGGACCTGCATTTCTCAAGTACGGGTGCGAGCGGCAAAGTGCCCGTAGCGTCTTAGAAGGTTTCTTGCCGTCCTGTGAAGCCGCAGGCCTGATTCTCTCCGCCAACAGCGTCAAGAAGCTGATTGATCGTCTGGCACAAAGGGATGCGGACTTCGTGGCGAACTTCGCAAAGCAAACGGCGAAAGAGGCTCAGGATCGACTGTATGAGGAGTTGAGGGCCAGGATGGTGCTATATCGCTTACCCCTCTGAAGCAGGCCTATATCAGAGCAAGGCACCATTCAGTCGTAAGGTGGTCGCCGCCTTTCCCTCACCTGCCACCGACATCAAGGAGGCTTCCAAGTGCCTGGCGACCGGTCGCGGGACTGCGTAAGTCTCCCACCTAATGCGTGCTCTCGAGGTCGGGCTACGAGTGCTCTATGACTCGCTTCAACTGACCATGCCTGCGAAACCCGCTTGGGAAAGTCTGTTGCGCCCGCTACGAGCGGAATTGGTCAAGCGGCACCGCAATCAGCGCTCGGCCATGTGGCAAAGACAATGACGCCCTTTACTGTGGAGCCACGGAGCGGCTGCTGGCTTTCAAAGATGCTTGGCGCAAGCCGACCATGCATGTCGAACGCAGTTACAAAGTTGAGGAAGCGACGGACATATCGAACGGAGTCGGCGCGTACATACGTCAGTTGGTCACGGTTCTGCCCGAGTAGATCGACGGGGCGGATCCTTCTGGATCTTGGGAGCGGTAACGATTTTCCGGGCAAGCCTTGAAATCGTTCACAGATTCAGCAAATCGCACCGATTGGGCAGACTGGCAGTCCCGTCTACGCCGTCGTGCCTGGCGAGGCAGCTCTTAAACCGAACATTGTTTCAACGCCGGCCAACGGCCTAGTTCCGATTTAGACCGAATTCACGCGCTAGGAGCTTGTGCTTCCATCCAGCCTCAATCTCCTCGATACGCCGATCTGGGAGTGCCAAATTAACCACCTCCAGTACGCCGACTTGATATCTGGCTCCCTTTCGCCGACGAAGCTCCACGTTGCCGCCATCCTCTGTTTGGGCATATGCCATAAAACGCGCGAGAAGGCTCTCCTCGCCCTTCGCCGAGCCTACGTATTGGGCGCCCGTGTCCTTATCGACCAGCACGTAGATCCCTTTGACTTCGCGCAGCCGCTCTTGCCAACTCGAATACAGGCCAGGAACTTGGTCGACATCGATGCAGAGTCGGCTGAAGCCCGGGAATGGCGGGTCGTCGTGGTCCGCGAGAGCACGGATCGGTTTAGCCTGACGGGCTGCTCCCTGAACCCAAGCTCTAGTTCCAGCGCCCCACTCGATTGACAAGCGTTCCTCATATTTCGCGAGCCTCTTGTCGTAGTTCAAGTCATATCGATTCATCCCGGCGACGTCGTGGCCATAAATGGGGTCTCGAGCACCTGGTTCACACTCGCCAAGGGCGCTCACGTGGTAGATCCCTATGAAGAGCGTCTCATTGCGGGGCCGAGGAGTTACTACGAAACTGGCGACAAGGCCTCCGACTCGAAACACCCTTCTCGATTGGATGCGCTGGTATTCCTCAACCAGACGACGCCCGTTAGGTGAGCGCCAGGCCGCGTAGATCGTTGACTCGCGGCGAGCAGTGTCCAAATGTCGCACGAGCCGGACACTGATTGGGTCAATACCCTCGGAACGGAGCACGTCATTAAAGGTGATCATCTTTGCCTCTTAAAAGCTGCCAATCATGCTTAGGTTGGCTTTGCTACAGCGCTGATTTCGCCGAGTCACAACGGGCCGGCGAAGGGGCCGTGTAGACAACAGCGGGCGGGGGTATGTTGCTGCAGCCAACGAATTGGTCCCAGTAGACCAGTTCCTAGACCCTGATAGGGAGGCCGGCCGACTTCCAGGCCTCGAATCCGCCAATCACATCAGTTGCGTTCACCAGGCCGATGTCCTGGAGCGATGCCGCGGCGAGGCTCGATGAGTAGCCCTCGGCGCAGACCACTATCACCCTGACCTGGTGGTCTTTGGCCTGCTCGAGCCGCGACGGGGAGGTGGGGTCGAGGCGCCATTCGAGAACCGTGCGATCGATCACGATTGCGCCCGGGATTTCGCCCTCCGCAGCTCGATCAGATTCCGTGCGAATGTCGACCATAAGCGCGCCTTGGGCGAGCTCGCCAGCAGCTTGCTCCGGTGTGACTCGTACCAGCCTCCGCCGGGCTCGCTCCACCACTTCGTCGATTGTGGGAGCCATCAGGGCTTCTTGCCGCCCCGGATCCACCGCTCGAACAGATCGACTTGCTCGGACGGCCATTCGCCGTCGCACGGCATCGAGCCGGAACGCAGCCGCCCGAGGATTCGGTCCGCGACCGTACTCACGTCCTCGTATGACGTCAGATCGAAGTGGCGCGCCATCGACCGAACGTCCTTATCTCGAAACAGCGGTCTGATATCGGCGGCGAATCCAACGGTCTGGTCGGCGCTCATGCCTGCGCGGTTTCGTGGCCCCGGGCCAGCATCCACGCCTGCCTCGTCATGAAACCACTCAAGCCCATGATCACCACCCCGTTGATGATGTGCAGCGCCGAGATGACCTGCACGCCGGTGTGAGCGAGGACGAACTGGAGAATCATCAACACGACCAGGGCGCCACTGAACATGAGCATCTGCCGCGGCACTCGCGCCGCAAACGCGAGCCCAAGGCCGATCAGGACTGCAATGCCGATCACGTCGCCCACCAGCAGATGGGCATCGAAACCCTTCAGGCCATTGAAGGCGAACACGCCATACCCGGCCAGGTAGAGCTGCAGCACGATCAAGGCCGTAACCAAGGTCAACCATCCCGCATAGATCCGGCGCAACATCGACTACTCCTCCTTCCCTACGTGTTGATTCGGCAACGGTCGGTGACCCAGGTGTTCCGCCAGAGCCAGCGCTTCGCTCACCGAGTCGGCCGATCGCTGAAGTGCATCCTTATCGTGCGTCGAATAGCCGACACCACCGCGACGGCTGCCCAGCACAAGCCGGCCGAGCTGCCGGCCTTCGTGGACCAGCTGCACTTCGAATCCTGTCCCGTTCACCGAACCGCGACTGTAAACAGGATTCGAAGCATCTTTCAAATAGAGGGCCGCTCCGCGCGCGTCGAAAGCCACGACTGCCTCATCCACCAGCCGGCATGCGACTCGGTGCACATCCATGACCGACACGACCGCGTCCACATCCTCCCGGAACTGGTCCAGCAAGGCAGTTGCATTGACGCGGCGAAGCCGGCGGTCGACCTGCCTCTGCAGCCAGTCTTTGACGGGGCCGAAGGCGACGACGACAACGAACGCCGTGAGCACATACGCGGCATCCGATTTCTGACCTGACGTCGAGATGAACAGACGCTGCACAAAGGTGACGACCGCCGCATACAGCGCCCCGAGGATTGCCGTGGCGCCCGCATAGACGATCGTGCGGTTGATGAGCAGATCGATGTCGTACAGGCGATAGCGCAGGATCGCGATCCCAACCGCCACCGGCACGGTCGAGTAGGCGATTATGAGCGGCGTCAGCGCCAGGTACAGGGGCTGACCGAAAAAGTTCCACGCCACTCCCGCGTAGACGAGCGTGACCGCGATCAGCACCCCTGAGTAGGCGAACCATTTCAGCTGGAGACTCTCGTCTCCGCGCGCGTGCTGGAAGCGCCCGATCAGTGACGCAGCCGCGGCGACGTACCCCAGCACCATCAGCGTCAGGCCCGCGCCCTGGACCTGTCTGAGCAGACTCAGCGCAATCGAGATGCCGATTGGGTTCTGAACCAGCGGGGACAAGCGCGCAACCACAACGCCGGGGACAGGCGTGAAGTCGACGAGCGTGGCCGGTTGCTGAATGAGTGCGATGCTGGCCGCGAAAAGGGCGGTACCGGTGACGGCCAGCACATCGACGGCGCGCCACCGATCCGGCACTCGTCCATCCGGGAAGCGAACCGCGATCAGCGGCAGTGAGAGACCGAGCGGAAGCACCCATCCCCAGGTGCCGAGCCACACGGCCACCCAACCGAGCGGCCACGACCCGTGTTCGATGACCAATGCGAAATAGCCGTAGCCGGTTGGCAGATGGAAGAGGCCAACCGCGAGTGACGTGGCACACATCAGCCAGCCGATGCTGTTTCGCGACTCTCGCGAAGCGATCAAAGCCCCGAGCAGCCCCATCAGGATGCCGACCAGGTAGACGACCTGGAATGTAACCGGCGCGCGAAACGCCAAAGCCACGCCGGCGCCGGCCACGCAGGCCACGGCGCCCAACAGTCCGAGCGCCCAGGCCAGAGTCCGTGTTCTGCGGCTCGGAGTCAATTTACGGGCGTAGTCTGCTCCGAAAACTGGCTCTAGCCATAAGCCAACTACATGCATAGACTGCGCTTGTGAACAGCGTCGGCGACTCCTTCGCTTGGGGCTTCCGCGACCCAAGTTGGCCCGGCAAGATGCTCCTTCAGGGTCTGATCGCGCTCATCCCGATCGTCGGCTGGATCGCGATGACCGGCTGGCTGATGATGGCGTTCGAAAACGTCCGCGCCGGCAAAAATGAGCTGCCTCCCGCCGGGTTTCACCTCGAGCGCGGCATCGCCATCTTCGGCGTCTTCTTGATCTACGGAGTCATCCTGCAGATCCCGGGCTGGGTGCTCGGGTTCGCCGGCGGCATAGCATCCGGGCACAGCAGCTCCGCCTTCAACGCCGGTTCTCCGCTGGTTGGACTTGGATATCTGTGGGGCTTTCTCGCCAGTTTGTTCCTCAGCTACCTCGTGCCTTCTCTGATCGTGCACACGTACCACCACGGCTTTTCGGGC
>Ga0207684_10003316_pt1 | contig 15808 bp, 17 predicted proteins | sample KBSK5501metaG_FD_184342 | JGI IMG/M metagenome (GOLD analysis project Ga0207684, IMG submission 184342) | Corn, switchgrass and miscanthus rhizosphere microbial communities from Kellogg Biological Station, Michigan, USA - KBS K5-50-1 metaG... | ecosystem: Host-associated > Plants > Roots >...
GCAGCGCCGGCGCGCTTGACGCCGAGGTGCGCGCGGCGCTCGCAGGTGGGCGGGACATCCCGGAGCCGCTGTCCTTCCTTTCCTTATATGCGGGGAAAGTCACTCGCCACGCCTACCGCGTGACGGATGGTGACGTGCAAGCACTGCTCGCAGCAGGCTACTCGCAGGATCAAATCTTTGAGGCGACGCTCAGCATCGCACTCGGAACCGCACAGACGCGCTTACGGGCGGGACTTGCTGCCCTGCGCGCCGCACGACAGGAGAACGAGACGGGCAACGAGACGAGCGCGGAAAAGGAAGAAGGGGAGGCATAAGCGATGCGGCTGCCCAAGGTTGCGACAGGCCAACGCCTGCCGCAGAAAGCGCTGCTCAGCATGGTCCGGGCGCTATCCCGGGTATCCGGAGATCCTGTATCGCCCTCCGACATTATGCGGACCGTCCTCTACCGCCCGGAGCTGTTTGGTAAGCCCTACAGTGAACTGATCCACGCGCTGTTGCGCGGTCCCTCCGATTGGTCGGCCGGGGAGCGCGAGCTGCTCGCCGCCTTCACCTCGCGCCTGAATACCTGCCGTTTCTGAACAGGATCGCATGGCGCGGTCGCGTCACATGCGCTCGGCGACGCCGTTACCCGGGCGGCGCTCGAGGACTGGCGCACAGCGCCGCTCTCGCCGCAGCTACACGCGACGCTGGGCCTCCTGGAAAAGCTGACGCTGACGTCCGAGAACGTCAACACCCAGGATGTGGAGGCGGTGCGGATGGCAGGGGTGAGCGCAGGAGCGATTTTGGATGCCATCTACATCTGCGCCACATTCAACCTCATTGACCGGGTGGCGGACGCCTTGGGGTTCGAGGTCCCAGAGTCCTTCGCGCGAGGCGCGGCAAGCCAACTAAAGCGCGGCTATAAACTGTGAGCGGACTGTGATCGGGCGGTCCAGCGGAGACGACCGCTAAGAAAGGTGTCGCATGTCGGAAGAATCGGCCACAAGTACAACCACTGTGGCGCCAGGCGCCACAGTCGCAGGGCTACGCCCCAATGCGATCGGGTTTGTGGGCGTGCTCATCCAGTCCGTCGCCCTCATCGGGCCGGGGGTCGCCATCGCCTTTGGCCTGGGTCCTGGCATCACCTATGCCGGAGGCTCCTTCCCGCTCTCTATCGCCCTGGCGATGATCGCCTCGTTGCTGCTCGCGGTGAGCATCGGCCAACTCGCGATCCAACTTCCGTCCGCTGGTGGTTTCTATACCTATATCAGCCGCAGCCTTGGGCGCTCGTTGGGGTTCCTGGCTGGCTGGATCAGCATCCCCGCCTATCTCCTGTTCCTCCCCCTCAATCTGCTGGCCTTCGGCTATGCTATGCAACAAGCCAGCGGCGGCAGCCTGCCGTTATGGGCCGGAGCGGTAGCGCTGGCGGTCATCACTGGGCTGCTGACCTTCTTCGGCGTGCGCCTCTCCATCCGCACCCTTGTGGTATTGGGGAGCATTGAGGTGCTCGTGTTCACTCTGTTGAGCGTCTTCCTGATCGGCGACGCTGGCGGCGCCAACGCGCTCGCCGCCTTCACGCCGGCGACATGGGGCGCTCGCGGGGGTATCTCAGGTGTCCTGGTCGGCGCAGTCATTGGTGTGCTCTTCTTCAATGGCTTCGAGTCCGCCGTGCTACTGGCGGAAGAGTCGAAGAATCCGCGCAGGATCATCCAGCCAGCGCTGCTCATCGCCGTCCTGCTCACTGGCGTAGTCTTTATCCTGGCGAGCTATGCGGGTCTCGCCGGCTTCGGTTTCGACCCGAACGCGTATCTCGCCGACACGTCCGGTTCGCCCTGGTTCACGCTCGGCGCCGAGGCGTGGGGCACGGCGGGGAAATATATCGTGCAACTGGTGGTGCTCAATTCGCTGATCGCCAACTGCCTCGCTGGCTACACCGCGCTCTCACGCGTCACCTTTGCAATGGGCCGCTCTGGGGCGCTCCCCAAGGTCTTTGGTCGGGTGAATCGGCGCTTCCGCACCCCCACGCTGGCCCTGTTCCTCGGCGGGCTGGTAGCGATCGGCATCGCCCTGTGGTCGTATGCTGTCTACGGCGATCCCCCCAAGAGCTTCCTGCTGCTCCTGGACACAGCGGCGTACTGTGTGATCGTGAACTTCACCGTCGTCAGCCTGGCGACGCCGTTCTACTACTTACTCCAGCGGCGCAGCGAGTTCCGTGCGCTCCCCCACCTGGTGGCGCCAGTACTCGCCGTGCTGCTGCTCATCGCCGTGATGGGAGCGCAGTTCTTCACCGCGACCAACCCGGACCAGTATCCTGGTCTGCTGCCGCAATACCTGGGAACCATCATCGTGGGCGGATGGCTGGCGCTGGGCATTATCTGGGTCCTGGCGCTGCGCGTCTGGCGACCCGCTGCGCTGGAGGCGGGCGAGCGCGTCTACGTCGAGACGGCCTAAAGTCGCTTGCCTGCGCAGGTAGATTCCAAGCGCTGAGGAGAGCGCTTACCATACTGGCGGGTACACCACACGCCAATGGGATCATCGTCTCAAGCGAGCTGCGGGTCAAGGTCCTCCCTACTCTCCATGGTCCGCAGTTGTAGGGATCGATCTCTCCGTACGCTCGAGCGCCCCTCGCCGAGCAGGGAGATTGGCCCGACAGTGGAATCGCCTGCCAAGAGGCGCTCATACGGCGTTGCAGCATACTGTTGTCGCTCGGTGGCCACTGCGCCACCTCCACCTGGGCGATCCAAGGCGGTCCTGAAACACAACAGGATGATGCGACCGGATATCACATATCAACCAGTGTGGATCTGGAACGCACTACTGGCATACTTTTGGCGTAAATCCTGCACTTTCGGCATACCTTTGGCGCCAGTCTTCCTTTTGGCGGGTGAGGCATGGGACGCCAGCCCAGAAAAGCAAGTGGCATGGAGGCGAAAGGAGGCAAAACTATAGTGTTCGCTTCCGGCATACCTATGGGAACAGTGACAACTTATTCTCCGCTGAGCCTCACGTTCAGCCAGGCCAGGATTGCGCTGGCGGCGTGTTCCCATCGCACGTCGAGCGCCATTTCGTGCGCCACACCCTCCACCTCAACGAAATCGCCTCCATACACTTTCGCCGTGCGCTTGATCGCCGCCGGCGGGAAGACGTGATCCTCCGAGCCGGAGACGAAGAGCAGCGGTATGTCTGGATTGGGCAACGGAGCCGACGCGGCGAAACGGCCTGTGTCGCCGTTCATCCACGATTCCGGTTGAAGGCGCTCCCAGTAGGCGCGCGTCAGCTCCTCCGGCGTATCGGACGCGAAGAAGGCGCGGCGCGCCACCTCAGGGGTCTCGTACATTAGGCTGGTATTGTGGGTGAGCAGGACGCGCGCCATGCGCGAGAATCCAAATGCCCTGACGGCGGCGTTGGTGGCGAGCTTCCAGCCGTCGCCGCGTGGAATCGGAGCGAGCAGCACAGCCGCCGGAACGCCGAGCGTGCGCTGGTCGATGGCGCGCTCGATGATCCCGCCGCCGAGCGCGTGCCCGATGAGGACGGGCGCGGGCAGGTCGCGCAGGACAAGATCGGTGGCGACACGCGCGACATCCTCCACATAATCATCCAGCCGGAAGCGCATGAGATCGGCGCGCCCCTCGCTCTCCCCATGCCCGCGCAGATCCAGCGCGACGCAGTGGTAGCCGCCGCGCGCGAAGTAGGGCATGAAGTGCTCGGCCCAGATCCAGGCGCCATGTCCCGATCCATGGATGAAAAGCAGCGGCGGGCGCGTGGGATCTGGCGTGGCGGGCGCTTCCCCAATCGTATGCAGGCGATACTCTGGCATCGAGCTAGCCTCCTCTCTCATCGTATGAACGGGCTCCTCCGCGCACTACACTATACTGTCCGCGCGAGGCTACGTGCGCGCATGAATGGAGGCGAGGAAACCATGGATCCAGCGTACCTGCTGGCGCGGTGGGAGAGCGTGCGCGCGGGACTGCTCGAGACCACCGCCAAATTCGGCGACGACGACCTGACCTTCACGCCGTATCCTGGCGCGTGGACGGTCCAGCGCCTGCTGCTGCACATCGCGCAGGAAGAGCATGGCGAGTTCGGCTACGGGATCGCGCAAACGCTGTCGGAGTTCCCGCCCGACTACTCGCCCAAAGAATATCCGACAGTCGCGTCGGTCACAGCGCTGCTGGCGGAGGTCCACGCCGAGACGACCCACTATCTGCGCGCGCTGAGCGCCGAGGACCTTGAGCGGACCGTCATCACGCCGTGGGGGACGCAATCACAGCTCGTCGAGCTATTCGACCATATGATCGAGCACGAGGTTCACCATCGCGGCGAGTTGTCGCTGATCCTGGGCATGCTGGGTCGCGAGGGCCTCGACGCCTGAGGTGGCAGGCGTCAGAAAGAGAAAGCGGTGTGGCTCCCAACGAGATTGCCTGCGCCGTCGTAGAGTTCGATTTCCAGCGGCGTCTGGATCGCATCGTCACTCAGGAAGAGGACTTCCCCGCCTTCGACGGTATCCTCCATCTCGACCCCGTTCGCCGACCACAGGCGCACTCGCGTGACAGCGCCACTATCCTCTTCGATCGCGCCACCGGCGTAGAACTGGCGCGGCCATCCGCCACCGCCAAGGTTCGCCCAGGGATGTCCCCGCCCTGGCGCGCCTTCGGGCTGATCCTCCGCCGACCCGCCTGATCCGCCCATTACCTGCCACGTGCCATCAGTTGTCTGTGCGAGCGAAACGGTGAAGCGCCGCCGCATGCCATGCTGATCCGTGAAACGCACATTGTAGGCGGCGCGGTTGGACAGATGGCGCTCTTTGACGAACACGACCGACTCCGGCGACGCATCAAGCCCACCCTCGCCTGTACTCGCTACCCATCCACCGGGGCCGTTCGTCTGAGCGGTCACACGCTCTGGCGCGGTGAGAAACGCCAGGATCACCTCGTGTGGGTCGTTGCTGTCCATAGAAATGCGCCTTTGCTTCTCATCGACGGCTTGCGTGCGTGCGCCGCTCTGCCGTAGGCACGACGCCAGAGAGTGATCGCACGCCTTACTGACCGAGCCAGACTTTGTTGTACGTGTTCCAGGCGTCGTCGCTGGTGAGCGCGAAGCGATAGATGGCGACTCCGGCGAACGGGCTGGTCTCGCTATCGCTGTTCAGACCAGCGGCGATTCCCGCCAGCCCCGAAGCCATGTTCTCGGCGGAGTCGTGATACCAGCGGTCGTTGCCGGGATAGGTGGGGATGCCGAGGAGTATCTGTGGTGGCCGGCTCACGCTCCGCGCGGCGGCGAGGATATTCTGCGTCTGTTGCTTGACCAGCAGCGAGTAGGCTGCCGCGTTCGGCATCGCGGTGTTGTAGGCCATCACTGCGATCTGGTCCACAAATGCGGCCACACGCGAGTAGTAGTAGGAAGTCCACCAGGCGTCGGCGCGCCCCGCCTGATGCGCCCAGTCGGCGATTCTGGCGTTGGGCGCCCACTTCTGTCCCGCGATGGAGATCATCGCGGCGGCGGGCAGCGCCTTGCGCGTCTCGTCAAGCAGATCGAGGAAGCGCGCGTCGTTGTTGACGATGGGCTCGATGTCGTAATGGACACCGTCGAAGCCGTTCACCTTGACGAACCTGGCCGCCGTCAATGCGATATGCGTGCGCACCGATGGATTGTCGAGCGCGACGACCTCCTCCGGCGCATTGCCACTCGCCGCCTCGTTCTGTCCGATCCACGCCAGGATACGCAGCGTCGGCAGACGCTCATGCATGGCGGCGGCGAAGCGCTGGGCATAGGGCGCACGATCCTGCGGGATAGTCCCATTGCTGTCCAGTGGGCCAACATGCGCGAAGATGAAGGTGATCTGGCGCGCCTTCAGCGCGTCTGCGAGCCGGTCGTACTCGGCGTTCGTGTGCGGGCTACCCGACCACGTGTGTTCGAGCCAGACCGCATTCAGCCCGCTGTTAAAGTGCGCCGCCGGATAGTTCGTCGTCGTCCGGCTCCAGGACCAGAGGAGCGCCGCCGCGCCAATGGAGAGAATGACGACGAACACCAGCAAGGTGAGGAGCGCGCGGCGCAGCACACGCGCCAGCCGCCCATGTGTGCGTTTTGGCTGTGGCGCCCTTGGCGCAGCGGGTGGCCGCGCGCCGGGCGGCGTCTTCACCTCGACAGGCCAGATGAGTGGCGTCGTGCGCTTCCCGCTGGTTGACGTGGCCATTCTCATCTCCCTGGCTATCCGCTGTGCTGGTCACCGTTGCTCGGCCTGCAGATGCTCATCCAGCGCTTGATTCACGAGGGCGTCGGCGCGGGCGTTCTGCACACGGGGCACATGCGCGAAGTTCACGGCTGTCAGCGACTTGGTAAGCGCGACGGCCTGCTCAAACAGCTCACGCAACCCCTCATCGCGCACACGATACTCGCCGCGCATCTGGCGCACAATCAATTCACTATCTAGTAACACGCGTACGCTGGAGGGAGCGTAACGTTTGATCGCGGCGAGGCCCAGCAGCAGGGCGCGGTATTCGGCCTGGTTGTTCGTCATGACGCCAAGATAGCGCTTCCCCTGCGCCAACACGCTCCCGTCGGCGCGTTCAATCACGATCCCGGCGGCGGCGTGCCCGGGATTGCCGCGCGAGCCGCCATCTGTTCGGAGAGTGAGCGCCTGGCTCGAGCCGTTTGTCTCGGCCACCTCCTCGGTCGCCACTCGCCAGCCTCCTGACAGTTTCTCGTCGCATCGCATGATCGCGGGATCTCAGCCGCGCGGCGCTTATATGATACCATTCGGAGGAGGAGCGGCCTGCGCATGGTCGCCCCTCTTGATGCTGCGAGACTGAACCGCAAGCCGCCCCCGTGGCCCAAAGCGGTAGTGGCAGAATCCGATCAATGAATGGAACCAGCGCCATGACCATCACGGTGGCACGCATCGACGACCCACGAGCCTTTCTGGAGCGGGCTGGGAGCTACCTGGAGACACATGAGGCGGCGAACAGTCTGGTCTTTGGGATATGTGACGCGCTGATTCATGCGCCAGAAACTTACCCCGAACACTACTTGGCGATTGTTCACGATGATAGTCAACTTACACTAGCCGCGCTGATGACGCCACCCTACAACCTCATCCTCTCCTACATTCCCGACGCCGAGGCGCTGGGCGAGAGGCTGGACCAGGCGCTCGATCTGCTCGCGCGCGATGTCCATACCTCCTATCCTGAACTGCCCGGCGTTATGGGACAGACCGGAGTGGCGGAGAGGTTCGCGCGCCGCTGGCAGGCGCTCTCTGGTCAGCCCTACGACGTGCGCTTTCGGGAGCGCGCCTTTCGGCTCAGCGCTGTTCGTCCGATATCGCCGCCGCCTGGCGCGCTGGTGCGCGCGACGCCAGCGGATCGTGACCTGCTCGTGCGCTGGACCCTCGACTTCGCTATTGAGGCGCTGGGCGATGGGGACCTCGCGGAGGCCGAGCGTACGGTAGATGCGCGGCTGGGACAGGACGATCCACAGACGCGCGGCCTGTGCCTGTGGGTGGATGGCGCGCCGGTCGCGCTCGCGGGCTATACCGGGCCAACGCCGCACGGCATTCGTGTGGGGCCTGTCTATACGCCGCCGGAGCGTCGCGGCAAAGGATACGCCAGCGCGCTCGTAGCGCAGATGAGCCAACTCCTGCTGGACGGCGGGCGCTCGTTTTGTTTTCTCTTCACCGATCTCGCTAATCCCACTGCGAACCACATCTATGAGGAGATCGGTTACGAGCCGGTCGTCGACATGGATGTGTACAGGTGTCTCAATCGAGGGTGACAGGGACTTGACAATTCTTGCGCGTCCAGGTATTCTTTGCTCGATCAAGAAAATTTGATAAGCAAGAAACGCGGATGATTCCTCATGGACGAGATCCCTGCCGTCTACCAAATCGAGTCGCTCGAGCAGGTGCGTGCGCTGACCGACGAGCTACGTGTGCGCATCTTCAGCCTGCTCGCGCAGGAGCCGATGACGGTCACGCAGGTAGGCAAGACGCTCGAGATCGCGCCGGCCAAAATTCATTACCACGTGCGCGAGCTGGAACGCGTCAAGCTGGTACGACAGGTGTTCACACGCGAGAAGAGCGGCATCCTGGAGAAGTATTACCGGGCAGTTGCGAAAGATGTCTCGGTCCCAAGATCGCTGGTCACAAGCGCGCCTCGTAATGAGTTGCTCGCCGCGGCGAACGAGTTTGCCCAGAGCGCTGTCTCTGGCTATCTCCGGGCGCTGGATCGCCTGATGCCGCTTCCAGATGAGGAGTTCCAGCGCTACCCGTTCAGTATTTCCAACGCGACGCTCTGGCTGACCAAAGAGGATATGGATCAGCTCGTCACCGACCTGCAGGCGCAGTTTGAAAAATACGCGGCGCGTCGTGGCGTCGAGGGCGAGCAGGAGGTGACGTTCTTCACGCTCCTCTACCCGGCGCAACTCGCGGCTGAGCCTGAGGCGCCTGACGCTGCAACGCAGGTAGGATCTCCAGATTCAGGTCAGTCCGCGCCTGTACGCGAGCCGAAGATTCATCGTGTCTCGGCGGTCGGCGCGATCTCTTACTCACGCAAAGACCTGGAGGGCGTCGCCGCGCGCGGTGAACAGCTCGACATCTCGGTTCTTGGCGCCTGCTCGTTCGCCGACGACATACCCGCCGAGCTTGTAGATCGCGTTGTCGTGCGCTTCCGCCGCCTTGGCGCGCTGAGCGCGTCGCCATCCGTACGCGAGGTCTTGAAGGCGAAGGAGGCGACATGATCTGAGGTCGTCCGACAACAGGAAAGCGCGGAAGCCGCTGCAACGACTCCCGCGCCCGACCCCGCAGCCTGTATCGTGTCTCACGCGCTAGCAAACTGAGGAGTCGCCATGAATTCTACCACAGCGAGCCCTGCAGCGAAAAAACCCGGGCTGTTCATCAATCGCAATTTCGGATTGCTCTGGCTCGGCCAGACGATCTCGATCATGGGTGACTTCGCCTTCAGCATCACCCTCGTCGTCTGGATCTACACTGCGCTGGCGAAGGACCAGCCCTGGGCGCCGCTCGCCGTGACGGGCGTGCTGGTGGCGACCACTGTGCCCATGGTGCTCGTCGGGCCGCTGGCGGGCGTTTTCGTGGATCGCGCCGACAAACGCGGCTTGATGATGGTGATGAGTGTGATTCAGGCGGTTGCGGCGGGCGCGCTGATCGCGCTCACCGGCGTCTTCCCGATCCCTTTCCTCGCTGGCGCGCTGCCCCTGGAATGGACGCTGGGCGCGGTGTATGGAGTGGTCTTTCTGATCAACGCCTGCGAGCAGTTCTTCCGCCCGGCGCAGATGGCGCTGATCGGAGATATCGTCGCCGAGGAGTATCGCGGGCGCGCCTCCGGGTTGTTGCAGGCGTCGGGGAGCCTGGCCATACTGATCGGCCCGTTGCTTGCTCCGCTGGTCGTCGTCACCTTTGGCGTGGAGTGGACACTGCTCTTCGATGCGCTCTCCTTCGTCGTCGCCTTTGTGACGCTGCTGGCGATGCGCGTCCCCCGCTCGGCGCGTAGCGTCGCCCAGGGCGAGCGCGGTCACTTCGGGCGCGAGTTTCTTGCCGGACTGCGTTTCTTCTTCAGGAGCCAAGTTTCCAAGACGATCCTCATCGCCGGCATGATTGTGCTGTTTGGCGCAGGCGCGATCAATGCGCTCGACATCTTCTTCGTGACCCAGAACCTCCATGCCAGCATCCCTGAATATGGCGTGCTGAGTGGTTCAGCCGGGATTGGCCTGCTGCTTGGCTCTGTTCTCGCCGCGATCTTTGCCGCGCGCATCGGCTATGGACGTGTCGTCTGGCTCTCGCTGATCGCGCTTGGCGCCTTGATGGTCGTCTACGCCCGGATGACGAGCCTCTGGCCAGCGGTCGTGGTCATCGTACTTGTCGGCGTACCCAACGCGGCGCTGAACGTCGCCATCACCCCGCTCCTGCTGCTCGTCACGCCACGCGCGCTGGTTGGCCGCGTTATGGCGATCCTGACACCGGTGATCAACGTGGCGAATCTGGCTGGCATGGCGCTGGCTGGCTATCTCGCCAGTATCACGCTCGTGGACTTCCACGAAGAAGCGCTCGGCTTCACTTTTGGCCCCGTGGATACTATCTTCATGGCGGGTGGAGCGATCGCGCTCCTCGGCGGTATCTACTGCGCGCTCAACCTGCGTAGCGCGGTGATCGAACGCGAGCATGTGCGCGAGGAGCCAGCGGCCATGCCTACGCAAGAGCCGGAGGGATCGCTTATCGCCTCAGGAGTGGCGGCGCAGGATTTCGACTAGCGGAAATCTGCCCGACCTATGCGTCAGCGCAGACCTTCGGCCCGCTTCACGTCTGGACGGGCAGGTCAGCGCCCACGTATAATGGCAGGCGTGGCGACGGCTGGCATGAGACGCGTGTCCCAGGAGCCATTGCCGCGCGTGGAGTTTGGCGCCACAATAGAGGAGGGCAATCATGGCGAAAGAGAAGGGTCCCCCACCCAAAGAGAAGAAGAAACCCAAGAAGACGAAGGCCTCCAAGCCCGCCTAGACTCAGAGCGAGTCTTGCGCCGCGCATGGAGCGTCATCAGGACATTCAGGACATTCAGGACATTCAGGACATCGCCCAGGCAGGAGCGTTCGATTGTTAGGTTTGTTTAGCCCGTTCGCCATGGTCGAAACGTTTGTCGCGTTCGTGCTGGCGTTGATCCTGCACAACTGCGCGCAGGCGCTCATGGCGGCGGCGCTAGGTGACCGCACCCCGATCAGCAAGGGACGACTCAGCTTCCTGCCTGGCGCGCATCTCTCCGCCATTGGAGTCATTGTTGCGATTGTCACGTCCATCAGCGCCGCCTGTGGGCTGGGTTGGGGCAAGCCGGTCGAGACCGATGCGCCGCGCCTGCGTCCCGGCCCGAACGCGGGGATCATCATCGTCGCGCTGACGGGCATGCTCACGAATCTCGTAATCGGGCTGGGCATTGCGTTCGGGTTGAAGTTCCTGCCTGGCGTCCACGCGCTGGAGATTGGATGGGCAAAGTGTGCAGGGCAGGTCGGAAGCAAGTTGCTGGACTGCCTGCCTGGCGCGCAGCCAGTGTGGCTGCTCTACATCCAGCAGTTCCTCATCGCCTTCGCCGTGACCAATGTCGCCCTCGCGCTGCTCAACCTCATCCCGCTCTATCCGCTCGACGGCTACTACATTCTCTTCGCCATCCTGCCCTCAGGGCCGGCGATCAGCTACCGCAACGCCGTGCCGTATATGGAGTTGATCCTGCTGCTGATCCTCTTCGTTATTCCCTACCTGCTCCAGATACTCCGAATACCATTTAATCCCGCCGGGCTGATCGCCGGTCTCGCGCGATCGCTGGTCTACAATGTGGGTAGTCCTGCGTTCGAATACTATCTCGCTTTATAGGCGTGGCAGCCTCATGAGCAAACCAGATCTCCGCGCTGCGGGCGCCGCCACGCCTGAGCAGCATCCCGACGACGGTCTGCGCGCCGCGCGCTATCGCGTCTACCAGTTCTTCCGCTCGCTGCGCCCGCGTCCGCTCGACGACGACGACCGGCGCATCCTGGCGGCGACGCTACCCTCCGCAGGGCGCGCGCTCTTCGCCACGATGTCGCGCAACGATCAGCGCCACAGCCTGACGGTCTATCGCTCGCTGCGCGGGCGGGGGTGTGAAGACGCCGATCTGCTGGCTGCCGCGCTGCTGCATGACGTGGGCAAGGGCGGTGGCCGCGTGCCCCTCTGGACGCGGCCACCGGTCGTGCTGTTGCGGCGGTTCGCGCCGGACACGCTGGACTCGCTCGCGCAGGCGCCGGATCGCTGGTGGCGGCGACCGTTCTACTACGCGCTACGCCATCCCAGGATCGGCGCGGACCTGGCGGCGCAGGTGGGACTCTCGGCGCGCGCGGTGGAGATGATCCGCACACACCACCAGCCGGACGGCCCCGCCGCCGAGCTTCATGCCGTCGACGACGCCGTCTGAGCGCAGGGTCTAGGGCGAATGTTCTAGCCCATCCGGCGCCGCTTTTGACCGCATTTGTCCGGTCTCCGTAGAATGAGACATTGCCTGGTTCTGGAATGTATTTGAGAAGTGTACTGATGTTGGAGGCGATATGGGCGCGACACGCTCGCATACACGCGCCTCCAAGACGGATGACGCGGCGCCCACGCCAGCCTACACGCAGCCGCGCCTCATCCCCTACACGGTGCACTTGCCGGGCTTCGATGGCCCGATGGACCTGCTCCTGAGCCTGATCGAGCGCAACCAACTCGAGGTCACAGCGGTCTCGCTTGTGGCGGTGACCGATCAGTTCGTAGCCTACCTCAAAACGTGGGATGAGCCGCCGATGCCGCGTCTGGCCGACTTCATCGTGATGGCAGCGCGGCTGCTGCTCATCAAGTCGCGCAGCCTCCTTCCGCGCCAGTCGCGCCAGGAAGACGCCGACGAGGGTGATCCGCTGGACGACGCGGAGCAGTTGCGGCGTCATCTGCTCGAATACAAGCTGGCCAAAGAGATCGCGCTGGCCCTGCGCGCCCGCGAGCTAGCGGGCCTGCAATCGTTCTCGCGCCAGAGCCGCCTGATCGACGCCGAGGCCGCGATTGTGTGGAGTCCGCCGAAGCTGGTGGGGCTGAACGTGGATGCCCTGGCGCAGGTCTTCCGGCGTATCCTGCTGGAGCAGCGCTACTCCACGCCGGAGGAGTTGCCGCCCCCGATGGTGACGGTCGCCGAGAAAATCGAGGAGGTGTTGGCGCTGCTGGCTGCGAATGGCAGCATACACATCGAGGACGCGCTGGTGACGTCAACCTCGCGTTTCGCCGTGGTGGTCACGTTCCTGGCGATCCTGGAATTGTGGCACCGGCGGCGCATTGTGGTGGTCCAGGAGCAACTTTTCGGCCCCATCGAGATCACCCTCGCGCCGTCACAGCCCGATGATGCGAACATCTCAACGCCCATTGTCTCAGAGTTTGATAACGCGACGCAGCCTTCTTGACATGCGATCTGCATTAGGGTATTCAGTTAGCGCGGAGCCGGCAGAAACGTGTGCCTGAGGAGGGACGGCTATGTGTTCTCCAGCGCCACCTGCGTTTAGCCTCACGCTGCTATCACTGTATCCACATGATTGGCTGTCGGTTCTCGCCGCCACATTGATCAGTGTTGCTGGCGTCTGCATCATACTGTATCGCTTCAAACCAAGAGTCCCGCGACGGATCGCGTTAATTTCATTCACCTGCGCTGGCTTGCTCTTTACTACTGGCGCATTCATCAGTAGTGTGGCGCAAGGCGGCTTCCAGGGCGCGTATAACCGGTGGCTATTAGCTGCTATGAACCCGTTAAATCAGATCTGCTCAAGCGATGGTTTCGACCAGGCTGTGAGCAGTCACGAGGCCATTTCTGCTCAAATAGACTCTCTCACCTCAAACCTCTACATCGCAGCGATTGTCATGGTTATGCTTTGCAGCATATTTCTCTCACCAGTATTGGAGAAGCACGCCCATCGGAAAAACAGCGATATGAAGAGATAGACATGTGTTCTCCAGCGCCTCCTGAGTTCAGCCTCACACTGCTATCACGAGATCCACATGTTTGGACAAGCTTTCCTGTTGCATTAATAGGTGTAGCTGTCGTCTGCATAATCCTATATGGCTTTAAGCCTGGAATTCCGCGACGCATCACCCTTGCTCTAGTAACATGTATTGGCTTACTCTTCACTGCCAGCATATTTATCAGTACGGTCATCATGAGAAGTTTCGAGGGCGCCTTTAACAGTTGGCTATTCGCGGCAATGAAGGCTCCTGGCCAAATATGCTCGAATGATGGGTTGGATAAAGCTATCAGCAGCCACAACGCTGTTTCTGACCAGCTAATGTCTATTAGCACAAACCTCGGCGGCGCAGCGGCTGTTCCGCTGCTAATTTATACCCGGTCGCACCATACTGTTGCTGTTTGGCGGGGTCCTGGACCAGTGGGTTTGCAGGTTGCTTTGAGATAAGCCTAGACTGTGTGATCTTTGCGCACCCAAAATTGCCTGGCAAAGGAGCAACCTTCGATGAACGAGCGGCGTGTGTGGTGGGTGAGAGCAACCGCCGTCTTGCTACCGCGAGAAGATGGCAGGCCGCAAGCGCCGTCAAGGATCTTCCGCGGCTATCGCTGCTCAAATTTTCGCTTTGGCCCTACGCCTGTGGGGCAAGGAATCGGAGGGGCTCAACTCTACCCGATGCACACTCATAAATTGGCTGTAGGCGAAGCCGGGCAAGTAGGCGCGTACCTGTGGGGCTATGAAGAAATGGCGGCAGGACTGAAGGAAGATGTGCCATTTTGCCTCACGGAGGGTGGAAGATTAGTTGTTACTGGCATGATCCGCGAGATTTTAGATGACACAGTGACTTGGTGGGTCAAAGCGGACGTCAGGGTGCTGCCACGTATAGAAGGCGCCAGATATAGCCCTCCAAGCATCGTTCGTGGGTACCGCAATACAGAATTTCGCTTTGGTCCCGCGCCGCAAGGGCCCATCATTGGCGGAGCCATTTTCTACCCTCTCAACGGGTCTTCAATACAAGTTGGGGAGACCGGACTCGTCTACCTGGGTTTGTATGGCCCCGACGAAATAGGTCAAGGACTGCAGACTGGCGCGTCGTTTTGCTTTGCAGAGTCAGGCAGATTCGTGATCAGCGGTACGATAATCGAGCTCCTTGATAACGAACCAGACGATTGAATTCTGCCTGGTTGTAACATCGCGTTAATTCAGCGACACGTTGATAGGGTCTTGTCGTTTCCTGAGACGCTGCGGCCACCAGTGGAAGTGCGTGGTCGAGCGGACCAGATCAGGCTGGGCTTGTAGCGCCATACAGCGAGCGGCTTGGGCGTCCTCCAAGTCGTCGATCGAGCGGAAATGGCGGTTTACGAGCACAGTGTTGGTCAGTGGCCAGAGGTGTTCAGCAGGCTGGAGCTCTGGCGAGTACGGTGGCAGGAAGAGTAAGTGGACGTGGTCAGGCACGCGTAGGCGTTGGGTGCTGTGCCACCCTGCACGGTCCAGCACGAGCACGATCTGCTTGTGCTGTGAGGCGTCGACCGCTTGGGCAAAGGCGGCGAGTTCAACTTCGAAGAGCGAGATGCTGACCGAGGTAGCTAGATGGAACACCGTGCGGCCTGAGGCAGGATGCACAAAGCCCACCAGGTAGCGCCACTCGTAGCGGTGCTGCACCGGAGCGAGCGGGCGAATGTCATCCAAACGCCAGACTTTGTGCAAGATGGGTTTGAGCCCAATACGATGTTCGTCCATGGCCCACAGCTCAACCCGCGCGTGTGGGAAGGCTGTCACCACCTCGCGCAGCAGGGGACGCAGCCGCTGCTTGAAGTCGTCCTGCGCCTGTAGGTCAGCATGGACATGGCGAGGGCGTGGCATGCGCAGACGCGCGCCCAGCCGGCGCAAATAGACCCAGCCCAGTTGCCGGCAGATCGGTCGTCCCAGACGCTCGGCTATCCAGGCGGCGACGGTGCGCCCATTCCAGCGGTCGTGTTGTGAAGCCGCTCCACGCAGCGCCACGTGAAGCTCTTCAACGTGCGCCGCAGTCAACAACTGTCGGTGTGGCCGCGCCAGATGCCGCCGGTCTTTGATGCTATGTGGTCCATGGACGTTGTAGCGGCGCGCGATCTGGCCGATCCAGTACGCGGAGTAGCTCGTGATGTGCGCAATGGCTTTGGCGGTGAAGCCGCGCGCCAACAGCCACAGGAACTGCCAGTGACTGCGCTCAACGGGATCCTGGGTCCTGCGGTACTGCATACCGAGTTCATCTGTGCTCAGGTGGGGTGCAAGGTGGATGGATCGCGACATGCCTCCCTTTGTACAACACTATGGGACGACCGCGTAT
>Ga0207684_10003317_pt1 | contig 15805 bp, 14 predicted proteins | sample KBSK5501metaG_FD_184342 | JGI IMG/M metagenome (GOLD analysis project Ga0207684, IMG submission 184342) | Corn, switchgrass and miscanthus rhizosphere microbial communities from Kellogg Biological Station, Michigan, USA - KBS K5-50-1 metaG... | ecosystem: Host-associated > Plants > Roots >...
GCGGTCGCAACCAATCTCCTCCGCCTGGATGCCTGGCTGCAGGGCGTGCCCTTCGCCAAGACACGTACCTCGCGCTTCGCTGCTCTCGCCGCTTAGTTCTTAGTTCGCCAACAGTATCGAGTTCGGGATAAGACTAGGCGTGAGGCCCGGATGCTTCAATATTTGTGCGATCCGGAAGGCTTGCATACCCTGCCCGCGCAATGCACTCGGTGGTGGCGATCACCACGTCACGGTGCTCCAACCGGAGCGCGTCCGCGATCAGCTGCGCGGTCTCGACGTAGAGCTGCAGAGCCGCCCCGGCACGTTCACGGAGGGACTCGCCGTGCATACCCAGCGCCATTCGGTGGGCGTACGACCAGGCGCTCTCCGTTCCAACCGCGGTTTGCACTTGGCGAAAATAGGTGCTGCCACTCTCGATCAGGACGCCGCGCTGCGTTGCCACGACCCAGGCCAGGCCGTGGAGCACTTCGCCCAGCGGATAGGGGACGACCGCTTCGTCGTCCTGCGCCAGGGCGCCGAGCAGCTTGAGCGCCTGCTCGGCGAGGAGCATCAGCAGGCCGCCGGCGAAGGCATCGGCGGCTGACTGAAGGGGCTCCCAGCGAAATGCCCGCGCCTCCCCGACCAGCGCGGCGAGCGCGCCCTCTTTATCGAGGAGGATGCCGAGCTGGGCCGCACTGGGCACGAGCTGGATCGCCCACTCAGGCCGCGCCATCCGCTCGTGCCAGCCGGCGACCGTTTTAGGCGAGACGCTGACCAGCCAGCCGTCACGCCACATGAGCCGCTTCGGCGGCAGGGAAGCGCCCACTCGGTAGAACGGCGCGAGGTCCACGTCGCTGTACACGGTCGCTGCGCCACGTGCAAAGCTGCCACCGAGCGCGATAGCGATGACCTCTGGCCCGTCCAGCTCAGCCGTCAGCGTGGCAAGGAAGCCAGCTGGCAACAGGGCCGTCTGGTCATCTGCTGGATGCGAACGTGCGTGTCCCACCTGCGTTCATCCCCTTCCAACGCCTGCTTCCGACACCGACGACCGTCGGGTACGCTAGACCACATCAGCCTGCAGGTCACGCATCGCGAGGGGTTCGCCATGAGTATACGCGATCTGTCTTGCTCGGTGGACGCGTTTTGGCGCCGCTTTGAACCGCTGTGGGAACGCGAACTGCTGGCGTCTGGCCATCGCCGCCGTCGGCGGGCGACACGGCTGCACCCAGCAGAGATTCTCACCATCCTGATCCTCTTTCAGCAGTCGGGGTATCGCACCTTCAAAGGGTTCTACACCCACTATGAGCAGATCACCTTGCGCCACGAATTTCCGATTCTGCTCAGCTACACCCGCTGTGTGGAGCTGATGCCGCGCGTTCTCGTGCCGCTGGCCGTTTATCTCCATACGCAACGTGGCGTGTGCACAGGAAGCAGCTTCATTGATTCGACGTCGCTCGTTGTGTGCCATCCCGCCCGGATCCAGCAGCACCGCGTCTTCCGCGTGGATGCCCGGCGCGGCAAGACCTCAGTGGGCGCACTTCTATGGCTGTAAACTCCACCTGGTCGTCCACGATCGTGGCGAACTGCTTGCCTTCTGCCTCACCCCGGGCAATACCGACGATCGCAAGCCCGTTCCACGTTTGGTGCGGCGGCTCTTCGGACGCCTCTTTGGCGACAAGGGCTACATCTCCGCGCCGCTTGCCGAGCAGCTCTTCCTCCAGCAGGGATTGCGCCTCATCACCAAACTGCGCAAGAACATGCGCAACATCCTCCTGCCGCTCGCGGACCATCTGCTCCTCCGCAGGCGCGCCCTCATCGAGAGTCTCTTCGATCAGCTCAAGAACGTCTGCCAGATCGAGCGCTCCCGCCACCGCAGTCCCTATAACTTCTGCGTTCATCTCCTCGCTGGCTTGATCGCCTACTGCCATCAGCCGAAGAAACCCTCACTCGGCCTCGATCTCCACCGCCGCATCGCGGCATCTCTTATCCCGAACTGACGTGACTGGGCTGCCGCTTCAGTGTGTGGCGCCGAGAAGAGAGAAAGTGATTATGGTCTCTCCTTCCCTTCATCGTGATAGAGTGCGCACATGCCACACCATCCAACCCCCACCCCTCCACCGCCCCTTGCCACCCTCGAGGCGACGCTGGAGCGGATTACCTACGCCAACGAGGAGACCGGCTACACCGTCGCACGGGTCAGCGCGCGTGGCAGTGGCAGTGAGCTCCTCACCATCGTCGGCAACCTGCTGGGGGCGCAGCCGGGCGAGAGTCTGCGGCTGCAAGGGCGCTGGAAGAGCCACCCCCAGTATGGCCGGCAGTTCGAGGTCGCCAGCTACACCACCGTGCTCCCCGCGACGCTGCAGGGCGTCCGCCGCTACCTGGGGTCTGGCCTCATCAAAGGCATTGGCCCCAAGATGGCCGAGCGCATCGTCGCCCATTTTGGGCTCGACACGCTGCGTGTCATTGAGGAGGAGCCGCAGCGCTTGATTGAGGTCCCTGGTCTGGGTCCCAAGCGCACCGCCAAGATCAGCGCCGCCTGGGAGGAACAGAAGGCGATCAAGGAGGTCATGATCTTCCTGCAGGGCGTCGGCGTCTCGACGAGCCTCGCCGTGCGCATCTACAAGGCCTATCAGGACAGTTCCATCGCCGTGGTCAAGCATGAGCCGTACCGTCTGGCTAGCGATGTGTGGGGCATCGGCTTCAAGACGGCGGACAAGATCGCCCAGAGTCTGGGCATCCCACCCGACAGCCCTGAGCGGATCAAGGCGGGGCTACAATACACGCTCTCCGAAGCCAGTGATGAGGGGCACTGCTATCTGCCTCAGGAAACCCTCATCGCTGACGCCGCGCAGATCCTCGCCGTGGACAGCAGCCTTATCGAGCCCGCGCTAGACGCCCTTATCACCGAGGGCGGAGTGATGCGGGAGCGCCTTGCCCCAACCCAGACCGATGCATCAGACACGGCCACGCCGATTCAGGCTATCTACCTCGTGCCGTTCTACCGCGCCGAGGTCTCCCTGGCCAACGGCTTGCTGCGACTCCTGCGCGCCACACCAGATCGCTTGAGCGCCTTCCAGGGAGTCAACTGGGAGGCGGCGTTGGGCTGGCTCAGTGGGGTCACGGGAGCGACGCTCGCGCCAGAACAGGTTGAGGCGGTGCAACTGGCGCTGACGCGGAAGGTCGCCATCCTCACTGGGGGGCCGGGCTGTGGCAAGAGCTTCACCGTGCGCTCCATCGTGGCCCTGGCGCGCGCAAAGAAGGCCAAGGTCATCCTCGCCGCCCCGACCGGACGCGCCGCCAAGCGGCTGGAGGAATTGGCCGGGATGGAGGCGAGCACCCTGCATCGGCTCCTGCAATTGCGTCCAGGTGGCGACGCCGCCTTCGACCGTGAGCATCCGCTCGACGCCGATCTGGTGGTGGTGGATGAGGCCAGCATGCTCGATGTGTTGCTCGCCAACACGCTGGTCAAAGCCATCGCGCCGGGCGCGCATCTGCTGTTGGTGGGTGATGTGGATCAATTGCCCAGTGTTGGCGCTGGGGAGGTGTTACGCGACGCGCTGGAGTCGGGAGCCATCCCTAGTGTGCGCCTCACGCACATCTTTCGTCAGGCGCAACAGAGCGGCGTGGTCACCAATGCGCATCGTATCAACGCCGGGCAAATGCCGCACACCAAGGACCTGCCTGATTTCTTCCACTTTGCCGAAGAGGACGCCGAGCGTGTCGCCGACTTGACGGTAGATATTGTCTCTCAGCGCCTGCCCCAGCGGTTTGGACTCGACGCGCGGCGGGACGTACAGGTCCTCTGCCCCATGCATCGTGGCGCGGCAGGGGCGGGCGTCTTGAACGAGCGGCTACAGGAAGCGCTGACCCCGGTCAGAGAGGGCTTGCCTGAGCGCCGCTACGGCGGACGGGTCTACCGTGTGGGCGATAAGGTCACGCAGATGCGCAACAACTACGACAAGCAGGTCTTCAACGGCTCGGTCGGCGTGGTGACGGCGCTCTCACTGGAGGAGCAGCAGGTGCGCGTGCGGATGGACGAGGGGGGGGAGATCGTCTATGCGTTCGATGAGCTGGATGAATTGACGCATGCCTACGCCATCAGCATCCATCGCAGCCAAGGCAGTGAGTATCCCTGTGTGGTCATTCCCCTCACTACCACTGCCTGGCAGATGCTGCAGCGCAATCTCCTCTACACCGCCGTCACCCGCGCCAAGCGTCTGGTCGTCTTGGTAGGCAGTCGCCGCGCGTTGTGGAAGGCCGTGCAGACCGTAGGCGCAGGCCGACGCTACACCGCCTTGGCGGAGCGGCTTCGGCAATAGGCAGTCGATACCGCGCTGACACGCTCAAGCGGCATGGCGAAAAAAGTCTTGCGCGAGCTCCCTAAACATCCGGACCAGATCCTGCAAATCCCCCGGCGTCTCGTCCTTCGGACTCGCACCGGCGCCCTGCTTCGGGCGATTGAGCTGCGCAACCATCGCGTACAAGTCAGCAACTCGATCCGATGGCACCTTCACGACCACATCAACCAAGTCCGCCATAGCAGTCGCTCCTTCTGGTCGGGACGTTCGTAACGTCATCCTACCTCATGCACGATCTGTTGTGTCGAGAAATCGGGTGGAGGGACAAGTTGGTAGGTCAGAGCGAGTGATCGCCTCCTCGTCGCAGTAGAGGGTGGTGTTGACCTGCGGTTTGGGAGCGCTCGGGGCGGAGTCCAGCTGTGTCCAAGGACGTCTATCATTGCCCTTGAATCCAGGGTTGCTTGCGACGCATCATCCAGCGTCGTCCAGCAACATCCAACCGCTATGTAGTCAGTCTTGTAGTCAGTCGTCTCCGACATTCGACCAAATAGACAAACTACTTGGCCGGGACACTCGTCTCCTTCGGCACAGAGGTAGATGCTTGGGCTTGGCTATCAGATTCTGCAGGATCCATCCTCCTATGGCTCTTGGCCCGTTGGGCGATCCTGCCTCCAGATGGTCAAGACGATCGGTTCATAGAGATGCCTTGTTCACCCTATGTATCAACCAGGCATCCTCAGTATCACGAACTGACAGATAGAATCCGGGTTTCCATCGGCGCATCGTGCAGGCGCAGCGATCGAAGCTACGAGAGAGAGTGGCGCGGACCTTCAGTGGTTGCTTCCCCACGTGCCCATCACCTGTCTCATGATAGCAAACTCGCCGATGTGATAGGCGTTGTGGTCCGCAACGAGCAAGATTTCTCGCAGAATCGTCTGTCCGGTTCCCCAGGGGATGCGAGCATGCAGATCGATCTGCGGATCCATTGCAATGTCTTGAAGCGCCTGCATATCGCGTTGGAATGACTCGAGCGTCTCTTTCCAGTCCGCTTCGCTCGCCTGCGCAGCCTGTGGCGGCCAGTATTCCTTGGGCCACTCGCGCTCCTGATACTCGGGATTGCGGATAAAGTCGAGGATATCCCACTGGGACAGGCGTATGTGCTCCAAGAGGCGCCATGACGAGTAGGTCCCGTTGGGGAAGACCGTGTTCATGCTCTCGGCAGGATAGTCGGCGACCGCCTCTTCCAAGGTCATGTGAGCATTTCCGCCGTTGAGGAGATGGAGGAGTTGCTCGCGAAGCAAGGTATCTGCGGCGGTCGGGCTCATTCGCCGTCTCCCTTCACATGATCAGTCTATGACGCGCATCTTTCATCACAAACGTGACATCGATCGAACCCTCGCCTCCACTGTACCTGATCACAGGTCGCCTCAACAAGCTGGCGACAGCAGAAGGAGGTTGCATGCCGCGCGGTTCGACTGATGAGGAACGCGAATAACGCATCGCCATGGAAATCATCGTCGATGCCTACGGACCCGAAGAATAGGCTGCAGGCTGGTATGCCTACTTGGCGGACGGACTGCGCTTTCCCTTCAGAGCTCGCTGCCTTGTCCAACGATCGACCTCGCCCCTCGAAGTCGGCGACGAAGTGGAGGTCATCGAGATGGGATCCGAGGAGGACCATGAGCGCGAGATGTTTGTGAGCATCCGGTGGAAATGGCGTCCACTCGCGGTCCCATTAGCGCAGTTGGAGGGCCTTCAGGTAGACGAAGAGAGCGACCAAGCCATCCAGGACTGGCGCTATTGGGTCACCCAAGGATACGCCCTCTAAGCCGTGGTGCGATCGAGGATCATGACAGGAACGTCTGATTCCCTCTCGCACCACACCTATCTCCCTTGCGCCCCCCACAAAAGGGCTAAAGTCGAGTCAAATATGCGTAATAGCCACTGACGGTGTCCAGAAGAAATAAGGGCGTTAGGTTGCTTGACGTGGCTCCTAGAGTTGGGGTCCAGGGCAAAGGCGGCTGGTTTCAGCAGTAGCAAAATGGCGCCCGACCACGGGTGCAGGAAACCCAGTGCTTGTCTCTCAGGGCTTCTCATGTATCGCATTTTCGCCCATAATCTCGTGAAATTGGCCGCACATCTTTCGCAAACGCTCTCACGCTTTCTCACCTATCTGCTGTCGTCACGAGCTACCTCGGCGGATGCGCAGGTAACAACTCTTTCGATAATCAACCAGTTATTCCACATACCTTTCATGTGAGTGGGGACTCAGCCGTAACCAGCGACGTACAAAGGTGTTGAGTGCGTTGGTTGCGGCTTGTGCGGTTCACTCGGCTGCCTCTTTCCTCAACTGCCCGCGAGGGTGTTTGAACAAGAGTGCGCCAATTCGTCCGGGTTGGAGCCATTGTTGGCGCCAACGTGCTCTCGGCGATAGCAGCTGATCACTATCCCAGAGGCAGCTCATGGGAAGTTCTTCGTATGTCTGTCGCATTCAGCTCATGCAGACGGAGCGAATCTCTCAAGCCATCGCACCGTCGCCGAACGGCTCGGAGAGCGCTTCTGGCGACCAGGTGGGGTCTCGATATACTGGCAGCGCGACAGCATCATCATGAGCGTCGTGCGCCGCCCAAACAGGTGGGAGACACCTATGTCTGAACTTTTAGAGCATCCATCAGGCGACAGCACAATCGGCGACCGCAGGTGGACAGAGGAGCCACTCTTAGCACGTGTCCGCCATCGGCTGATCAATTTCGGGAGCATGGCCTGGCCCTTGCGCCTCTTTGTCGTGCTCACGTTTGTCCAGCTTGCGCTGATTGGCGCGCTCAACGCCGTCCACGATCTGCCGCAGCCCACGCTCGGCGCGTTGGTTGGGGGCAGCCATGCGATTGTACTGCCTTCCGCAGCTTTCATTGTCGGACTTGTCTCGTTCGCGCTCGCCTTGAGCGCCATCTTGGCTGGCGCGCTGCATGGGCATTGGGTGGCGCGGATCCTGGCTGTCTTGTTGTTCGCCGTCATAGTCTTCGTCGCGCTCGGCGATGTGATCCTCATTACCACTGATCCGACCACGCAAGAGCTCCGCTCGCCCTTTCGTGCGCAAGCGCTCTGGCTTCCGCTCTTAGCCTTGCCAGTGCTTGTGGCCGTGTGGGCGCTGGTGGTGTGGCTCGTCTCGCGTGCGCGCGCCGGCGCATCCAATAGAAGCGGGCTCCTCGTGGCAGTGACCTTCTTTCTGATGCTCGCTCTGACCATCGCCTGCTTTGCGCTATCTGCGGGCTACCTCGCGTTGAGTGGTCGTGCGGAGGCCTTCCCGACCGTCCCTGCTGATGAATTGTGGCTCCTCTCGTACCTGCTCCTCCCGGCGTTGCTTTTCTCTGGGACGGATTACGCTGAGTGGGGGGAAGCAGTCGCCGCACGTCTGACGCGCGCACGGCGGCCAACGCTTAGCGCGCCGACGCTGGCGATTCTCACTACGCTGTTGAGTGTGGCAATTTTTGTCGGTGTGCCCGCGCTCATTCTGCTTCCTGGCATTCAGCTTGCGGGGAACGATATCTCAGTGTCTGGGTTGCTGCTCGATGCGGTCCTACTCGGCACGGCGCTGCTCGGCGTCCTTGCAGCGGTGGTGTGGCTCGGCCGCATGCGCCGCTGGCCACGCCTGCGCGTCTCGTTCGGCGGACTCCTCTTCTCAACGCTGGCGGTTACCCTTGCGGTGACGCTCGCAAGCGCCGGCGGCCCACTCGGTGTCATCCTTGGCATCGCCCTCTGGCCTGTCCTCGGCATCGCCCTTGTCGTTCGCGGACGCTGGCGACCAGGGGGCGCGTCGGCTGTTGGCGCCTACCTTATCGTCGTCGGTCTTGCCGTGTTTATCTTCGCCTTAGCGATCGTCGCAGCGGGTCAGAACGCTGCGGTGGCGTTGGGAGGAGTCCAGATGGTCGTTGCGCTCGCCACGCTGGGTGCGCTGGCGTGGCTGGCCGTGCGCGGCCGGTTGGACAGCGAGCGCGCGCCGCTTATCTCGCTGTACTTCGTGCTCAATGTTGGCCTGCTGCTCATCGGTGTCATTTATGTGCTGCTCGCCAATGTGGCCACACTCTCGCGTGGCTTCGGGCTCATTCCAGCCGTGCTGATCGTGGCTGCCTTCCTTTGGGATTTCCTCACGTCGGGCGAAGAGGTGACGAACGTGGAGGGAAGAGCCTTCTCACGGCCTGCCCGCGTGCTGCTCTACGCCGGCTACATCATGCTGATCTCGACCATGGTGCTCTTCTTTGCGCCGGTGACACCCAATAGCATCTTCAACCAGCAGGATCTCTTCTTTGTGTTCAGCGCCGACCTGTGGCCACGCTATGGATTGCTCCTTTTGGGCGTCCCTTTGCTGCTGACGAACTTCTTGCTCGCGATGAGCCGGTGGCGTGGGCGAAACGACCCACGTCCGGTACCGTCCGCCACCGCGCCGGGTGCGCCCCGCTCGCCTGCCTACCCACCGGCCTATGCGCCCTACGGGCCAGGTTACCCGCAGCCGATGCGGTATCCACCTCAGCCGGGCCAAGCGCCGCCCTATCCTCATCCGCGGGTATATCCTCCACCTGCTTATCCGCCGCCCCAACCGCCTCGGCCTGGCCAGCCAGGCTCTGCCTACCCGCCGACGCGCTAAGGCGCTCGGTAGCGCTCGCTGCTGCTTCGACGACACCCTAGTGCATGATCAACTGGCCTGGTCCTGAATAGGGTCAGGAAGCGAGAGGTGAGGCTCGTGAGGATAGCGATGATAGGCGCACACGCGGTCCGCCACCTCCTGAGCCGTGAGCAGGCGCGTGGGTTCGACGATGGCACGCTTGGAATGGACCCATTTGGACTCAATCGGGTTGAGCCACGGACTCTTCACCGGCAGATAGCACGCCACGATGCGCACGCCATGGCGCTCCTGCTTGACCTGCCGATTGTGCGCCCGAATCCAGGCGCGGACGGCTTTGCTCACATGCCAGGAGGCGTTATCCCAGATCAGGCCCCACACCGGCACGCCCAGTGCCTGCAGTTTGGGGCAGCACCAGTCCAGAAACGGGATGGTGATCGCGCTGAGGGGACGCCCCTGGACAAAGCGCAGCCAGACCGCTTCGTCCTGGCCGACACGGCGCACGAGCAGGCCATAACAGGCCAAGGCTTTGGGATCGGGATCGTCTTTGGCGACCGTCTGTTCGATCAGGCGCAGTGGCTGCTCCGCCCAGGCGTGCACGTGCGGCTGCGCCAAGCGGCTCCACCACACTTCATCGGCGAAGCCCAGCGCCCAGGTGGGATGCGCTGCGGCCAGCGCGATCAGGCGGTCGCGGCGCCTTTTTTTCGCGCGTACGCCGGATCGGGGCTGGTAATCCAGTGCTTGGCGCGTTTCCAGCTGATGCCCAGGCGCAGCAGCGTCATGCGGATGGCTTCGCCCGTGACCAGACGCGGGGTGAGGCCCTGGGCGAAACTGACCTCGGCCGCGAGGTCCAGCGTCCACAGACTGGTCGCATAGCCGAAGTCGCGCGGGCTGCGGTGCACGAGCGCGCGCAACTGCTCGGCGCGCTCGCCGGGGAAGGCCCGTGGCGGTGGCTGGTGCGGACGGGAGGAGCCACGCGGCAACGCCTCGAGCCCCTGCCGATTGAAGCGATGGAGAAGCTGGCGCACCGTTTTCTCGTCGCAGCCCACCAGCACGGCGATCTGCGGTACCTGCTCGCCACGAGCGCTGGCCAACACCATCTGGCAGCGGCGCACCACGACGCCATCCGACGAGCGCAGACCGGCTTTCAGGGTCGCGCGCTCCTCGTCGGTGAGCGCACGGACAACGATGGGAGTTCGCATACCTTCCAGGATACCCCATTCCGGCCTACCTTTACTTAGATTGCACTAGCGACATCTCTGCGAGCGGAGCTTTAGGCGCATGCGCGACTTGCGTGCCAGCATGCTGCCCTTCCAGTCGGACTGACCTTCCCGCGATGTGATCCAAGGGATATGAGAAAATCTGCTTGGAAGAAAAGGAGGGGAAGCATATGCCCCGTTGCCCCCATCTCTGGTCGAGTGCGGACAGACACGGACGTCACTTTTCGCTCTGCCCCTATTACACAGGGCCAAACACTTGACGTTCACGTCTGGAAGAGGCCACCCTACTAGAACCGATGTTCTTGTGTTGTCGTGTCGTCGTACTGGAGCGCGCTCACCAATGTCTGCTCTTCCTTCCTCTGTCTTGTCCACTTCTTCCCAAACGGAGGAACCACGGATTGCTGTGCTCTCCCTCTTGGAGCCGGAGCCAACCGATGAGGCGGCATGGCTTGCCGCCTGTTATCAGCTGACGTCTCGCGTCGCGCGGGTCTCCCTCACTTGCGCCGCGCTCGACCTCGGTCCCTGCACAGACCAAGAAGCCCTTACCGTCACTCAGAGGCTCGCTGACCGCCTGCGCTGGGCGGATCTCCATGTACGGATCGGGATCGGCCCCACCCTTCCCATCGCCCAACTGGCGGCCTTGACCTGCCCTCTGTCGCAGCGGATCGCGCTCGTCTCCGCCGCAGCGGTCCCTGCTTTTCTCAAGCCCTTGCCCATGGCCTCCCTCTGCGCCCTCCACCTGCCGCTTCCCATCACGCACGAGACCGTGTTGCGCCTGCGTCGCTATGGCGTCCACACGCTCGGTCAGCTCGTCCGCCTGGACGAGCGGACGCTCCGTCGCCAGTTCGGCGCACTCGGCGCGCTCTTGGCGCTCCTTGCCCGTGGCGCCGCGCCCACTGTCCTCTCTCCCACGCCGCCTGCCCCTACGCTCCGCTTCCGCACGCGCTTCCCCGCATCGCTCAGTGTCGAAGAGACAGTCCATCGCGTGCCGCATCTCGCCCATGAGATTGCTGCGCGCCTGCGCGCGCTCGGCCAGACCACAGGATCCCTCACCCTCATGATCTGGTGGGACTCCGGCGGTGTCGAGCGCATCCGGGAGACTCTTCGTGAGTCAACGCAGGAGGCGTATCCGCTCACCCACTGCCTCACCCACCTGCTCACGTCGCTCGCGCGCGACAACCGCGTGAGCGGAGAGATCGAGCGCCTCGACGTGCGCCTCAGCGCGCTCGCGCCCTTGCGGCCCCGGCAGGACGCCCTCTGGTCTCTGTCACATCCGCTGCGAGAGGAGCGGCTGCGAAAAGCGTTGACACTGGCTGAGACTCTGGCCCAACGACACCGCCAACCAGTAGTGCTCGCCGCACGTCAGACCCACGAGGCCGCCATCTTCTCCGAGGACCGCTATGCTCTACAGCCGCTCAGAGCCGACACTCTGGTAGACACACAAGCGGATATCCTTCCCCGTCCTCCAGACAGCGCGCGGCAGCGCGTCAGGGAGATCATCAGGACGATCACTGGCAGAACGAGCTGATCCAGCCGCATTGGTGGTGATAGGTAGTGAGGGTGCAGGACATGAGACGGATGAGGAGATGAGAGGGACGGGAAGAGACGAATGGCGCATCAATATCTCCAACCCATTCAGATGACGCATCAGGCAGGTCAGCCGCTGCGCTTCATCTGGCGGGAGTGCGAATACACCGTCGCGGAGATCCTGCTGTGCTGGCGGCTGCGGGATCGCTGGTGGGAAGCGCCGGGTCCTGGTGGCGCGAGTGACCGCCACTATTATCGTATGCGCTGCCTCGATGGGCTACTCTGCGATGTGTATTACGACGCTGCCAGTGATGTGTGGGTGCTCGATCGCGTCCACGATTGAGTGGCTGAAGCAGGAAGGAGGGAAGGGAGATCGCGAGCCTGTTGGAGTGAAACACCATGGATCGAACGCACGCGCCAGCGCAGGGAAGCGCCTATGTGGAGTTGCATACGAGCAGCGCCTACAGTTTCCTGCGCTCCGGCAGTTCGGTCGAGGCGCTCGTCGCGCGCGCCGCCGAGTTAGGCATGCGGACCCTCGCGCTTACCGACCACATGACATTGGCTGGTGTCGTGCGCTTCCAGGCCGCCTGCGCCGAACACGGTGTCCGTCCCATCGTCGGCTGCGAGTTGTCCGTCGCCAACGCGATGTTTGGCGATCTGCCCACGCCCGCCCATCTCGTTGTGCTCACGCGCAACACCGCCGGCTACGCGCAGCTCGTGCAGTTGCTCACCGACGCCAACTTCGAGAACCCCGATCAGCCCGTCATCCCCTTCCGCGCGTTGGTGGACGCGGTCACCTCCGGCGATGAAGGTTTCTTTGTCCTCACTGGCGGTCGCGAGGGGGCGCTGGCGCGCATGCTGCTGCTCAAGGATCAGACACAACAGGCGCAGGAGCTGGCTCAACGCTATGCTGCACTGTTTGGCTCCCAGCGTGTCTTCGTCGAGCTCCAGCACCACGAATTGCTCGATAGTCTCAGCCTCATGCAGCGTTTGGTGTGGCTGGCTGAGGGCACGGGACTGCGCTGTGTCGCCACCAATGGCGTTCACTGCGCGCGACAAAACGACGATGCTCTCTACGACCTGCTCACCTGCGTGCGGTTGGGTATCACCGTCGATCAGCCCCATGCCGAGCGGTCACACAACGACCAGGCCTACCTCAAGAGCGCAGCAGAGATGCAGGCGCTCTTCGGCGAGGTCTTCTGGGGACCTGCTGCTGTGGCGACGAGTGTTGAGATCGCCGCGCAGTGCGACGTCTCGCTGCTCAAAGGCCACTGTGTCGCGCCCCAGGTTCTTCTCCCCGACGGCAGTACACCTGCCACGCATCTACGCGCGCTCTGTGAACAAGGACTCGCCAAGCGGTACCATACGCTCCCCGAAGCGCTGGAGCCACAGAGTCCCCAGCGCCGCCAACTGGAACATGAACTGGGCGTTATCTCGACCCTGGAGTTGGAGGAGTTCTTCCTTTGTGTCCATGACATCGTCTCCGCCGCCCGCACCATGGGCATCCGCTGTTCCGGCAGAGGGAGCGCCGCCAACAGCCTCGTCGCGTATCTGCTGGGTATTACGGGCGTGGACCCGATCCAACATGGGCTGCTCTTCGAGCGCTTTCTCAATCCCGAGCGCAAGGGCATGCCCGATATTGACCTGGATCTGGAATCCACTCGGCGGGAGGAGTTGATCCGCTATGTCGAGCAAACCTACACCCACGAGCATGCCGCCATGGTTGCCAACGTCAACACCTACCGCTTGCGCGGCGCGCTGCGCGACGCCGCTAAAGCTCTCGGCTACCCTCTGGCACTGGTCAATCAGTTCACCAAGGTTGTCTCTCATTTTGGCGGGACACGCGAGTTGCTCGCCGCCGAGAACGAGTTGAAGGCGCTCATTGCGACCTTGCCGACGCAGACACCCGCTGAACGACTCGTCCACGACCGCTGCGAGCGTCGACTGCAACACCTCTTGGAGATCGCGCCACGGCTGGTGGGTCTACCCCGCCACCTCAGCCTGCACAACGGTGGGATGATTCTTACGCGCGAGCCGCTCTCCTCGACGCTGCCGGTGCGCATCTCGGCCAATGGGGTGCGGGCGTTGGAGATCGACAAGGATGACGTCGAGCGGCTGGGGCTGATCAAGTTCGACTTGCTGGGGTTACGTACTTTAGGCGCGGTCGAGGAGTGCCTGACGCTCATCGAGGAGACGACCGGAACGCGCCCCAATGTGGACCACCTCATCCTCGATCCCCCTGATGAGACGACGATGCGCCTCATTCGCGCCGGCGAGACCTTGGCCGTGTTTCAGATCGAGTCGCCAGGCCAGTGGCACCTCTTGGCCCAGACACAGCCACAGACCTTCAATGACCTGATTGTGCAGACCGCGCTCTTTCGCCCTGGTCCCATCCAGGGTGGCTTTGTCCATCCCTACGTCGAACGCCGCAAGGCCAAACAACCCGATCTCCAGCGCGATGCCGTGCAAACCCCCTGGAAGGGGACGCCTGCCGACGACTTCTGGATCACCCATCCTGTCCTCGCGCCTATCCTCGCCGACAGTGAGGGTATCTTGCTCTTTCAAGAGCAAATCCTGCGGATCGCGCACGACTTCGCTGGCCTCTCCTACGCCGAAGCGGACGGATTTCGGCGCGCCATGAGCCGTGTGAGAAGCCCAGAGGAGATGGAACGGATGCGTGGGCGCTTCGTCGCCGGAGCCGTCCAACAAGGCGAATCGCTGGACGCCGCCACTCGTGTTTTCGACGCCATGTCCCACTTCGTCGGCTACGGCTTCTGTAAGTCCCACGCAGCGGCATTTTCTCATCTGATCTACCAGACCGCCTGGCTCAAGGCGTATTATCCCGCTCACTACCTGGCCGCCTTCCTCTCGGCGCAGCCCGCTGGCTTCTTCCCACCCCATGTCGTGCTACAAGAAGCCAAGCGCCTCAAGATTCCCGTACTCGGCGTGGACATCAATCGCAGCGAGGACCGTTTCACCATCGAGCGCGTCGGCTCAGCGCGCTACGAACGCTGGGCGATCCGTATTGGGCTGGCGCAGGTGAGTCACGTCGGCGAGGAGCTCGCGCAGGCGATCCTCTGGGTGCGTCGACAGGGCAGTGGTGGGGCGATCGAGAACGAGGGGCTGCGGGAGCAGTTCTTCAGCTCACTCTCTGATGTCTGTCAGCGCCTGCGCCCAGTGGGCCTGACCTGGGCGGCGGCGGAGGCGTTGACGTTGGCCGGCGCCTTCGATAGTTTGCGGCCGGCGATGACGCGACGCCAGCGCCTCTGGCAGTTGCATGAGGTGTGGCCCCTGGTCAATCTGCCCAAGCAGCGACGAGCCAAAGGAGCGAAACGTCGCAATCAGTCTGCCGCGGAGCACGATGCGCGCCCACACCAGCTGGCCTTCTCCTGGGAGCTGACCCTGGATACGCCCCCAGAGTTGCCGGCGCTGGAGCAGGAGGAACGTGCGGCCTGGGAGTACCGCACGATGGGCTTGTCTGCGCGCCCGCATCCGATGCGCCTGTTGCGGCGCGATCTCCGCCGCCGCGGCGTCCGGTCCATCGCCGACCTCAAAGAGATCCCGGCAGGCTGTGTCGTGCGCATCGCGGGCTGGCCGATCTCAGCGCAGCGTCCTCCCACCGCGAAGGGCATGGGCTTCCTCGTGATCGAAGACGAGACGGGACGCTTGCCCGTCGCTGTCCCACCGCAGCTCGCCGCGCAGATGTACCGCCGCATCCGCCAGGCGCGGGTCGTCGCCGTGGCCGGACGCCTCGAACGCATCCGCTGGTATCACTCGCTGCTCGCCATGGATCTCCACGAGATCGCATCGTCAGGGTGACATCGCCAGCTCTCGCTCTCGACGGTTAGCGACTGCCCGGTGGGCGTGCCACTACAGGTCTGGGTGCTGGTGGGCGCACGGCAGAGCATGTCTCCAGCCAAATCGTAGCTTGCCGTGTACGCCGAGCCTATCGGAGCCGAGCCTATCGGAGATAGCGCACCTTCAATAGAGCTTACAGAATCGGGCCAGAAAGTCCCTGCTTTGAAGCGGGGAATGCATGGCTCCTGCGCTTGACCACCAAGTGCTCTCGCGACCATACTACGTCTGCGGCAGCACCGTGGTCCACGAGATGTTCACGCGAGGAGGGGGGAAGTTGCTCCTCTACGAGTACAAGCTGCGCCTCT
>Ga0207684_10003321_pt1 | contig 15802 bp, 12 predicted proteins | sample KBSK5501metaG_FD_184342 | JGI IMG/M metagenome (GOLD analysis project Ga0207684, IMG submission 184342) | Corn, switchgrass and miscanthus rhizosphere microbial communities from Kellogg Biological Station, Michigan, USA - KBS K5-50-1 metaG... | ecosystem: Host-associated > Plants > Roots >...
ATCGTCGCCGACGTCTGCGCCACCGCCGAAGACTGCTCACTCGACACCGCCGCCGCATTCCTCGCCGCCAAACGCACCTCACCCGCCACCTCACTCAGCACCGCCGACGTCGACCGCAGGCGAGCAAAGAGCTGGCTCAGCCGCTTGAGCGCGGCCGTCCGCTCTTCCTCCCGCCCGACCGCACGGCTGAGCTCCGTGAATGCGTAGAACACGAACGCGACACCGACGGCCAAGGCCAGGATGAAGACGGCCACCACGATCCAGAACGCCTGGGTCTCTGCCGAAGAGGCCGACGCTTGCGCCGCATCCGCGCGCTGGGCCTGGAGGCCGGCCAGCGCGCCGAGGGGCAGCAGGACGGTGGGCTCGGCGGCCTCCAGCTGCGCGGTCGCCGCGACCTGGCGAGCCAATGTCCTTGCCCCGGAGCTCTGGATCCGGGTGAATAGAGTGTGGAACCCATCATTCCCCGCCACGGCCTGGGCCAGAGCATGAGCCTCGGCGGGCGAGTCAGCCGGGTTCAGCGAGTCAGCCGTGTCCGCGAACTGCACGAGTCGCGCACCGACCTCGTCAGACACGGCCGGCGACGGAGCGCTGAGATACGTGTGCATCGCCTCTTGCTCGTGCCAGAAGGTCGCGACGAGCGTCTCGGTGGTCGCCCTGTCCAGGAACGCGTTGTTCGAGCTGCCCAACAGCCCGATGGCAACCTCGTAGCGCCAGATCGTCACAGCCACGGCGGCCACGAATACGATGCCGACCGCCACGCTCGCGGCGAGCAGTTTTCGCGCCGGTGTCATCAACAGCCCTCTAGGCATCGCTCCTGCGCTTCCTGGCCCGTTGGCCCGCGAACCTCCCGGGTACCGTCCGTTATCCCGAATCCGCCGAGAGATGACATAAACGTATCACTCAGTTACACTGAGTGATACATGCTGGCGAGCCGCGCGGTTCCGCCTGTCATCTCGGATCTACCCATCTATCACGCAGGCGTAGTGATCAGTCACAAACTGTAATGTTGACGGGCCGCGGGAAGCCGCCGCGCGGGGCCCGGGTCACGCCTTCACCTAACCAGCTATCCTTCCCTGCTGGCCGCGTTCGCCGGCTAATCGGGCGTGAGTCGCCAGGGGTTCCGTTCGGCCGGAGATTTGGGACGATGGGCGGATGACAACTCAGGTGCGGGGCGTCGTCGCCCCTGGCAAGGGTCTTCCAGTCGAGGTCACGACCGTGCTGGTACCCGATCCCGGACCCGGTGAGGCCCTGGTGCGGGTACAGGCGTGCGGCGTCTGCCACACCGATCTGCACTACCGCGAGGGTGCCATCGGAGACGACTTCCCGTACCTGCTCGGGCACGAGGCGGCCGGGGTGGTCGAGGCCGTCGGCCGCGACGTGACCAGCGTCGCACCGGGTGACTTCGTCATCCTCAACTGGCGCGCGGTGTGCGGCCAGTGCCGGGCCTGCAAGCGCGGCAAGCCCTGGTACTGCTTCAACACCCACAACGCCACCCAGAAGATGACGCTGGCGGACGGCACCCCGCTGTCGGCCGCCCTGGGCATCGGCGCCTTCGCGGACAAGACGCTGGTCGCCGCGGGACAGTGCACCAAAGTTGACCCGGCTGTCCCGGCCGAGGTGGCGGGCCTGCTCGGCTGCGGGGTGATGGCCGGGCTCGGCGCCGCGATCAACACCGCGCCGGTAAACCTGGGCGATTCGGTCGCCGTGATCGGGTGCGGCGGGGTGGGCAACGCCGCGGTGCTCGGCGCCGGGCTGGCCGGGGCGCGGACGATCATCGCCGTGGATATCGACCCGCGCAAGCTGGACTGGGCCATCCAGTTCGGGGCGACGCACGTGATCAACTCCCGGGAGGCCGACCCGGTCGACGGCATCCGCGAGCTGACCGGCGGGAACGGAGCCGACGTGGTGATCGAGGCGATCGGCCGCCCGGAAACTTACCAGCAGGCGTTCTACGCCCGGGACCTGGCCGGGACTGTGGTCCTCGTCGGTGTGCCCACCCCGGAAATGCGGATCGACATGCCGCTGCTGGACTTCTTCGGCCGTGGCGGCGCGCTCAAGTCCTCATGGTATGGGGACTGCCTGCCTGAGCGCGACTTTCCCCTGCTCACCGACCTGTACTTGCAGGGCCGCCTGCCGCTGGAGAAGTTCGTGTCGGAGACCATCGCGCTGGACGCGGTCGAGGAGGCGTTCGCCAAGATGCAGCGCGGCGAGGTGCTCCGCTCCGTGGTGAAGCTCTGAGCGAGCCGGAGCGGCGCGGCGTCGCCTGGACTGACGCGCCGAAGGGGCGCGGCGCTGCCTGGAGCGAGGAACGAGGAACGAGGAACGAGCGACGAGGGACGAGGGAAGGCGGCGCGCTAAGCGCCCCGGAGGCGCACAGGAAGCAGAGCACGAGCGACGAGGGAAGGCGGCGCGTTAAAGCGCCCGCAGGCGAGCGGGAGACGCTGAGCGAACCGCCCACCCGGATCGCGATGTGGTCCGGGCCGCGCACCGTCTCCACCGCGCTCATGCGGTCCTGGGGCAGCCGCCCCGACACCGTCGTGACGGACGAGCCTCTGTATGCGTTCTACCTGGCCCGGACCGGCATTGAGCATCCGGGCCGGGACACAATTCTCATTTCTCAGCCTAACGATTGGCGCACCGTACTCGACCACCTCACGAACGCGGTCTTGCCCGCAGGCCGAACCATCTCCTACCAGAAGCACATGACGCACCACCTGCTGCCGGAGGTGGACCGGCGTGCCTTGGCGCCGCTGCGGCACGCGCACTTGATCCGCGATCCGCGTGAACTGCTGGCCTCCTATGCCAAGGTGCGTTCGGCGCCGGAATTCGACGATCTCGGGCTGCGTCAGCAGGCGGAGATCTTCGATGCGTTTGGCGGCCCGGTGATCGACTCGCGCGATCTGCTTGAATGGCCCGAGAGCGTGCTGCGGGCACTCTGCGCAGCGCTGGGCGTCCCGTTTCATGAGGCCATGCTGTCCTGGCCGCCCGGGCCACGGATCGGCGACGGCGTGTGGGGGCCTTACTGGTATGAGAATGTCTGGCGGTCGACCGGGTTCGGGCCTTACCGGCCCCCGGCCGGGCCGTTGCCCGCGCGTCTGGCGCCACTCGCGGAGCGCTGCATGCCGTACTACGAGCGACTGCACGCACACCGGCTCACCGGCGCCTTCGACTAGCCGGATCTGACCGGCCGGACGGATCACCCAAGGGAGGGGCAGTGCTGCAGACCTTCGATGAGCGCAACCGCGATCTGATCGTCAGCGTGCGCGGCCGACTGGCGCACCGCGACGAGGCAGCGGTCAGCCCGTTCGACTCCGCCGTCCAGGGCGGCGACGCCGTCTGGGAGGGGCTGCGGCTGTACGCCGGACGAATCTTCCGGCTCCCCGAGCACCTGGCGCGGCTGCGGCGTTCGGCCCAGGCACTAGCCTTCACTGACATGCCCTCCGACGAGGAGATCACCGCGGAGATCCGCCGTACGCTGCGAGCGAACGGGATGACCGACGGCGTCCACATCAGGCTCACCCTGACCCGCGGGATCAAGGTCACCAGCGGCATGGACCCGCGGCTCAACCGGTCCGGCCCGACGCTGATCGTGCTGGCCGAGCACAAGCCGCCCACCCTGTATGACCAGTCGGGCATCACGCTGATCACGGCCAGCGTGCGCCGGCCCGCGCCCGACGTACTCGACCCGAAGATCCACCACAACAACCTGCTGACGTCCATCCTGGCCAAGATCGAGGCGAACGTGGCGGGCGCCGACGACGCCGTGCTGCTCGATCACCGTGGCTTCGTGGCCGAGACCAACGCCACCCACCTGTTCCTCGTCGCCGACGGCGTGCTGGGCACGCCCACGGCCGCGGCCTGCCCGGAGGGCATCACCCGGGCCGCCGTCCTTGAACTCGCGGCCGCCGCTGGCATCCCGCACGAGGTCGGCGACTACAGCCTGGCCCAGTTCCACACCGCGGACGAGGTCTTTGTGACCGGCACCATGGGCGGACTGGTCCCGGTCACCGCCATGGACGGGCGCACCATCTCCGCCGGCTCGCCGGGGCCGGTGACGAAGCGGCTGACGGAGCTTTTCGCGGACCTGACCGCCCGGTCCGGCACGCCGGTCGCCTGACGAGGCGTCCGACCCCGACGGCTGGCGGCGCGACTCTGCGATCCTGCCTAACGCCCTGATGACCAGGCCGCACCCGGCGACGCGGCTATGGCACCACGGTCGACCCGCCTCCTAACGCCTGCTGTGGTTGCTGGCGAGGCGTGCTATGAGTTCGGCGTCCTTGCGGATCTCCGCCTCGGTCGGTGACAGCGAGATGACCGCGGTCAGGACGAGCGTCAGGACGCTGATCCCGAAGATGAGCGGCAGCAGGAAGGACTTTGCGCTGACGCCACCCTGCATTGCTGCCATGCCCGTGCCAAACGTGGTGGCGTACACGTGCACGGCCGCCATGCCCGTGTAATGCATCCCGTTGACGGCCACGCCCATGATTGCGGAGGCGGCGAGGGTCGACCACACCGTGTCCAGCCGCAGCGTCGCCCAGAGCGCGGCGGTGCCCGCGACGACCGCGATGATCACCGAAAGGACTACCACTCCGATGCTGTAGCGCATCACGTCCGGTATGCGCATCGCCGTCATGCCGATGTAGTGCATGCTCGCCACGCCGAACCCGATGATCAGGCCACCGGTCAGCAGCGGGGCCAGCCCGTCACCGCCGAATCCCACGATGACCAGGCCAGCGCTCACCACGACGGCCGCGATCAGCATGCTGAGGATCGTGACCGGCACGTTGTACCGGATGCTTTGGCCCGGAATGGTGAACCCGAGCATGGCGACGAAATGCATGCCCCAGACCCCCGCGACCCCGATGGCCAGAGCGGCCAGCAGCAGCCAGCGGATGCGAGAAGCACCCTGCCCGGCCCGTGCCCTCGTGGTGCACCGCAGACCGAGGAAGCAGCCCAGGCAGGACATGACATAAGCCAGGGCAGGCGTCAGCACCCCGTAGGAAAAGTTGTGGACGGCCACCATCAGCCCAGGCCCCCCCGGCCACGTCCATGGAGGCGGCATGACATGTCCGCCTCACGATCAATTTTCATTGAAGCACCAATAGCCTCAGCTGTCACATCTGTTTCAGCATGGGTGCCGGGCCCGCTCAGCTCCGCGGTGAAGCTCTGGGCGGTCCGCTCTTGGGTCAGCCGAATCGGCCGTGAACATAGTCGGCCGTCCGGGGGTCGGACGGCGACGAGAACATGACCGCGGTCGGGCCATGCTCCACGATCACGCCCGGCGTGCCCTGCTCAGCAAGGAAGAAAGCACACCAGTCGGCGACCCGCGCCGCCTGTTGCATGTTGTGTGTGACGATGACGATGGTCACCTCGTCGACCAGTTCGCGGACCGTGTCCTCGATCCGGCGCGTCGAGGTCGGGTCCAGGGCCGAACACGGCTCGTCCATGAGCAGCACTCTGGGCCGGATGGCCAGCGCCCGCGCGATGCACAGCCGCTGCTGCTGTCCGCCGGACAGCGCGCCGCCTGGCTGGCGTAGCCGGGCGCGGACCTCGTTCCACAGGCCAGCCTTGGTCAGGCACTCCTCGACGCAGTCATCCCGGTCATGGCGGCTGAGCCGGGTGCCGGTCAGCTTGAGGCCGGCGGTCACGTTGTCGTAGATCGACATCGCCGGAAAGGGATTCGGCTTCTGGAAGACCATGCCGATCTGCCGGCGCGCGTCGGTCAGGCGCCATTCGGGCCCGTAGATGTCGTCGTCGTTGAGCAGCACCGCTCCGGCCAGGGAGGCCGACGGGATCAGCTCGTGCATCCGGTTGAGCACGCGCAGGAATGTCGATTTGCCACATCCGGACGGGCCGATCAGCGCTGTCACCTGACCAGCCCGCATGGCCAGCGACACGCGGTCCAGCACCTTGTGGTCACCGAACCACGCGGAGATCCCGCGCGCCTGCAGCTCGGCCAGGGCCGGGCCATCCTCCCGGGCCAGCGCTGTCGTCGCGTCCAGGGCTGTCGGCCGCACCGCGCTGTGCCCCTCGTCAACGGTCACGGCATGTCCTCGCTTTACTTGGTCCGCACACGGTCACAACAGATTCGGCAGCAGCCGGGCGACCTGGTCCGCCAGTGCGAGACCCACGGCCGCGATGATGGCGACGCCCACCACCCACGTCTGCCAGCGCCCCCAGCGGGCACGTGACCAGGCCAGCGCTATCGCGGCGAGGACCAGGGCCTGTCCCCACAAGACGATGAGGAACCAGGCCGAAGGGTCGCCGGCCATCGCCTCCTCCGCGGGAGGCACCGAGGCGAAGACCTGCGGCGGCGCGGGCTGTGGGGCCGAGATGAGCTCGGTGTCCACCCTCAGGACCCCGGTCGGCGCGAACGCCGGGCCGTCGCCGGTCACCAGCGTCAGACGCCCGCCGCCGACTGGCAGCGGGCCCGGTAGGGGGTCACCGGCGCGACGCAGATCGAGCACACGATAGGTGTTCCTGCCCTGGCCCGTGATCACGGTGAATGTCTGCCCCGGAGCCAGCAGGTCAAGGTGCCGGAACGGGCCGCCAAACGCGGCCTGCCGTCCCATGATGACGCTGACCCCGGCCTGGCCGGGCAGCACGGTGTCCCGCCGGTGGCCGGGGCCGGACATCAACACCGCCGACGTGGTGCCCTCGGCGACGATCTCGCGCACGCCGATCTCGGGGATCTCCAGCAAGGCCACTGGCGTGCCCAGCGGGAGCAGCTTGCCGTCGGCTCCGGTCTGCCCTACCGGGGCCGTCGCGCTCGCCAGTTCGCCGCGGAAGGTGGCGTACGTCACCTGCTGGTCACGGTCGTGGCGGACCGGGCCGAGTAGCCCCACGTCGAGCACGAACCCCAGGAGGAGCGCCCCGAGAATACTCAGTGCCGCTCCCGTGACCCGCAGAAGCACGCTCGCCAGAGGCTCGGGCCCAGCCTGCTCGGGCCCAGCCCGGCCCGGCGTCGGCGCGGGAACGCGATCGGGCGCTCCCGCGCTCTCTGCGACTGCCGGCCCAGTCCCGGCCGTCAACACGAGGGACTGGATACCGAATGTGACCGGCTGGCCGAGGGCAGGCCTCGGGGCGGCGATCACCGGCTTCGCGGCAGCAGCAGCCGCGGTGCTGGCCACGAGGGTCATGACAAGCAGGCAGCCGAATAGCGCGACGGCGCGACGGCCTGGCGTGATGGTCATGTGGGGATCGTCCGTTCTAGGCGTGGGATCGTGAGCCAGGCCGCCGGGAATGCGGGACGGGCGATGCTTCCGTCCCGCATTCCCGGGGCCGTTGTCGTGGCCTTACCCCTGAGTCATCCGAACTGGGTCAGATGGCCGTGAGGGTGAGTGTGGCCGTGTAGGTGGCGGCCACGGTCGAGGTCGGCGCGTTGAGGTTGAGCGCCGCGCCGAGGTGGGCGGTACCGAGGCCGGTGCCCTGGGCGAGGGTCCTGGATGACTTCAGGCCCAGGGTGCCCGCGTCGGACCCGGCGACTCCGGCGGCCGGAGCGACTGTCGCGCCAGGCGTCACCACCTGGCCAGCGCCGTTGTCAACCACGTTCGGCACCCAGCCGAGGTTTTGCCCGTTGATGAGGTGGCTGGCGCCGTCGGAGAAGTCAGTCACCTGACCGCTGACCGTCCAGCCGAGGTTGCCGGCGCGGGTGTCGGTCAGCGTCACCGGGTTGATCGAACCCGTTGAGGTGAACAGCGAGGCGGTGGCGTTGAGGGCTGGGGTCGGCAGCGTCACGCTCGGGTTGGCGACGCTGATGACCAAGGCGCCGGCAGCGACGGTGCTTGTGATCGTCTCCGACGCGGTGGCCCCAGTCCCGGACTGCGCGATGACATAGGGAATCGAGCTTGAGGTTGATCCGGTGAAAGCGGCGGTGTCCGTCGGCACGAAGGTCGCCGTGAACGAATGGCTCCCGAGCGCGAGGCTACTCGTGCTGAAGGTCGCCGTCCCGCCCGAGACGGCGCCGGTGCCCAGCGTTGTCGTGCCGTCATTGAACTGCACCGAGCCCGCCGCGGCGGACGGCGTGACGGTGGCGGTCAAGGCCACCGGGGTGGACGGGGCCGCCGTGCCGGCCGGGGTGACGGCCAGCGCGGTGGTCGTCGCCTGCGCCCCGGTCGACCCGTTGACGGTGTAGGAGACTGCGGTCGAGGTGGACGCGCTGCTCGTGTCCGACGGCGTGAACGCCGCGGTGAGCGAGTGGGTCCCGGCCGCCAGCGTGCTCGTGGTCAGGGCGGCCGTGCCGCCTGAGACGGTCACCGGGCTGCCCAGCGCCGCCTTGCCGTCCATGAACTGCACGGAGCCGGCCGCGGTCGATGGAGCGACAGTGGCGGTGAGCGTCACTGCCGTACCCGCCGCCACAGGGCTGGCCGGGGTGACCGCCAGCGTCGTGGTCGTGGCCGTGCCGTTGGCGGACACGTATGTGGTGTTGGAGGTGAAATTTGATCGTGGCGGTGAAGTCACCGAGACTGGTCGCGTTGAATGCGGTCCGGCAGGTGACGGTGAAGGTGTACGGGCCGGTGAGGGTCGTGAACCCGGCCGTGTTGGCGTAGTCCCGCATCGTCTGCGTCAGCGGGATGATGAGCCCGCCGCTCGGCGACGTGCCGTACGTGGTGATCGGGGAGTTGCCGACGACCGTCTGGCCCGCGGCGGGGAATCCGGAGCCGGTGACGGTCTCGATGATGTTGGTCGCGGTGGTCGGGCAGGCCGCGGAGGTGGTGAGGGTGATGGAGGTGGTGTCGGTACCGGTAGCCGGGCTGATGGTGCCGGTGCCGATGACGGCGGCGCCCGCGCCGGAGGCGGCGAGCAGGCCGGCCGACGCGGCGGTGGCGAGCGCCGCCACGCCGATCACGACACGCCGCAGGAACATTTTCTTCAACACCAGGGGACTCGCTTTCCTCTTGACGAGAGATGCGGTTTCCGTAACGAACTGAGGCCGCCTCATGGCGTGTGATTCGTCGTGCTGCCGCAGTTCGGGTTGGCGGCGAAGCCGTAGCTGTTGATCACTGTGGTCTGCTGGCAGATCAGGGAGTTCGAGCCGACGAAGACGGTGCTCCACGGAGCGACGCCGACATTGCTGGTTGCGATCACGTTGTAGACATCACGCTTCACACCGAAGCTGCCATTGAGGGTGACCGGTGTCAGGCCGTCGATCGTGCCGAGGATCGCCCGGCCGCGGATGTCAGGGATGGTCTGCGTGCTCTGCGAGATGTACTGCGCGATCGAGAACGGGGCGATCGAGATGTCGTCGAGGATGCGGCCGTCGTGCTCCTCGACCGGCAGCCCGTTCTTGGTGTCGTGGATGCACGGGTAGACGCCCGCGACCACGTCGGCGTCCGTGATCCCCATCGTGGCCTCCCAGAAGCTCCGGGTCCCCGAACCCGCCTGGGGCAGGTACACGGTGATCGAGTAGTTCGGGCCGGTCCCGACGAAGGCCGGGTCGCAGTGGTAGATGGACTGGAGATCGGTCAGCGCGAGCTTGCGCGGGATCGAACTGGTGGGCGTGATCGCGTAGGTGACCGCGTCGACGGCGAATGGGATGTACGTGAGCCCGGGCGATGCGGCCGCCAGGTTGAGGCTGGAGGATCGGCTGAAGTCGAGGCAGCCGGCCGTGGGTGATCCCGGCTGCAACGAGTTGAGTAGGGCGGCGCGGCCGGCGTTCGACCCGTTCGGCCGGGGAATGGCGCAGTTCGGGTTGACCGTCGGGTCCTTCGTGGTGATGTTCGCCGTGCCGGTGGCGTCGTATGAACCGATCACCTTGGTGCCGGAAATAGTGGTGGTATTGGACAGGCCGTTCATCACGCCCTGGATGGTGTCGGATCCGACACCAGCGAGCTGGCGGAACGTTGGCGATCCCGACGGATCGGCGTTGGCCACGGTCGCACCCAATACTGCGGCCATCAGGCTGGCGCACGCGGCCATGGCCGCGATCGTTCGTTTCACTGAGTTTTCCCCTCAGGTAAGCTTGCGCCGGGGTGGTGCCCGGCGTCGTAGCGAGCGTTTGTCGAAGCGGATGGTCGAGGCGATGGGTGCGGGCATCACCTCCAGGGTTTCGGCGTGAGCCGGGTCGCGAGTTTCGGCGCGAACCTCGGCAAGAGCGGACCGGCGGCCGCTGCGGCGCTACCGCCTATGAGGCTGATCAGCATCACGTTGCGCATGGGGCCGGAGCCAGTGGGCGGGGTGCGCGACGTCGCCGCCTGTGGCGACACCGTGGGAAGGCTCGGCACGCCGGCCGGGGCTGTCACGCTGGGGGACTTGGTCGACTGCAACCCGCCTAGCGCAGGAGTGCTTCCGGAACCTGGCAGACCACCCGGCGACCCGGCCGGCGACCCGCCCGGCGACCCGGCGCCACCCGGCGATGTCGAGCCGGAGCCTGGCGAACCCGGCTGCGATCGGCCCGCCTGCGATTGGATGGTGCTCGCCGACGCCAGGGTCTGCCGCCGCAGCGCGGCCGGCAGCGGAGCGTACCCGGCGGGAAGCGTGCCCTGCGTCAGACCTGGCACCTGCCCCGCCCCGGCTGCGTACCGGAGCAAAGCCGCGTAGTCCCGGCCCGCCGCGGCGGTGAGCTTCGCCGGGACGGTGGCCGCGTAGGAGAGCAGAGTCAGCGGGTAGGCACCCTTCGCCGTGGTCGCCGGGTTTGTCTCCAGGACTCCACCGACCCCGCTGGGTTTCATCGCGGCCTCACCGGCCAGCAGGCTGGCCGTCGTCGGGGCCACGAACTGGCCGGCCGCGTTGAGCAGGCTGGCGGTCACCAGGCCGTACCGAGCGGCCGTCGCGGTGTCCGTGATGGCGAGCAGGGCTTGCTGCCCGGCTGGCTGCGGGGGGTCCTTCTTGTAGGCCGGCGGTGTGGCGGTCGGGTCCCAGGATGTGTGGGCCAGTGAGTCGCCGCGGCTCGCAGCGCGCGCCGCGCCGTGCATGTCCGTGGCGTACGGGTGCTTGTCCTGGATGCACAGCGGGTTGTTCGGGTGATCGGGGAACGCCTGGCAGTAGGGGTCGCTCTTCGGGAAGCTGTCGATCGGCAGGGCCATCCCCTTGTAATTCGGGTTGACCGTCATCCCGGAGAAGCTCGGGTTACCGTATTTCCCCGTATTGTCGGGCACGCCGCTGAGGAACTCGCGCGCGGCCGGGTCCTGCGCCACCCAGTTCCAGAGCGCCGTAGTGGCGTCGGCGAGCGGCTCAGGCACGAGCGCGTCGCCGAGCTTCCCGCCGAAGTCGAGGTTGGCGTAGCCGGGGTTGTACTTGAGGAACTCCGGATCGTGGCCGAGGTTGAACGGGTTGTTCTTCACGTCGTCGGCGAAACGGGAGTTCCCGTCCCGGTACGACTCGGTCAGTAGCTTGGCGACCAGGCGGGCGGTCAGGTTGAGGCTGGGGAGCCGCTTCCCGTTCTGTGCCACTACGCCGGCGGGAGCGCCGAATCCGGCCTGGCTTTCGATAGAGAATCCGATGGTCAGCCCGGAGAGCGCGACCGGGGCATAGACCGGTGACTGGCCCGCCGGCACCTGGCCCGGGGGGACCGGGCGATTGAGGAAGACCATGCCGGGCTGGCCCGAGATCAGTTTGGCCCGCGCTGTCTCGTCGGTCACCTGCAGGTAGCCGTAGATGGTCTTGGGACCGGTCTGGCACAGGGTCGGCTGCCAGCGGACCACCGCCTCGTTGACCATCTCATCGCCCAGGGTGCTGCGCTCGGCGGCGCCGATCGGACAGAACTGGCCGACCGGCTCAAACGTCAGCGGGACGACCAGCCGCTGCGCCCAATTGCTCGCGCTCAGCGGCGAGGACTGCAGGAGGCCGCTCGGCTGGGTCTTGTATGAGCTGCCGTCCACCTCGGACTCACCGCGCGGGACGATGACCAGCCAGCAGGACCGGCCGGTGACCTGGCCCGCTTTGGTCAGCGGCTGGCCACAGCCCAGCCCGGGCGCCTCCAGGACCGTCTGGGTCTCGAAGAACACCTCACCGGTGCCGTCTGGGTTGGTGCGGGCGTAGGGGACCTCGTTGGTCGTGTTCACGTCGTAGAACTGGTTCCGATCCCCCTGCCGGTCCCGGACCCGCTCCCGGTCCCGGATCCGCTACCGGTCCCGGTCCCGCTGCCGGTCCCGGATCCGCTCCCGGCACCGATCGTGGTCGGGGTGGTGGCGCCGCCGGTGCCAGCTGAGCACTGCGTCGAGCCCTGCTTGTCGCAGGAGGCGGGGTACGGGGCGGTCGCGGCCAGCGTGTTGGTGCCATTGGTGGAGAACGTCGGGTTGTGGCAGCTGCTGATGACGATGTTCTGGACGTTGATCCCGGGGATCTTGCGGAGCTGACTGAAAGCTGCCTGCACGAGGTTGATCGGCAGCGGGGAGTACCCGAGGTCGGCTACGTGCTGCTGGCCCTCGCAGAGGAAGTAGTAGCCGAACGCGCCGAGGGTCTTCCCCTTCTGGGTGTTGAAGTTGGACTCCAGCCCCGTCGGCAGGATCATGTAGCTGTAGCTCGACAGCGGGTAGGTCCGCGGATCACCGTCGTTGTAGACGTTGTCGAGGATCTGGGTGAGGTAGCTCGGCGAGGACGGGTTGTTGTTGATCTGAGCTTTGAGCAGCGCCACGGCGACGTTGGGCGCGGTCGGCTCGGTGTAGTACCCGGCCGCGTTGAGCACCTTGACCACCGGGAAGCCGGTCGTGAACTTCGCGTATGAGTACTCGACGTAGGTGATCGCGCCGACGTTGCCGGCCTGAGCGACATAGCCGGAGACACCGTTCGAGCCGGACTGAGACACGAAGTTGCTCCCGGCCACGAGCGGATAGTTCGATGTCGTCCCGCACGGGGTGCTGCGCCCGGCCTTGGCGCAGTAGGTATTCCACAGCGCCGGGTATTCCTTGCTCATCCACGTCGAGAACTGGGCGGTCGTGCCCGATCCATCGGAGCGCACCACCGGGACGATCGTCCGGGCCGGCAGCGCCGACGCGAGGGCGGGGTTGTCGGCCTTGATCGCCGGGTCGTTCCACGTTTTGATGACCCCGGTGAAGATCTCCGTGATGACCTTGCCGGACAGCCGGAGGTTCGTGACTCGCTGGTTTCCGATCGTGAGGTTGTACATGAACGAGGTGCCGCCGGCGACGATCGGCATATAGGCGTACTTTCGGGCCGGGGGCGGATCGACCACGCCCGAATCCTTGATTCCGTACGGGATCTCGGAAACCGCGAAGTCGACGGTGCCGTTGCGGAACTGGTTGCGGCCATCGGATGACCCCGTGCCGCTGTAGTTGATCGTCATGCCGTACTGCCGGACATTCGCCCGCCATTGGTCGATGGCGTTCTCACTCCACGTCGACCCCGCGCCCGAGATCGGCACGTAGATAGCGGCGGCCGCAGGTGCGGCCACGCTCACGCCCACGCCCAGGCACGCGGTGATGAGCGCCACGGCGGCCCAGGCTCTCCTGCGCGCTGTCCGCAGGCGCGATGGACATCGTCGTCCGGGCATGCTGGGGCCCTCCTGATCGGTCACGGGGCCCGCTCTGGACGGGCGGGCGGGTCCAGGCCGGGTATAACGGCAGCATCCGGGGCAGATGAGCCCGCGCGAGCCAGCGTTCGCCGCGCCATGCGGTCGGCGTCACGGCGCGAGGCGAGCACCCGCCGGTGTTCTTGGCGCCTGGTCAGGTCGCCGGGCGCCCGGCCGCCGAGAAAGCGAGCGAGCAAGAACAGCACCAGCACCAGCCACATCAGCAACGCTGCGGCAGCGAAGCCGCGCGCGATCATGTTCGGCTCGGGGGAACGCACCAGCGAAAACGTCTCAAGCGGCAGCGACACCTGCGGTCCATGCAGCGGGTCTGTGTTCGTCCCATCGGCGAATCCGGCCGTGAGCAGCACCGGGGACGTTTCACCGATGCCGCGTGCGGTGCCGAGGATCACGGCGGTGGTCAGGCCGGACCGTGCCGTGGGCAGCAACACCGACCACACAGTGCGCCACTGGCTGGCCCCGAGGGCATAGGACGCCTCCCGCAACGATCCGGGTACCAGCCTGAGCACCACGTCGGCCGCGCGGATGATGATCGGCAACATCATGACGCTCAGCGCTAGCGCGGCGGCGAACCCGGACTTTTGGACGCCGAGGGTGAGGATGACGGTGGCGTAAATGAACAGGCCCGCCACGATCGACGGCAGCGCCGTCATCGCCTCAACGATCGTGCGGACAAAGCGGGCGAACGCCCCAGGCACCTCGTTGAGAAACACCGCGCAGGTCAGGGCGAACGGGACGGTGACGGCGAGCGCGATAGTGATCTGCTCCAGCGTGCCGACGATGGCGTGCAGCATGCCGCCGTCGGTGAGCGGCTGGAGCGGACCCGTCGACGACATGTCCTTGGTGAAGAAGTTCAGATGACGCAGGGCCTTGTGTCCCCGCCACAGCGTGTACCCGATGACGAAGACCAGCGCCGCCAGGAGCAGCGCGCCGAGACTGTGCACCACTACCGACGCCACCCGGTCGCGTACCACCAGGCCGCTGCCGTCGAAGGAGACCAGCAGCGCGTACAGGCCAACGAACAGCGCGTACGCGATGACCACGAAGCCCAGCAACCCGTTGAACGGCAGGATCCGGGTGAAGAGCACCGCGGTCAGGCTGAGTGATGCGATCGCGGCGCCGAGCACCGCCAAGTAGTCCGTGCCGCGCAGGGTCGCGATCCGCCGGCGAGCCTCGGCTGGCATGTCCGGGTCACCGGCCGCCGGCTTGGGCAGCACCGTGGTGCCGGCCTGTGGCTCGGCGGTACCGGAGACCGGCCCCACCGGTGTGCGTTCGCTTATCTCGGACATCTCATGCCTCAGCGCCCGCGCCGGAGCGGCTGCGGACCAGGATCGAGGAGGCGATGAAGTTGACGACCAGGGTCATGAGGAACAGCGCGAGCCCGGCCGCCATGAGTGCTGACACGCCAAAGTTGCTCGCCGACCCGTAGCGCAGGGCGATCAGCGCCGCGACGGAGTTCGTCCCGTTCTGGAGGATGTGCGGCTGGATCACGAAGACCGGCGAAATGATCATGTAGACGGCGATCGTCTCACCGAGCGCGCGGCCGAGGCCGAGCATTGTGCCGCCGATAACACCGCCCCGGCCGTACGGGAGCACGACCGTCCTGATCATGCCCCACCTGGTGGCGCCGAGCGCGTACGCGCCCTCCCGCTCGCCGGGCGGCGCCTGTGAGAACGCCTCCCGCATCACCGAGCAGGCGATCGGCGTCACCATGAGCGACACGACCGTCCCGGCGATGAACGCCGATGAGGTGTACACGGTCGCCGAGGCGAGCGGATTGTGCGGATCCGCGCCGCTGACCTTGAATAGCGGGATCCACGAGAAGTAGGTGGAGATCCACCGGGACAGTCCCACCACGTGGCCCTGGAGGTAGAAGAATCCCCACAGGCCATATACCACGCTCGGCACCGCCGCCATGAGGTCGATCCCGCTCGTGAGCGTCCGCTTCATCCAGCGTGGGGCGCACTCGGAGATGTACAGGGCCGCCCCGGTGGCCAGCGGTACGGCGAACACGATCGCCACCAGGCCGATGATGACCGTACCGGTGAGAACCGCGGCGATGCCGAAGTTGTGAGAGTCGGGTTCCCAGGACGCGGTGGTGAGGAACGAGCCCTTGGCGACATGCAGCGCCTGGACGGCCCGGTAAGCGAGAAAGATCCCGACCAGCGCCATGACGCCCAGCACGGCGGCGCCGCTGGCCCGGATCATCCCTCTGAAAGCACGGTCGGACGGGCCCACGTTCGCTTTCGCGCCACGCGGGCCCTGGACGACGCGAAGATCCTCTTCGTCCGCGCCACCGTGATCCGTGTCGCTAGG
>Ga0207684_10003322_pt1 | contig 15802 bp, 21 predicted proteins | sample KBSK5501metaG_FD_184342 | JGI IMG/M metagenome (GOLD analysis project Ga0207684, IMG submission 184342) | Corn, switchgrass and miscanthus rhizosphere microbial communities from Kellogg Biological Station, Michigan, USA - KBS K5-50-1 metaG... | ecosystem: Host-associated > Plants > Roots >...
CGGTTCGGGAGCCAGTCATTGCTGCGCCCATGGCTGCCGGGCCACCAGCCCAATTTTCGGGAGAATTTTCAGGCGAAACGCCCTCGTACGCTGTTTGATAGTCAGCCGCCGATCCGAGTCGCCAAGGTGTGGCGGACCCGTTGATATGCATTGAGTCTTAGGCGATCTTCTCTTATCTCCAAGGCCGTGGCGCGTACATGAGCGAGCAAAGTACGAGTGTACAAAGAGACAGTCGACGTGGTGAGCGCTGAGCATGGTTGTCGCTCGCTCGCCCATCACGCCGACGTCGCGCGGTTTACTGTGCTGTCATGCCGACAGGCGATCGTACGCCTCGGCAGCCTCGATAGCGGCGCCGAGCTCGGCGCCTACCGCCACCAGCGTCTCTGGACGCACGAACCCTTGCGCAAACACCTCCCCGTTGGCGCTCATGACCGCTTCTTTGATGGGAATCGCCCAGCGATGCTCAAAGAGCACGAGCAATAAGGTGCGATCAGGCGGAATGTCGTGCGCGATCGCCTGGATATCCTGCTGACTCATGCCGAAGTTCCGCTCAGCGAAGGCGATCATGCCCATCTCCGCGCCGCGCTGCGCGCCTTCCTCCGAGCCAGTCATCCCCAGACCCAGTAAGGCGCCCACCAGCGCGCCATAGACCTCGCGCTGCTCGGGCGTCAGATCGGTCGCGCCCAGCGATTTGATGTCGCCTTCAGCGGTTTTCTGCACCGCCAGCGCATCCAGGATACGGATCACCCCCGTTGCGCTCGCGTCTTGGAGGGCTTGAGCGATTTGGCCTTTAAGGTTCTCGTTATGCAGGCCAATCATCACGAGTTGTATCGGACCCAACGTCTGTGCCTGCTCATCTGACGCCATATGCGTCGTCCTTCCACCTCAATTGGATGAGGAGTCGTTTTTCTTGCGTTTCCGCGCTGTGCGCTCGAGCAACTGCGTCAGCGGGCGGGGTTCGCCATCATATCCACCACGACGGTGGAGGCGAGAATCAGTAGATCATTTTGCCCGGGCGCCACCTCGACGCCGTAGGTATCCGCGATGCGGAACCACTTCTTGGAGACCTCGGCGACCTTTTGGCCACCCGACTCGATGGTGTACTCGTGATCGAGGATGTTGCCCTGCACATCCATGTCTGGCCCATTCCCAACGTTGACGGTCCACCGCTCACGCAGCGGCGTAATCATCGCCTTCTTGACGGTCGCCAGCGTCTCGCCGTTGGGTCCCTCGATCTCCATGGTGTCGCGAATGCGCGCTATCTTCTCCTGGATCTTGGCGAGCTCGTTGCCCTGCGGATCCTCGAAGATCAGCGTCTGGCGGATACGCAAGGCTTTGCCGTCCACTTTGTAGACGCGTTGTCCTTGCTCGTTCTCGATCCAGAAGTCGTCCCCGATGGATACCAGCTTCTGGCGCATCTGGTAGCGCGTGGCGTTCCCACCACGGCCAAACGTCGCGCGCTCTTCCTGCCGGTCCTCTCGCCGCTCTCCTCGTCGATCTCGCATCCTCTTCCTCCTCGCATCCACTTGTGTGACCCGATTTGGAGCCGCGCCGCCGTGGCACGACGTTGGGCCGGAGCGCGAAAGGCTAGGTAGGGTCACATCATGTCATCCGTGTCGCCAACACAATGGCGCTCGATGCCTCAGTATCACCGTGTCTCGCTACGTACTGAGAGCGATTCACTATATCCCATCCTGTGCGACCATGCCGCGGTGATCTTGAGGTATCTTCTATGTTGATGCGCGTGGGATGTAGAGGAGGGCTTGATACGGAGCGGGTTCATAAGCCGTCGCAGCTCCTCACCGCACTCGTCGCCACAGGAATACTGAACCCACTATATTGCGCAGCGGCTCTGCCGACGCGCGTCAGCAACTGCATTCTCTTGATGGATGCATGCAAGCGGAACATCATGCAGCGAGCCGCATGCAGACTTTATAGACCTTGGCGACGTGATCGGCGAGCACTTGCAGCACACCGCCCTTCTCCTCCGCCTCTTGCTCGCGCGCATCGAGATGCCGCAGTAACAGGCGCCCCACCGAATGGGCGGGCTTGAACTCTGGCGAAAGGACGCCATGCAAGGCGAAGACCCCCAGCAGCGTCTGCACTTAGCGCGATACCTACTGCACAATGCGTTTCATCCGACGAGGAGCGAACCCTCTCCAGCTGACCCCATCTGGATAGGCTGATCCTCCCAGGTAAACGTCAAGATGCCGTTCGTATGGTACGGTCAAGGTGTTCTGTAGAGTGGTCCTCAGGAAGGAGCTGTCGAGCGATGCTGACCGCTGTGGGCGCCCAGGTACGGAAGCAAGATCAGGCGCTCGCCTACTACACGGAGAAGCTCAGATTCGAGGTGCGCCAGGATGTTCCCATGGGAGTTGACCAACGGTGGCTGGAAGCCGCTCCAGCCAGCGCGCTGACACGGATTCTCCTCTACAAAGCGACCCCAGACCAGCCGCGCGCCGACTCCTATGAAGCCGCACAGACGCGCATTGGACCCTCGACGGGTATGGCGCTGGAGGTTGACGACATCGTCGCGACCTTCACCGCTTTGCATGAGCATGGAGTTACCGTTGTAGAGGAACCGGCTGAGCAAACCTATGGCTGGTGAGGGGTCTTTGCCGACCAAGATGGCAATACCTACAGCGTCCATCAGTAGCGCGACGATAGCGGTGGACGGTCGGCCCGTCGGTAGTTCTAAGGGTCTGTCCGCATCGGTACAACGTGACTCGGACGCAGCCGCAGCGGGTCGACCGCCAAGGATCACCACTCCTGTGAGGGCCGCCGACCTCTCTCGAACTTTCTGCTTTGGACCGATCTTCCCTCCGATCTTGAGGTCAACGCGGACAGGAGGTAGTGGCGATGTCGGCGCGAGATAGCGTCATTGACTGGCTGATGGACGGCGATCCCGTGATCCGCTGGCAGACGATGCGCGACCTCAATGGCGAATCCGAGGCCGTGTGGCAGACCGAACGCCAACAGACGGCGCAGGACGGATGGGGCGCACGTTTCCTAGAGCAGTTGCGCCCAGATGGGACGTGGCCAGCAGGGCGGTGGACCGATACCGTCTGGACCTTGCTCACGCTCATTGAGTGTGGGCTTCCTGCTGATCACCCGCCACTACACAACGCTGCGCAGCGCTTCCTTGACCGCCATCTCACGCCGGAGCGCGCCAGTGATGAGCGCTGGTTGCTCCAGCGGATGGATCTGTGCCATCTGGGCTTCTGGCTGCGCATCGGGGCGTATTTCCTTGGCTTGGACACGCGGCTGGCGCTGGTAGCGCAAACCGTGCTGCGCGCGCAGATGCCGGATGGGGGTGGAACTGCCGGATCCGTAACGACCCGCAGACGCATCACAGCTCGTTTCACACCACTTTCAATGTGCTCGAAGGTCTTGCGCTGGCTGCCAGGACAGGGAATCTCACGCCGGAAGCGTTTCGCCAGAGCGAGCGACGAGCGTTAGCATTCATGCTGGCTCACCAACACTATCGCTCGGACCGGACTGGCGCCATGATTCACGAGCGGCTGACCTATCTCACGTTTCCGTCCTATTGGCACTATACCGTGTTGCGTGGGCTGGATTACCTGCGCGACCGACCAGAGATCGGTGACCCCCGGCTCGAGGATCCCATCGCGCTGCTGGTCAGCCGCCGCCGGTCCAACGGCCGCTGGCCTTTGGAGCAGCGGATTCCGGGCGTCACGTTCTTGGACATGGGGAAACCAGGGGGGAGAGCCGGTGGAATACGCTGCGAGCGCTCCGGGTACTACACGCCCGATCGCAGGAAGCTGAGGGACTATGATGGCTGCCCTCGGCTAGGTATAGGTGTAGCGATCGGGATCAATGCCAAGATCACGTAAGGCTTGCTCTTGTTCGGCGCACCACGCGCCGTCAATAAACAAGTACTCGTGATTGGGCTCCTCTCCGGGGCCGACAGGCTGTTTGCGGACAACCACATCCAAGCGTCCGGGAATGCGCACAAGAGGCTCGATCTCAATCGTTACGCCATCTGCGCCCTCATACTTCAGGCGCTTGCCAGCGGGCAGTGCGTCGATGGTGTCGTACAAGCTCATCGCATCACCCTCCGAAGCGTTGCAGCCACGGGTGATGGCGCGGCGGATTTGGCGCCGAACTCTGGACTTGGCTGTGTTTCGTGCGTCAGTCGCCACCACGTACTACTCTAGGGCAGACATGTTAAGGAGAGGCTAAATTCCCGTTAGCGTTGTAGGGCGCCTCGCATGAGCATCGTGCTCGCATCCCCAGCACGGGGGCTCATCCGACCGTAGCGGTTCGTCGTTCGACGACTCCTTCTCGCTATGCTGGTGAGGCGTGTGGTCGGCTATCTCGCCGCGCTCCAGGTCGGCAGTCACCCGCAGTGCAGCGGACGCACGTGGGCACGCTCCCTCAACATCGATTGAAGGACTTGATGGATCCCAAAACCCGGTGCAACGTTGCACATGATAGGAGGATACGCATGAGCGATGGAGCGCAAGGCGCGATCGCATGGCGCGATCGCATGGCGCGAGATATGTGCAATGCACACGACGGGCTAGGCTGGGTCACGCGCCAGACTATCTGTGCGGCATGCAGAGGCAGAGGGTCGAGCACGGGCTCATCATACCTGACTGAGCGCGCAAAAGGGGTCTGCGCTCGCTGTCAAGGGTTGGGGTATCTCTTTGTACGGGCGATTTGTACGGCGTGCAATGGAACGGGATGCCAGCCTATGCGACATGGGGCCAGAGATGTGATCAAGGACGCCGCCATCAACCGCCTACCGCCTGCGCGGGGTTAGCGCCACTGGTCTGCTCCTCGAGATCGAGACCAAGCGCCCGAAAGACCGAGGCAGCCCATGGCCTGGCGCGCGGCGCTAGCGAGTCCGCTTCGGTCCTCTGGCCGAGCATGTGCTGGCGGTCGCTAGCCAGCACCCTCCGTAAGTGGCTCCGCCAACGCCTGCGCGTAGACCTGCGCGGTCAGTGCAGCGATGCGATCCCAGGAGAACTGGTCGCGCGCGATGGCATAGGCCCGCTCGCCCCACGCAGCGCATCGCTCGCGGTCCCGCAGCAGTCGCGTCATGGCTGTCGCCAGAGCAGCGCCATCGCGAGGTGGCGTCAAGAGCCCGGTCACACCGTCGACCACGGCGCCTGGTAGCCCGCCCGTATGGGTCGCGATTACCGGGCGCTTGAAGGCATAGGCGAGCTGGACGACCCCGCTCTGACTGGCTTCCACATAGGGGTGCGCCACAAGGTCGGACGCCGCGAACCACTGCCCCACGTCGAGGAGGGGCAGATACTGCGGGACGGTCGTCACTGCGTCGGCGATGCCCAACTCGAGCGCCCGTTGCTCAAACCGTGCGATACCATGTGGCGCTCGTCCAACCACAAGCAGCCGCGCCGCCGGGAGCGCGGCGCGAACCCGGACGAACGCCTCGAGCAGGTAGTCGATACCCTTGTAGGGCCGCATCATGCCGAAGAAGAGGGCGATGGGGGCGTCGAGGGGCAGACCCAACCGCACGCGCGCCTGTGCCTGCGCCTGTGCCTGCGTCTGTGGCTGACGACGCGCCCATGTGTCCTTGGCCCCGCTGGCAAGGGCCGCGATGGGGAGATAGTTGCCGTGGGGGATGACCGAGACGCGTGCGGGATCCACCCCGAGGTCGCTGAGGTCGCTGAGCGCGCCCGGGTAGTGCACGATGAGCCGGTCAGCTGCCCGGTAGATGTACGGCCAGATGGCCTGCGCCGATGCCGGAGCATCGTGGGGTAAGACATTGTGTACCGTCAGCACCACCCGCACACCGCGCCCGCGCAGCATACGGAGCAAGCAATGGTCGCGCTCAGGCCGGGAGATCCACTGCACATGTGCGATCGCCGACCCATGTCGCGCCGCCAGGCCGATGGTCCGCCGCCACCCGGAGCGATACTCCTCGCGTGCGAGCCAGCGCGAACCCCAGCCGGCTGTGCGACGCATCGGGTGAGGATGTGCGACCGCCAAGCGGCCGAGCCGCAGGAGGCTCGCATCCTGTTGGAGATCTGGCAGGGGCGTCGCCAACCGCGTATCGGGCTGTGCGCCAATCCTGCCGAGCAGCCGCTGGGCGATCCGAGGGATGCCTCGATAGCCAAAGACTGGCGCCACGGCATACGGTGGCCGCGCGAACGCGAGTTCGTAGGGGTGTCCAGTCGCGAGCGTCACGTCGTAGTCGAGATCGCAAAGCGCATGGCCAAGGCAATAGGCGTAATGGGAGATGCCGCCCTCGCCTTGCGGCTCGACCATCAAGACGCGCTTCTTCGGCATTATCGGCATCATCCAAGCCTTCGATCCACCCTGTGTAGACGTCTCTGAGGCTTGCTCGCTCCGCCGACGCAATGTATCATGTTCGCCAAGGGTAATCGTGAGCATCATGGCATCGCGCCTGCTTCTGAACGGTTTGGCCCGTTCCAGCAGGCGGCGCCAATAGCGTCAGCTGCGCATGACTGCTAGGGTGGAGATAGCGATTGGTCCCTTTGTGCAGTATACATCACCCTCTACGCCATCCAGCGTGGCTTGATCACTCCTGACTAGCGTCCATTCCCCGCGTCGGCGTCGCGCTGGCGGCAAGCGACATCTACGGGCGACGACCGCAAAGGACTACGGGCGACGACCGCAAAGGACTACGGGCATCACGTATTCCCTCGGTCTGGCGTCCGGAATACACTTGCGGTGGTGGTGCTAGCACGGCCGTTGTGGAGGTGGCGTCGTGTACGTCTTCCACGGCGCGCCACGGAGCCATCTTCAGCGTCACTCGCCGTCACGGCGGACTAAGGCTGTCGGGCGGTGAGCACAGGCAGGGACGTCTGTGAGTGGTGGCAAGGACGCCATCGGACGCTGAACGACGCTGTCGCTGAACGACACTGAACGACACTGAACGACACTGTCCTGCGAGCGGCTGGCGTCTAGCCAGCCTGAGCGCGCGGAACACACGCCTGCGCCTCCTGAGGAACGGATGGAGGGACCCGTCGGTCGCAGGAGGCAGGCCGGATCCGTATGCGCCCCAGCGGGGGGCGCACAGACCAGCGCAACGGGAAAGGACGTCTTCCATGGCCGTGGTCAACATTCTCGCCTGGCTGATCGTCGGAGGGATCGCCGGCTGGCTGGCCAGTCTGGTGGTGCGTGGCGGTGGGCTGGGTGTCGTCGGCGATGTCCTCGTCGGCATCGTCGGCGCGCTGCTCGGCGGCTTTGTGCTCGCGCTGCTGGCGCCGGGGACGGTTGGCTTCACCGGCTTCAATCTGGGCAGCCTGCTCGTGGCCTTCATCGGCGCGGTGCTCCTGCTCGTTATCGTCAAGCTCTTCACCGGCAGCCGCGCGGTCTCGTAGCGCGGCTATCCCACCTAGTATCCATGCTAAAGGGCATGACAGGCAATGGATCAGATTGTATCTGGAATGCCTGGAGGGACAGATGTTCTCGAAACGGCTGACCGCTCCCCTCAGCCAGGGTCGCCGCGCTACATCGGCAGCGGCCCGTCAGGTGGGCGCGTGGTTGCGAGCGCTGCAAAGCAGCAAGGGGCGAACTCCTCTGATTGTGACCACGATCCTGCTCGTGTTGTTTGGGACCGTCGTGCTCCCACTGCGGGCCGTCGTGGCGGTCCACCAGGATTACACCGAACTGAAGGCGCTCGGGGAGTCCGGACTCCATCACCTGCTGGCGGCGAAGGCCGCGCTGGCGCCCTATACGGGGATGTCAACAGCGTTCCAGGAGTTCCAAACACCAGCTAATCCGTTGTCTGACGCGCCGTACAGCTTGCTGGTGCAGCGCCAGTCTGGCACGGTATACGCGATGGATGTCACGATCCACCCGTCGCTCGCGCTCACACAACAGGGCATTGGCGCGGCGCGCCTCACGCCAACCATTGCTGCGGACACCCTTCTGAGCATGGGGACGCCCGCATCGCCTACTCCCAGCGCGCCTCCTACCGCGGCTCCCCCAAACACCACAGCTTCGAATCTGATTCCTGATCTCGCAGGGGTTGAGGTGGCGCAGGGTGAACTCCAAGCCGCGCGGCACGACTTCCAAACCCTTGACTCGCGACTCCATGCCGGTACGGGGCTACTCGGAATGATCGCGGCGCTCCCAGGAGTTGATCAGAAGTTCGCCATGGCGGACGCGCTTGCGACTATAGGTCTCAACGTCACCGTGATGGGGCTCGAGTTGACCACAGCCGCGCTCCCAGTGCTTCAGCGCATGCGGGGCGGCCCCCTGGCCAGCGGCGGTCCATTGCTCACGCTCACAGATCTCCAAAACCTGCAACAGGCGCTCACCCACGCCGACGAGCGTCTTGCGGAGGTCGCCCAACGGCTCGACGGGCTTGACCTCAACCAGCTCTCCCTCACGGACGCGCAACGGGCGACCTTCACTGCGCTGCGCGGGCAGTTGCCACATTTCCGTGATGTCCTGCGCCAAGCCAGCCCATGGGCGCCAGCCATCGCATGGATGCTGGGAGTGGGGCAGCCGCGTCAGTTCCTGGTGCAAACCCTCGACCGCGCCGAGCTGCGGCCGAGTGGTGGATTTACCGGCGACTACGGGGTGCTTACCGTCGCTGACGGCAAGATCCAACCGTTCGCGCTCTACAACGTCAACGATATCGACTACGGCCTCAAGACCAATGGCTGGATCTTCGGCAAGCGCCCACCCGCGCAGTATTCCTGGTGGCCCTTCGCCAACTGGGGACTGCGTGACGCCAACCTCTCGCCAGACTTCCCCACGACGGCCAAGATCATCATGGATGTCTTCCGCAACGAGGGCGGCGGCGCGGTGGATGGAGTGATCCAGGTCTCCCCGGTCGTCGTTGCCCATGTGCTCAACGTGACCGGACCCATCAGTGTGCCAGAGTATCAAGAGACGATCACCGCCGACAATCTGGAGGCGAAGATTCACTATTATCAGCAGGATCCCGCCGGCATCGCCAAACAACAGCAGCTCAACCCCAACGATCACACGCATAGTCTCCGCAAGCGCTTCACCCAGCTCTTGGCTCAGCTCCTGCAGGACAAGGTGAAGCGGCTCCCCCTCAGCCAGTTCATGCTCGTCGTCAAGCAAGTCTGGAAGGATATCGGCGCCAAGGACCTCCAACTGTATGTCACCAACCAGCAGGTCGAGGACCTGCTGGTGAAGCGTCGCGCGGCTGGGCTGATGGACACGACGGCCAAGATAGATGGTTTTGCGCTCGTGCAGGCGAATGTCAGCGCGGCGAAGTCCACCCCCTATATCGCGGTGACCCAGCGTGACGACATCACGCTCGACGCGCAAGGCGGCGCGCTGCACCAGCTGACCATCACACTGGCCAATGATCCCCGTGGGCCGATCTATGGCTACCCGACCTACCGCGACTATATCCGTATTTACGTCCCGCCACAGGCGCGCTACATCAGTGGCGGTGGCTTCGATCTCTTGACCCCCCTTTGTTATGCGCCGCCTCCAACGCCGCCTGTTCCGTCCTCTCGCACGCCGTCGGCAGACCCTACACCTGCGCCCACTCCCTCGCCAGAGGCGTCACCGGCTCCCAAGCCGACACCCACGCCGAAGCCGACGCCAATACCGACGCCTACTCCGCCCCCATATCCTGGGCTGCCGCAGTGCTCCGCTGCCCCCTATGCGAGTGGGGAGCGCGCGTGCCCAGCGCAAGCCTATAGTTCACCCAACGGCGCGGCCTTCACAGTGCTTGGGTATGGGACCACGACAGTCCCTGTGCTCGATACCCTTGGGCCGCCGCCAAACAAAACGAGTGATGTGCCCGGACGGGCTATGTGGGGAGGGTACGTCATCATACCTGCCTCGTGCACGGCGACGATCCAACTGCGCTGGTATGTGCCTGGTGTAGTGCATGTGTAGGAGCCTATCGCGCGTGAGCGGTGGCCTCTGCAGTGATTTTAGCGGTAGTAGCGTAAGGGTCTTGCCAATGCTACCGCACACCCCCAGTCTGCGCAGCTAGGACTGTAGTCGTAGGCGCTCGAAACTCTTTGGCGAAAGGATCGCTGAGCGTCTGCAGCGCCTCACCCTCACGCTTCGCCTCCTGCTCCAACTCATCCAAATGCTGGATCAGCATCTGCCCGTTGTGTGAGCAACTCCATGCATGAGTACAGCGATTTGTTCCACTGCCGTAGCACAGGAAGCAGATATGCGTGGCGTGTGAGATTTATACACATCGTTTCACTTTTTCGTGGCGGCGCGCAGGCGCGTAAGTGTTAGCTGCTCGACATACTTCGATTCCTTTGCTGGGCCGAATGCCGCCACCACCTCGTCCCACGAAGGGATGTCCTGCTCCAGGTCCGCCCAGCGGTCCATCGGTGCGACGCCGAGGCTCCCATGCACCCGCAGGGATTGCCGTCGTGTGGTGGCATGGCTGCAGAGTGTGCAGCCGAGTGTGCAGCCGAGTGTGCAGCCGAGCGTGATTGTGGTCGAGGCGACCGGTGGATATGAAGCGCCGGTGGTGGCCGAGCTGGGAGTGGTGGGGTTGCGAGTAGCCGTGCTCAATCCACGCCAAGTGCGCGATTTTGCCAAAGCGACGGGACACCTGGCCAAGACGGATCGGCTCGATGCCCAGGCGCTAGCGCATTTCGGCCAGGCGGTGCGTCCCACCCCACGCCCGCTGCGCGACGAAGAGACCCAAGCGTTGGCGGCGCTGGTTGAACGCCGGCGTCAGGTCGTGGCGATGCGCACTGCGGAAGAGAATCGTCTGGGGGCAACGCGTGTAGCGCTGGCGGCGCCGCGACGTGCTCAGGGGGCAAGGACTCGCTGACGACTGGTCGCACCTACGACAGATTGCGCCATGCCAACAGGTCGTTAAGCCGCTAGACTGGCCGGGTCGCGAATGAGATCAAGATATGTCGTCCCTTATTCCGATTTTTCGTTCCATTCCTCCCACGAGGCCGTAATCCGCTCGTACGTCACCGATACTTCGCACGTACTTTGCCACAGCGCCTGGACGAGCAGGGAGAGATAGCACGAGGGTGGATCGCCTCTCTTCCTGGTCGCCTCACATGCGACGAGGCGCGCCGCGCGGAGGCCTGCTTCGGGCCCGGAGCAACGCCCAGAAGATCCGCCGACAACGATCAACGCGGCGACGGGAGATCGCGGCAGAATGAGGGAGTAGGCATCATGGCTCGTCGGGGTGTTCGGCGCGACGGTGGCCGAGCTGACGCGGACGGACGAGCAGCGGCATCGACAGCTGCCTGTTCCGCACATACTGCAGCACGCGGCGTCCCAGCGCCGCTTCCGCCCGCTGACGCCGCACGGCAGGCAACGTACGCGTCAGTTCCACGAACAGCCGCCAGAGCAGGAGCAGCACGAGCAACGGAATGGCAACAGCCAGGACGAGATTGCTGTAGGGCGCGTGCGCCAGCAGGTTGCCGAAAGCCTGCGGCTGCAGGAAGACGATGACGAAGACCAGGGGCAGTGCGAGCGTCTGGAAGATCGCGCTGAGCGTCCACCACGGCAGGGCCCAGGCGGCGACGCGTGGAGCGCAGGGCGCTCGCGCCAGGCGTATCCAGGCGGTGATGGCATTGAGAGCCAACGCGCAGAGCAGGCCAGCGAGCAAGAGTCGGTCGTTCACGTCGACACCACTTTCATGAGCGTGGGGATGAGTGGGCCCCCAGCGCGCTACAGTGGCGCTGTCTGGTAAAGCCGCCAACTACCCAGCCCTAGCGCCATTCTGGCGACCGCATCGGGCAATCCCTGCAACCGCAGCTATCTGGTCTGGATGCTGAGTGGGACGATTGCGCTCACCAGTGAGCGCTTGGTGAGCGACCCCACTATGCCTGATGCGGCCACGCCAGGTCAAGCGTATAGCCGTTCTGCTCCCAGTTCCACGGAGTCCTGAGCGAGCGCCGATCCCACGCTCGCATCACCCGACGCTTATGTCTGGTTAGGTCCGGGGAGCGCTGATGGTGAGGTCGGTGAAGACCACATCGCTCTCCGCGTCCCCTGCCAGCCCGATCAGCCCGGAGGCGAAGGTTGCGTCAGTCGCGCTGCCCAGCGGCGTCCCATTGGCGGCAATGGTAAAGCGCCCCCCCACCATCTGTACCGTGAGTGTGTTGCTGGCTCCCGTCTCCATGCGGATGGCGGGGCTGCTCTGCGGGGCCACTAAGCTGGTGTGGGTCCCATTCACCACCTTGTCGAGGGACCAGTGCCCCAGCCCGTCGATTTGGGTGCTGTAGTAGTTGCCGGTGCTTACGCGGCGAAAGACAATGCCTCCCAAGCGGCTGGTCGCGCCACTCACCTGCTTCAAGGTGACGGTCACCGTGCCATCGGCGAGCGCGTCGGGGGGCGCAATGCAGATGAAGAGGCCGATGACATGCAAGCCGTCGGGCTTGAAGGCGCAGGCGGGATCGGTGCTCCAGCCAGTACTGCTCCCCGAGGCGGTGAGCGAGTCCTGGTAGACGATGTGCTCCACTGGCGTCGCGGTCGCCGCCAGCGTGGGCGTACTCGCCTGCGTCGTCACGGTCGCACGCGTCTCGCGCACGGCGGATTGCCCCGGACCCAGATAGAACAGCGCCGCGGCGATCAGACCGAGCAGGAGGACACCGGCGAGGAGCCCCAGGACAAAGGACAGCGGCGAGCGCTGGCGAGGAGCAGTGGGCGGCACACCTAGAGGGTAGCCGGGAGAGGTCGGATACGCGGGTTGCGTGGAAGCAGTCGGCGAGTTGTGTTGATCGTTGGGCGCGCTCATACGTCGTCCTTTCTCGTATCTCGAGCACGTGCTGGTGCGCATCATCCTTGGTGCGCTCTCTCTGTGCGCTCGCTAGTCCTTTAGTGGAGCGCCTACCGCACAGTATACACGCTCAGCGACGTAGGTATCACGCAAGCGTCTTGCGCCTCCTCGGACCGGCGTACGAGGATCGCTATTTGCTCTCCACCGAAAGTGCGAAATGAGGGTATAGGATCTTCGCGCTCTTGCAGCGCCTTAGCCATATGTACTGCTCTTAGAGGGTGTTATGAACCTGTCTCGAAGTCCGTAGAATCGCGCTGGATTGTCGGGGAGAGGGCGAGAACGGGGCCAAAACCCGTGTGTTTTCGCTCACACCCCGGCGATAATAGGCCCTCCAAGGCGAGTTCATAATACGCTCTTACGTCAATAAGCAGCGCGCTCGGTAAGAAAGTCCAAACTTGCCCTTCGCAGCTACCTTTGGTTGGCGCAAGAGCAAGTTTGCGCAGGACACGACCCAGCTACCCCCTTGGCAGGAAACACCTTAGCCATAGATGCTTCTCACAATATTGGCGGCTCTATAAGAGCCAGCGCATGCCCACTTAAAGGCGCAATTCTGCGCTAAAACCGGCAAGAAAATCCCAATTGGCATTATAAGTGAGGGGCACGCAATTTTTGGACGTGTTTTGGACCCATTGTTATTGCGATCCTCTCGTGGGGCCTATGTCACAGTACCTACCTCCTCACCTGCGATTCCTCGCGCGGGCGAGGGGCTTGTGCTTTGATCTGTACACGAGCCAGGAGTCTCTCCATACGTCGCTCCAATAGGAATGCAGCTTGGCGTTTCTTTACGACGCCCGCCAGGAGGTAATCTCACGTGACAACACACCCATTTGAAGACCTCTTTGCCTCTCTTACCATTCAAGCAATGTACGACATCACTCAAACGAGTTTTGCACACTTTGTCGCCCATGTCTTCACGTCAGCGGGGTATACCGTTGAGCATGTGGCCAACCCACAGTTCCCGCTTGGACCCGGACTCGATCTGAATCTCTTATGAAGGCGCGATCGAGGGCAAGCCAGTTGTCCGAGTGGAAGTCAGAAAATACGCGCCACACAACTGGCTCAGCCTTCACGATGTCACCCACTTTCTTGGTATGCTTCAGGTCGGGGGTAAAGTGGTTCCGTTCCAGAGTTGTTCCAGTTCCAATAAGCTGTTCCAACCAACGCATCTCCGTCATCCCAACAAGTTGTTCCAGTTCCAGTGTTCCAACACCCCTTAGTCGATGTTATGAACCGCATATTCACCCCATCTGGGGTGTCAATTGGGGTAGCAGGACCAAAAGAAGAACCCCAGGAGGCTTAATTCCTGGGGTTCTATGGTGGAGATGGGGGAGAGTCGAACTCCTCGCAGCGCGTTCATCACCGTTCATTGCAGTTCATCACAGCGCAGCATTTCGGCGGTTCCACCATCCGTGGAGCCGTCGCTGTCCGTCGTGTGTCGTCGGTGTTGGCGTCAGCCGCGCAGCGGTGGACAACAGGGCTCACGTGGAGGGCAAGTCGGGCGCAGCATCATGATGATGCTGCGCGAAGGGATGGACTTCGGTATAGACCGAGCTCGCTGGTGGTCCGAATCGCTCAAACCACTCAGCGAACGGGAGGTGGGTGATGCCCATCACCTCGCCTATCTCCGTGTGCTCAATCCCATCAATTGTCTCATCATAGAGAAACTCGAAATCCAAGTCCTCGAAGAGGATGTCGCGGAACCTGTCAAAATCGAGGGGCTGATCTTGCTCCTGAGCAAGGACCTCGGCCTCTTGCAGGAGAATATGTGTAGCTAGTTCCTCAGCGACGCAGGAGAGACGGATCGGCTCCCGCTGTCCCAGCTTCCAAATCACCGTGACGAGACACACGAAGAATCTGCGCGCGAACTCCGCAGTATATCGTAGGCGATAGCGCGGAGGCAGCATCGTGCCGATGAGCCAATTATCTGCGGTCCAGTCTGCACGGTCGCGGGCGCCGAGATTCATGAGCGTGGTGTCGATCAGTTCCTCTGCTGCTTCCATCAGAATGCGACGTTCCAGCGCGTTGAGGATATCTTCGTACGCATGACCTAGTTCCATGGTCTTCTCCTCACCAGGCTTGAAGTGATTCGGATGACTCCTGCTGGCGCGAGCATAGCGTAGGGCGTATGAGACAGCGTGTAGGGCCAAGGAAGCGTCAAGACCTTCACCTTCAAGGGATGAGGCGGGATGTCTATCGCCGTGTTCCGCGTCTGCCACCGATCTTCGAAAACCAGCATAGTCCGGGCCTCGGCTCCAGTGTCGTCTACCGCCGTCTTTCGGCGTTGTTGTCAAAATTGTTGTCAGCCTAGACGCATGGAGGCGCACCGCTCGCCCGTCCGCTAGAGAGGGAGGACCTCAGCGATTAGCGCTTCCACCATCGCTTCGGCGCAGGAGGTAAGCCTTATTCACATCGAGCCGCTCGCAGATGGCTGGCGCATTCAGGTAGCGCTTCGCCGTCTACACAGGTTCGGACGCAACCCCGCAATCGAGGGAACTTGCATATGAAGCCTACCTGTGCAGTCAATGCAGGCAAGAGGGAGCCAACGATAGGAAGCCAACGACGTGAATGACACCAGAGAGGAGCACAGGAGATGAATGAAACGTTTCTCACTATTCACGGCCTCAGTGTCAAACAAGCGGCCCAAGCCCTCAGCGATCTCACCGGGCATGATGTCCAGGAGTACCTGCCCAGTGATCGACGCTCCCAGGCAGGCATGATCAACGAAGTGCGCGACTTGCAACTACTGCCAGCGCCTAGCGGACAGGCGAAGTTTGATATCATCGTCCGCGTGGTATTCGACTAACCTGCGCTGGCAGTTGCTACAGGCAGGTAGCGCGGGAGAGGGCGGCGTACGCGCAAAGGGCGCTATTTTTAGGTGCTGAGCGGCGTTTGTCGCAGTTCGTACACGTGCATGTCGGCCAATCCCTCTGCCTTAGAATCCTCTAAGCTGTTCGCAAGGGTTCGCGGTGATTCGCCTAGTGGGTCATCTGGCAATTGAGGAGTAGTAAGAGCCGCTGGCGCCCGATCCCGCCAGGCGCTGGTGACGGCGCACGCGAGCACGCTGGCGTCGTTGAG
>Ga0207684_10003325_pt1 | contig 15794 bp, 12 predicted proteins | sample KBSK5501metaG_FD_184342 | JGI IMG/M metagenome (GOLD analysis project Ga0207684, IMG submission 184342) | Corn, switchgrass and miscanthus rhizosphere microbial communities from Kellogg Biological Station, Michigan, USA - KBS K5-50-1 metaG... | ecosystem: Host-associated > Plants > Roots >...
CCGAGGCTTCCTCCCGCCAGCAGCCATCCGGACAGGTTCATCTCTCCCGCCCACGCGCGCAGCGCGAAATGGGCGAAAGCGAGCAGCCAGAACGAAACGACCAGGTCGTTCTGTGTGCTCGAAGCCTGCAGGATCGCCATCGGGAGAGTCGCCGCGAAAACGGCCGCGACGCCCTGCCCGAGCCGGCTCGCCCCGAGGTCCTTCGCGAGAAGGGACGCGGCGATCGCCGCTCCGAGCCACGCGAACGTCTGGAGGAAGTTGATCCCGCGGTCGGATCCGCTCAAGAGCTCGATCTGCGCGGCCAAAAGCTCGGCTCCCGGCCCGAGCGTGAGCTGCCGGAGCACGTGAGTCGGGTAGTGGGACACGCTCGCGTTCTGGATCCAGTGCGTGATTCGCGGCAGGTGATAAGTCATCGAGTCCCAGGCGTTGGGAGCCGCCGCGCCGGCCGTCACCGCGACGGCGACGAGGAGAAGCGCCAGCCCCGAGAGAAGCGCGACCTCCTGGCTCGACGGTCGAAGGGGCTGACGAGCCTCTTGCGGCGTCGTCGATCCGCGCTTCTTCCAGGCGCTCGCCGCGAGAACGGCCGTTAGAAGCAGCCACGCTCCAGTGACCACCGGCCGATCGAAGAGCCGCGCGAGACTTGACAGCTCGGCGACCGTTGTCGCGAAGAGGCCGACCAGAACCGCGGCCGCCAAAAGAGCCTCCCGACGCCCAAGAGAGGTCTCCGCCGCCGAATTTCCCGCTCCCAGAATGCTGGCGCCCAGAATCACGCAGAACAGAGGAAGGAGCGCTGCCAAGAAAACCTACCGCCGGCAGGCCTCGAGCCGCCGGACCTCAAGGGGATAAGACGTATGACGCCGTGTCGCACAAACCGGAAACGTCTGAGGACGAAGGGTTCGGCTAATGACCATCCCTCAGCCGATCTCCTTTCCCAAGAAATCCACGAGGATCTGGCGGACCTTGAGGAAGTGCTGGTCCGTCGTCACGACCCGCAACCCGTGCTGCATGGCCGTCGCTGCAATCCAGACGTCGTTGGTTGGAATCGGCGTGCCGCTGGATCGGAGAGAGTTCAGGATCACGGCATACCGATCGGAGGTTTCCTCGTCGACCTCGAGGACTCGCACGCGGGGAGAGGCGAGGAATCGAGCGAGCTCCTGTTCATTCTTCTCCCGGTGTCGGCCTCTGGCGAAGCCGGCCTTCAGCTCGCCGAGGATCACGGCGCTGACGCTGATTTGGTCCGCCTCCCGGACCGTTTCGACCATCCGCGCCTCCCCTCGCAGGGCCGCGGAGTAGGCCGAGGTGTCCAGCAGAATGGGGCTCACTTCCAGAGGTCCGGATCAATTTCCCGCTGTTCTCTGAGCGCCCGGTCGAAAGATCTGGCCTCCTCGCGGTTCCATGCGCCGAAGAGGGCATCCAAATCATGATGGACAGACTTCTTTCGTTCCTTTCTCACGCCGGCGCCCTCTTCCAGCAGCCGCAGAACGACCCGGTTGACGCTCTCCCCTGTTTCGCTTGTCTTCTTTCGGATGACCCGTTCGACTTCGGCCGGGACTCCCCTCACCGTGATGGCCCTGGTTCGTTTGTTCCGCATGATCGGTGCATCATAGCATGACACACTGTGATGCTTAGATTGATGCACTCAGGAGGCGAAGGTCGCGTTCACCCGAGTCCGGCAGTTCGGAGGTCCGAAGCGACTACCTCCGATACGCCTCGGGGCGGCGGTCTTCGAGCGCCGGGAAGCGCGCGCGCAGCTTCGCGACCTTTTCCGGTTCGACGTCGGCGAAGAGCACCCGCTCCTGCTCGTCTCCTTCGGCCAGCGTCTCGCCCAGAGGCGAGATCGCGGCGGAATCGCCCGCGTAGTGGAGCCCGTCGCCGTCTCCGACGCGGTTGACGCCGGCGACGTAAGCCTGATTCTCGATCGCGCGCGCCCGCAGGAGCGTCTTCCAGTGCTCGCGCCGCAGCTCCGGCCAGTTGGCCACGACGACATACAGGTCCGTTTCCGCGGCGGCCGCCCGGAAGGGCTCGGGGAAGCGCAGGTCATAGCAGACGAAGGGAGTCATGCGGACGCCGTCGATTGCGACCGTGACTACGCGGTCTCCCGGCGCATAGTGGAGATGCTCGCCTCCGTATGAGAAGGGGTGGATCTTCGCGTAGCGCGCGACGGCGCCTTCCGGAGAGACCACAAGCGCCATATTGTGGGGCCGGGTCCCGGAGGTCTCGGGGATGCTCGCAACGATGGAGAGCCCGAGCTCTTTCGCGGCCGCGCGGAGAAAGATCTCGGACGAGCCGCCCGGAGGCTCGGCGACGCGCGCGGCATCCATCGAGAAACCGGTCGAGAACATCTCGGGAAGAATCGCCAGTCGGGCTCCCTGCTTGGCGGCCTGCTCGAGCAGGCCCCGGGCGCGCCGGTGGTTCTCGGGGACGTCCTCCCAGGCGAGGTCCATCTGCAGGAGTGCTACTCGCACAGACGCCTCAATCTCGCAACCGCGGTCTCGAGCGTCGAGTCTTTTTTGCAGAACGCGAAGCGTGCGTAACTCTTCCCGCGCTCCGGATGCTCGTAGAACACCGAGGGGGGAATCGCCGCGACGCCGATCTGCTCGATCAGGCGCCGGCAGAACGCAACGTCGTCGTCGAAGCCCAGAGGGCGGAAGTCCGCGCAGACGTAGTACGTCCCGGCGGGCGAGCTCACTCGGAAACCGATCGCGGCAAGCTCCCGAACCAGGTAGTCGCGCTTGCCCTGATACGAGTCGCGCAGCAGGCGGTAGTACTCCGAGCCCGTCGAGAGCGCCACGGCGGCGCCGTGCTGCAGAGGAGTGGCCGTTGCGAAGGTGACGAACTGATGCGCGGCCCGGACCGCGGCAGACAGAGGCCCGGGCGCGGCCGCCCAGCCGACCTTCCATCCCGTCAGGGAGAAGGTTTTTCCAAACGACGAGATCGTGATCGTCCTTTCCCGCATTCCGGGGAGGGTCGCCATCGGCACGTGGTGACCGTCGTAAACGATGTGCTCGTAGACCTCGTCGGTCAGGCAGAGAGCGTCCTCTTTACGGCAGATTTCCGCGATGGTCTCGAGCTCGCCGCCAGAGAAGACCTTGCCTGTTGGATTGTGGGGGCTGTTCACGAGGATCACGCGCGCTCCCTGCGCGGCTCTCCGCAGCTCTTCGACGTCAAAACTCCAGTCTGGCGCCTCGAGTGTGACGAACCGGGGGACGGCGCCTGCCATCGCGACGGCGGCGCGGTAGGAGTCGTAGTACGGCTCGAAGAGCACCACCGAATCTCCGGGCTCGCAGATACCCTGGAGAGCCGAGAAGATCGCCTCAGTCGCGCCAGAGGTGACGGTGATCTCCGTGTCCGGATCGTAGTCGAGCTCATAGTCGCGCCGGTACTTGGCCGACAGCACCCGGGCGAGCTCGGGCGTGCCGCTCATCCGCGCGTACTGTCCGTGGCCCTCGCGAATCGCCCGGATAGCGGCGTCCTTCGCGAACTCGGGCCCGTCGAAATCCGGAAAGCCCTGCGCCAGGTTCACGGCGTCGTGCTGCTGCGCCAGGCGCGTCATCTCCGTAAAAATCGTTGTTCCAAAGGGCGCCAGCTTGGAGCTGATGGCGGGGCGCATGAAGGGATGATACGAGTTATCAGTTTTCCGTTATCAGTTATCCGTTCGCCGGAGATTGGGCGACGAACCCTACAATGCCGAAAAGGCGTATTTCCGGGCACGGTGACCTCGCATAAGCTCGACGCATCCGGATCACTGGGAGAAACCGAGAACTGAAAACTGAAAGCTGAGTACTTTTCAACATGCCTTGCAAAAAGATCCATTACCGTGTCGCGATCATCGGCTCCGGGCCGGCCGGCTGGACCGCCGCCCTCTACGCTTCCCGCGCGGAGCTCGAGCCGGTCGTCTTCGAGGGACCCCAGCCGGGCGGCCAGCTGACGATCACGACCGAGGTCGAGAACTACCCGGGCTTTGCCAAAGGGATCCAGGGGCCCGAGCTCATGGAAGTTTTTCGCGAGCAGGCCAAGCGGTTCGGCACCGAAGTCGTGCTGGATACCGTCATCGACGTGGATTTTTCCGCCCGTCCCTTCCGCATCCAGCTCGACGGGGGCGAGAAAGTGACGGCCGACGCGGTCATCGTTTCCTCCGGAGCCTCGGCGAAGCTCCTCGGCATCCCCTCCGAGGGCCACTTGATGGGCCACGGCGTCTCCGCCTGCGCGACGTGCGACGCCTTCTTCTTCAAGGGGAAGGAAGTCGTCGTCGTCGGGGGCGGCGACACCGCCATGGAAGAGGCCACCTTCCTGACGAAGTTCGCCACGAAGGTGACGATCGTCCATCGCCGCGAGGAGTTCCGCGCTTCCAAGATCATGCTCGAGCGCGCCCGGATGAACGCGAAGATCGCCTGGAAGCTGAATGCGACCGTTTCGGAGATTCACGGCGCCGTCGGCAAGGGGATCCAGGCGGTGACGCTCCAGGACACGCGCAGCGGCGAGACCTCCCGCCTCGCGACGCAGGGCGTCTTCATCGCGATCGGCCACGAGCCCAACACGAAGATCTTCCGCGGCAAGCTCGAAATGAACGACGTGGGCTACATCAAGATCAAGCATCCCTCGACTCAGACGTCGGTCGAAGGCGTCTTCGCCGCGGGCGACGTGGCCGACCCGACCTACCGGCAGGCCGTCTCCGCCGCCGGCGAAGGCTGCAAGGCCGCGATGGACGCCGAGCGCTGGCTCGCGTCGAAGGGGATCCATTGAGCGAAGAGTTGTCAGTTTTCAGCTGTCAGTTTTCAGTTCGATGCGCCCGAGTCCGTCTGGCTCAAATCTGACAACTGACAACTGAGAACTGATGACTGACAACTCGCTGCCACCGGACGACCCGCGCAACACGCCCTTTTCGGCGATCCTCGCCTACGTCCTGGGGTTCATGCTTTTGCTCGCACTGCTCGCCTGGGCTGGGGCGTGGCTGCTGCGACACCTGTGACCCTCAGCGGCGAAATGGGATCTGGCGCGTCGAACGCACACGCTCCCGAGGCATCGGGGATAGCGAGGAAAGCGGGATAACCCACAGCTCCTTACCGCTCGATCCGTCATCCGCAGCAAAGAAAACTGAGTTTCCGGCGAGAGCAAAGTCGGAAGGATTTGACGAACGTCCACCGGGGTTGATGTCTTGGATCAGGAACGTCCCGGCTTCCGTTCCGTCGCTCCGCCAGAGCTCGGTGCCGTGCGTTCCATCCGCAGCGGCGAACAGAAGAATTCCTCTGGCATCAAAGAGGGCGGTCGGCCGTGAGGACCCGGGACCAGGAAGGATGTCCCGAACCAGGGCCGTTCCCTCTGTGGTTCCGTCGCTTCTCCAAAGCTCCGTTCCGTGCAATCCATCATCCGCGACGAAAAAGAGCAGCGCGCCGGCCACCGTCAGATTGGAGATTGGAATCCGTCCCGGTAAGGGAGAAAAACTCTTGACCAGCACCGTTCCGCCTTCCGTGCCGTCGGTTTTCCAAAGACCATAACTGCTCCCATCGTTGGCGATGAAGAAGAGTCTCCCGTCGAAAGGAGTCAGCTCAAATGGGACGGAACTGGCGGCTCCTGGCGCGATGTCCTTGACGAGCACCGTGCCTGACTCTGTTCCGTCGCTCCGCCAGAGTTCGTTGCCGTGCACGCTGTCGATCGCAGCGAAATAGATAAGGCCGTTGAACTCCGTCAAATCGCTTGGGAAGGAACCGCCTGAGGCGATGTCCTTGACCAGGGTCGTTCCCGCCGCCGTGCCGTCGGTCTTCCAGAGCTGCAAGTCACGGACCGGGTCAGCGGCGACGAAGAAAAGGAATTGCCCAGCCGGAACGAGCATGTAGCGGCCGAGGGAGAAGTTGGGTATGGTCGTTAGGCGCTCCGTTCCCGCCTCGGTCCCATCCGTTTTCCAGAGCTGAGTGCCCGCGGTCGAGTCCCGGGCAGCGAAAAAGAGTTTGCCTAGGAATGGAGTAAACGCCGCAGGGTAGGAGCCATCGGGCCCCGAGACGATATCCTTCAGCCTCCCGGTCCCCGATCGCGAACCGTTGCTCTTCCATGGCTCGACCCCTGCGGCGTCGGAGGCCGAGAAGTACAGCTCCTCCTGCCAGACTACGAGGTTTGGCGAGGGAAAGTCCTCTCGAGTCTGGATCGGAGCGTCCAGAATCTCTTGGGTTCCTCCTTCCGTCCCATCGCTGATCCAGAGCCGCCGCGTCGAGCCGCTCGCATCCAGCGCGGTGAAAAAGACTCGGGAGCCGAGCGTCTGCAGAAAAGAAGGATTCGAGCCTGGCAAATTGATGTCCCGAACGATCTGCGTTCCATCCGAGGAGCCATCGCTTGACCAAAGGCTCGAGTTGGCGCGGCCGTCGGAGGCAAAGAAGAACAGGCGTCCGTCGAACTCGGCGAGGCCCGAAGGAGAGGAGTCGGCCGCCCCGGGCCAGATGTCTCGAACGAGAACGGTTCCGCTCGCCGTTCCGTCCGTCCGCCACAGCTCCATCCCGTGATCCGAATCGGCTGCCGAGAAGTAGAGAAGCGCGCCGACGACGGCACGCGCGAAACCGAACCTCGAGAACCGACCGAGCAAAGACGTCCCGGCAGCTGTTCCGTCAGTTCTCAGAAGATCGAAAGTGCTTTGGACCGGATCGAAACTCACCAAGATCAAAGAACCGGCCAGGACACCGACGGGGGTCGTCTGACCCAAGAGCTGCCGGGCGGGCACCGGAACTGTGCCTGCGGGGCTTCCATCGCTCATCCAGAGCCGTAAGCCAGCCGTGCCGTCATTGGCTTCAAAGAAGAGCTGCCCCGACACGACCGTCAGTGAGGCCGGGAAGGAGTGCGCGGAACCGGGGTTGATGTCCTTGACCAGTGTGGTCCCCGCAGTCGTCCCATCTGTTTTCCACAATTCCGCCCCGCTTGAGGGGTCCGTGCCCATGAAATACGCTGTCGAGCCAGCCACCGTCAGGCCACCGGGCGCGATCGGTATGGGAAACCTGCCGCCCGTCGAAACGGGAGTGAAACTCCGAACCAGCGTCGGCGCGGCGGAACCGGAAACCAACCGATAAAGACCATAAGTGCCGGCCGGCTGCAAGGCGAAGAAAAAGAGGTCTCCATCGAGGATCGTCAGGTCATAAGGCGATGACCCCGCGGCTCCCGGCAACAAGTCTTGAACGATCTCTGTCCCCTCGGAGGTCCCGTCGCTTGACCAGAGCTCCCGCCCATGCTCGACATCATAGGCCGCGAAATAGAGGCGGCCGCCGAAGACCGTGAGCTCGGAAGGAAGGGAATCCAACGGCCCGGGTTGGATCTCTCTGACGAGGTGAGTTCCGTCGGCAGTGCCATCGGTGACCCACAGCTCGTTTCCCGTCCTGGGTTCGGAGGCGGTGAAGTACACGAGCCCGTTCAATTCAGTGAACAATGCGGGCGAGCTCGAAAAGGAGCCAGGAGCGATGTCACGAACGATATCGGTCCCCTGCGGCGTCCCATCGCTCTTCCACAGCTCCTGGCCGCTAGCTCCGTCGTCGATTCCAAAGTAAAGGCTCCCGCCGAGCGCCTTCGGGCTTCCCGCGGAAGCGGGGAGCCGTGCGCCCTGGCTGATGTCTTTGACTCGCTGGGCCGGTTGGGCGACGGCCGCGCCCGCCAAGAGAAGGTCGAGCGCCAGAATCCAGGGAGTCAGTCTTGCCATCACGTCCGTAATCGAACCACAGTCGATTCGATCCATTCTACGGACGTCGCGCACTCGCTGTCGTCGACCCCATTTGTAGCGTGGCTTAGGTTGACCAAGCCAGCGGAAATGCCTCCCGCGGGCTGGGTGCGAACGAGCTGCTTCTGCTCGCGCCTTCTCGGCATGACTGAACCGAGCGCGTTTCTCGCCGTAATACCCTTCGGGCATGTCGGAGAGATGGTGGAGTCGTGTCAATCCCTGGCGCGGGTTGCGTGGTTTGCCGCGGCAGGTCTGGGTGCTCTCACTCGCGACGCTGATCAACAAGGCGGGCTCGATGGTGCTCGCCTTTCTCGTCCTGTACCTGACCCGGCAGCTTCGCTTTTCCGACGGCGCGGCCGCCAACGTTCTCCTCCTCTATGGGGCGGCCGCTCTCTTTGCCGCTCCCGTGGCGGGATTCCTGTGCGACCGCTGGGGGCCGATCCGGATCATGCGAGGGTCGATGTTCTTTTCCGGGCTCATCATGCTGCTCTTCCCGCTCGCCCGCAGCATCACTCTGGTCGTTCTCGCGACCCTGGCTCTCTCGGTGACAGCGGAGGCGTTCCGCCCTGCGAACCTGACGATCTTCGGGGATCTTGTCCGGCCCGAGCAGCGCAAGGCCGGTTTTGCCCTGAACCGCCTGGCGATCAACCTCGGGATGAGCATCGGGCCGGCGTTGGGAGGATTCCTCGCCACGATCTCTTTCTTCTGGCTCTTCGTGATCAATGGGGCGACGGCGCTCGCGGCCGGCGTGATCCTCGCGCTCGCCTCCTTCCCGCAGCACCGTCATTCCGCGGATGCCGCTGAGCTCGAGGCCGCCGTCTCGCCGCTCGCGCACGCGCCGCGAGGCTACCGGGACCGGCGGCTGATCTTCTTTCTGGCGGGAGTCCTGCCGGTCGCCATGGTGCTCTTCCAGCACATCGCCAGCATGTCCGTTTACCTCGTGCGAGACCTCCACTTTTCCGTAGCAACCTACGGCCTGCTCTTCACGTTGAACTGCCTGCTCATCGTGCTGCTGGAAGTACCGGTCAACGTCGCCACCGCCCACTGGCCGCACCGGCGGACTCTGGCGCTCGGAGCGGCCCTGTTCGGCGTGGGATTTGGCGCGCTCGCGTTTGCGACCAACGTCCTCGCCGTGGCGGCAACGGTCGTGATCTGGACCTTCGGCGAGATGTTCTTCTTCCCCGGAATGGCGGCTTACCTGACCGACGTCGCGCCGGTGGATCGCCGCGGCGAGTACATGGGCCTTTCTCAGATGGTCATGGGCCTGGCCTTCATGCTAGGGCCCTGGGGAGGCATGCTGGTGCTCGCGCGGTACGGACCGAAGGTCCTCTGGGCCGCAACGTTCATCGCGGGCCTCGTGGCCGCGGCGATGATGTCGCGCCTTGGCCAGCCGAGCCACGCCCACGAAACGACCGCGGTTCCCTCCCCGACGTCTGCGCCCTCGGCGGAACCCTGACGGCGCATCGCCGAGAGATATCCTCGGGAGACATTCTCCGCTGACCGGACGCGCGGCGAACAGTCTTCGAAGGGAGAGAAACATGGGTCTTCCCGAGTTGCTCACCGAGCTGTTCACACAGAAGGGTCTCTTTCCGGGCCAGAACGTCCGGGTCACCCAGGCGACCGCGAACGAACCGCGTTCGGAGTCTGCGATTGTCGTCGATCCCTCCAACCCCGACCGACTTCTGGGAGCCTCCAAGCGCTTCTTGCAGCCCCACAACTACGTCTTCTCGCTGGGGGCCGTTTTCTCCTCCGACGGCGGCGCAACCTGGCAGGATCTTCCCGTCTTCCAGCCGCCCGCCAACCACGACATCTGGACGGATCCTTCCGCGACCTTCGATACCGCCGGGGACGCCTGGGTGATGGGGGATCCGGGGTTCCACCAGGCCGGCTCACAGCAGTTCGCCAATAGCCTCGGCTGTCAGGGCGTGGAGGACATCCAGACCACACACATGCTGGCGCAGAAGAGCGCGGACGACGGGGCGAACTGGACTCCGCATCTGGTAATCGCTCCGCGGTGCAAGGACGACGACAAGGGATGGCTTCTCTGCGACAACAGCACCGAGGTCACGATCTCACCCTACCCTCATCCGAAGGCCCAATGGGCAAGCCCGTATCACGGCCGGCTCTACGCGATCTGGGGAGCGAACACCAACCTGCGCTTCGCGCGGTCCTCAGACGGCGGTCAGAGCTGGAAAGGAGTCGGCACGCAGAGCGCCGGCGCCGACTGTGGCCCTTACTCGTACGCTCCCGATATCAGCATCGGCCGCAACGGAACGATTCACGTGTTCTGGCACATTCCGAACACGGACTCGATTCAATACCTGCGGTCCAAGGACGGCGGAGAAACCTTCGAAGGCGACGGAACAATTGTCAACGGCTTTCCAAACCCCCGCCCCGTCGTCACTGGATTGACCGATATTCACAAAGGCATCGCCAACCGTGTCGGATCCGATCCCTCGAACACGTGGCCTGCCTTCGAACCTTCGAACTTCCGCGTGCTGACGATCGTCGCCAGCTGTTGCTTCGGATCGAATGGCGTTGCCATCGCCTGGGCCGACGCCGAGGGCGGCCATTCGCGGATCTACTATCGGCTTTCCATCGACGGCGGCGATACATGGGTCGGTCCCGCGAGGGGAACGCCGATGCTTCCCAATCTCGTGGGCGACTCGCATCAGTTCCATCCCCAGCTCGCGACCACCGGAAGCGGCGTACTGGGCTGCGCCATGTACTCCTACTCGAAGACCGCGAGACCGGGAAACCAACCCGGGGTATCGGTCCTGGTGGCCGGCTCGTTCGACGACGGCGCGACGTGGGAATTCAAGCCCATCACGGACCAGCCTTGGGATCCGGCAACCAACGCGCCCTGGGCGCACGGGGATTCCAACGTCACTTTCATCGGCGAGTACTTCGGGTTCGACGCGGGCAAGAGCGAGTTCCACGTTCTCTGGACCGACACGCGCCACGGCAACCAGGACCTCTACTACGCCCGGGTCGATACGGAGCAGGAGAAGAACTGGCTGCCGGAGCTCGTGGCGACATACGTCAGCCCCGGCGTCTCGCGCGACGGGGGAGGATTCATCATCATCAACGGCCACATCATCCGCATTCCGCCCTGGGATCCTTTGCGCCCGATTCTCGACGTCGCGGTCGCGATCCAGGCCGTCTCCCAAGTTGGGACCGCCAAGAGCGTCCGGGCACGAGAAATGCTGTACGACCTGATGATCGACGTCGCCAAGCAGGCGAAGAAACAGCTCAAGGAGTAACCGCCATCTGCTTGGGTGAGACTCGACCACGCTAATAGCGCTATGCGATCGGCTCACCTTCGTGGCCTCGTCCTCGCAACGTTCCTGCTCGCGGCGCTCCCCGCTCGCGGCGACTTTCTCGAGCAGATCGGCGACGCCATCCGCGACGGGGCGCTCACTCTCCGTCTCGCGCTGACCGCCGGCCGCGTTCCGACAGCCAAGGGCTGGGACCTCGTGGTCATTGGCGACCCCGAGGCGAGCCTCGAGGCGAAGGCGAAGGATGGCCACCTGGAATCCCTCACCTTTCGCGCTCCGGACAATGTCGTGGTTCTCGCCGGACATGGCCTGAGGCCCGACGTCGTGATCCAGGAGATCTCGGCGGACTCAAACGGCAAGATCGTCACCGCCCAATTTCACGGCCGCGGCCTCGGGCGTCCTGTCCTCTGGCTCCTTGGCGGAATCGCCCGAGGAGCGGTTCGAAAGATTCCTCTCCAAACCTCTCTCTCGCAACTCGTCCGAGGAAACCTCCTCGCGACGACGACCGCAGAGAACCCTCCTAGCGCGCCGACGCCTGCGCCGGCCGGCCCCTCATTTCTCGATCTGGTACGCGAGGCGCGGTTCGACGGCATGACGCTCACCGCCTTCGGCGGCCGGCACGTGGATTTGGGTAACTTTCTTTCCTTCGACACCGGCGAGGATTCTGCCTCCGCCGAGCCTCTCCGATTAACTTTCGAGCACGCCGCGTTCCGACCCGGGAAGAACGGAAGCCCCTCTCAATACGACCTCGACTTTCATCTCGAGGCACGGCTGGCGGCCGGAAAGATGTCTTTTGGTCCGGACCGGCTCGTCTTCCGTCAAGGCAATATCGGCGGAGGCCGCATCCAATTGCGTCAGGAGACGGGACCTCTCTTCTACCGCGTCTCGGCGGAGCGGCTCGTGCTTCAACTCGACCGCGGGGATTTCCGCTTCCCGGGCGGGATCGCCCTGGCGGTCGACGAAGGCTCTCGCGCGTCGATCTCGAGCTTCCGCCTCTCGGAGAGCAACGAGGTCTCGGGCGTCTTCGACCTGGATCTTTCCGGGCGCACGGGAGAAATTCGCCGCGCCGGCAGCCGCGTGGCGCTCGAGACCGCGACGCTGAAGGGGGGTGATCTTCGATTCGATCGCAACCGCGTCACGGGATCGGTCGAGCTCGGCTTCGGCTATCGGCTCTCCTATCCGCTGGTTGTTCGCTATCCGATCGCGGGTGTTCCCCCGCACACGGTGCCTCTCGAGTTCTCCGGTCCTCTGAAGGCCCGCCTCTCGCTGGCCGGAGCGGGCGCGGGCGAAGGCTCGGTCACGGGCGAGTACTCCTTCAAAATGCCGTGGGCTCCGGTCGAGAAGGCGGCGCTCGCGGCGCTCTCCGCGCGCTGGAGCCAGGACCTGACACCCGCACTACGCAAAGTGGAGTTCGACATCGAGGGCACCCGATTCGGGCCGTGCGGCGAACATTGCTTTCTCGTCAAGATCCAACTGCAGGCTCAGAAAGGAAGCGGCCGAAGCCGTCTCTTCCGCCAGCGGTGCGCACCGGAAGGACAGGCGGACCTCGAGGTCGACGCCCCGGAGCGACGCTTCATGCTCCGCCACGTTCGAATCCGTCCGGCCTGTGAAGGCGCGCTCGGGTGGTTCGTCAACATCATCGCGCCTCTGCTGACGAAGACCTACGAAGACATCACTCTCTCCCAGATGCCGGAGAACCTTCCGTTCACAATCGAATCGGTCGACACCGGCGTCGACTGGATCCAGATCCGCGGAGCCGTGTCTTGGACTCCGGAGTCGCGTCAGGAGTCCGAGGCCGGCTCTGGCAATCCCCGCCGTCCCTGAATCGACGCAACAGTCCGGACCGCAGATGTCCTGTATATGGTAATATGGTAATGGTATGGCAAGAGTGAAAGTCACGTTTACACTGGACCACGACACGGTCGCTCGTCTCCGGCAGGCCTCCGAGAGGCTGGCCAAACCGCAGAGTGCCGTGGTGCGCGACGCCATCTATGATTTTAGCGAGAGGGTCGGACGCTTGAGCGAGCGCGAGCGGCTGCGGCAGCTCCAGATCTTCGACGAGGTTATGCCACGCATTCCCGCCCGACGGCCGGCCGAGATCCGTCGCGAGATCGAGGAGATCCGGCGGGCTCGTCGCGCGGGCGGGCGAGGCGGAAGGACAAAGCCGGCTCGGTGATCCTTCTCGACACGTCGGTCCTGATCGACGCCCTGACCGGTCCCCGGAGCTCGGCGGCGGCGCTCCGACGCGCCATCGCGGGAGGGGAACGGCTTCTCGTGCCGACCTTGGTCCTTTACGAATGGCTCCGCGGACCGCGGCGGCCGCAGGAGCTTGCCGCCCAGGAAGCTCTCTTCCCCCGCGAAACGGCGGTGCCGTTCGCGTCGCAGGAGGCGGCGCTGGCGGCCGGACTCTACAGCCGTCTCCGCAAGGCCCGCGGACGAGAGATCGACCTCGCGATCGCCGCCTGCGCGATCGCACGAAACGCGCGGCTCTGGACGCTCAATACCGAGGACTTCGAAGACATCCCGGATCTCGACGTGTCCGCCCCCGATACGATCTGAGCCGAGACCCCGTTCCGACCGACGGAGACTCGGCGCAATCGAGTTATCTCTTCAATCCTGCGTCCCAGTTGAGCACGAGGTTCACCGTTGGGGTCGGCGTCTCGCCAACGGGAGTATTGACCAAGAACCGCTGGCCGTCCGTCGCCACGTCGTAATCCGCCTCGAAGGGTGACGGATCGGCCGTTATCCGAGCCTGGAAGAGCGGCCGGATCTGACCGATCTCGATCTCAGCGCCCTCCTTGAGCTCGACGGCCATGAGGTTGCGATCGTCGGCCATGTAGTAGATCTCCTTGCCATCCCGGCGCCAGCGGGGCGATCGTCCTCCACCGGTGGAGATCCGGACAGCGGCGCCGGGCCTCAAGAACGGGCGAACGTAAACTTCGTCCCGACCCGACTCGTCGGAGACGTAGGCGACCCATTTCCCGTCGAACGAGAAATGCCCGCCCCCCTCGTTGAAAGGTGTCGCGAGCAGGGTGACCGGCTTTCGATCCCCGGAAAGGGGAAGGCTCAAGAGATCCGCTCCGCTCTCGACGGCGATCTCCGAGTAAAGGAGATATCGCCCATCCGAGGACCAATCCGAGACGGTCTGCAAGGACCCGGAGTCGACCAACTTTTCTTCGTTCCCTCCGTTCGACTTGAGCTCCAGTGATCTCAGAAAGGCGAAGGCGAGGCGTTGGCCGTCGGGGGCCCAGGCATTCCCCCGATAGACACCCGGCTGAAAAGTGAACCGTGTGGCGCTTTCCCGTTCGGCGCCGTAGATCCAGATGTCGCCGGCTTGACTCCGGGGATCGAGCAGGATCACCGAGATTTTCCGGCCGTCCGGCGAAACGCGGGGAGAGCGGTAATAACCGGGCTCGCCGATCGATCCGATCTCCTTGCCATTCCGGTCGATCCAGAGCAGCCGTGACGGCGCGGCCGTGCTTTTCCGGTAGGCGATCACTCCTTGCTGCGAGGCCGAGAAATCCGCGTGAACGACACCCGGGGTATACAAAGCTTGATCGCCGACCAGTACGGGCTCGCCGCGAGTCGTGAGACGCGAGGCGTCGAATGGTCGCGCAAGGAGATTTGATTCGCGGACATAGAGGAGATATCCCGGCGCGGCGTAGACCGCGTTGGACCCGGGGGCGCCGCCGAAATCCAACACACGCTGCTTCTCCTTCGAATCGAGCGAACCGACGAAGATACGGCCGCCCCCTTCTCCGCCGCCGAGGACCAGGAAGAGAAAATGTCTCCCGTCCGGTAGAAACCAGGGCCACCGATGGCTCCCCTCCTTGCCCTCGAATTGCGTCACGGGAGTGGCCGAGCCGCCGGACGCCGACACCCGATGAATCGGGGCCCGGTTCCGCGGCGCAAAGATGATCACCCCGTCCGGACTCCAGGACCCACCTCGACCGATGGGCGCGTCGCAGATCGTCTGAGAAGGACCACCCGAGGCCTCGATCTTCTTGAGCTTTCCTTTCGCGAAGAAACCGAGGAAGCGGCTGTCCGGCGACCAGAAGGGATACGAGGCTCCTTCCGTGTCCGGAAGCGGGCGTGCAGCCAGGGAATCGATCGGTCTCACCCAGAGAATGGTCTTTCTGTCCGCGGACGTGGCGACGAAGGCAAGCTCCCGGCCGTCGGGTGAAAGAGCGAGCGCCGGAGCGAAGGACCACGTTTCGGGCGGAAGAATCGAGGCGCGCACCAGACGGGAAGCGAGGCGAGCGCGCTGCCCGAAGACGATCGCCGCTCCGAGTCCTACGAGTGCCGCAAGAAATGCGAATGCCGCCAGGCCAAATGCAAGGCGTTCGCGGCGGGTTCGTTTCGCAATCGCGGGCAGCGGCAAGCCGACCTGCGAGCCTCCCTCCGCAATCCACTTCAACTCGCTCCCGACGTCGTGGGCCGATTGCCAGCGCTCGTCCGGGTCCTTGGCGAGACAGGTCTTGACCACGCGATCGAGAGCCGGAGGGCTCATGGGCTGGAGCGAAGAGATGGACGGAGGATCCGACGACATGATGGAGGAGATCAGCGAGGCCTGGCTCTTCCCGCTGAACGCTTTGCTGCCCGTGGCCATCTCGTAGAGAACCGTACCGAGCGCGAAGATGTCGGTCCGGGCGTCGGCCTCGCTTCCCTCAAGCTGCTCCGGCGCCATGTACTGAAACGTCCCGAGGATCGTTCCCTCTTGAGTCAGCGGCGTGCTGCCGGCCATCGTGGGCAAAGCGGTCACGCTCGATTGAGCAGACATGGGCGCCATCGCCTTCGCCAGACCGAAGTCGAGCAGCTTGACGCCCGAC
>Ga0207684_10003327_pt1 | contig 15783 bp, 18 predicted proteins | sample KBSK5501metaG_FD_184342 | JGI IMG/M metagenome (GOLD analysis project Ga0207684, IMG submission 184342) | Corn, switchgrass and miscanthus rhizosphere microbial communities from Kellogg Biological Station, Michigan, USA - KBS K5-50-1 metaG... | ecosystem: Host-associated > Plants > Roots >...
GACCGGGATGCCGCGGCCGTTGTCGGCCACCGAGGCCGACCCGTCCTGGTGGAGCGTTACCTCGATCCGGGTGCAAAAGCCGGCCAGCGCTTCATCAACGGAGTTGTCGACGATCTCGTAGATGAGGTGATGGAGCCCGCGGTTATCGGTGGACCCAATGTACATTCCGGGACGGCGTCTGACCGGCTCCAAACCCTCCAGAACCTGGATGGCCTTGGCGTCATAGGCAGCCGTCGTTTTTTCTTTGGGATTAAGCAAATCGCGTATTCAAATTATACCCAATTAGGGGGTCTAAATTGACCTTTGCAAGTACCTAAACCGGAGGTTTTTTGGGCTCGGCCCGGTCAGGTGTCAAGACGCCGCGACGGGTGCACTCTCGGTCACAGGCGGTCGCCAGCGGAGGTCCAGCTGACGAGCAGCACGGACCTCGTCGAGGCGCCCGACTGGACCGTCATGCGGGGCGGTCTTGACGACCTCCGGATCCTTCGCGATCTCTTCGACGATCTGTCCCATGGCGGCGATGAAGCCATCGAGCGAGGCTTTCGATTCCGTCTCTGTCGGCTCGATCATCAGCGCCTCGGGCACGATCAGGGGAAAGTAGATGGTCGGCGGATGAACCCCGAGGTCGATAAGACGCTTGGCGATATCTTTCGCCGACACACCCTGCGCCTTCGCCTTTTTTGCGGTGAGGACGAACTCGTGCATCGATGGCCCGCTGAAGGCGTCGTCGAATAGCCGGCGCAAATGATGTCGCAGGTAGCTGGCGTTGAGCACGGCATTGTGCGCCACGTCATCGATGGTGTTGCCATAGGTGCGGATGTAGGCGTAGGCGCGCAGCAGCATGCCGAAGTTGCCGTAGAAGGAGCGGACTTTCCCGATCGACTGCGGGCGCTCGTACTCGAAGCGGAAGCCCTCATCGGTCCGCTCGACCGTGGGTACCGGCAGGAAAGGAATCAGGTGGGACTTCACGCCGACCGGTCCTGCGCCCGGACCGCCGCCACCGTGCGGGGTAGAGAAGGTCTTGTGCAGGTTCAGGTGGACGACGTCGAAGCCCATGTCGCCGGGCCGCGCCACGCCGACCATGGCGTTGAGATTCGCACCGTCGTAATACATCTGGACGCCCTGTTCGTGGGCAAGCCTGGCGATCTCGACGATGTCCTTTTCGAAAAGACCCGCCGTGTTGGGATTGGTCAGCATCACCGCCGCCGCGCGCGTCGAAACCTTGCCCTGGAAGTCCTCGAGGTCGACCAGGCCGTCCGCACCGGACTTGACGGTCACGGTCTTCAAGTGCGACAGCGTCGCGCTCGCGGGGTTCGTGCCGTGGGCGCTGTCCGGCACGAGGACCTCGTCGCGGGTCTCGCCGCGGCTGCGGTGATAGGCCTGGATCATGCGAAGCCCGGTCCATTCGCCATGCGCGCCGGCCGCTGGCTGCAGGCTCATCCGGTCCATCGCCGTGAGCGCCAGCAGAGCGCGCTCCAGCTCCCACATCAGTCGCAGCGCGCCTTGAGCGCGCGCCGGCGGGTGGTAGGGATGCAAGTCGGCGAAGTCGTCGAGCCGAGCCAGCGCCTCGTTGACGGCGGGGTTGTACTTCATGGTGCAGGAGCCCAGTGGATAGAGCCCCTGGTGGAGGTTGAAGTTGAGACGGCCCAGCCGGCCATAATGTCGCGCGATCTCGGGTTCACTGAGCGACGCGATCGGCAGCGGGGCTTGGCGTCTGAGTGCCGGCGGCACGATCTCGTCGAGCGGCCGCGTCTTGACGCCCACCGCCGGCAGCCGCGGGCTCGGCCGCCCCTGGCTGCCCAGCTCGAATAACAAGGGCTCGCTCACGCGAGGACCTCGAGGTAGCGCTCGATGGCGCGCGGCTGGTTGAGCTCGGTGGTGGAGACGAGCAACGCATCCGAGAGCTCGGGGAAGAACCGTCCAAGGGGCAGCCCTGGGAGGACGCCGCGCTCGAGCATGAACGCCTGCGTTTGCTCGGCGGGGTAGGGCGTGTGCACGACGAACTCCCAGAGAAACGGGGCGTCGAAGGCCAGGCGGTAGCCCTTGCGTTCCACCAGCTGAGCGGCGAGATGGTGGGCGCGCTGCGCGCTCAGCTCGGCAAGCTGCTTCAGGCCTTCGCCCCCCATATGAGCCAGGTAGACGGTGGCCGCGATCGCCATCAACGCGTGGTTGGTCGTGATGTTGGAGGTCGCGTGCTCGCGCCGGATGTGCTGCTCGCGCGCCTGGAGCGTAAGCACGTAGCCGCGGCGGCCCTGCGCGTCGACGGTGGCACCGACGAGCCGTCCCGGCATTCGCCGCAGCAGCGCTTCCTTGCACGCGATGAAGCCAACGTACGGACCGCCGAAGGACAGCGGAATCCCGAGGGGTTGCCCATCACCGACCGCCAGGTCGGCGCCATAGTCTCCTGGCGCCGCCAGCACGCCGAGGGAGATCGGGTCGACGCAGGCGATCAGCAAGGCGCCGGCGCGATGGGCAACATCGCTGATCGGCTGAGGCTCCTCCATCACGCCGAAGAAGTTGGGTTGTTGGAGGATGACCGCTGCGGTCGAGGCGCTGACCGCCTGCTCCAGTTTTGCGCTGTCGACCCGTCCATCCGCGCCGGGCGCCACCCGGATGATTTCGTACTGCTGCGCGTCCGAGTAGGTTTGCAGCACCTGCGCGTATTCAGGGTGCAAGGCGCCGGCGACCACCACGTTTTGCCGGCTCGTCTGCGCCACCGCCATCGTGGTGGCTTCCGCCAGCGCCGTGGCGCCGTCATAGAGCGAGGCGTTGGCGACGTCGAGGCCGGTCAGCAGCGTGATCATGGTCTGGAACTCGTAGGTCGCTTGCAGGGTGCCCTGGCTGGCCTCCGCCTGGTAGGGCGTGTAGGTCGTGTAGAAGTCGGGCCGCGAGATGACCTGATTGACGATCGCCGGGCTGAAGCGGCGCGATGCCCCGGCACCCAGGAAGCTGTGCGAGGGAGCGATCCGCGAGTTGAGGCGGCCCAGCTCGCGGAAATACTGGACCAGCTCCACCTCGGACAGGGGCTCGGGGAGCTCGATCCGGTCGAGCCGCAGCGCCGGTGGCAGATGCCTGAAGAGGCCGTCGGTGCTCTCGAGCTCGAGCGCCTTCAGCATTTCGGCGCGTTCGGCGTCGGCGTTGGGGAGATAGGTCACGAGCCCGATTGGCCTTGCACGAACGCGTCGTACGCTTTCTGGTCAAGAAGTTTCGGGTTGTCCTTCACGCCGCGAAGCTTGATCACCCAGCCTTTGCCGTAGGGGTCTTCGTTGACATACTCGGGGTGATCCTTCAAGTCCTGGTTGACCTCCGACACCTCACCGCCCACCGGACTGTACAGATCCGAGGCTGCCTTCACCGATTCGATCACGCCCAACCGCGCTCCCGCCTCGAGCTGTTGACCAACCGCCGGCAGCTCGAGGTAGATGACGTCGCCCAGCTGCGACTGGGCATATTGGCTGATGCCCATGGTCGCTGTATCGCCGTCCTTGCGCACCCACTCGTGGGTTTCCGCGAATCGCATCCCGCTCAGGTCTGCCATCGATTCTCCCTTTCCTTCATTTCGGATGAGGCCGCTTGTAGAAGGGCAGCGCAACCACCTCCGCCGGAGCGGCTGTGCCGCGAACGTCGACGCCGAAACGGGTCCCGACCTGGGCGAGGCTCGGCGGCACGTAAGCCATCCCGATGTTGTAGCCAAGCGTGAAGGAAACGTTGCCCGAGGTGACCGTGCCGACCCGCTGGTCGTGGTTGACGATCGCGTAGCCATGACGCGGAATGCTGCGATCGAGCATCTTGAAGCCGACGAGAACACGGCTGAGCCCTCGCTGGCGGGCCTGCACGATGGCGTCGCGCCCAATGAAGTCCTTGTCCAGGCTGAGCGTCCAATCCAGTCCGGCCTCGAGCGGGTTGGTGTTGGCGTCGATGTCGTTGCCATGCAGGCGCATCCCCGCTTCCAGTCGCAGGGTGTCCCGCGCGCCAAGACCGGCCGGGCGGATCCCGTCCGCCTTACCTGCATCGAGCAGCGCGCGCCAGAGGCGGACCGCAGCGTCAGTGCCGCAAAACAGTTCGAAGCCGTCTTCGCCCGTGTAGCCGGTACGCGAGATCACGCATGCAACGTCCGCGACCTTGCCCTCGATGAAGGCGTAGTACTTTACCTCCGCGACCGCCGCGCCGGTCAGCCTAGCAACGAGGCCAACCGCGCGCGGCCCCTGAACGCCGATCAGCGCCCAATCCCGCCCGACGTTGAAGACCGAGCCCCCACCCTGCCCTGCCCACGCGGGAAATCCCGCGACCCTGACGTCAATGGCTCCCCCAACGGGGGAGGAGGATTTAAACGAGGAATGCGCCCGGATCCAGTCGAAGTCGCCATCCTGGTTGCCGGCATTCACGACCATCAGGTAGCCGCCGTCCGCAACCGCGTAGACCAGGACGTCATCGATGATGCCGCCGGCCTCGTTGCAGAGCATGGCGTACTGAATGCGGCCGGGCCGCAGGCGCGCGAGGTCTCGCGTAACCACCCGCTGGGCGAGGTGCTCATCCTTGACGCGCAGCTCACCCATGTGCGAGAGGTCGAACAGGCCCACGGCTTCCCGCACCGCGCGATGCTCCTCGCGGATGCTGCTGTACTGCAATGGCATCACCCAGCCACCGAAGTTGGTCATCTGGGCGCCGAGGCGGACGTGTTCGTCATAGAGCGGTGTCCGCTCGGCCGTCACGACCAAACGTTACGCCTCGGCTGCGTGCCTAATCCTCTTGGTCGTCACCATCGTCAAGGTCATCGAGATAATCGAGCAGCTCCTGGTCATGCGTGGTGCGCGCCTCGCCCAGCATGGCGAGAATGACGGTGACGCGCGCCTCGTCCCATTGCAACAGCTTGGCCAGCTCGGCCGCAGTGGCCGGACGGTCCAGCCGTTCGGAAAGCAGGCGCTGTGCGGACTCCAGCAGGCGGCAGGCGATGACAAAGGCTTCGTCGTTGCGCTGGGCCTCGTCCGTCTGGGCGAGCACGTCATCCATGGTCACGGCGATGACGTGAAGCAGGCGGGCGTGGAAGGCGCCATCGGCCGGCTTGTAGTGCTCGACCGCCGAGATCAATCCCACCGTCCCTTCCTGGAAGAGGTCGCCGAAGGCTACGCCTCGGCCCTTGCGAGCGATGGCGGCTTCGAGCACCAGGTGGAGGTTGTGCTCGATCAGAACGCGATTCGCCGCATCGCGGTCTGCCCCATGCGTGGCCAGGAGCCGTTGCTCTTCTCCGCTGGACAGTTGTGGATAGCGCGCGACTTCCGCGCGGATCGCCTCCTCCTCGTCCCTTGGGGGTCGCTCCTCAATGCGTTGCACCACGTTCTCATTCTACGAACGACGAGTCCCCGAACTGGGCCTATGATCAGAGCGTGACGAGGGCCATCCGGCTCTTTCTCGCGGCCGTGACGCTGGCCGCTCTCGTGCCAGCGGTTTCGGCCCGCGCCGCCGAGCCGCACGTGCTGGTGGCGACCCTGAACGGGGTCATCAACCCGATCAGCGATAGCTACGTTTCGAAAGCCGTCGATCGCGCGGTCGGCGGGCATGCCAATGCCCTGATCATCCAGATGGATACCCCGGGCGGGCTGGACACCTCGATGCGGAACATCATCAAGAAAATCCTGGGCGCGCCGGTGCCGGTCGTGGTATTCGTATCCCCCTCGGGGGCGCGTGCCGCCTCCGCCGGGTTGTACATCACGGAGGCCGCCGATATCGCCGCCATGGCGCCGGGCACCAATATTGGGTCGGCCCATCCGGTGAGCCTTAGCGGCAGCAATCCAGCCGCGAGCCCGGCGGCCAGTCCGGGCGCGAGCGGCGCCACCTCGACGGCGCCCGACATCGAGTCACAGAAGATCGAGAACGACGCGGCCGCCTACATCCGGGCCCTGGCCACACTGCATCACCGCAACGCGGACTGGGCCGAGAAGGCCGTTCGCCAGAGCATCAACGCGCCCGTCGACGACGCGGTGAAATTGGGCGTCGTCGACCTCGAAAGCCGCGACCTCGACACGCTCCTGCTTGACCTCGACGGTCGCCAGGTGGCGAAGGGTGGGCAAACCTATACGTTGCAAACCGCCCGCGCCGGGATCGAACGGTACGATATGAGCGGCTTCGACCAGTTCCTGCAGGCTGTCGCCGATCCCAACCTCGTCTACCTCCTCTTCCTGCTGGCCATCATCGGCATTGGCTTCTGGGTCACCCATCCCGGACTGTTCCTGCCCGGCGTGATCGGGGTGATCGCCGGCGTGCTGGCCGCCCTCTCGCTGTTCGACCTCCCGATCAACATCGCTGGGGTGCTCCTCATCCTGATCGCGGTCGTTCTCTTCGTCATCGACCTGAAGGCCATCACCCATGGCGTGCTGACCACGGGCGGCATCGTCGCGATGACGCTCGGGGGCCTGCTGCTGATCAACACCAGTTTTCTCGCGGAGGGCGTCAACATCCCACTCCTCATCATCACGGTGCTCGTCATTGCGGGAATCTTCCTCTTCATCTTGCGCAAGGTGATCGATGCGCGGCGGCGTCCCTACCAGGCGGGCGAAGAGTCGATGATCGGAACTACTGGCACGGTGCGAGAACCGTTGAACCCCAGCGGTATGGTCTTTACCAACGGCGCCCTCTGGCAGGCGACCTCCACCAGCGGGCCGCTGCCGGTCGGCACCCGGGTCCGGGTGGTCGCGGTCGACGGCCTGCACCTCAAAGTCGCAGCAGAGCAAAGCAAATCCGACGGGTCACCGATGGTGTTGCCCCCGACGCCCGAGGGCCAGCAAGCGGCGTCCTCGTAAGCAGCGCCGTAACATGAACCGTACTTAGAGGAAGAGGAGAAACCAGTGGGCATCTTTGCGCTAATCGTTCTCGGCATCATCGTTCTCGTCGTCCTGATCGGAGTGAGCTCGGCGATCCGCATCATCAACGAGTACGAGCGTGGCGTGCTCTTTCGGCTCGGCCGCTTGATGACGCTGAAGGGCCCGGGTCTCCGCCTCATCATTCCCTTCGGCATCGACCGTCTGGTGAAGATCGACCTGCGAACCGTCACCCTCGAGGTGCCGCCCCAGGAGGTCATCACCCACGACAACGTCACCATCAAGGTCAACGCCGTCATCTACTTTCTGGTCGTCGACCCCAACCATGCCGTCACCAAGGTGGCCAACTTTATCAATGCAACATCACAAATAGCGCAGACCACATTACGCAGCGTGCTCGGCCAGTCGTCGCTCGATGAGTTGCTGGCGAACCGAGAGAAGATCAACAACCGCCTGCAGCAGATCATCGACGAGCAGACGGAGCCCTGGGGCATCAAGGTGTCGACGGTGGAGATCAAGGATGTGGAGCTGCCGGCCACCATGCAACGCGCCATGGCCAAGCAAGCCGAGGCCGAGCGCGAAAAGCGCGCCAAGATCATCCATGCTGAGGGCGAGTTCGAAGCCGCCCAGAAGCTAACTGATGCGGCCGGCGTGATCGCCACCCAACCCAGCGCGCTCCAGCTCCGCTACCTTCAGACCCTGACCGAGATTGGGGTCGAGCGGAACACCGTGATCGTCTTCCCGGTTCCCATCGACCTCGTACAGCAGCTCATCGACCTCCGGCAAAGAAAACCGGCGGGGTCGACGCCACCCGCAAAGACCTGACGCGCCTGATCGTCCCGACCGACCTTCAGACCGATCTGTTCATCGTCGCCTTCGTCGGCGTCATCATCGGGCTCTACGTGCTTGCCAATTTCGGCGAGCGGTACGCGACGGCGCGCATCCTCACCCTGATCGCGGGCGGCGTCCTGGCGGGACTTTCGCTCCTGGTTGGCTTGCTGGGCTCGCTGCTTCACGTCCTGAGCTATGCCGCGGGCGGGGAGTCGGCCGGCAAATTCTGGAACGCGCAGCAGGCTCTGCTTCCCTTCGCGGCGGCCGGCCTTCTCGGACTCCTCTTTCTCTGGCCTTTGGTTCAGCGGGCGGTCGCGCGGATCCTGCCGATCCGGCCCGGGTCGCCCGTCATTTACCTGACGGTCGTCCTCGGACTATTGCTGGTGGCCCAGCAGCTGAGTACCCAGGTGACGTCGCAGCCGCCACTGACCTATGGCGAGCTGCTGGCGCAGGACATTCCCTTCCTGGTCCTGGCGTTCGTCGGCGTCGGCATCTTCATCCGGCGCTCGCCGGGCGAAACGATTGAGCGCCTTGGCCTTCTGGCGCCCCCGCAGAAACGGTGGTGGCTGGTGTCAATTGTCGGAATCGGCGTCTTCATGGCGGTAGCGTTCGGCATCGAGGCGCTCGCCAACGTGGTGGCGCCGAGCCAGCAGAAGCAGGTCACCGACGTGACCACCGTCCTCTTCAGTCGCTTCAACAACCCGGCGTCGATCATCTTCCTGGGCCTGCTGGCCGGCGTGGTCGAGGAAACGCTGTTCCGGGGGGCGCTGCTGCCTCGGTTCGGCATCGTCGTGACGGCGATCCTCTTCGCGGCACTGCACATCCAGTATGCCGTCAGTTTCGCCACGCTCGAGGTCTTCGTCCTCGGCCTCGGGTTGGGATGGCTTCGCGTCAAGTCCGACAGCACGCTCCCGGGCATGGTTACCCATGCCGGCTACGACATCGCCGTGGGTTTTCTCTCTCTGATCGCCAAGTAGCCCCCCCCGGTTATCCACACGCTTTCCACCTCTGACAAACGTGCGTTCGCGAGTTATGCCCTTATAATCCGGGCAGGATCCGTCCGCGTCCCAGCCAGCAAAATTGTCAAGAGTCTACGCAGTCGTCAACCAGAAGGGCGGGGTGGGAAAGACCACAACCGCCATCAACGTGGCGGCCAACCTCCCGGAGCTCGGCTTGAGCGGGCTCATCGTCGACATGGATCCCCAGGGCAACACCAGCAGTGGGCTCGGCATCGCGCGCAGCGAGCTCAGCCATAGCATCTACGATGTCGTCGTCGACGGCTACGACATCAATGAAGTGGTGCGGCCCACCGGGGTCCCCGGCCTCGACATCCTTCCCTCCGATCGATCGCTCGCGGGGGCCGAAATCGAGCTGATCAACCTGCCGCGCCGCGAGCGCCGGCTCCTCTATGCGCTCGATGCGCTCCGCATCGCTTACGACTACATCATCATCGACTGCCCCCCATCGTTGGGATTGCTCACGGTCAACTGCCTGGTCGCCGCGGAATTCATGCTGATCCCGATCCAGTGTGAGTATTACGCGATGGAGGGACTCGGCGCCCTGACCCACACGACCCAGTTGATCCAGCGCGAGCTCAACCCGCGACTCAAGATCGGTGGCATCGTGCTCACGCTGTTCGACCCACGCACCACGCTCGCGCTGCAGGTCGCCGAGCAGGTCCGGGCCCAGTTCCCGGAAAAGACCTTCCGTACCGTGATCCCCCGCAACGTGCGCCTCAGCGAGGCGCCCAGTCATGGCATGCCGATTACCCAGTACGACCCGACGTCCCGCGGCGGCGTCGCCTACCAGGAACTCACAAAGGAGCTGATCGCCAGATGAACAAACGGCGAGGACTTGGGCGGGGTCTCGAGGCCCTGATCCCATCCGGTGAGTACATCGAGGAGTTGGGCACCGAAAGCGGTGCGCGGCGGCGCTACGCGCTCCAGATCCCGATCGCCGATATCAAGCCGAACCCCGAGCAGCCGCGCCGCGCGTTCGAGCCGACCGCGCTCCAGGAGCTGGCGGACTCGATTCGGATGCACGGCATCCTTCAGCCCCTACTGGTCCGCGAGGGCCTGGCTGGCTACGAGCTGATCGCGGGTGAACGCCGGCTTCGCGCCGCCGAGATCGCCGGACTCAACGAGGTGCCGGTCATCGTCCACCCCGGCAGCGGCGGACGGCTCGAGGAGCGGCTCGAGCTGGCGCTGGTGGAGAACCTCCAGCGCACCGATCTCAATGCCATCGAGGAGGCGCGTGCGCTGCAGCGCCTGCTCCGCGACTTCGGCCTGACCCAGGAGGCGCTTGGCGAGCGCATCGGTAAGAACCGGGTGACGATCGCGCAGAGCGTGCGACTGCTGGGCCTTCCCGAACCGGTCGTCAGAGCGATCGAGTCGGGCACGCTCAGCGCCGGCCACGGCATTGCTCTCCTCGGCCTGCCAGGCACCGCCCAGCAACTGGTCGGACTGGAGCGGATCGTCCGCGAGCACTGGAGCGTCCGCCAGACCGAAGAATGGGCCCGCGCACGCGCCACCGAGGCAGGTGCGAGAACCCCGCGGCGGGTGACGGCGGGTGATCCCGAGACCCGCGCGATCGAGGAGGAGTTTCGGCGCGCGCTGGGAACCAAGGTCGTGCTCACCCGGCTCAAGAACGGCGGCCGGTTGACGATCGAGTTCTACAGCAACGAGGAATTCGAGACGATCAGACGCCGTCTGACCCAGTAACGCTTACACGTGCAACTAGTCGCGGATCCAGCGGTCGGACGTGCGATCGTAGTCGTGCAGCTCGCCCCGACTGAAGAAGAGTGCGATCTCGGTATCGGCGCGGGCGGGCGAATCGGATCCGTGGATGAGGTTCATGCCCAGGTCGAGGGCGAGGTCACCGCGAATCGTGCCGGGTGCGGCCTTGAGCGGGTCGGTGGCGCCCATCAGGCTCCGTACGACGGTGACGGCCTCACGCCCCTCCCAGATCATGGCCACCACCGGGCCTGACGTGATGAAGGCGAGCAAGCCGTCGTAGAAGGGCTTGCCCTGGTGCTCGGCGTAATGCCGGGCCGCGACGTCTTTCGAAATCTGCATCATCTTGAGACCAACCAGCTTGAGACCGCGCCGCTCGAGCCGCCGTACGATCTCGCCGACGAGCCCGCGCTGGACGCCGTCTGGCTTGACCAGGACCAGCGTACGTTGTGCGGACACGGCTACTGGCTCGCGGCGAGGGTCGGCTTGGCGCCCAGGAGACCGACCTGGCCGAGCGGCCAGATTCGGATCTCGGCTTTTCCAAGGATCGCGCCTAAGTCGACCGGGCCGAAGCTCCGCGAATCGCTCGAATGATTGCGGTTATCGCCCATGACGAAGTACTGATCCGGTGGGATCAGCTGGTCCTGCCCAGTCGCCGGCCAGTTGTTGTTGTAGGTCCATTTCTCGGGCAGATATGGCTCGTGGAGCACCTGGCCATTGATGTAGACGACGCTGTTGGTGATGTGGATGCGTTCACCCGGTAGCCCGATGATGCGCTTGATGAAGTCGCGGCTCGCCTCATCCGGGGGCTTGAAGACGATGATGTCGCCGCGCTGCGGCTGGTGTAGCTTGTAGGAAATCTTCGAGGCCACCAGCAGGTCGTTGTCGTGGAGCGTGGCGTACATGCTCGAACCCAGCACGTGCACGGTTTGCACCGCGTACTGGATGACGACGTAGAGGACGAGCGCGAGGAACACGATCTCGAGCGTGTCCCTGAGAAAAGACTTCTGGCGCGGTTGCGCCGGCGCCGGCGGTTGCGCCATCTGCGGCTGCGCCATCCTTTAGGTGTTCAACTTCATCCGAGGGCGACTCATTGTAGCGTCCCGTTCTTCGCCTGCGCCCGAATCGCCTCAGGCGATCTGCTTGAGGAAGGGCGCGTCGCTGCGGAATGGGCCGATCACCGCTAGCTGCAGCGCCTGGCTGAAGAGCTCCTTGGCGACCCGCATCACGTCGTCGGCGGTCACGGTGTCGATCTCGGCGACCGTCTGGTCGACATCCTCGATCCGCCCCATCAGCGCCTCCTGTCCGCCGTACCAGGTGGCGACCGAGTTGGTGCTTTCCATCTGCAGCAACAAGCGGCCCTTGTAGAACTCCTTGGCCTTGGTGAGCTCCGCAGGGCTGACCGGCTCGTTGCACAGGCGCCGGAGCTGGCCGACAATCGCGCCGACCGCGCGCGCGGCCTGCCGCGGCTCGGTACCGGCGTAGACACCGAGCACGCCGGTGTCGTACATCTTGTTGACGTAGGAGTGGACATCGTAGGCGAGCCCCAGCTTCTCACGCACCTCGAGGAACAGGCGCGAGCTCATCCCCTCGCCCAGCACACAATTGAGGATGTCCATCACGTGCCGGTCGCGGTCCATGTACGAGGGTGCGCGGACGCCGAGGCACAGGTGGGCCTGCTCGGTCTTCTTCGACTTGAGCAGGACGGTGGGGTTGAGTCCATTGGCAACCGACGGCAGGAATGATGGCGGCGCCCCACCGTTGCCCCGGACCTTGAGATACGGCTCGATCAGCCCGATCGCTTCCTCATGCGTGACCGGGCCCGCAATCGTGACCACCAGGTTGCGGAGCAGGTAGTGCTCGTCGAGGTAGCGCAGCATATCGTCGCGCGTCAGGGCGCGAACCGACGCCTCGGTGCCGCCGACGTCGCGCCCCAATGGGTGGCCGGGCCAGCTGATCTGCTCGAAGAGACTGTGGACGTACTCCTGTGGCGAGTCCTGGTACATCTTGAGCTCCTCCAAGACCACCAGGCGCTCCTTTTCCAACTCCGTCGGGTCGAGCAGGGGCTGGAACAGCATGTCGCCAAGGACGTCGATCGCCAGCTTCGCCTTGGTCTTGGGCACGCGGGCCCAGTACATCGTCAGCTCTTTGTCGGTCCCGGCATTCAGGACGCCGCCGACTCCCTCGATCGCCTCCGCGATTTCCTTGGCGCCGCCATAGTGCGCGGATCCTTTGAAGAACATATGTTCGAGGAAATGCGAGACGCCGGCCTGCTGATCTGATTCATAGCGGGAGCCCACCTTGAACATGATCGCCATGGTCGTAGAGGGGCGGTCCGCCAACTCGCTCGACACCACCCGGGCCCCTGTCGGCAAGGTCGACAGGCGATAGGGGGACGAAGCCAGGGGCACGAGCAGAGTATATCGTAGGGTTGCTCGGGGACTCTCGGATTCCGGGCGCAGATCGAAGCAACTCGTGAGTGGCTAGATAGCAGTAAAGATGGGCGAGTGAAGGGCCAAACTGAATTCGTCGAACGCCTCACTTTGCTCATCGGCCGCGTCGAGGCCTGGAGCTACGGCGACTCGGATGCGGGGGCGGGCCTGCCGGTGGAGCTCGCTCAGGACCTCAAGAGGCTCGCGTCGAAAGCGCCAGCTGGGGCGCTACGAGATGGCATCCGCCGCGCTCAGGACGCGCTCGACGATGGCCTGTCGGCGGAAACGGTCGCGGCCGCGCTCTATCGCGTGCGCGCCGATTGCCTGAACGGGCCTCAGGCCTCGCCGCCGCGCCCGCCTTCGGGCGAGTCGGGACGCGGTTCGCCAAAGCGCGGCCGCTCCCCAAAACGGGGCCGGTCTCCGTAGCGGGGACGATCGCCGTACCCACTGCCCTGGCGCGTCAACGGCGGTGACGGAGCTGGAACCGGGCGCTCCGCCGGTCGCCTGGCCGCGGTCACGCCGTCGGGCAGGATGGCGACCCGCCGGTTGGGCTCCTCGCCCTGGCTCTCGGTGCGAATGCCGGGCTCCTTCTCGAGCGTGATGTGTACGATGCGCCGCTCGTACGACTGCATCGGGTCCATCATCACCCGCTCGCCGCTGCGCCGGACCCGATCCGCGAGGCGCAACGCCATCTCCTTCACGGTTTCCTCGCGCCGGTTGCGATAGTGCTCGACGTCGACCACCAGGCGACGGCGGTCGGCGCGGCCTTCATTGAGGATCAGGTTGACGACCGTTTGGAAGGCGCGCAGCGTCTCGCCGCGCCAGCCGATCAACAACCCCAGGTTGTCACCGGCCACGTCGATCATCACCGGCTCGTCGGCCTTCTTGATGGTGACCTGGGCAGTGATGCCCATCTTGTACAGCAGCTCGGCCACGATTTCTCGAGCTTTTACGGCATAGGTCTCGCGCAAGGTGACCCGGACGCGAGCCACCTCCGCGGACTGCTCGAGCACCTCGACTTCGACGTTCTCGCGCGCCTCGTCGAGGTCTTCGAGCGCCTGCTCGACGGCTTCGTCGACGGTCTTTCCCGTGATTTCGACGCTGTTGCTGCTGCTCATGCGGCTTTCCCCCTACGCAGGACCGGCGGCACGCGGAGCGACCCCCAGCCGGTAATGAAGTATTGCTGGCCGATGCTGAACAGGTTGCTGGCCACCCAGTAGAGCGCGAGGGCGGCGGCGAACTGGAGCGAGATAAAGCCGATGAACACCGGCATGATCAGGGTCATGTTCTGCGTCATGGCCGCCTGCGTTGCGTCCTGGGACGCCGCCCCGCCGGGTGGGGTCATCATCTTGGTTTGCACAAACGTCGTCAGTCCGGCCAGCAGCGGAAGAGCGAAAGCCAGTAAGGACTGATGAAGGATGTGCTTCGGATCGCCAGTCGCGGGAAGGGTCAGGACAATGCCCAGAAAGTTGCCGCCGTGGATTGGAAGCGTGTTGTGAGCGTCGCGGATCACGTAGAACAGCGCGATCAGGATCGGCGATTGCAGCAAGGCCGGGAGGCAGCCGCTCATCTGCGCGAGCGGGTTGATGTTGTGCTCCTTGTAGAGCGCCATCGTCTCCTGGTTTAGGCGCTGCGGATCCTTCTTGTACTTTTTGCGGACCGCAGCCAGTTGCGGGGCGATCCGGCGCTGCTCCGCCTGGACGCGGCGCGAGGTGGTCAGTTGGTACTGGAAAACCGGCGCCAGGATCAGCTTGATGATGATGGTGAGGATGATGATGGCGACGCCGAATGGACCAACGGCGTCGGCAATCGGGTTGCCGTTCAGGCTCGACAGCAGCCATGACAGGATGGCGTGGATCGGGACGCCGACAATCGTCCACCACAGTAGCCAGATCGGGTGCCAGAGCTGACCGATGGTACTCACGGCACCGGGTCCCAGCCGCCGGCATGGAAGGGGTGGCAGCGCGCGATCCGGGCGAGCGCCATGCCCCAGCCGCGCCACCAACCATAGCGCTGGATGGCCTCATAGCCGTACTGCGAGCAGCTCGGCGTGTAGCGGCAGCCCGACAGCGCCCCGAGGATGGGGCCGACTGTCATCCGGTATGCCCGGATGAAGGCAAGCGAGATCGCTGTCATCGCCCCCACCCCTTCGCCCATAACATTTCTATCTCCTGGCGCAGCCGGGTAAATTCTGCGTCGACAGCCCGCGCCCGTGCCACGATTACAACGTCGCGGCCGCCCTCGGTTTGTGTCAGCAACGGCTTGACTAGCTCCCGCAGGCGCCGCTTGATTCTATTCCGGACCACGGCGTTGCCTAGCTTCCGACTGACCGCCAGGCCGACGCGAGGTCGGCCAACCTCATTATCGCTTACGAATAGGGCCAGGTAGTCGGAGGCGGCCCGGCGGCCGGAACGGAGTGTTCGGTCGAAGTCGGCTGAGCGAAGCAGTCGAGCCTGCCGCTTCACCCGCGTGAGGACGGGTGGGCTACCGCGCCCGCCGGCTGGAGGTTGGTGTCAGGCGGCGACGGCCCTTGAGGCGGCGGGCTTTGATCACCTTGACACCGCCCGCGGACGACATGCGGGCACGGAAGCCGTGGACTTTGACTCGCTGGCGCTTCTTGGGCTGATGGGTGCGCTTCATTTTCGGCGCCTAACCATACCATGCGGGGCGGCGGCGTTCGTACGTAATTTCGGATTGCGCCCGCAGAATCCGTTTGCTATTATTCCGCTGCCCTGGAGAGCTACGGCAAGTACCACTAAACAAGTTATGCACACGAGGCTGGGGAGACCTCGATAGGGTTGTCCACCTTTGTGGGAATTCTGTGCAAAAACTCCGTCCCCGCTAATGCCGTCCATGGGCCTCGTTTCCGTCTTCGCGGCCTGACGCGCAGTACCGGCTCTGCTCTCCAACGAAACAGTCGCGCGTTAGTTGGAGGACCGTATGAACGGAGAACAAATCTGGCAGGCGGCGCAG
>Ga0207684_10003328_pt1 | contig 15780 bp, 13 predicted proteins | sample KBSK5501metaG_FD_184342 | JGI IMG/M metagenome (GOLD analysis project Ga0207684, IMG submission 184342) | Corn, switchgrass and miscanthus rhizosphere microbial communities from Kellogg Biological Station, Michigan, USA - KBS K5-50-1 metaG... | ecosystem: Host-associated > Plants > Roots >...
ACCTTCAGGTCTTATGCACGACATCGGTGACAACTCCCCATATTTCAAAATCCCGCCGTCTTGTCACCTCTATCGGCTTATATGCTGGATTTTCCGGTTTCAGGATGCTATCTCTGTCTTTACATAAAGACAAAAAACGTGTTCTACACACAAAAAATGTAGTCTTATATACCCAACAAAACAGTAGTCTTATCTTTGGGCGTTTCTTTCTGTTGGGAGTAGGACATGGCGCATACTTCCTAAATGATGTACTATGCACAGAGTAAGCGCAACCATTGAAGCGTAGCATCCATGATACTAAATGCGTCCTACGGCTCGCTTTATGAGAACTCTTACCCACCAACGCGCTTGACCTTGTATCCCAGAGCGGTCAATTTAGCCATCACTTTATCACAATGGTCGCCCTGTATCTCGATACTCCCATCCTTGACAGTGCCGCCAGAGCCACACAACTTCTTGAGTTGTTGTGCCAGGGTGGTCAATTCTGCCTCGCTTCCTATCACCCCATCGATAACTGTTACGGTTTTCCCTCCGCGCCCTTTACGGTCACGCATTACACGCACAATTCCATCGCTTTTACGAGTTGGTTGTGTAGATTGTGAGCAACGGCAGTTTTTATATGGCAACCCGCACGTGGGACAAGTCGTCACGCGCCCACTCTCTGTTGAATAAACGAGACGGTCTTGCTGCATTTAGTCTTCCTCTCATCGTTATTGTACCTAGTGGATTTCCGCTTTCTCACACCATCAATCCTTACCTCTCACAGTTAAAGAAAGTCATACTTCCCATAGAGTAAACGCAGTCGTTTGAGTATAGTGTCTATGGTACTAAATACATCCGGCAATGACCGTGACAGTTTTTCCCCCACGATGCTTGTGATCACGCATGATGCGCACAATGCCATCACTCTTTTTTGGTACAAGTTGAGATGTTGTTGACTGATCGCAACGACATTGTTTATATGGCTGTCCGCATGTTGGACAGGTATTTACTCGACCGCTATCGGTGGAATATACCAGACGATCCGGCATACAAGATCCCTTTCTTCTCTGCACGATCCCGATGCAAGAAATTGTACCATACAGATAAACAGCAGGATAGGTCGATTAAATAGCTCTGCCACAGGGAGTGTGCCTTATTGCGGGCAACGCATCTAGAGTGAGATAAGCTCAAGGATTATCGTGGACGAAAGACGCTTGGTGGCTGTTCTGCTTCCCCAAATAGCTACTGCTACACTTGCTATCCGTCTTCTTCAGAACAAGGCAACAGGAAAGGGATGTTAGCTACACAGTCCCGTTGAATGAACTTGCTGCGAATTGACGGTGTTGGGACTACTGGCAAGCACTTCCGCAGATCCGATCAAGGTAAGAGGAGAGAGCTGTATTGTTTGCACAAAGGTGAAGGTTTTGCTGGTCTCCCCAGGGGCGAAGGTGAGGCTTGCGCTGGAGGAAGCATGACCGCTGTTCCAGGTATAGCTGAATTGCACCGTGCCCCCCCCACTATTGGAAACGGCATAGAAGGTGGCCGTATAGGTAAAGGTGACAGAAATGCCACAGAGCAAGCCTGCAATGGATGCTGGACTCACTGCTAGGTCTATACCGGTCACTTGGAAAGGAACCAGCGAAGGAGGCGCGGCCGTTGGAGATGGCTGTACTGTTGAAGAGGTTGAGGTTGCCCGCGGCGTTGGTGCTGTTGAAGAGGTTGAGGTTGCCCCCGGTGTTTGTATTGTTGAAGAGGTTGAGGTTGCCCCCGGTGTTGGTGCTGTTGAAGAGGTTGAGGTTGCCCCCGGTGTTGGTGCATTCGGAAGGGAACCTAAAGCAGTATAGACAACCAGGCGTAAGGCTGTCTGGTGCTGCGTAGGGATCCAATCTCCGGCGCAGGTCGTCAAATTCAGAAAGCGCCCTGCCTTATTCCCAAAAATATCTTGAATGGGAGCATCTTGTGGTGGATAGAACATCAGACGTATGACATGGAACTGGAGGGTTCTACCATAGGGATCGACGACGATCACTTTGTCGCCAACATGGAGTTTGTGCAGATCCCAAAAGACAGCAGGGTTACCACCGGGACGGTCCAGGTGTCCATTCATCACTGCGCTGCCTTTTTCGCCCGGATGTGGGCCTCCGCTGTACCACCCGACGTCGTTCCAGGGACTCTGCGTCGGCGTTTCCAGATCACTATTTCGTAGAACTCCTACCGATTCGATAGGAGCATCAACATCTATTGCGGGAATGAGTAAGTGTCCGACGCGGGGAGGAGTTGGACTTGAAGCAGAAGAAGCGAGCAAGACCCCATCTACACTGATGGCAAGAGCGAGCACCAGAGCGAGTAAAGACCATAAGAGCTGCTGGAAGCGATTCAGTTTCTTCCGACGAGCAAAGGGCCAGAGGCGAGTGAGCATTCCGGCACCTATTCCTCCCAGAGCGAGAATCCCTAAAAGCCAGGGGGAGGGTGGTACAAACGATTGCTGGTTACTTGCCAGTACATCTGGATCACTCCCGGTTCTAGCCATACTCGGCACGCCTATGACCTGTGCATTCACAAATTGAAGAGGGGGAGTACCTTTGACCACCCCAACGATGAAAATACTCATCACCGTATTCATTTGCAGAGTGGTTGTATCCAGAAGGATAAGGGAGGGTCGGCTTGCGCTTACCATGAAGGTATACAATCCTGCGGATAATCTGAAGTAATCACTTGCCTGGGGATAGGACAAGTTCTTCACTGCTGTCTTTCTACCCACTGCTGCGCTTACAGTGCCTGTCCCCGGCGAGAGGTGATAGATGCGGACCTTTGCCATCCCACTTGCCATCACGTTATTGTCCACAAAGATCTTGAGCGAAAAACCTGTTGTTTTGGTTCCAAGAGCTGCCACCGTATAAGCGACACCGGTACTGATGGAGAGCGTCTGGCTGAACGCTGCTGCACCAATTCCTTTGCCAATAAGCACAGCCTGCACTTGATGGCGACCTGGAGGCAGTTGGAGATAGTCCGTGACTGTGGCAAAGTCGTTATTCATTACTAGCTTTGCCCCATCCACGAAAACGTCCACCGTTGCCACGTCAGGTGAAGCATTAATAATGCGTACAAATGACGGACTATCCGCAGAGACAGGAAGAGGCTGCAGACCGAGAAACACAAGAAAAGTGAGCATCCCAGATAGCAAAGCCAATTGCCGCACTAAGCGTGCCAGAGCATATCGAAGTTTCATCGTCGTCTTTTCCTCTCTCCTTTTAGATGTACCCTCTTTATACACGCAATTGCTTCTCTCTGAGATACAGAGAAATTCTAGATGCACGAACAGCTCCTCATATTGAAACTCGCTATCCAATTTCAGAGTGTTCTTTATTAGAGCAGATAGATTTATAAGCAACCGAACGCCGGAAAGGAGAGTGATGATGGACAATATTTTAAGACCCAAATCGAATCGGCAGAGTGATACAACTCCAATTCTTCAACTCATTGCTTTAGTAACTGGCATCTTTTTACTTGCTTTTGCAGCCGATGTCTTAGTTCTGAAAATAGTAGAGTTATTTATAGCTGGTATTGCTGAACAGGACACCTTTTTTTATAGCGCGGTGAGACAACAGGATGCCTTTGCGAAAAATCTCCTCGATGTGATCAAGCTAATCTCTTTTATCGCAGTCGGAGTGGGTTTCTTAGTGACGCTGGCGTTTCTCTTCATAGGGGGCAGAGGCTCAAAAGAACCGCTCAAGTCTGACCCAAAGGAAGTGCTAAAAGTTTCAGCTCTCTCCCTAAGAGGGATCGCTACCACAGCCGTCATCTTCATTGCATTAATCGCACTGTATGAATTGCTGTTGCGGATAGTTGGTAATCAACCGCCTTTTTTCTTGATTGTGGCTCTTGTAACAGCATCGATGTATGTCTTAGTCCTGGTCTACGCACTCTTTGATTACACAAGAGATCTGCAGGGAGAGTATCGGAGGCAGGAGTGAAGAGGAGGAAAGCGTACTTATGAAGGAAGATGTGAAGGAAGATGGCGCAACCGTCCACGAAAATGTGGAAGCAAAGACTGGAGAGGGTTATATTCAGCGAGCCCTTCGAGCTACTCTGACTATCTGGTTGATCCTGACAGTGGTGATTGTAGCTGCATTTGGTCTCTCTGAGACCCTGCGGGTAGCTGGAGTAGAGCGAGAGGCGAACTTACTGATTGTTTTCCTCTCTTCGCTGCTGTTGATTCTTGTTGCTCTGTGGCTTTTGCCCAGAACTCTTCTCACCCTGAAAGCGGAAGAGAAAGATGAGGGCAGGCAGAGATATATTCAGCAAGTTCTGCAATCCCTCGCATTGATCTGGGTAGTCCTGGCAGTGGTGACTCTAGCTGCAATTGGCTTGTATTCCCTCCTTCGAGCGGCTGGAATAGAGCGAGATGAGAATTTGCTGATTAGTTTCCTGTTTTCGCTGCTGTTGATTCTTGTTGCTCTGTGGCTTTTACCTAAGTCTTTGCTTACTCTGAAAGCAGAATAGAAAGGGATCCGAAAACGCAGAAGCAGGCTTGATTCCACTTCTTCAAACGTCTATACTTATAGGGACGTCAATCCAGCAAAAGATATATGGGGGGAACACTATGCTGAATCTTCAAGAACCTATTTCAGAACGTTATTACTTACTACAACATTTGCATCATGGGATGATGTCAGATGTCTACCTTGCTTACGACGAACACCTACAGTGTGACGTAGCCATCAAATTGGTTAGTAACTATCAACCTGAATCAAGGCTGCGGCTACAGAGTGAAATACAAATCTTGAGTACGCTCTCCCACGACCACATTTTACCAATTCTGGATCATGGAAAATACAACACGTATAACTACCTGGTCATGCCCTATATAAAGCAAGGTACACTTCTCGAGAGCATCTCAAAAGGAAAGTTAACAGAAGAGGAAGCTGGTAATATTCTCGTACAACTCACAAGTGCATTACAGGTTGCGCACAATCATGGCATCGTCCACCGTGATATCAAGCCCTCAAATATTTTGCTTGATGGCGTTAATAAGCAATTTGTCTATCTCGCAGATTTTGGCCTGGCTAAAGCAATGGGTAAAGGAAGCGACCTCACGCAAACAGGATTTTTGATCGGCACTCCTGAGTATATGGCTCCTGAACTGATAGAAAAGCCTGAGAGTGTAAGTAGTGATATCTATGCTCTTGGCATTCTGCTTTACCATATGCTCACTGGACACCCACCATTTAGGGGCAATTCAGCTATAGCTGTGTGTTGGAAACATTTGAAAGAGTTGCCTGTACCTCCATCTCATCTAAATAGTGCCATTCAACCACCTGTTGAGCAGGTTATTTTGCGCGCGCTGCATAAAGACCCACAACAGCGTTTTCCAGATGCAAAGGCACTGGCTCAGGCATATACGAATGCTCTTCAGTCATCTAGGCAAACTAAGGCTTCTCCTGCGCTCCCAACTTTTGAACCCGTTCGTACACAAATAACTCCCAAGCAGGTTGATAGGAAAATATTGCCAGCTGCTGCTGTGCGAGCGACTCCATTACCAGGGTGGCAAAATCGCAACTACACCAGTCAAAAAGCAATTGTTAGCCTTGCACTCATGGCGATATTCATACTTCCGCTTACATTGGGTTTCTTACTCGGTAAAGAAAGGGCTCAGGTACCCCAGGCCTTTAGCGCGAGTGCGCAGTTTGCTTCAGCTCTTCACAAGGCACCCCTTGTATCTACACCTACACCGCTGCCAACTCAAACAGCTCCAACAGTTCGTCCTGCAAGCGGGAAGACAATTCCGCCTTCTCCGCATCACGAGCATAAACACAAACAAAATCCTAAGAAAGGGAACGATAATGCCAAAGGAGATGAAGCTTAACAGGCGCTTTTCAAAGCGTGTCGTTTCGTCTAAAGTTGACGTATAATGATGGTGGTGAATATACTGCTGGAGTAACATCACTTTTGGCGAACGAGTTGACCATTCATCGTAAGGATTGTAGTTTATGCCAGGATTGGAAGGGATCAAATTAGGCCGCTATCGCCTTCAGCAATGCCTGGGCCACGGAGGAATGTCGGAAGTCTATCAAGCCTACGACGAACTCATGCATCGGGACATAGCTATAAAGGTCATGAGTAGTAGCAACGTAGACTATATCGGGCGCTTCCAGCGCGAAGCGGAAGCCATTGGCAATTTACATCATAACCACATTCTTCCCGCTTTCGATTATGGCCAGCAGAACACCTGGCACTACCTGGTAATGCCATACATAGAGCATGGTTCTTTGAGCGAGCTACTTGATGCAGGTTCTTTGACACTAGAACATGCAGGAGAAATGCTTTCGCAAATCGCCAGTGCGTTACAATGTGCTAATGAGCACGGAATTTTGCATAGAGATATCAAGCCCTCGAATATCCTCTTGAGCGACGATCACTATGCATATCTGGCGGATTTTGGTTTGGCAAAGGCAATCGATGGAAGCGGCAGCGTAACTCATACAGGTGTGTTGATGGGCACTCCTGAATATATGGCACCCGAACTTGCCGATGGCCATGCTTCCATCAGTAGCGACTTGTACGCGCTTGGCATATTGCTCTACCAGATGGTCACTGGACAACTACCATTCACAGGCGAGACACCCCTGGCTGTCTATATGAGGCAGATGCACGAACAACCGGTCCCACCTTCGCGTCTCAATCATGCTATTTCTAAAGATGTTGACCAGGTCATACTACGCGCATTGGATAAAGACCCTCGCCGCCGTTTCCAGACGCCTGTTGATCTGGCACAAGCCTACCTGAACGCATTGAACGCCAAAGCTCCGCTGCTTGATTTCGTCACCTCCAGGGTTGCAAAAGTCACTCTAAGTAATATCGGTGAGATGCCACCTCTTTATAATCAGACAGGCGTCGCTGAGAGCGAAGTAGCGCATGATTCAAGGTATGCACTTGTTGGTACATACTCTGGTGATCTGCAAGTCCCCCATACTGAATCTGTTGTTGCTTCAGCTTCGTCTGCTGCTGCTCAAGAAAATAAGCTTGTTCTTCCAGAATACCAATCTCACGCCTCCTCAGTGGCTCCAGGCTCAACAGATAAAACCATGATCCAGCAACCTGGCATTCTCTCGCCTCACTCTCCCAGACGCGAACATGTTAGGCACACAAAAAAACAGGATGAGCCTTATAACCGGAGTTTATTCACAGTTACAAGTCTCATGGGCATTAGTTTTTTGCTCATCATCATGTCGGTCATCCTTTATGCTGTCTTCGCTTACAACAACAACAGGCAGGTAGAGAGAGTGAGAGCATTGACGGCACAGGCTATCAGCACACATCAGCCCATCAAGACAAACAGTAAACAAACGAAAGGCACCCCAATATCAAGAGTAACCGTCATCCCACTTTCACCCCAGCAAGCAGCTGTTGCTACTGCCAGGGCAATCACCAGTACCTCACCTGTCTTTGCTGACGACTTGAGTACCGACTTTATCAGCGACTGGTACGTAGATTATACAAACTGCACCTTCGCTGGAGGCGCTTATCTTGTCAAAGTAAAACAAGCCAGTGCCATACAGATATGCAAATCAAGTTTCTTATCCTACGACAATGCTGCCTTGCAAGTGGATGTCTCCTTGCTTTCAGGTAGTGATGCAGGCTTGATCTTACGCGCTACCGATCAGCAGTTTTATGAGTTTGGAATCGATAATCAGAGAAATTTTTTCTTCCGCCGCCACGACCCCAATGGTGCTGGAGGAGGAAGTTTCACAGATCTCATCCCAGCCACCAGAAGTAATGCCATTGTTCCTGGGAAACGAAAAAATACATTACTCGTGATCGCAAAAGACAGCGATTTTAAACTGTTTATTAATGGCATCTTCGTAGGAGAGCAACAGGATAGCAACTATGCTGGTGGACAGGTCGGTTTTAGCGTCGAAACTTCTCCTTCAGTGAATGCTGGTGAGGCCAGCTTCTCCAACTTCAAAGTATTCTCCGTTTCTTCATAATATCTTCACGTCAATCGCCTATTTGTGAGATTTTTATAGATTTCTGCTTGTCACATTTCAAAATCCGCGCTATCATATCTCATGAAGTCGATAGTTATGACCGCCATTATCTACACTCATGGTGACCCATACACTTTCAGGACACTAAATACAATACATTGCAAGAAATAAAGGAATAAACATGCAATCAGATACTGTAACGCCGCATACTGGAGTCGCCCGCTTTCTCGATGCCTGCCATCTCCGGCAGCCCGATGCTACGCCTGTCTGGTTTATGCGCCAGGCTGGACGCTGTCTCGCAGAGTACCGCGAGTTGCGCAAACGCTACGACATTCTCACGATGGCAAAGACCCCCGAATTGTGTGCGCAAGTCACGCTGATGCCTGTCGAAGAGTTTGGTGTTGATGCGGCGGTGCTATATGCCGACATTATGCTGCCTCTAGAAGGGATGGGCGTCTCATTAGAAATACAACCAGATGTCGGCCCAATCATTCATAACCCTATCCGCACCATGCAAGATGTCATTGCATTACGCCTCATTGATGCTGAAGAATCTACATCCTTTGTTATGCAGGCTATTCGACTCGTCCATCGCGAGTTGGAGGGAAAGCAGGCGGTCATCGGCTTCTCAGGCGCGCCATTCACACTGGCCTGTTATTTGATTGAGGGTCGCCCTTCACGCGATTACGCTCTAGCTAAATCATTAATGTATGGACGACCTGAGATCTGGCATGCATTGATGAACAAGCTGACAGAGGTCGTATCGCGCTATGTGCTTGCGCAGATTTCGGCAGGTGTAGATGTTGTACAGTTATTTGATAGCTGGGTTGGTTCGATAGGTCCCAGTGTATACAAGCAATACGTGCAACCTTACTCTCAACGCATCTTCGAAGCCATCAAACAAACTGGCACTCCATCCATCCATTTTGGTACAGGTACAGCCAGTTTGTTGGAGTTGATGACCGAGGCGGGAGGCGATATCATCAGCATCGACTGGCGTATGGACCTTGATACTGCCTGGACGCGTATTGGCTATGACCGGGGCGTTCAGGGTAACCTCGATCCGGCGCTGCTACTAACGCCATGGAATGTAATCGAGAAGGGCATGCAAGATGTGTTGCAACGTGCTGCTAATCGCTCTGGGCACATCTTTAATTTAGGACATGGTGTACTCGCTGCTACACCGCCAGAAATGCTTCAAAAGTTAGTCGATGCAGTTCACGAATCAACAAAACGTTAGCAGCAAGGATAAAATAAAAATGACCAATACACATATCGGGGTAATGCTGATGACTTATGGCTCACCCGCAACCCTCGAAGATATCCCTATTTATCTGAGAAACGTGCGCGGTGGGCGTCAGCCCGACGAAGAGTTAATCACAGAATTTCGACGACGTTACGCTCTCATTGGCGGCTCACCCTTGTTGCGCATCACCCGCGAGCAAGCTGCTGCGCTTCAGGCGGTACTGAATAGCCAGCATCCTGACGGTCCACTATTTCACGTGGTCGCGGGCATGCGTTTTGCTCCTCCATTCATCGCCGATCTTGTGCCTGAAATCGCTATGGGCGCTCAACAGTTAATCGGTTTGATTATGTCACCGCAGTATTCGCCGATCATCATGAGCGGTTATACACGTACATTGGAAGATTCTGTAAAGCAACTGCATCGTGATGATCTCACGTTGAAGACTGCTGGGGATTGGCATCTACAACCCTCCTTCTTGTTAGCATTAGCCCAACGTGTGCAACAGGCGCTCGACAGTTTTCCAGAAGGGGTACGTTCGCATGTTCCAGTGCTCTTAACTGCGCACAGCATGCCTAAACGTGTTATCGAGAAGGAGCCGGATTACATAAATAACCTCAAAGAGACAGCCGCGGGGGTAGCTGAGTTGGTTGGTCTCTCAAATGAGCGCTGGATGTTCTGTTACCAGAGCGCCGGCCATACACCTGAAGAATGGCTCAAGCCGGACTTTGCCGATATCATGCCAGAACTACGCGCTGCCGGACATAAGCATGTCTTGATTGCGCCGGTTCAATTCCTGGCTGACCATCTAGAGATACTCTACGATATCGAGATTGGAGCGCGACAACAGGCTGAAGAGAATGGTATTCAGTTTGCTCGTACCGAGTCACTGAATACCTCACCTCTGTTTATCAAAGCGCTTGCAGAGGTGGTGAAGGAAACGATGGCTCGATAGGAGCGCTATACGCTTTCGTACCCCTCTCGCAACTCGCTCTCCAAACGCTGTTTCACAGTCTCCTGAAGAAAAGCAGCACGAATGGCGTTCAGATTGCATTGAAAAAAGTGTGTCTCGTCCCATCCAAAAACATCGTGTAATTTCTCATATTCTCGCGTCAAGTTAATGTTGCACAAGGTGCGATCATCAGAGTTCACGCTTAACGAGAGACCCGCATCATACAGCCTTGCTATCGGATGCCCGGCATAAATATCAACAGCGTTAGTTTGATAATTAGATGTGGGGCACACTTCGAGATGAATATGTTCCTTTCTCAGATGTTCAACCAGGGCAGGGTCCTCGATACTGTGTACGCCATGACCAATGCGTGATGGTCCCAGTATGTGTAAAGTTTCCCATACGCTCTCCGCGCCACGAGATTCACCCGCATGAGCTGTATATGGAATCCCGTTTTGAGCAGCAAACTGGAAAGCAGGAATATGAGCGTCAAGGGGAAAACCTGCTTCGTTGCCAGCTATATCGAGCGCAGCAACGCGCTTTCCTTTGAAACGTTTTACTAGCTTTACCGTCTGCATACTTTGCTCTGCTGAGAAATGCCGCAGCGTACAGAGGATCAGTCGAGCTTCCACTCCTGTAGAATGAATTGCATTAGTCGCTGCTGTATCGACGATTTCTACGACTTCTTCCGCTGAGAGTCCCTTCCTGGTATGCAGTAAAGGTGCAAAACGTAATTCTGCATAGACCACGCTCTCTTGCTGCAATTGTTCAAACACATCGAAGGTTGCCAAACGTAGTTGCTCTTCTGTTTGCATTAACGCGATGCTATTAGAAGATCTTGTAAGAACTTCTACCAGGTTCGTGCATTTGGAGGGAGCGATAAAATCATTGCGGTAATCTTCCAGGGTGATCGAGGGGTTTATACGAGAAACTACTGCATAACTTAATGAGCAGTCAAAGTGAAGGTGCAGTTCTACCTTCGGTAATGTTTTGAAGTCCATACAAATTCTTTCTCCGGCATTCTACAAATTAGGGTCTGTGAATTATCCGGGCAGCAGCCCTACATTTCTCGCACGAACCCACCTGAAATGTAGGGCGACCCTTGCGGTCGCCCGGTACAATATATAATTTGTCTGCCAGGATCAGCTTACATTGTCTGCCAGGATCAGCTTACTTTAACAGGTTGGCAATCGTCAACAACTCATCCTTGTTCACATTACCAGCAATTTGAATGCCCACGCTGTTCTCCGTCCAGGTCAGCGTTTTTGTATAGCCTGTTGAAGACAAGGTCGCAGTCGTTCCACGCACGTTGACTTGTTGGCCAGAGACAGGGAGGTTTGCCAGGGATTTTCCCTCGGAAATCGCGAACGTAGTATTACCTTTCGTGTAATTGAGCGTAAAAATCTGGTTACCTGGAGCGCCAAGTGCATCCACACCCTGCAACTGATACGCGGTCTGAGAGGAGGAAATGCTCAACAGATGATACCCGGCTTGCAGCTGTGCCTGCTCCAGGGTAATGGTACCCGTGTCTGATGTAGTCGTCTTCGGGAAAGGCAGGACCTGGACCCCAGTAGGAGGAGCAAAGGTGAAGAGACTAATATCTACTGGCCGATTCAGTACAAGCATTGGCAGACCAAGCGTTACCTGCCCAAATCCCTGAATCTTCAGCTTTACGAGCAAGGGAAGCATGCTTGCCTTATCAATATACACATCACCATTGTAATTGAAGTTACCTGAGCCTGATCCAGTACTACTCGACTGCGCTGATGCCGGTGATGTGACCTGTATATCATAAGCAGTATGTCCGTTGACACTGGCTGAGGAAGAGACCAATGTTGCATTACTGTGAAAGAATACCGATTGCACAATGTTCATTATAAACTGAGTTTGATCTCGGCCAGCGGCAGGTGTGCCTGTAGTGTTGCTAACCTGACCAGTATAGACAACTTTTTGGGCAGGATTATATTGCCAGATTTGTTTTCCATTACTAACAGTAATCGACCCCGTAGAGAACTGCTTGATAGTGGATTGCAGCACAACCGTGCGGCTTTTGTCCGGGGATACATTCCAAACTTCAGTACTAACAGTTCCATTGACCGCTGCGCCAGCGGTTGTGATATCAAAGATCGCATGCAGTGTTTTCGCTGTTTTGAGATTTTGTCCTGCCTTTGTCAATAGCTCCTGGCCCTGCGCAGGTGCTGGTGTTGGCGTAGATTGTACTGAAGTCTGTGTTGTGCTGGAATTTCCGCATGCAGCCAAAAACAACATGAGTAGGAAAGTAAAAGGCAGCATAGCTTTCCAGCTAGAGCGAGTCATTGGAAAACTCCTTTTTAGTATCTATGGGTATCACATTCTATTGATCTGCAATGTAGTATAGCACGAACTAGTTACTTTCCTTACCAAGCTCATCAATTAAAGCCTGCACGACCTCATTATCTTGCTCTGCCAGAACAGTTCGAGGATCAATCAGCAATGCATCGCGCAGGATGCGTACTATAAGAGGTGCACTGCGCAAACGTAGACGTTTTGCCAGTTCATCAAGGGGGATCGATAAATTCCCGACGTCAAGAGCCAGTAAGGTGGTAGGAAGCGTTTCTCCTGGGAGCGAACCGCCTCCCACAGTTGACTCACCACGCTGCAAGCGTGCAGGAATTCCATACTTTTGAAGCTTTGAAACCCAGCTAGCGGCTCGACCAGCGATACTCCCTGGAGATGCTGCAATCATACGCCAGATTGGAATGCGCGTTTCAGCCTCTTCACGCTGGTAATGTCGCAGGGTCGCTTCGAGAGCAGCCAGGGTCATCTTGTCGATACGCATAGCTCGCATCAAAGGGTGCCTGCTAATGTGTTCCAGCACAGCGGCCTTGCCCACAAGAATGCCTGCTTGCGGACCGCCCAGCAGCTTGTCACCAGAGAAACATACCACGTCTGCTCCAGCAGCGATCCTCTCTTGCGGCATTGGCTCATGCCCCAAACCATAGCGTTCACTGGCAAGTAAGCAGCCACTACCCAAGTCGTCCATGAGCAGCAGTTCTTGCTGGTGAGCCAGTTCTGCCATTGCCTCTACCGGAGTCGATTCAGTAAAGCCTACAATCTGAAAATTGCTCTGATGTACCGTCAGCAAAAGAGCAGTTCGCTCAGTGATAGCTGCCATATAATCGCTCAGACGGGTGCGATTTGTTGTGCCGACCTCTACCAACTCACAGCCGCTTTGGCGCATCACATCCGGCACCCGGAAACCTCCGCCTATTTCAACCAGTTGACCTCGCGAGATAATGACCTCTCGTTCCGCCGCCAACGTACTAAGCGCTAGTAACACTGCCGCCGCGTTATTATTTGTAACCAGGGCAGCTTCGGCACCGGTCAATTCACAAAGCAATGCGGAGACATGAGCATGGCGAGAGCCGCGTTCTCCAGCCTCCAACTCATATTCCAAATTAGTGTAGCCGCCAGCCACCCGCTGCACAGCTTGAAGAGCTTCCTGGCTTAATGGCGAACGTCCCAGGTTTGTATTGATAATGACACCCGTGGCATTGATGACAGGTTGTAAACTCGGACGCTGACTCTCATCCAAAAGGTTTTCGGCTACGGTTAGTAGTTCATCTGAAGAAGGACAGGGAGCGCCCTGGCGTATTTGCGTACGAGCTTGCGCAATACTGGCGCGTACAGCTCGCAAGGTCATTGAACGAGAATACTGCTGAACGAGTTGTTGCCCGCTAGAAGAGTGCAACAGTTCATCGACAGAGGGCAGAAGCCGAAGTTGTTCCTGGTCAACGTTCATAAACCACCCCATTAAACACCTAATGTGGGAGTGCAGAGGGCGAAGCCCTTTGCCGGGGTGTGGGGCCCGCGCATCCGGGGGATGCAACAGCGGATTCCCACCTCACACCTCCTCTCTCGCCGCCGTAGGCGGCATGAGCTAAGTATCAGAATAGTTACTAATCAGCAAACCTAATGCAGCGAATAAAACATCGTAATAGCAAGACTATTCGCTATCTTCCCCATAATCGCCCGCAAGTCGCTCTCATTCAGCATACAGATAGCATACTGATCGGCCAGCAAGCTACGCAGCACAGCATACATCAATTCTGTCTTTACAAGGCTATCTGTGTCAAGTAGAGGATAATCCCGTTTTAAAAGGAGATGGTGATATGGACGCAACTTCCCACGATAAGAGGTTAAGGCTACGACATTTACAGCACCTGCATGACGACAGAAAGGATCGCCAGAGACTACCAGAGCGGGATGCCAATCGAGAATACGCTTCTCTTCGATGCCTGGGGGAAGTGTGGGATAGCCAAAATTGACCCAGTATACCATGCCGAATTGCACGGGTATCTGATAAGTGAGTGCATCCGACGTGAGATCTGGTGGGTGAGGCATTGTGACTACATATCTTTTACAATTACAGATTACGGACGCGCAAAAGCCACTGAGGTGTAAACCGGCACATCGGATGACTCAAGTTGCGCATGGAAGCAGATACAGGTTAGTGACCATGAGTGCTCAACCAGACTCAAACGTTCATCACGTTCCTCCTGACTTTCTTCCTGAAGAGCAACAGCAATGGGTTCCATTTCACGCTGATACTGTTCTGCAAGTAAGGTTGAACGGCCAAAGTCACAATTCGTTGCCATAACGAAACCTCTTTGTTCCAACTTGAGTCCAATACTGAACTCTACATTACAACGTCAGTAGCGAAGCCAGGGGATAGGTGGGATATTCATAATTTCTCTAACTTCGGAGATTATACCAGCAAATTGGTCGGGAAGCAATAGATTTTGCAACGATTTTTTCGTCGAGGCAAAGTTGTGCTTAAGCTGTGATTTGAATAAGAGAAGTAGTTTGTTGCATTTGTTGTGTTTATCAGCTAAAATGTTCGACAGATGCACCAAAATTGGTGCATAGTATCGTTTGTATATTGATCCCTCCTATGTGAAGGGAATAGCTTCTCTGTTTCTTACTTCTCAGAGGTGATCAATGAGCTGGTTAATTGCTATCGATCCTGTCACCCCACCTATAGAATGTATTTAAACAAGACGATTTAACGTCCGGAGCGAAAGAGGGCTCCAAAGGAGACGAACCATGCAACAGAACATGAATCCTCAAAACCCCGTAGATCAGACGGTATTAGATCCTCGAGGAGCAGTACTAGCTGATTATAATTTAACACGAAGCCCCCAATGGGCCGAGGTGGAACAGGCCTTCCTCAAACGAAATAACTATAAGTGTGCAATGTGTTCAATTACTGGGAATGGGCAGGTGCAAGTTCACCATATCGCGCCTTTCCACTATATTAGCTCTCCTAACATTCAAAGAGGGGATCTTGAGTTTGACCCCAGGAACTTGATGCCCCTTTGCCAGGGACCAGGGACGAACGACCATCATGAATTAGTTGGACATCTGGGCAACTTTCAGTACTTCAATCAAGATGTGAATGCCGATATCATAGGTCTATGGAAAGACCTGCTTCCAGCAAATCTACTTAAGGTGCAGACAGACTGGATTACAAGGAATAAGAATCACTTTCCACTATTGAATGCGATGTCCCCTCAGGATATCGCAAGTTTCATCGCATTACTAGAGACCTGGTATGGACCGAAACCGCAAGATAG
>Ga0207684_10003329_pt1 | contig 15772 bp, 16 predicted proteins | sample KBSK5501metaG_FD_184342 | JGI IMG/M metagenome (GOLD analysis project Ga0207684, IMG submission 184342) | Corn, switchgrass and miscanthus rhizosphere microbial communities from Kellogg Biological Station, Michigan, USA - KBS K5-50-1 metaG... | ecosystem: Host-associated > Plants > Roots >...
GCCGAGGCGAGCCTGTGGTCGAGGTAGTGCGAAGCCGCAGGCCGTTCGACGGCCGAGGCGAGCCTGTGGTCGAGGTAGTGCGAAGCCGCAGGCCGTTCGACGGCCGAGGCGAGCCTGTGGTCGAGGTAGTGCGAAGCCGCAGGCCGTTCGACGGCCGAGGCGAGCCTGTGGTCGAGGTGGCGGTCGTCGCGCCGTGGGTGGCCGTTCGGCGGCGCGCGCCTGCTCAGAACAAGGAGCGGATCGCCTCCGCGATATCGGCCTGAGTCGGGATCACGGCGCGCTCGAGGCCGTCGTTGTAGGGCATCGGCACCGCGCGCGCACCGAGCCGCATCACCGGCGCGTCGAGATCGTCGAGCGCCTTCTCCGCCACGATCGCCGCCAGCTCGGCGCCGAAGCCACTGCGCTTCACCGCCTCATGCGCGACGACCAGCCGGTGCGTTTTCCGTACGGAGGCCAGGATGGTGGCCTCGTCGAGCGGCACCAGCGTGCGCGGATCGATGACCTCGACGCTAATGCCGTCCTTTTCGAGATCGGCGGCCGCGGCCAGGGCGCGCGCCACCATCGCCTGCATCGCGACGACGGTGACGTCACTCCCCTCACGCTTGACGTCGGCCCGGCCGAGCGGGATCGCGTAGGGCTCCGCCGGCACGGGACCTTTCATCGCGTAGAGCGCCTTGTGCTCGAGAAAGATGACCGGGTTGTCGTCACGAATCGCGGAGACGAGCAGGCCTTTCGCGTCGTAGGGCGTGGACGGCGCGACCACGACGAGCCCCGGGACGTGCGCGAACCACGCCTCGAGGCACTGCGAGTGTTGCGCGGCGAGGCGGATGCCGCCGCCCTGCGGTCCGCGGATCACCACCGGCACCGTCGGGCCGCCCCCGAGCATGTAGCGGAACTTCGCGGCCTGGTTCACGACCTGGTCCATGGCCACCGCGATGAAGTCCCAGATCTGGATCTCGACGACGGGACGCAGTCCCGCGATGGCGGCGCCGACGCCGGCGCCGAGAAAGCCGGCCTCCGAGATCGGCGTGTCGCGCACGCGGTCCTCGCCGAACTTCTCCCGCAGCCCGCGCGTGACGCCGAAGATGCCTCCGATGAGCGAGACGTCCTCCCCCATGACGAAGACGCGCTCGTCGCGGGTCATCTCGGCGTGCAGTGCCTCGTTGATCGCCTCCGCCATCGTGCGCTCGGGGCCGCCGCGCTCGCTCGGCTCCGTGGCGGGCGGATGGGGCGCGTAGACGGACGACTCCATCACGTCCACCGTCGGCTCGGCACTCGCGGTGGCGAAGGCGACGGCGCGATCCATCTCGACCTCGACCGACTCCTCCAGCTCCTTGAGCGCCATCACCGTGGCGCCGCGGCGCTCGAGCTCCGCGCGCAGGCGCGCGATCGGATCGCGCTCCATCCACTCGCGCTCCTCCTCCTTCGTCCGGTAGTCGGGAAGGTTCGCGCGCATGCTGTGGCCGCCCCAGCGGTACGTCAGCGCCTCCACCAGCGTCGGTCCCTCGCCGGCGCGTGCGCGCGCAACGGCCGTCCGGACGGCCTCGTACACGGCGAGCACGTCATTGCCGTCGACCCGCACGCCGGGGATCGCGTAGGCGGCCGCGCGCGCGGCGATCGACTCGCCCGCGATCGTGCGCTTCGATGACGTCGACAGCGCGTACTGGTTGTTCTCGCACAGGAACACGATCGGCAGCTTCCACACGGCCGCGAGGTTCAGCGACTCGTGGACGACCCCCTGGCTGGAGGCGCCGTCGCCGAAGAACGCGATGACGACACGATCCGTCTTCCGCAGGCGCGCCGCGAGCGCGGCGCCGTTGCCGATCGGCAGCCCGGCGGCCACGATGCCGTTGCAGCCGAGGATGTTCAGGTCCAGCGCCGCGATATGCATCGAGCCACCGAGGCCGCGGCAGTAGCCGTCGACGCGACCGAACAGCTCGGCCATCATGCGGTCCACGCGCGCGCCCTTGGCGATGCAGTGGCCGTGACCGCGATGCGTGCCGACGATGTAGTCGTCCGCGCGCAGATTCGCGCACGCGGCCGCCGCGACCGCCTCTTCGCCGACGTAGGAGTGCGCGGTGCCCTTGACCAGCCCCTGCACGAACAGCTCCGCCGTCTTCTCGTCGAACCGCCGAATTCGAACCATCGTCGTGTAGAGACTCTCGAGCCGCGCGACGTCGAGCTTCATGGGTGACCTCCGGGTGGCGTCCCTTAAATCACGCGGGGCCAAGCTACGTCAAGCGTGAGGAGCGTCCCCCGGCGCTACAATCGTGCGCGATGCGCCGATTCCTTCTGCTGCTGGTGCTGCTCGCCGCCCACGGCTGCGGCGCGATGACGGCGCCGCTGCCTCTCACCCCCGCGGAGCGCGCGAAGCTCGATGCCGCGCAGTTCGAGCTCACCCTCGGCATCGGCGAGCATCAGGCCCCGTGGGCGCGCGAGGATCTCGTGGCCGCACTCGCGCGGCGCCGGCTGTTTCTGCGCGTGGACCGGCTGGAGGCGTTCAAAGAACCGCCCGACCTCAGCGCCAAGGTGCTGGTCTTCGGTAACCCCGACAACAAGCTTCCCATCTGGACGTTCCTGACGCTCGGCCTCGTGCCGACGGTCGGCAGGGGATTCGACGGCGTGACCGTGACGCTGGCCTCGCCCGCGACGAAACGCACGCTCGAGTTCCGCATCGAGCAGCAGGATCTCATCGTCGTCGGGTGGGCCGGCCTCGCCATGCTTCCCTCGTCCGAGTGGGTTGCCGCCAGCTCCTATAACGGCAGGATGTTCGACCGCATCGCCAGTGAGCTCGCCGCGCGTGCCGACGCGATCGAGACGCTGCCGCTGGTCCTGCGCTAGATGGGATGTCGGTCTCGGTGCACGACGGCGGTCGCCGTGGGGCTGATCGTCGCGGCGGGGCCGATACCGTCCCGCTCACGGCATATGAGGCGGTCCTCACGTATGTCGGCGTCAAGACGAGCGAGTTTGGCGCGGCGTTGCAGACCGACGTGGCATCAGGCCGTGAATTTCGTCTCTCGTTGGCGACGCTGCTTCCTTGTCCCGCTGAGCCACGGACCTGCCGATTCTCGGAGGGACCGAGCTGGCGCGTCGTCGTCGGGGCGCGACGGCGGCGGGTGACGCGGGCGGCGTCCAGCACAGATCCCACCCTTATTCCCGCCGTATTCAAGGCCAATCTCGTTCTCGTCCCCGCCTCGATCAATGGTCATGCCGCTCGTCGGCGTCCTCGCGGCGCCGGGCGATGCGCCCCTCGTACGCCTGCCAGCCGTCCGCGTTGGCGACTATGTTGTCGAGCACCTCACCGGCAGCATCAGCTCCCTCGCACACTGGCCCATAGCCATCGACGGCATTCTCGGCGCGAATTTCATCGAAGCGTTCCGTGTGACCGTCGACCACCGCGCAAGGCAGCTGCGGCTTGACCCTCGATGAGCCGCTGGCACTTCGATTGCTCGATAGACGGGCAGGAGGGCTGCCTCATGCTGCGTCTGGTCTCGGCCGTGGTCATCGCGCTTGCCGTGGCGGCTCCCGCCGTCGCTCAGGATCGGCCCGCCGCGGGGATGAACCGCGAGCAGAACGCGCCCGGCGCGGCCGGACCGAAGGATTCTGGCGTCGTTCAGCGCGGCACGCAGCCCAATGCCGCCGAGGTGCGACCGGGCAATCGTGACGGCGACGCGCCGTCCGCAGCGGCCGGCGACCTGGTGACCCGACCGGGGCGCCGCATCCTCGGCCTGCCTGTCGACGCCGCCCTCGTCATCGCCGGTGTGCTGATCGTGCTGGCGGTGATCGCCGGCCTCGTCATCCCCGGCGCGCGCCGCCGTGACCGCGCGCCCGGCGGCCGGACCTACGGAGGCCCCGACCGCCGCGACTGAGCGACATCCGGCCGGGTGCCATCACCCGTACTTGGGGTGATGGCGCGCAACTATCTTCTTGCTCAGGACGGCGCGACGGTTTTAACTGAAAGCCGCCGCATGTCGGCCTTCGATCTCGATACCTGGGTGGCGCGGTCGCGGGCGGTCGACCTGTCCGCGATCGATTGGGCCGCGGTCCCCCATCACCCGGTCTCGGCCGAGACGATCCGTACGTTGCGCTACATGCAGGACATCGAGAGTCACACCATCATCTACACGCGCGCGCTGCTGGCCACGCGCGCGATCGACGAACCAGAGGTGGCGACGTTCCTCGCGTGCTGGCTCTACGAGGAGACCTTTCACGGCCTCGCCATCGCGCGGTTCCTCCAGGCCGCCGGTCACCCCATCGGCGAGCGCGCGCGACCGCGCGGCCGCGAGTCGTTCCCGCAATGGCTGGAAGCGCGGATGATCGCCCTGCTCTCGCGGCTGTGGCCCAACTTCTGCGCGGTACACATGACCTGGGGCGCGATCAACGAGCTCACCACGCTGACCGGATATCGCCGGCTGATGGCGATCGAGACTCATCCCGTACTCCGCGATCTCGTCGAGCGGATCTCGCTCGATGAGTCGCGGCACTTCTTCTTCTATTACCGCCAGGCCGAGCGCCGCATGCAGCGCCGCGCCGCGGCCCGCGTGGCCCGCCTGATCGTGGATCGCTTCTGGGCGCCCGTCGGCAGCGGCGTGCAGCCCGACGCAGAATTACTATTCATGGCACGATACCTATTCGGCGACGACGACGGCCGGGCGGCGGCCCGGCGGGTGGACGACACCATCCGCCGTCTCCCCGGTTTCGACGGCGTTCGGTTGCTGGAGGCGTGGATGGACCGGTACGCGAGGGCCACCAACGGCCATGGAGGGCGCAATGGCTACCGTCACCACTGAGCACTATCGCGCGTACACGCCCCGCCCCTTCACGCGACAGGAGCGCGACGACGTCACGATCCTCTTTGGCGGCCTGCATTGGCGCGCCGAGCGCATCATCCAGGGCGTGCTCGAGGGCACCGGCCACCACGCGCGGATTCTCCCCATCGCCACCAAAGAGGACTTGCTGACCGGACGCGAGGTCGCCGACATCGGCCAGTGCTGCCCGACGTCGTTCACGACCGGCAATCTCGTCAACTTCTTGAAGGGCGAGGCGGGACGCATCGGCGTCGACGCCGTCAACGAGAAGTACGTCTATCTGACCGCCGGCTCCTGCGGCGCCTGCCGCTTCGGTCAGTATCACCAGAGCTACGAGCTGGCGCTGCGCAACAGCGGGCTCGGCGCGTTCCGGATGTTCCTCATGGCTCAGGACCAGCTCGACCAGAAGGCGGCGATGGGGGACGGGCTCGACCTGAATCTGCCGCTGACGCTCGGACTGCTCTGGGGGATCTTCGTCACCGATCTCGTGCAGGACCTCGAGTATCAGGTGCGGCCGTACGAGGTCGTGCCCGGGGCCACCGACGCCGTCGTCAAAGACAGCGTCGAGTATCTCTTCCAGGTGTTCCGCGACTGTCCCAAGCGCTCGCCCTATCGCTCGGTCCTCTGGCATCTCACCACGGGCTACTTCACGCGCGCCCTGCGTGAGGTGCATCGGAAGTTCGCGTCCATCGAGGTCGACCGGCTGCGCGTCAAGCCGACGGTGAAGATCACGGGCGAGTTCTATCTGCAAACCGTCGAGGGCGATCCCAACTACAACATCCATCGCTGGCTGGAGAGCGAAGGCGCCGAGGTCTACCCCGCCGCCATCGCGGTGTGGATGGACTACTTGCTGCGACATGGACTGCAGCGCTTCGAGGACTACAGCGGGATCGAGAAGGGCGCGCGGCTGAAGCTGGCGATTGGCCGCGCCGTGCAGGTCATCTATCGCCTGACATTCAATCGGCTGCGTCGCGCGCTGGGCGATCTGCCGCATGAGCTGCCGAACCAATTCGAGCTGCGGCGGCTGGCCGCCCCGTACTTCCACAGCCGCCTGGACGGCGGCGAGGGCGACATGCTGGTGGGCAAGGCGCTGTGGGCCCACCACCACAAGAAGGCGCACATGATCTGCGAGCTCTCGCCCTACTCCTGCATGCCGAACACGATGTCGATCGGCGCCATGGCCGGCGTCGTCGGCAAGTATCCCGACCTTCTCTACGCGCCGCTCGAGATCAAGGGCGACGCCGAGGTGCACGCGCTCTCGCGCTGCCAGATGATCCTCACCGAGGCCAAGAAGCGCGCCCAGCGCGAGCTCGACGAGACGCTCGCGAGCACCGGGCTGACGCTCGACGAAGTCCGCGCCTACGTCGACGCGCACCCCGAGCTGAAGAAGGCGACCTACCGCGTGCCGCACGACGGTCGCGCCGCCGGCACCGCCGCCAAGCTCGTCCTCCACGTCGCCTCGCGTCTCGGGCGCCGGTCGTGAGTACAGGCGTCACGGGCGTGAACGCGCGCTTGGAGCGCGGGCTTGGCCCGCGCAATCTTGGGGGGAGGCAGGGAGGAGCGCGCCGCCAGGCGCGCGACGACCGTCGGCCGGGGAGTCCGAGGGGGCGTAGCCCCTTCGCTCGGCAGAGCGGCGAAGCCCCCCTCCGAGAAATGAAATGAAGATCGCCGGCGTCGACGTGGGATCCACCACCGTCAAGGCGGTGGTGGTCGAGGACGGCAAGGTCGGCTGGCAGGACTACCAGCGTCACAACACGCGTCAGGCCGAGAAGGTCGTGGAGTTCCTGGGCCGCATGGAGGCCGAGGCGGGTTTCACGCCCGGACGCGATCGCGTCTTCTTCACGGGCTCCGGGGCCGGATTCCTCGCGCCGCTCGTCGGCGGCAAGCTGATCCAGGAGGTCGTCGCGGTGGCGGCGTGCGTCGAGCGCCTGCACCCCGACGTGCGGTTCGTCTCCGAGATCGGCGGCGAGGACATGAAGACGATCTTCTTCACCGCCTCCGCCGGCGGGAAAACCAAGCAGGTCTACATGCAGTCGGCGTGCAGCGGCGGCACCGGCACCTTCATCGAGAAGACCGCGCGCAAGCTGCAGGTGCCGGGCGAGCGTCTGGCCGCGATGCCGTACGAGGGCCTGAGCCTGCACAAGGTCTCGAGCAAGTGCGGCATCTTCGCGGAGACCGACGCCAACACGCTGGTGAAGACCGGCGTGCCAGTCGAAGAGATCATCGCGAGCCTCTTCGAGGCCGTCGTCTATCAAAATCTCGCGACGCTGACCAAGGGCAACACGCCGCTGCCCGAGGTGCTGCTGCTCGGCGGGCCCAACCTCTTCTTCAAGGGGCTGCAGCAGGCCTGGCGCCATCATCTCGGCACGTTGTGGGCGCAGCGCAAGGTCCAGCTGCCCGACGGGCGCGAGCCGGCCTCGCTGATCAACGTCCCCGCGGAGGCGCTCTACTACGCGTGTCTCGGCTGTGTCGAGATCGGCCAGGACGAGAAACCAGCCGTCGGCGTCTATCAGGGCGTCGAGAAGCTCCACTGGTGGGTCGAGGTCGGCCAGCACGAGGCCAAGGCCAAGGAAGGCGCACGCGGCCTGGTCGCGGGCGACGGTGATCTCGCGACGTTCGTCAGCGAGTACGTACGCCCCGCGCCGGAGCCGACGGTGCGCGCGCCCCATCTCGGCTCCGTGCTCGTCGGCTGCGATTTCGGCAGCACGACCGCCAAGGCGGTCGTGCTTTCGGACGATCGCGAGCTGCTCTTCTCGTGCTACGCGCTGAGCCGCGGCAATCCGATCGAGGACGCGCAGTCGCTCTTCCGCCAGGTCCGCGAGGCCGGCTTCACCGACGTCGGCGGGCTCGCGCTCACGGGGTACGGCAAGGATCTCCTCAAGGACGTGCTCGGCGCCGACGTCGGCGTGGTGGAGACGGTGGCGCACGCCACGGCGGCGCTGCACTTCTATCCCGACGCCGACGTGATCTGCGACGTCGGCGGCACCGACGTCAAGATCATGATCCTGCGGCAGGGGACGGTGGCCGACTTTCGACTCAACTCGCAGTGCTCGTCGGGCAACGGCGCGTTCCTGCAGGGCGTGGCCGAGCGCTACGACATCCCGCTGGAGCGTTACGCCGATCGCGCCTTCGAAGCCAAGGCGATGCCGAGCCTCACCATGGGCTGCGGCGTGTTCTTGCAGAGCGACATCGTCAATCAGCAGCGCAAGGGCTGGTCGGCCGAGGAGATCATGGCCGCGCTCGCGGCCGTGCTGCCCGTCAACGTGTGGATCTACGCCGGCCAGCTCCAGAACCTGCGCGCCGTCGGGCGCAAGTTCGTGCTCCAGGGCGGCACGCATCGCAACATGGCGGTCGTCAAGGCGCAGGTCGATTTCATTCGCGGCAAGGTGCCGGACGCCGAGGTCGTTCTGCATCCCTATTCCGGCGAGGCCGGGGCCATCGGCGCGGCGCTCTGCGCGGCCGACTGGAAGTCGCCCGGCCGGGCCTCCGCGTTTCGCGGCTTCGACACGATCGCGGCGCTGACCTACACCAGCACCACCGCCGCCGAGACGGTGTGCAAGTGGTGCCCGATCAACTGCACGCGCACGTTCATCGACGTCCAGCTGCCCGGCGCCAAGGGCCGGCCGTGGAGCAAGCTGCCGCTGGCCGAGGGCTGGGAGCGCGTCATCAGCGGCAACTCGTGCCCGAAGGGGCTCGTCGAGGACGTCAACGAGATGCGCGTCGTGAAGGCGAAGCTCGAGGAGGTCAAGCGTGAGTACCCTAACGTTGCCGAGATGGTTCGCAAGGACGCGTTCCGCCGGGTCGGCGCCGGTACCGTCGCGCGCTAGCCTCCGCATCGGCGTCCCGCGCGTTCTCAACCTCTGGTCGACGCACCAGTTCTGGATGGGGCTGTTCACGGCCCTCGGCGTGGATCCGCGCAACGTCGTCTTCTCGTCGGACACCTCGGAGGAGCAGGGACGCCAGTTCGGCAAGGGCCGCGGCACCGTGGACTGCTGCTACCCCGTCAAGTGCATCTCCGGTCACTACGGCGAGCTGCTTTTCGGCCAGAAGCAGAAGCTCGACGTCCTGTTCTCGCCGATGATCTACACCCTGCCGTCCTTCATGAGTGGGCACGTGGCCAAGACGCTCACGTGCCCGCGGGTGATGGCGGCACCCGAGAACATCAAGGCGGGGTTCATCAAGGAGCGCGACGTCTTCGCCGACGCGGGCATCGCCTACGCGGCGCCGTTCGTCTCGCTCGACGAGCCGAAGCTCGTGCCCAAGCAGCTCTTCGAGGGGCTGCGCGACGTGCTGCCCTCACTCACGGCGGAGGAAACGGCGCGCGCGGTGGACGCGGGCTACGCGGCGCTCTCCGGCTTCAACGACCGGCTGCGGCAGAAGTCACGCGAGGTGCTCGAGTGGTGCGCGCGGGAGGATCGGCCGTGCCTGCTCGTGCTCGCGCGCCCCTACCACATGGATCCCGGGATCGGCCACGAGATCGAGGTCGATCTGCAGGCGTACGGCTATCCGGTGCTCTGGGTGCAATACGCGCCGATCGACGAAGATCTCATGGGGTGGGCGTTCGGTGACGACATTCGCGCCGGCCGCATCAAGTCGGCGTTCGACATCCGTGACGTGTGGCCATCGTCCTACTCGTCGAACACCAACGAGATCCTCTGGGGCGCCAAGCTCGCCGCCCGCATCCCGTGGATCGCCTGCGTCATCCGGCTGTCGTCCTACGAGTGCGGGATGGATCAGCCGACCTATACGCCGACGCAGCAGATCATCGAGCGCTCGGGCACGCTGTTTTTTTCGTTCCAGGACCTCGATTCCACCAAGCCGGCCGGCTCGGTGAAGATCCGCGTAGAAACGATCACCCACTATTTACAGAAGTACGCCGCCGACATCATCGCGAAAAAGAAAGCGACGGCGCCCCCGAGCTGTCCGCTCGGCGTCACGACCGCGGCGACGAGCCGCGGCGCCTGACGCGGCTCGCCAGACACGCTTCATACCGGGCGCGAATCTCCTTCACGAACGCCGCCCGCACCGACCGGTCCGCACCGATTGGAAGGATGATCTCCGCACCCCAGCCTCGTCCGTTCTTGGCGTGCACGCGGCGCGGTGGCCGCGCGGTGTGAAAGTGCATGAACGGAATGCGGTGCAGCCAGAACACGCCGGGCGCCCGCTCGGTCAGGCCGGGCAGGGCCCGAATCGTCGCGAGGGCATCACGAAGATCGTTGAGATCGGCGCGACGGGCGCGTGGCATCGTGGCGTTCCGCCCCGACGATAACGCACGACGCGCCGACCGAGTAGTCCGTTACTTCTTCGCCCGGCAGAGGCCGGTCGACGGCTGCCAGTCGCCGCCCGCCTTCATGCAGTCGGCTTGGTTGGTGATCGTCGACAGCGACGGGCTCGCCGACGGCGAGGAACCGGACGAGGAACCCGACGACGGTGCCGACGTCGAGCCGCTGCTCGAGCCCGAGCCGGTGGCGCCGGTGCTGCCGCCCGTACCGCTGCCGCCCGTGCCGCTGCCGGTGCCGCCTGCGCCGCTGCTGGAGCCGGCCGCGCCGCCCGTGCCGCTGCCGGTGCCGCCGCCCGTCTGAGCGGCGACGAGCGCAGGCGCCAAGGTGATCATCCCGATCAAGAGCAGGGTGAGCATCTTCTTCATTAGATTGCCTCCTTGCGGTTCTGGTCAGAGCGATTGCTCTGCCGCGGAGGAATCAAGCAATATCGAGGCCCCCCAGCGTGGGCGTCAGGGCCTCGTGATTGGTGGCTGGACGATAGCGCGCCGCTCGATCAGCCGGAACGCGGCAACCGCGACGATCGTGGCCACCATCGCGCCGGCCGCAAAGCGCACGGGCGTGGCCGGGTCGGCGGTAACGTCGCGCAGCCATCCCGCCAACGGTTGCACGGCCGCCATCACGAGGTAATAGGCGGTATACGAAACGCCGAGACCCGTGGCGAGGCGTTCGGGCGCCAGCGCACGCGGCAGCAATGACGTCAGCGGCCCCGGCGGGCCACCGATCAGCGCGCCCACGAGCAGCAGACCGAGGGCCGCGCCCGGCATCGTCGGCAGCGCGAAGAGCAACGCGCCACCGCCGGCGGCACCGACGAGGATGAACAGATCGGGACGCCGGACGCGATCGCTGAGCACGCCGCCGAGCGGGACGGAGACGATGGTCACCCAGATCGCGAGACTGATCTCGAAGCCGGCCTGGCCGAGCGAGACGCCGCGCGCGACGAGCATCGCAGGGCCGAAGGCGATGACGGCGACGAGGCTCGCGTTGAAGACGCCCCACGCGACACCGCTCGTCACCGCGAGCCCGACGTCACGCGCACCCAGCGCGGTGCGCGCGCCCGGCGCTGCGCGGACGGGCGCGTCGCGGAACAGCGTGGCCATGATGACGAGGCCGAGCGCCGCCGTCGCCGCGGCGACGACGAGCGACATCCGCCACGACGTGGCCGTGGCCAGGACGCCGAGGGTCGCGGTGGCGAGGCCGAGACCGACCGGCCACGCGGTGAGCATCACCGCCATCGCCGTTGCCATCTCGCGGCCGGAGAACCAGTCGGCGGTGATCTTCACGAGCAGAATGTTCATGAGCACGGCGCCGGCGCCGCTGAGCAAACGGCCGGCGGCGGCGCCGACGAATCCCTCGCTCCACGCGGTGAGCAGGCCGCCCACGACCATGACGGCGAGACTCACGACGACCGCGCGGCGATCGCCGAGGCGCTGGCCGATCACGCCGCCGACCAACGCCAGCGCGACGCCGGGCAGCAGGTAGAGGCCGATCAGCGTGCCCAGCTGCGCATAGGTGAGACCAAGCTCGGCGACCAACAGCGGTCCGACCGAACCGATCGATTGAAACTGGAAACCCATGGACGTGCGCGTGATGAAGATGAGGATGAGCGCGACCCAACGCGAGTCCATGTGTCGCGATCATAGCCGGAGTGACGTCTCGATGAGACTGCGCCTCGCATTTGGGCTTGCAGCGTGCGAGAGGTCGTTGGTAGAGTGGCGCCGTGTCCGACGTGGCGGATGGACGAGACGCCGATGCATGGAGATTATCTCGTTGTCGTGCCCGCCGCCGATCCCGCGCTCTTCGAGTATCTCGAGCAATGCTTCAAGGGCGATCCCGCCACCTCGGTTCTCGTCGAGCGCCGCAAGAAGCCGCGGCTGTCCCCCCGCGCCGTCGTGCTGTTTCACGGTGTGATCGTCGTTCGTCTCGGCGCCCTCTCGCAGCCACTCACCCGCAGCGTTTCTTCACGATTCGATGACTGGAGGCACACGATGAGCGAAGTAGATCTCGAGGATCGGCAACGCCTCGACCGCTGGCTCGAAGAGAGTCAGTACCTGCTGGGGCGATTGATCCCCGGGTACCTCGACGACCGCGAGCGCCTGAAGGCGCGTCTGCTGGGTTCCGAGGCGGATTGTGATCGGCTACGCCATGAGCTCGAGGGCCTGCGTCGCGAAGTGGCGAGCCTGGTCGCCGAGCTCCAGCATCATCGCAACGAGCAGGCGGCCACGGCAGAGGCCTTTGCCGCGGTGCTCGGCCAGCTGAGCGATCTGCAGAAGCCGCTGACGGAGGTGCACCGCCGGCTTCAGACCGTGCACTCACCGGTGATCAACGGAGCGTACTCGCACGCCTGATCTGACGTGAACTGAGAGCGGCAGCGGCGGTCCCCGCCGCTGCCGCTCTCAGTCGATGACGAAGCGTAGTCGTGCGTGCGCGATGCGGAGCGCGTCTTCGACGTCCGCGGGCGCGTCGGCGCGGGCGAAGACGAAGCCAAGATACTGCCATCCTTCGGGGAGCGGAACGAGCTCGTGGCCGGGATGAGCGCTGATGACGATGTCCTCCACATGGCGCGTGGCCGTGGCATCGTCCAGGCCGTGGACCTGCCGAAGGACGCCGGCGCGCGGAATCGGAATCATCATCACGCCCGCCGCCGGACGCTCGCGCTCCAGCGTGGCGATCGACCAACCCAGCGCGTGCCGCAGAATGATCTCCTCCAGCGTCATGCCGGTGCCGAACCGGAGCGTGCGCGAGCAGAGGCCGCCGATCGAGCGTGCGGCGACCTCGAGCACCCACGGCCCGTCGTCGTTCACGCGCAGCTCGGCGTGCACGGGTCCCTCCGTGAGCCCCAGCGCCGCGCAGGCGGCGGTCGTGGTCGTGCGGATGGCCGCCTGCACGGCCTCGGGCAGCCGTGAGGGCGTGACGTAGATCGTCTCCTCGAAGAACGGCCCCTCGAGCGGATCGGGCTTGTCGAACAGCGCGAGGACATGCAGGCGGCCCTGGACGAGCAGCCCCTCGAGCGCGACCTCCAGCCCCGGCACGTACTCCTCGGCCAGCAGATAGCGCGCGGCGTCGCCGCTCACCGTGACGTCGTCGCGGGCCAGCAGCGCGGCGATCCGCTTGAACGCGACCACGAACTGCTCCGTGGTGTTCGCGCGAATGACACCGCGGCTCGCCGACAGGCTCAGGGGCTTGAGCACGCACGGAAACGCCACGCCGCGCGCGGCGAGCACGGGGTTCTCGCTCAGCGCGATGCGCCGGAAGCGCGGGACCGGGACACCGGCTGCGGCCAGACACTGTCGCATCTGGTATTTGTCGCGCGCAGCGGCCACGGCGGCCGGCGCGCTGGCCCGCAGACCGAGCCGCTCGGCGATGGCCGCCGCGGCGGCGGCGGTGACGTCGTCCACGCCGACCACGGCCGCGAGCGGACGCGTTGCCGTCCACTCGGCGACGCGTGCGGCGGCGTCGCCGGGATCGCTGAAGTCGAGCGTCAGCAGGCTGTCGGGAGCGAGCGCCTCGAGCGTGCTCGGCTTCTCGGACGCACAGACGAGATCGACGCCGAGCGTGTGCGCGGCGTCGACGAAGTCCTCGGTGCGATAGGTGCGGGTGGGCAGGAGCAAGAGAAGCCGCGCCTGCCCGCCCGGTGTACTCACGGCGGGCCGATCAGGATTTGCCGGCGGTGTAGTAGGGGTTCGTGCCCTGCGAGTGGTCGGTCGTGTCGAGCACCTCGACAACCTCCGGAAGCTCTTCCTTGATGAGGCGCTCGATGCCCGCCTTGAGCGTGACGTCCGCCGCGCCGCAACCCTGGCAGCCGCCCCCCATCGTCAGGTAGACGCGGTTGTCCTGGACGTCGATCAGCTCGACGAACCCCCCGTGACCGGCAACGGCCGGATTGATCATCGTGTCAATGAGGTCCTGGACCCGGGTCTTGAGATCGGGCGCTGCTGCTTCGCTCATGGCGTCACCTCTCAAACAGGTACTTTACCTTCGTTTCCGGCAAGGGCCAACTGGCCCTCTCTCGGCTCCGCTCAGCAGAACCACGGCTCGCTGATCCGCGGCGGGCGTCGTCGATCCGGCGCCAGGCCGACCGGCGCCGGCGCCGGGACGCCTTTCGCCGCCGCGGCCAGGGCGCGCACGCGATCGAACGTGAGCGCGGCATCCTCGCGGCGGTCGGCGGCGGCGGCGACGGCGGCCGCGATCGTCGACTGCAGCGCGTCCATGCGCGGATCGGGATGCGCCCACTCGTGGTGGAAGGCGTCGGGCATCAGTGGGCCGAGGTGCGCGCGCATCGCCGGCTGGTCCAGCAGCCACGATCCAGGCGGCACCAGCAATCGCAGCGCGTATTGTACGGGATCGGTCGCGTCGACGAGCCTTTCGGCGGCGATGAAATCGAGCCACGCGCGATAGCCGTCGAGCGTCGTCCACGGCGTGAACGCGACCCACGTGGGACGCAGCGAGAGGCCGGCCGCGCGCGTCAGCGCGAGCGCCGTCTCGATGTCGGCACGCGTGTGGCCCTTGTCGAGGATCGCCAGCACGCCGTCGTCGAGCGACTCCGCCGCCGAGACGACGAAGAGCGCGCCGAGGGCCGCGAGCTCGGCGAGGTGCTCACGCTGCGCGAGCAGGTGCTCGATCTTCGCGGTGAAGTCGAACGTGAGCACGGGAAATTCTGCGTGCAGCGCGCGCGCGACGGCGAGCGCATGGCGAGGGCCGTTGAGAAAGTCGGGATCACCGAACGTCACGTGGGCGGCGCCGGCGTCAACTTGCTGGCGGACGTCGGCGAGGACGACGTCACGCGGAACGACGAAGAATCGTCGGCCGTAGACGGGCGGGATCGGGCAGTGCCGACAGCCGTGCTTGCATCCGCGGCTGGCTTCCACGTAGCCGACGAGGTGAGAAGCGCCCTCGCGGTCGAGGTGCGCGTATTGCTTCAGCGTCGGCAGCGCGCCGCGCGCCGGCACCGGAAAATTTAGCTTGTCGAGACTCACGCGCGGCGCCGCGTCGGCATCGAGCCGCAGTGCCAGCGCGACGAGCGTGTCCTCCAGCTCGCCCGCCAGCACCGAGTCGGCGTGTCCCTGCGACGTGAGATGCTCCGCGTTGAGCGCGGCATAGTGACCGTAGAAGCAGACGTGGGCCGCGGGATTCGCCGCGCGTACGCGCGCGGCCGCGGCGACGCCGAGGCGCAGCGCGGTGTGCATCGGCACGGCCACCGCGACGAGCCGCGCCCGCCGGACCTTCTCGGCGTCGAACGGCTCGACGGAGAGATCCATCACGGCGGGACGGTACCCGGCGCGCTCGAGGAACGCCGCCGGCCACGCCACGGACAGGGGCTGGTGCCCAAGCTCGTAGCAGGCGACGAGAAGGATCTCGCCGGAGCCCGTCATGGGCCCAGTCTACGCTGCGTGCCGTGCTATCGTTGTCCGCAATTCCAATCCGAGGAGGATGCTCCCGATGCCGACCAAGATCACGATCCGTCCCAACGGTCCCTACCTGGTGGAAGGGGACTTCGAGTTGTTCGACGTGAACGGCGCCAAGATTGACACGAGCGCACGCGGGCCGCGTATCGCCCTGTGCCGCTGCGGCGGATCGGTCACGAAGCCGTATTGTGACGGCACGCACAGCAAGGTGGGCTTTCAGGCGGCCGAGGCGGCCGTCGCGCAGGAGAAGAAGTAGGTCATGCACGGGCTCAGCCGCCGC
>Ga0207684_10003333_pt1 | contig 15759 bp, 14 predicted proteins | sample KBSK5501metaG_FD_184342 | JGI IMG/M metagenome (GOLD analysis project Ga0207684, IMG submission 184342) | Corn, switchgrass and miscanthus rhizosphere microbial communities from Kellogg Biological Station, Michigan, USA - KBS K5-50-1 metaG... | ecosystem: Host-associated > Plants > Roots >...
CGCGTAGAATTCGAAAAGGCCGCGGGAATCCGCGGGCGTTGATCCAGCGGAGCAACTCAAACCACGCGTGCTCCTGCCGGCCATGCCGCGGTTTGTAAAACCACTCGTCGTCTTTTCCAAACTGAACGTGCATGACCGTTCTATTTCCTTCATGAGGATCGGAAAGATCCGCCTCGATCCGCGAAACAATTGGAATGCGATTGTCGATTTTTCGTCCGTCGGGAGAAAACACAGCTGCATCGCGCAAAAAATCGTTAACGAATCGCAACCAGGACTCGACTTGCACTGTCCACAGACGCGCCAGCACGGGATAGTTCTGTAGCAAGCGCAACGTTTCATGCGATACGCCCGACGAAAAGAAATAGTCGTGAGAGTTGCCTATGTCTGCCGGCAGAAGATTCACGGACAGCTTTTGTCCGGCAGCGGCCGCCAACGCTTCCCATTGAGACGCTCGATTTCCCGTCCGGGCTAGCCGCTGCCGCAAGGATTGTCTTAGCGCCGAAATGGCCTCTCGTGAGAGTAATCTGAGGCAAGATCGATTTGGCGAAGTTGCGAGCTCGTCCCAGGCAAAGCTCACCAACCCGGCAGCTAAATTTTCGCAAATACTAAGACAGGGATCCGCTTTGATGATGAAATCTTGGAGATAGTCACAAATACGCCGAAGAGTCACCGACCATGCGGGAAGCTTCTGTTTGGAGCTGACCAGCTTGTTCAATCGAATCAGTTCTGTTTCGCCCACGCCCTCCGCCGTGAGAAAATCCGCCCACCCCTTGCATGTTCTCGTTCCGCCAAACCAAGAGCGCCAGATTTTTCCGCGTTTCGACAAGTCGTTGTCGAACTTGCCGGATCTCTCTGCTCCAGGCTGCGCTAGCCGCAGCCGTTCCTCCAGCGTTAGACCCCTAAGCGTAATCTCGGCCGCGAAATCCTCAGATTTCAAACGCGCTTGATGCATCGGCAAGACCAACTGCGACTGCGAGATCGAGAAAACTGTCGATCCGAACGGATTCGCCGGTGTCAGTCTCCCATTTTGGCGGTCGCCATTTCGGGTCCCGTCTGAGTTGCCACACGATCGAATCGGGATCCGCCTGCAGGGCTCCTTCAATCACTTCTATCAGTAAGCGACTGCCGACGGCCCCCAGATTCGCGCCGCGTTCGTTCACTTCCGCTTCCAACAAGATATAAAACCAAAGCGGCGTTCGCCCTTGAAGCCCAAGATCAGCAAGGACTTTTGCCGGCTTGTAATTTGGAAACTCGGCGGACACGTCAGCGATCGACGCCGAGCCCAACACGTCACGTACTTGCTCGCCAGTTGGGAGCTTCAACGTCGCGCCGCGACGAAGTGTTCTGATCGGAAGTTCAGCCGGATTGTCCTCTGAAATAATCGCTCCGAAGCGGTGCAATGCTTCGGCTGGCAGCTCAAACATGGCTTCCGGAATTGCCGTGTCGATATGATTGGCATGCTCGCGATTAGTGAAAAACTTTTGCCAATCAATGGCCAAAGAAGGATCCATCGGTCCGAGCCTGTGCACTTCGCTGATGATCTTGCTCAGTGCGACGTCGAGATTTTTCCGATTCAAATCGTACTTGGGACGCACCATGCCGTGACCAAAGCGCGCGGCGGCATCCGAAAATTCTATTGGGATTGAAAACTGGTCGGTCGGCCATTCAACTAATCGATTGCCATTAGCAATTACATCCCGATACACCGCCGGATTACAAACCTTCGGCAAATAGTCAAAACGCACCAGCCACTGAAATTGCCAACGGACAAGACGGCTCGCCTGGTCAAAGAGATCGGGTTGCGAAACCTCACTTCGAAGCGAGGCCACTGCGCGGTTATGCAGTTTTAGGAAGATTGCGTGGATTTGCCGTAGAATAAGATTTTCATTGTTCCGCGAGTCGGCCAGCATCGCCTTCGAAGTCCTCGGATTGAGCGGAAGATCGAAAGATGCGCCTTGGGTTGTATGGGCTGCGCCCAATTTCAGCGAGGCGTGGTCCTCCTCATAAAGGGGTCGATCCTTCGAAAAAGGCCCTTGGCCGTACAAAGAACTCAAGTCGAAGCATGGTCGATTGTAATTGATTGTCTCGGATGCGTTTTGGTAGGCCGCTTGCCTTAACGTTGTGTCGTCACGGGTCAGGTCGTGCAGAATAAATTGTCCCGCGTAAGTGTAACCTGCCGGGGGCGGCGGACTTTTTCTAGCAAAGGGAATTCGCGTCCTGTTACTCCGCATTGAGAGACCCAGCGCGCGCAGTTCGGATTGTTTGAACTCTTCCTCACTCGGCGGGAACAGCCTGCAATATCGATTCGTCGGCGATTCACGAAACGGTCTGAGACAATAATTCACTCATGCTTTTCTACGGAATTTTCGGGGCGAAGTTTTCGAAAAACTCGAAAAATCTTCTATTTACTCAGCGCGGACCGAAGTGGCGTCGATCCTCACACTCTTCCAAAGGGGCTGGGTATCGCATCTGGATTGGGGTACGAATGCGTCAATCATTACGAGTTGGCCAGCTCTGTGGCGGCGAGGATTGTTAATCTTTGTCGCCTGGCGAATTCATTTCCGCCCGACTCGGCGAACAAATTTCGCCGAGTCGATTCGATACGTTCGACAAAAGGCAATTAGCTCGACAACATCAACGCGGCGCTCCCCCGATTCGCATTTTGCAACGAACGATTGGGGCTGTCGTATTCGCTTCGCTGTTTGAGTTTGGGTTAGGCCGGCTCTGACCCTTGCTTCGCGCAGCAGCTTGAGAAATCGCAAATACGGTTGGGAGAATCGCGTCTTTCGGCGAGTTCGCCTCGGCATGCGGCGAACGTCGATACCAAATTCGGTTATCCCAAAATCGGATATTTATGCCACAATGTGCATGGTTTTAGCTTCTCTAATGGTCGGTACGAGATGGTGATATGAAAAAGCTGATATTTTATCGGGTCCGAGGATTGATTCTCACTCTGTTCTTTGCGCCTTTTTGGGCCGCCAATTGCACTGCCATCACCCTCCGGAGCTCGAATCGACCTGTGTGCAAGGGGTTCAGATGCAATCCATGCTTCCATTAGAGGTCCAAGCTGAGGTGGATGCCCCATTAGACGGTTTGCCTGACAGTAAAGAAACTGCCCGCAAGGCGCTTGATGAACTGACTTCCCGTGCTCTGGCTTATCGCACGGGCCCTGAACTAAAGGCGCTCTTCGACTTTATGAGACGATTTCCACATTTGGCACCCTACAATGCCATGCTGCTCCATATCCAAAATCCGGGTATTCAGTTCGCACTGCGTGCACCGGCGTGGGAGCGCAAATACGAACGACGGGTGAACGATAGGGCTCGTGCCTATGTGATTTTGCAAACAATGGGGCCGGTGGCGTTCGTCTTTGATCTTAGGGACACTACGCCGATCAACCCGAAACGCGATCTAATACCAGAGATTGCCACAAATCCATTCCCGGCGCACGGCCAGGTTCCACCTGGTGCCTTGCAAAACCTAATCAACGCTTGCCTCAAGCTCAGGATTATTGTGGAGGCGCATGATCTCGCCGCAAACCTCGCTGGCAATGTTGTTCGCCTCGGCGGGCCTGCGTTCGGTGTCGCGCTAAATTCAAAACATAGCGAAGCGCAGCGAATAGGAACGCTCGCGCATGAATTAGCGCACGTCTTTTGCGGTCATTTGGGGCCAGTAGAGGAGGGATTTTGGCCAGATAACAGCGATGCGACCAAAGAGGTTAGGGAGTTCGAGGCTGAAGCTGTGGCGTACCTTGTAACGGACCGTCTCAATCTTGAGATCGGCTCAGTGCAATACCTTGCAGTCTACTTATCGGACGACAAACCGCTGCCAAATTACAGCCTAGATAACGTGCTCAAAGCAGCAGGCAAAATTGAGGAAATGCTGCGAGGGACGTTCCGCATTCGACGATCTCAGCGCATGAAAGCAAAGCATGCCAGGAATTGAATCATTTGGCCGCCGACGATCGGACGTTTCTGAGGACCTCCGCCTCGCCCAAGATATCCGGGAGCTTTATCAGCAAGCGCTGGCTACCGCCAACAAATACATCCCGCTAAAGCTTGGTCCCGGCAGTGCTCCATTCACAGGGATTCTTCTTAACTACATCTTTGCCGACGAAGTGCTGCGCCCCGATAATCCCAAGGATTTGGAAGCGGCGAGGGAGTTCGCATCGGAAGGTCGGGATCTCCTCGCAAATCGCGCTAAGGAATTGCTTGAGTCGCTACCGGTTCTGCGCCGCGCGTTGATTCCAACGCTTTGGATAAAGCGTTTCATGGATTTGGCGTTCGGCAAAAATTCTGTTGTCGCTGCTTTAGATAGTTCATGGACTTTTCGTACCTATTCGGAAGAATATCCGCCGCCCACGATCAAGGAGTATGAGATCATCGTTCGGGAGTTTGAGGAGCAGTTTGAAATTGAGCTTATAGATTACATCTCCCGTACGGGGCAAAAGCGATGATCCGTTTGCACTTGTGGCCGGCAGGCATTTAGAAGCTCAGGAGATGCTCAGCAAAGATATGCGTGGCATGGCGACTCTATTGGGAGGCGTGTCGAACCGCAGTCTCAACTCTTATTACCGCAGCGGAAACTTTGTTTCGTTTGTGCTTACGCGAGCAGAGCAGACTGACAATTCTGTCAGATATAGGGTAATTACAGTGACAAAAGACGGCAGACGTTATGAGGATTTCATGGACATGGTTCGTGAGGACGGAAGCTGGAAAGTTTCTAGATTCTGACGGGGAACGAGATTTTTCATAGCGATCTCGCTATGGTTTGCCCTGATCGTGTCCGAGAGTTTCGAAAAGCTCGTGTTATCTGCCCTTGGCTTTCCGCGCCGCCCAACGCGCTTTCATCAATTGTGAGAGCCTCCGTCGACCTGCCGCGGTGATTCCGCCTTTGCGTTTCTTTCCTGCCTTTGCACCGGCGCGTCCTTTTATTCGTGCCCAGCGAGCCCTCGCCGCCGCTGCGATCTTCGCCCGAGCCGCAGTCGACATTCGGCGTCTGCCACCGTGTCGGGGGGCAGTCGTCGAAGCGCTTCCTCCTACTAAAGCTCTCAGTCGTCTTTCTAATGCATCAATCTAGCGACGAATGGATAAAGCGTGCTTCAAGTTTCGAGTTGATAAGTCCATAAGCGATTCCGATAGAGCAAAGTTCTCTCGGGCGCAAGGATTTACGGAGAAACCCGCGATGTTGCTTAGCGGTTGCTATTTAAGGCTGCGACAAGCTTCTAGAGTTGCGGCATGCTTAAAACGCCTCTGCTCCGCACCTCGGACACGACGCCGCAACTTCAGCCGGGACCGGTCGTGTGAAATGTTTGACGTGGCCGCAGCCGCTGCATCTCCATGCAAGCGAATCGCGGCTCCTCCCATCTCCGAGAACATTCAGCGCCTGTTGCGCGTCGTCGCGGATTCTTTCGAGAATGTGGAGGAGAGAGTTTGACGTTTCGGCCATAGATTGAGTTCGAGTTGTCGAGGGCACTACGACGTTTTTTTGCGTCGACGACGGCGAGAAATAATTGGGTACTGGAAAGTTTAGTTAAATGCTTTTCGAGCACCGAGAATGAGCAACCGCTCAATTTGGCCCCGGAGGCACAGGTGGTGGCGGAGTTCCCACCAGTGGAGTTGGTGGCGGCGGCACAGTCAAAGGCGCACCCGTTGGCGCCCGCGTGAGCGTGCTTCGGGTTTGCTCATCTCGACCTTTTCGGTCTTGAAGATTTTGGGCTTCCGTCAGCACCTGATTAAAATTCTCTTCGCCGACAAGGGTCAGGAAGATATATCCCAGGGTGGTAAGCTTAATATAAGGATCGCGGACCTTCGCGGTTTTATTCTGTTCGACTTGGGCGTTCACGTCTTTCTTGTCCGTCTCGCTAATATTTTGAAACGAAATTAGCGAGCCGAGCAAGTATTCGCTCGCATCATCGATGGAACCCAAAGCTCTTAGGTCATTGAAAGACTGCGCGATGATGCGCTGCCGCCGCAGGGATCGCCACCGATCGATTCGCTTGTCTATCATCGACATTAGAAGGCTCAGGACGATATCAGGCCCGAGCGAGACATCTTTATTATCCGACCCCTTTATTACAGCCAAGCGCGTGCGCATGATTGCAGTGGCACCGAAGCCAGCAGCTATCGCGGCACCTACCGGATTGTTTTTCAGAACGGTAAATGCAGGATTGTCTCGGAAATGCCAGATCAGTATCAGTGCGAATGTAGAAATCGCTCCATTAAAAATAATGTAAACCATCCCATCCGCACTCAAGATCGCCTTTACCTGCTCATCCCGATAGCGCGATGCAATTTCAGTCAGGCCAACGAGCGCACCGCATAGAAACGAGAGGCCGAGGGCTCGCGCATTGATAGCCCACTGATCGGTATAATAATGCGAAGGGATGAGAAAGAGATAGATCGGCGCAAGGAAGACCAAGCCGAGGACTACGGTAAAATAGGGCCACCCATAGAATGATTTGCAGGCGGCCCAAATCGATTTTGGAACACTCTTGAAATCGGCGGCCATTCCGGGGGGATGACTGAATTAAGTTTTCGGCACCGGCAACGCGACTACGGCCTCGCCAGGAGATTGCCCCTGTTTTACAACGGTAAGCTGGTTGTTCAGAATCAATCGGTCAATCACGCCGACAAACTGTTCGAGTTGAAGCTGAGGTACTTTCAGAGCTTCTCGTGTCGTCACAAAAAGATCTTGAACTGTCTTGTGTCCATCTTCCTGCAACGTTTGAAGGATCTGCGGCCGGTAGTAATTCAAGGCCTGAACCCAAGCGTCAACGGGGGCAGCTTCCGTCGAGCCGCTCGGTTGAATGTAATCCAACGAGAAATTCTTAATATTCATTATGTCGTGTGTAAAATTTAATTTGCGGAATCATATTTGCAAGCAGGGACTGCCATGTTCGACGTTTCGATGGGCCGGCGTTCATTTTACTTTAGCGTAATAACTTATGTCACTCCATAGCAGCGAGGGTCTTTCATGCCGTCGTCCGGATGACAAACTGTTTGTGACGGCTGCTGCGTGATCACTAAACCAACTGCGATTCTATGCAATTCCGTGCGTGGCTTCGCCTTGAACGAACTCCATTAGTTAAGGAGATGTTTAGTATAAAATCCCCAGGCCCAGTGTAAATGTATCGACATCTTCCTTGGTGAAGTTGAGGCCTCCTTTTTCATACTGCCACGCCCAGGAGCGCTGTGACAAGTATCGTTCGGCGCCTTCAAATTTATTTCGAAAAGCGGCCTCAACTGTTCCGCCACTGTTTCACTTGCACTGGTAAAACGAGATTGGCTCGAATTCGCTTTCATGAAAGTTCTTCCTCGACTCACGGGGCTGGCGTTTCTTGTGGGGGTAAGCCTCTGCGCAAGTTGGCTGCTTCCTGCGACATTGCTCGCCGAGCAAGGCGACGACAATCCGACCGGCGTGGCTGGCGTGTTTAACGGCAACAGTACCACAGCAGGAAATTTTGACCCATACACCGGGAACGCCATGCGGGGCCCCATCGACGATATCGTTATTCCGGCAAGCGCCGGTGCGTATCCACTCAAGTGGACACGCTATTTTAACAGCCACGTAACTCACTCGAATGTCGTCATCGGCGGCTGGTGGCGGTATTCTTATCTCGGTTACGGCTACGACTATTCGGGAAAGATCGCTTATTTCCCAGATGGCCGATCTCTAAAATTCCAGCCTAAGCCCTACGGCGTCCCTGAGTCCATTGAAAATCCCTACCCACAAACACTAGCCACGTTGCATTTGGCTGACGGCGGGCAAGTGATCTTTCCCGCCACTGGTCCCGGGCAGTATAAGGTTTCCAAAGTCGTTGATCCTTATGGATTGGAGACGACGATTGTAGATAGCGGGAGCGGAAGCAGTAAGACAACGAAAATTACTGAACCGGGCGGGCGCTATCTTCTAGTCAGCTATCGTTCCGACGGCAACGTCAGCCAGGTGCAAGGGTTTGACGGAGTCAACTCCCAGCCGATCCAGTCGGTCACCTACACGTGGACTACGCAGACCTTGTCAATGCCAAACGGGAGCAACTCTCATTCGTTCACAGTTCTCACCCGGGCCGATTATAGCGATGGGACATCGGCGACCTACACTTACATCGAGGGAAATTATCCCGTGCCGATCTGTACCTATCCATACGGCACAGACTACGCGTATGTTGCACTGCTGGCTACCGCCGATGATACCCGCTACACAGGCGCCATGCGTCAGATTAAGTATCAGTATTATGGCACAGGTAACAAGACACGGATTTCGAGTGAAAACAACTTCACCGGTGAAGCTGTTTCAACCATTACCGGGGTGGGGAACAACAACGGGACCACGACGGCAACCGAGACTCGCGGAGACGGCCCCACCCGGACATTCAATTATTACGACGTTAATCGCTGTCAGGACTGCCCTCCTCCAGACACGGGAATATGCATGCCTCCTGAGCCAACAGACGGAAAGCTTCAGAACTACACCGATTTTCTCGGTCACACCACGACACTGACTTATGAGACTGACGCAACGAAACCATCAGCCGGGTACATCACCGCGGTCACCGACGCGAATGGCAACACGACTACTTATACTCGTTCGAATTTATCATGGGGAATTCTCCGAGTTACGTATCCACCCACACCATCGGAACCGCAAGGATCTCATATCGACCAAACTTACACCGACGAGGCACACCCATATTATCTGGCGAGCAGAACGGACGAACTTCAGCACACCACTACCTACACGCGGGATGCCAACAATCGGATTACGCGCAAGGATTATCCAGCCGGGGGGGACGAGAAATTTACATATAATAACTTCAACGAGGTGCTGATGCATCAGATGACCAGCGGCGGCACCGAGAGTTTCGCGTATGACACTCGCGGACTTAAGACCACCTTTACCGATGCTCTCGGAAATGTCACAACCTACACCTATTACACCAGCGGTCCCTGGACGGATCGGATCCAGACCGTGACCTACCCAGTCAATGCATCTGGCTTTGTTGCGACCGAGACCTACGATTACGACCGAGCTTACGACGCTAACGGCCAGAACAGCGGCTTATCTACCGCTCAAGCGCCAGTGGCGGGACGCGGACTGGTCACGAGAATCACGCATGCCGATGGAACGTATCAGTCCGTTGGTTACGACAAGTACGGGAATAAGCTGTGGCAGGAAGACGAGCTACGCCATCGAACCAGCTCTACCTACGATGCCTACAAGCGCGTGCTGACAACAACCGATCCGCTTGGCCACACCACCACCAACAACTACGTGCCGACAGGAAAGACGAGCAGTTGGATCACGACATCAAGTTTGCCGTTCTACACAACTCTGCCAAGCACCAAGAAAACGACTTTTTATTACGACGCCAACTGGAGGAAAAAGCAGGTTCAGCAAGCGCCGGGGACGGCTGACGAAGCAAACACCTATTTTACGTACGATAACGTGGGCAATCAGCTGACGACCAAAGACCCGCGCGGCAACGTCACGACGAACGCCTACGATAATCGCAATCGTTTGACGTCTACCACCGATGCGTTGAGTCACGCGACCAGCTTCACCTACGACGCGCACAGCAACAAACTGACCGAAACGCATGCGAATGGCGAAGTCATAACCTTCGACACTTATGACCCAATGAATCGGCTGACTCATAAAACGGTCCAAAGAGACAACAACACGCCACCGACGTTGGATGTAACCCAAATGACCTACGACTACGCCGGCAACTTGCACACGTTTACGGACGAGGACAGGAATGTCTATACTTACAGCTACGATTTGATGAATCGGCTCACGAGCATGATTTACCCGAACGCTTTGCACGAGGACACGAGTTACGACGCAGCGGGGAACGTTGCGACCTACAAAAACCGCGCCGGCGCGGTAAAGACGTTCAGCCAGTTCGATAATCGCAACCGGTCGCATTATTTCAGCTGGAACGACGGTAGTACTCCGTGGCAGAGCACGAGTTACGATGATGTCTCGCGGGTAACGCAGATCGCCAACTCGGTCTCGACGATAAACAACACCTACTTGAACGACAATCACCTGAGCACGCAGGAGGAATGGACCAGCGCGTTCAATGACAACGTCCATCGCACGGTCACCTATACCTACGATGTCGATGGAAACCGCTTAACCGTACAATATCCAAGCGGCACGGCGTTTAATTACACTTACACAAATCGCAACCAGGTGGCGAGCATAAAGCCCGGGCTGAGCGGCGGCACGGCCGTCGTCAGCTACGCGTTCGACCCGAGCGGAAACATTACCACGCGCACGCTCGACAATGGAACATCGACAGCTTACACCGTCGATGCGGTGAACCGCGACACCGCTGTGGCCCACAATCTGGTTGGCGGCGCCAAGCGATTCGATTACGCTTACAATAGCGTGAACGATATCACTGCGGTGCAACGCGATTCTGGAGCAGGCGACGGTTTTACCTACGACTTGACCCAGCAAATCCTGGGCTACGCACAAAATGGCACAGTCAACCTGGGCGCGGGTACAGTGACGAATCCGGCCACGAACACGAACCTGACCTTCGATGGTTGCGGTAACCGGACTACGCTCAATAGCGTCAACCAGACATTTAACAACATGAACCAGCTGACCGGTACCGGGATCGCGTATGGCAGCAAGGGAAATCTCATTACCTACAACGGCTGGACCTACACCTACGACGCGCAAAACCGCCTTACCAACGCGACCAACGGCACCACCACTGCCTCGTTCTATTACGATGCTAAGAATCGTCAGATCGCGCGGTCCATTAACAACGTCAAGACGTTCAGTGTTTGGGATGACTGGGAACTGATCGAAGAGTACGGAACAAGCAATGTCCGCACAGCTGCCTATCTCCAGGGCGCGCATGGCCCCGTGAAATCCCTGCTGGATAATATTTATTTCTACCAAGACGAGCTCGGCAGTACATCACACATTGCAAGCTCTACCGGGGCTCTACTCGAATATTACAAGTATGACTTGAACGGCAAGCCAACTTATTTCAACGCTTCCGGCGGGCTGATAACTGCTTCGGCTTACAACATCCGCGATCTCTTTTCCGGAGAACGATTTGTCACTGAGCTGGGCTTGTATGATCTGCGCAACCGTTTCATGTCGCCCGATCTCGGGCGGTTCCTCCAACCCGACCCGATCGGTTTCAAAGGCGACGCCAGTAATCTCTATCGCTACTGTGGCAACGATTGGGCGAACAGGGCCGATCCAATGGGCACGCTCCCTGCGGAAGGCGACCAAAACACGATCAACAATCCACTTTACCTAAAGCTGCAACGCGACGCAATCCACGAGGATCAACAGCAACAGAAGCAGCAGCAGTCAATCTCGATAGGGCCGAAGACCTATTGGGGCTGGAAAAACGACAAGGCGAATACGGTTAGGCTTGATCCTAATAACACAAAGCTTCCAAACATATCCCGCGAAGGAGACTCTGAACGCGCGGTCGTTAGCGCGGCACCATTACTGCATAGGTCTCAGGGCATAGATCAAGCTGCGAATGACCTAAAAATTCTTGGCCAGCTGAATTACAACGCCAGAATGGCCAGCACGGTTCGGTTTGCGAATGCTGTAGAGAACGTTGTTGGCACTTACGCTGTCGCCGGCGTGGGTGGAATGGCTGCCGCTGAAATGGCGCCGGCGGCGGCAGCTCCGCAGGGAGCTCGCGGTGTTGTCAAAAAAGTAGGTATTGAGGTCTTGAAGTTTACGTTCAGATGGATTGCGAAAAACGAAGGTCCGCCTCCAACACGTCCACTTCCACCTCCGCCTCCGACTCCGATAGAAGGGCCAGCGCGACCAGGAATCGGTAACTCTCCAATGTTTGATCCAATGCAATTATCCGACGATCAGTGATGTTTCGCGCACTTGAGGGATGCATACTGCGTGTCGCGGCCTTAATGGCTACCGGAGCTCTTCGGCTTATCTATCGGGCCTATGAGTCTGAAAATCCGACCACCGTGTGCGATGGTATTGTTATTGTCGGCGACTTGATATTCACTAATCGCGCACGTCATGCGATGAGGCAGCTCGATTTAGCGGACTATTATGGATATCGTCTAGTTCAGCGTTATCTAAAATCGATCGTGGCAACGGAAAAACCAATTGGCCTTGGTTATCTGATTGGAGCTCGCTTTGAGCCCAGCGCGACCGAGGGATATATCGAAACAGATACAGCGAGATTTGCGGCTTGCCTCGTTCGTTATGCTATTTATCGCCGGCTGCTAGCGGGTTTCGGGATCTGTGTTTCGCGAAGTCGCGCCGCGCAACGAGTAGCGTTACAGCGGGAACTGCGCTCCATGCAGTTACTCAATTGCAATGAATCGGATCTCGAACGACAACTCACATTCATACGACAACGAAAACGCAAGCGTAGCCAAAAGTTTGCAGTTCCGCTCTAAACGCGGTCGTTAGGCACTGCTGCAAGCTGGGACCGGGTTGAGCTGCGGAGTGAGATAATAGAATATGAGGCAACCAATAGCTAGCAGAGTGCCAGCTATTCCCAGGAAATAATTCCAAGCGTGGCTTCTCGGTACTCACGGTCCGGCAACTGCGGGATCGGCTTTCACTTATCGTCAGAACGCTTCAGCACACGGGCCTCCCACATCCAGTGCTGTCCTCGTCAACCAAAGTGTTTCTCCTTTGCGGAATCACCTCCGAACCGGGTTGATCGGCCTAATAGCTTAACCCTCCCCTCCCTCGCAGCTTTGCATCAGCCACTCTCATTCGCGCGACCGTTCTCGACTTAATCGTATAGCGATTGTCGGACGTTATCGTAACAGCTTGAGGGCAGGAGGGTTTACGAGGGTAGCAAATCAGGCCAACATTATTCGAGGATTATTCGGGTCATCGAGCACACCAGGTAGCGATGAGGCGTTGGCACGGACCGGGCGTGGCACGCTGAACCTTGCGTCATTTGGCGCTAGGTTCCTCGCACAGTTGAGAGGGAAATCGTTGCCGCGCACGCGCGGGCGCGATGAGGCTGTCTCACTTGTAACAGCGCAAATCCGGCAATTTTCGACTCCAAATATCGGATAAGCCGGATGAGAAGCGACAACGGAAGCTGATTGATTGCGACCCTTCGGCGTCTGAGGTCATCGAGCAGGTGCAAAAAGAAAAACTCGTTCACGTCATCCCGGTAATTCGGCCTCATTTCAAAAGTCTAAAGCTGCCCTTCACTCCATCTAAGCGTGCTGCTATAACGCACTCACGACACAATTCACCCAACGCGGGATGCCAATGAGTAGCTGGTTTGCCGCACAGATATTTCCAACTATAGGCGTTCCCCCACCGGAGAAAAGCGGTGCAGCGTTTACGGCGCTTCCTCATTTGAGCGGGCAAAAGCGGACAAACGCCGAGGGATGTCGATCTTTTCAGCGTCGGCGCCGACCGGCAAACGCCCGTTTACGACGTTTTCGAGGATTAGCCGATATGGTAGGCAGAACAAGCTCTCTGCTCTCTCGAGATATCGAGTTCCAGGTCAAGGCCCTCTCTGTTCCCTTGTCTTTGATTCGAAGGATGAGCGGCTTGGATCGTGATGGCTTTCTCATTTGGTTGTTCTTTTTTGGATCACTCATGGGTTTTGGATTGGGAAACCCTCATTCCGCTGGGCTTCGTTCACACTTTGGGGACAGGCCACGCGCTCATTCTCCTCATCGGAATGGCCCGGATGGATGATGTTTAAGACGAAGTTCCCGATATTCTTTTTCGGCTTGGCTTACGTCCAGTTCTTCCCACTCTTTGCCGCTCCAGCAACAGACCTGCAATGGCGAGTAAAAAATGCATAATCCGACTGCGGAAAGTTCGCTGTTTAGCGCTTGGATTTCTCGCATAGTCGGTTTATTCGAGCGCCATTTCCGAGGTGTCACTGTTCGATTTCGTTTCTTCATGCGTCCATCACGGTTGAGCGGCAACCGGCAACGCGGCAGCGCGTTCACTCTGCATCCGCGACCACTGGCGGACCGGCTCACCGTCTCTGCGCGTTTCAAAAAACCCACCTCTGATCATGTAATCTTCTTTCTGCATCAGCATGATGGCCGGATCAGGCTCCTTTGAGGGCAAGATGTCAAGCCAAGTGAAACTCTCGAAAAAAGATTTGCGTCCGCGATTTGGGAACTGCTTATCGAGACTGATAGCTGTCGATAAACAAATATGCTGTCGCCCAATAGGTCTTATTCGGGTTCCATTGACGTCCACCCGATTTGCTCTCCTTCTGCGTTCTTTGTACGCTTCTGATAAACGACTTCCCGAGTGAAGGAACTTTCGTTTTCTCTCACCATCGCAGACCTTGCAAATGCGTTTAGGATTTGGCCTGTCCTTTACCTTACAGACGTAAAGGTTATCAGCAGTTAAAGCGTGTCCCTTTCTGCAAGTTGCAGCCATGCGCCTGTGGAGCACCTTTGGCTTAACGCAGCCGCAACTCTTACATCTCCGAGTCTCCACGGACTTGCTACCTCGGCAATCGCATTGCCACCGTCCGTCCAATCGCCACTGCCCCCGCGCAACTTCACCGGCGGCAGAACTCATGGTCGGGCGGCAACCGGCACCGCGGCAGCACCAGGGCCTCCTGACGAAGAAGCGATCAGTTGTTGCCGCTCCTGCTGCATCCGTTTCAAGGCTTCCTGGCGAGACGCGATCAGTTGTTGCCGCTCCTCGGGCGTAAAGATGAACACGTTGTTGGAGCCCTGGCCAGCGTTCACCTCGACCTTCGAGCCGGGCGTCTTGAACCTGGCGGGCAGATGCGCGCGTAACATCTCGATCCTGAGCCGGTTATCGACCTTGCGGATATGCCCTACCTCTATCCCCTGCCAGTAGACAGCCTCGCACTCGCCTTCAATCGCTGACTTCATTGTTACGTCGTGAAGCAGTTCAATCGCGTGTTCCTCCGCCATTTGGCACTGCTGATCGAACTCAGGATCGGCTTTGCGATGTCGCCATGAAGTGTAACGCGATATTTTCGCCGCTCGACACGCGAAAATGTCGCTTCTCGATAACGAGAGAACAGCCAGGTAGCGTGGACGCCAGTTGGTCGCGTAAGCTGCCGCGCGCGGGTTGTCGATCTTGAGCTTGGTGAGGTATGGGGTGGTCAAACACCACTGCGCTTCTATCTCGATGCCAAACTTCTTGGCTAACTTCCCCGCTTTGTGCTCGGCCGAGATTAACGCTCTGGGACCGCCAGACAGGATTTCCTCTGTCCACTTGGTCAATGTCCCGAGTTCTTTTGGATCAGGCGGTGGAACAGGCTCGATGTCCAGTTCTGCCGGTCCGTTGTCGCGTCTGTGACGCACCCCAGGCGCTGCTGTCCTCACCTTGTTGTTCTTTACCTTGCCTTGGTCTATCCCTTGTTCTTTCTTGGTCACGGTTGGTTTGGTTTTTTGTTGCCTGGCATCCGTTGGAAGAAGGAACACTTTTCGGACAGGCATTTTTAAGCGCGCTGTGGTTCAAGGCGCGTCGAAAGTTTTGTCGTATTGCTCGGCCCGTCGCGTAACGGTTCGCCTTCGCGAACTTGGGCCGATTTTCTTGGTCACGATAAAACGAGCACGAAAATCGGTCTGCGAATTGCCCTTTAACATATGCTCACAAAGGGTCCGAAATTCGGTCCCCGTCCACACAACATCGGCTTTGTCACAATGTCCGATGAGAACACAATTGGCCGCGAGTGCCGCCGGAGAATTTAGCGTCAGCGCGTTCACAGATGGGCAACCCGCTGTCATTACCCTCCTGCGCCGTTTCGCGGTT
>Ga0207684_10003336_pt1 | contig 15755 bp, 14 predicted proteins | sample KBSK5501metaG_FD_184342 | JGI IMG/M metagenome (GOLD analysis project Ga0207684, IMG submission 184342) | Corn, switchgrass and miscanthus rhizosphere microbial communities from Kellogg Biological Station, Michigan, USA - KBS K5-50-1 metaG... | ecosystem: Host-associated > Plants > Roots >...
TCAACCCGTTGCTCCGAGCAACCAACGGCCACACCTTCAACCAGGTCCACGCCGGCGACGACTTCCGGAACGTGATGTCGTTCGACTATTGGCTGCCGCAAGGGGTTCAGCCGACGCTGTTCGTCAGCGGTCGTGAATGCGACATCCCTCTGATCGACTGTCGCAAAGATCAGTACGGCGCACCGCCGACCGATCTCACGAACCCCTTCGCGGAGCTCGGCTTCAACGACAAGCCGGGCCGGATCGAGAGCGGCGAGGTCGGTTTGCTCATGACGCTTGGGACCGTGCTGTACAAGCCACCGGTGAATCCGAGCGCGACGTCGTCGGACGAGCGGTTCAGCGATCACTCCTGCGGCGGCCCTTGTTACACGGTTACGGCGACCGCGCAGTAAGCCGCTAGGATTCTCCGATCATGACCGATGTCATCGATCCGTTTGCGCCCGATTCGCTCGAAGATCCCTACGGTTTGTACGACCAGCTGCAGCGCGAAGAGCCGGTGACAAAGCTGCCGGGCACGGACATCTGGCTCGTCACCCGTCACGCGGACGTCGCCGAAGCAGCGAATAAGCCCGAGATCTTCTCGTCGAACATCTCGGCCGTTGTGTATCGAGGCGATGGGCCCAACCCCGTCGTCCTTCAGGCGGACCCGGATGCGATCGGAGCGGTCGACGTGCTGGCGACGGCCGACCCACCGGCGCACACGATGCAGCGCAAGCTGATGAACCGCATGTTCGTTCCCGCGCGCATCAACGCCCTGGAGCCGCAGATCCGCGAGATCGTGGCGCGCTCGCTGGATCTGGCGCTGGCGAACGGATCGATGGAGTGGATGGAAGACCTGTCGAACCCGCTTCCGGTGAACGTGATCTCGACGGTGCTCGGCCTGCGGCCGGAAGACGGCGACAAGCTGAAATCGTGGGCCGACGCCGGCGTCGACCTGTTGAGCGGCGTTGCCCCGCCCGAACGTCTCGGCGAATGCTGGCAGCTGATGGTCGGTTTCTTGCAGTACCTGCGCGAGCAGCTTGCCGCTCCGACGTCCGGAAGCGTCACGGCCGAGGTTGCCCATGCGGTCGCGCGCGGCGACCTCAGCGAGCGCGAGGGCGTCTCCTTGATGCTGCAGCTGGTGATCGCCGGCAGCGAGTCGACGGCCTCACTGATGGGCTCGGCCGTGCATCTCTTGGCGACCGACCAGGCGCTGCAGGATGACTTGCGCGCGCACCCCGAGAAGATCGGCGTCTTCGTCGAAGAGTCGTTGCGATTGGAGTCGCCGTTCCGCGGTCACTTCCGCGTGACGCGCGCGCCGACGACGCTGGGCGGCGTCGACCTGCCCGAGGGCGCGCGGCTGATGCTGATGTGGGGCGCCGGCAACCGCGATCCCCAGGCGTTCTCGTGTCCCGCCGATTTGGACCTCGCGCGCGAGCGGCCGAAGCAGCACCTCGCGTTCGGGATCGGGCCGCACTTCTGCTTGGGCGCGCCGCTCGCGCGCCTCGAAGCCAAGATCGCGGTGGAGGAGCTGCTCGCGCGCGCGTCCTCAGTTCAGCTTGCGCCCGACGAGAAGCCGCGCCACCACCCGAGCCTCTTCGTCAGGCGCTTCGAAACGCTTCGCCTGCAGCTCGCACGCTAGGTGGTACGGATCTACGTGGATATACCCACGTAATTCCATACAACCTCAGAAGCTGACGCGCGCGCTGAACGCATCCATCGCGTTGTCGCCGTTTCCCGTGTACAAGATCTGCGCTTTGTCGTTGGTCGAGCTCACCGCGATGTAGTCACCGAGGAACTGCGTGCCGCAGTCCGGCTGCTCGACGAATGCCAGGCATGCCTGGAACTTGTCGCCGTCGAAGCCGGTCGTCGTCACATGCACGGTCGACCACGATGCGCCGCTGTTCGTGCTCGAGGCCAGCACCACGCAGTTCAGTTTGTCGCCCGGATCGCAGAACCGGTCGTAGTACACGAGGTCGATCCTGCCGTTGGGTGCAACTGAGATCCACGGGAAGAACTGCTGCTTGCCGCTCGATGCCACGGTAATCGGCGCGGTAAAGCTGGTCAGATCTCCGGCAACGGCCGTGTGCGTCGCGTAGATGGTCGACGGGCCGCTCCTCATGTCGTTGAACACGATCACCAGCGCGCCGGTCACCGGATCCACAACGGACCAGGCGTCTTCGAACACTCGGTACTGCGAGTTAGGGAGCGTTCCCGGCACCGGGATGCCGACGTTCGCAGCGTTGTACGTCTGGCTCCACGTCGCGCCGCCGTCCGTCGAGCGCGCGGCCTCGACCACGTTGTTCTTGAGGCTCTTCTCGTTCGGCGAGCCGATCCACGTCACGTAGAGGTTGCCGTTCGGCGCGATGCTCGCGCGCGCGTCCTGGTCGAACTGATGGCTGTTCTCGCTGATCTGGATCGGTCCGGTCCACGTCTTCCCGTTGTCGTCCGAGAACGAAATGTCGATCGGTGAGCTGCCCTTCCCGTTGAACTCCGCCCACGTGACGAACAGCCTGCCATAGTGATGACCGGGCGCGTTCGACGTGTCTATGGTGACCGACTCGTGGTCGGGCGTCTTGCCGTTGGACCCTTTGGCCGAACCGTTCGAGCTGCCCGTTGTGACCACTACGGGCGTCGTCCACGCTGCAGCGCCGTAGCTCGCGTTGTTGTCCGCGTTCGGGTCAGCCTTGGTCGGGTCGAACGTTGTCGCTTGCATCTGGATCTGGTTGCCGGTCTTCGTCCCGAACGTCTGGCAGATCACGTCGAACGTCGAGAACTTGGGGTTGTACGCGACGGCAGGGTCGCCGGCGATGCCGAAGCGGCCCGTCCCGGGGATGGTGGGGTCGTTCGTGAACGACGTGAGACCGGGCACGAACGTCTCCGGCGCCCATTGGTCGCCGCCGTCGGTCGAGTACGAGAAGCCGCAGCCGTCGTTGTACTCCCAGTCGTTCCAAGCACCGGCGAGCAGCCTGCCGCTCGGGTCCATCCCAAGAGACTCTTCGTTGTTGGCGTGGGTCTCGTTGGAGATGTCGATCGGTCCCGACACCGTCGGTACGGAGAAAGCAGGAATGCCGGCGATCAAGACGGACACACACGCGAGCATCAGTGCGACGAGCAGTTTCGACGACTTCACGATGACCCCCCAGGCGATCGCAGTCTCAGGTTCGAAACCCTACCGAGGTGATGTGCGATGCGAAAGGGGCCGGCCGCAAGGAAACAGGGTCATATATGTCCTAATTCCTTGCGGCGTGCGGTCAACTGCGATTCGGCCCGTCTTGTTGCGTTTCTTCCGCCCTCACCTCGCCGCGATCGGCGCGCGCGGCCAGCGCGACGATCAAAACCCCGAGCACGATCAGCGGGATCGGCCACACCCACTGAAGGTGCAGATTCGTGATCTTCGCCCGCGTGACCAGAAAGATCATTCCGAGCAGCCCGAAGGCCGTGCCGAACACAAGCGCGAACGGGTCAACCGAGTGTCTTTTCAATTGAATCGCACCTCCACTGCTCCAAGAGACGCCTCGAGATCGAGCGAAAGCACTTGTCCCGTCTGAGGTCCGTACGAGCGTCGCACGTCGACATACAAGCCATCGTACGTTCGTCCGAAGAGGTTCACCTCGCCGCCGCCTGCACGACCCCGGACGTCAAGCCGTGCGCCCTCCGGCACATACACCAACACGTGCCCGATCGCAGCCGTCGCCCGGATCGAAAGTGGTGCCGTGAGCTTCAGCGCGCGCAAGTCGATCGTCATCTGGCCGGCAGCCAGCTGATACTGCGATCGAACGGCCGCGACGGTCGCCGGTCGGTAGGTGAAGTCTCCGGAGCCGCCCTTGAAGGGGACGTGGATCAAGCTCGCTGCCAAGACGAACGGCGTCAATAGCAGCGCCGGCACGAACAACCACCGCGCGCGCCCGTAGAAAGCCCCGACGATCATCCCGATCCCGAGGATCGCGAGTGGTATCGCCAGATACTGCACAAGGCTGATGTGCACGGCGTTCGCGACGTCGAGGATCGCTGCGACCCCGACGGCGATCATCGCGGTGCCGATCGTCAGCCAGCCAAGTCCCGAGCGTTCACGTGGCGCGCGCGTTGCGCGCGGCTGCTCGACGGTGACGGCGTCGGATACCGGCAACGCCGGAGTGGCCGTGGGTTGGACCGTCGGCCGTTCGACCGCACGAGGTACGTGCGACTCATGGCGGTTGAACACCGCGACGCCGGCGATGATCAACCCGACGCCCCAAAAGACCGCCGGATGCCAATGTGCGAGCGAGCTCACGAGGAGCGCCCCTCCGAAGAACACCAACGCGATGCCGACCCATGAGGGCGTTCCGCGGAACGAGCTCGCGAACGCTTCGGCCCGGCGCTGAAGATTGGTGGGCGCCGCGTTCGCGTCCTTCGGCATCAGCAGGAACAGAACTCCGTACGCGATGATCCCGGCGCCCCCGAGGAACGCCGCGATGATGAAGCCCAGCCGGAACCAGATCGGATCGACTCGGAAGTAATCGCCCAGGCCGGCTGCGACGCCGGCGATCACCTTCCCGTCGCGGTGGCGGACCAGCCGCCGCACGTCTTGCGTCCCCATCGTCATCCCTTCCTCCTTCTATCCTTCACGACGCCAGCCTGCAGGTGCGAGCAGCCGCGCGATATCGGGAACGACCCTGGAAAGACCCTGAGGCCGGGCGCGCGCGTCTCGGGGATGCCCCCCATTGCCCCTGGTCAGATGGATGTGGAACCATCGACCTCATGGAGACCCGCGTAACGCATCGCGTGCCGTTCCGGCGCAGCCGGAGTGATCGCGTTGTCGCGGGCGTCGCGGCTGGGATCGCCGCGCGGCTGCGCATCGATCCGATCGTGATCCGCCTGGCGTTCATCGTGCTCGGTTTCGCCGGCGGGTTCGGCATCATCGTGTACTTGCTTGCGTGGCTCGTTGCCGGCGAGCCCGACGAGGACGCGGCGCCGCCGGCCGCATCGACCGGACTGCGCCAGGTCGTTGCCGTCGCGCTGGTCGTCGCCGGGCTGCTCGTGCTGCTTCGCGAAGCGGGCGTTTGGTTCGGGGATGCGGTCGCATGGTCGGTTGGCTTGGGCGCGTTCGGTTCGGCCATCCTTTGGACACGCAGCGACGTGGGGCGCGCGCGGTTCGCACGGCTGACGTCACGGCTTCCGCGCACACCGGCTGAGATGGTGACCGGCCGCTCGAAGGGGCGCTTCGTCATCGGCACGTTGATGGTCGTCGCCGGGATGGGAATCTTCCTCGCCGCCAACACATCGTTCCGGTCGATCGGCAACGTTGCCTTTGCCGTGCTGGTGACGGCGATCGGCGTCGGTCTCGCACTTGGGCCGTGGATCTTCGACCTTGTCCGCCAGCTCGGTGAAGAGCGGCGCGTGCGGATCCGTTCCGAGGAGCGCGCCGAGGTGGCCGCTCACCTGCACGACTCTGTCCTCCAAACGCTGGCGATGATCCAGCGCGCGCCCAGCCCGGAGGAGATGACGACGCTCGCGCGCGCGCAAGAGCGCGAGCTGCGCTCGTGGCTGTACGGGCGCGCGCCTGCCGGCGACGGGAAGATGCTTCGCGAAGCGATGGATGCGATGGCCGATCGGATCGAGCGCGTGCATCGCGTCGCGATCGACGTCGTAGTCGTGGGGGATCTGGCCCTCGACGAGCGCGCGCGCGCGCTGATCGACGCTGCGGGCGAGGCGGCGACCAACGCGGCCAAGCACTCCGGTGCGAAGACGATCTCGATCTACGCGGAGGTCGCCGAAGGGACCGAAACGCATACGTTCGCGACGAAGGCAAGGGATTCGACGCCACCGGGCAGGCTCCGGACCGGCGCGGGATCTCCGAGTCGATCGTCGGACGCATGGAGCGGAACGGCGGAACGGCAACCATTTCGAGCAGCCCTGCGGAAGGCACCGAGGTCCACCTCACCTTGCCGAGGAGACCGGCGTGACGGAGCGCATCCGCGTGTTCCTCGTCGACGACCATCGGCTGTTCCTGTCCGGCGTTCGGTCGGAGCTCGACGAGCGCTTCGATCTGGTCGGCGAGGCGGGGACGGTGTCGGACGCCGTCGCCGGCATCGTCGCAAGCAACCCCGACGTGGTGCTGCTCGACGTGCACATGCCCGACGGCGGAGGCGCAGCCATCCTCGCGGCCGTCGCCAAGGAGCGGCCCGACGTTCGATTCCTCGCCCTGTCCGTTTCCGACGCAGCAGAGGATGTCATCGCCGTTATCCGTGCCGGCGCGCGCGGGTACGTCACGAAGTCGATCTCACCCTCCGACCTCGCCGATGCGATCACGCGCGTGCACGGAGGCGATGCCGTGTTCTCGCCACGGCTCGCCGGCTTCGTGCTCGACGCGTTCTCGGGCACGATCGAACCCGCGCCGGATCCCGAAATGGATCAGCTCACGCCGCGTGAAGCCGAGGTTCTGCGGTACATCGCCCGCGGCTACGCGTACAAGCAGGTGGCGCGCCAGCTCAACATCTCCGTCAAGACGGTAGAGACGCACGTGTCGGCGGTGCTACGGAAGCTTCAGCTTTCGAGCCGCCACGAGCTGACTCGATGGGCGACCGACCGGCGGTTGATCTAGCCGACGACGGTCGATGCGCCGAACGTCGCGCGCATCTCGGGCACGGTCTGCACCGCGAACGCGCGCTTCGGCAACCCAAGCGCGCGCAGCTCTTTCGCGATCGGATGCGAACCAAGCTCGAGCCGCCCGCCGCCCAAGCGTGCGCGCGCGCGGCCGCTCGTCTTCCAGCGCGTCTCGCGGAGGACGCCGTCCATGTACGTGTAGGTCGGGATCGCACGCGACGGCGTGGTCAGCCAACCCTTCCGCACGTCGAGCTGCAGGATCTCCTCGCCGTCCGACGCGAGCATCACGCGCGCGCCGCCGGGGTGCTCGACGATGTCGATGTCGGACATGAACTTGGGGAAGCCCCAGATCGTGCGCCCCGCTTCCAGCGTGAACTTCTGGTTCACCGGGAGATGGTGCACGTATACGCCGATGCGTTTGCGGCCGGCTGCTCGGCAGAGGATCGCGACGCCGACTTCGTTGTACGCGTCGAGGTCGCCGTCTTCATAGCGCGCGACCGGGATGATCACCATCGCGCGGCCTGCGACGCGCGCCACGGTCAGGCCCGGCGGCATCAGCAACGTCGCAGCGGAAGCGTCGACCAAGAACTGCGCCGCCCACGTCCGAGCACGCCTCACCTCGACGGGCAGCGTGATCGTCCGGCCTTGGATCTGGTACGAGTCGGTCACAACCGTTCGATGATAGTCACGTTCGCTTGGCCGCCGCCTTCGCACATCGTCTGCAAGCCGTACCGCTTCCCGGTCCGCTCGAGCTCGTGCAGCAGGGTCGTCATCAAGCGGCCGCCGGTTGCGCCGATCGGGTGCCCGAGCGCGATCGCGCCGCCGTTGACGTTCACCTTGTCCAGGTCGGCGCCCGTTTCCTTCTGCCACGCCAACACGACCGGCGCGAACGCCTCGTTGATCTCGACCAGGTCGATGTCGTCCAGCGACATGCCGGTCTTCTTCAGGGCGTACTCGGTCGCGTTGATCGGCCCGGTCAGCATGTAGATCGGGTCGGCTCCGCGGACGCTGATGTGGTGGATGCGCGCGCGCGGCTTGAAGCCGTGCTCCTTGACGGCTGCTTCGGACGCGATCAGCAACGCTGACGCCGCATCGTTCGTCGGGGACGACACCGCCGCGGTCAGCGTCTTCGCACCCTGCAGCAGTGGTAGCGACGCCATCTTCTCGAGCGACGTGTCGCGCGGCCCTTCGTCGACCTTGAACTCGCCGAAGGGAACGATCTCACGATCGAAGCGTCCCTCGGTCTGTGCTTGGCGCGCGCGCCGGTGCGACTCCAGCGCGAATACTTCCATCTCTTCGCGCGTGATGCCCCACTTCTCTGCGATCAGCTCGGCGCCGTGGAACTGTGTGACGGGCTCGGTGTTGTACCGGCGGACCCAGCCTTCAGACCCGTGGAACGTGTGCGGCAAGCCCATCTCCTTGGCCGCGCGCCCGCCCGTACCGATCGGGATCATCGACATATTCTGTACGCCGCCGGCTATGACGAGGTCTTGCGTGCCGCTCATCACACCTTGCGCCGCGAAGTGCACGGCCTGCTGCGACGAGCCGCACTGCCGGTCGATCGTCACGCCGGGGATCTCCTCGGGTAACCCTGCCGCGAGCCACGCGGTGCGCGCGATGTCTCCGCCCTGCGGGCCGATCTGGTCGATGCATCCGAAGATCACGTCTTCGACCGCGTTCGGGTCGACGCCCGACCGCTCGACAAGAGCTTTCAAGATGTGCGCGCCGAGGTCGGCCGGGTGGACCTGCGACAGCGTCCCGCCGCGTTTCCCGACGGCCGTTCGAACCGCTTCAACGATGTATGCCTCAGCCATGTGTCCTCACTTCGTCAGGATCACGGACGAGCCGTGACCGAACAGCCCTTGGTTGATGGTAAGTCCAACCTTCGCTCCGTCTACTTGTCTTCCCTGCGCCTGGCCGCGCAATTGCCACGTCACCTCGCATACCTGAGCGATGGCTTGGGCCGGGACGGCTTCGCCGAAGCAGGCGAGCCCGCCTGAAGGATTGACGGGGATGCGCCCGCCGATGGTTGTGTCGCCGTCGCGGATGAGGCGCTCAGCCTCGCCTTCCTTACAGAGGCCGATGTTCTCGTACCAGTCCAGTTCAAGGGCCGTCGACAGGTCGTAGACCTCCGCCACGTCGAGGTCCTCCGGTCCGAGGCCCACTTCTTCGTAGGCGGCGGCCGCGATGGAGTCTCTGAACGTCAATTCGGGTGGCGCGGCCGCCGCTGCAGAGTCGGTTGCGATGTCGGGGAGATCGATGACGGTCTTGGGGAATCTCGGCGTGACGGTGCTGACGGCCGAAACTTTGACCGGGTCTTTGACGCCTTTGCTCCGGGCGTATTCAAGGCTGCATAGCACCACAGCTGCTCCACCGTCCGACGTCGTGCAGATGTTGAGCAGCCGCAGCGGCTCGGACACCACAGGCGACGCCAGCACGTCTTCTTCGGTCACTTCTTTGCGGTAGCGCGCGTTCGGGTTGTTCAACCCGTGGCGCGCGTTCTTGATCTTGACGGCGGCCCAGTCCTTCTCGGTCGAGCCGTACAGCTCCATCCGCCGGCGCGCGTAGAACGCGAAGTACGTTGGGTTGGTGGCACCCAACAGATAGAAACGCAACCAGTCGGGGTCTTGCTTTCGTTCGCCGCCGCTCGGCGCCAAGAAACCCTTCGGCGTGGTGTCTGCGCCAACGACCAGAGCGACGTCGCACAATCCCGCCAGGATGCGCGCGCGCGCGATGTCGATCGCGGACGCGCCGGACGCGCACGCGGCGTACGCGGTTGCGACGCGCGCGCCCGACCACCCGAGGGCCTGCGCGATCGACGAGCCGGCAACGTACCCCGCGTAGCCGTTGCGGACGGTCTCGCCGCCGGCGATGAACTGAACGTCTTGCCAGTCGACGCCGGCGTCGGCGAGCGCGGCGCGCGCGGCGTGGACGCCGTACTCGACGAAGTTGCGCCCCCATTTGCCCCAGGGGTGCATGCCCGCGCCGAGAACCGCGACGTTACGCAACGGGTTTCCACTTCCAGATCAACGTTTCGCCGTCGACATGAGGTTCGACAAGCAGCTCGACCTCATCGCCGATCTTCAACGCTTCGAAGTTTCCGGTGAGCATCCCAAGCACGATCATCCGTTCTTCCGCCAGCTCCACCGCGGCGACGCCGTACGGCTCGAACGGTTCGGTTTGCGGAAACGGCGGGGGAGCCGCGTACCGGTTCATCGTCCAGCTCCAGACTTTGCCGCGGCGGCTGAGCGTGACCTGCTCGAGCGTGGTCCCATCGCAAGCTGGATTGCGGCAGAAGAACGTCTCCGCGGGGAAGTGGTAGGTCCCGCAGGTCGAGCAGCGTGTTCCGAGCAGGGCAGGGTCGGGATCGGTGGTGAAGAATCCGTCGACGGCAGGGGCGGCGTGGGGCATGTGACATTGTTTCCTGACGGACCGTCAGATGCAAAGACAGCCTCCGTGACCAGGGCCGATGGATGCCGGGAAATTACCCCTGGACGTTTCCGCTTTGAACGCTTAGCGTGGTTATTAACTTCTGTGCGGAGTGGTCACGGTTGGGCGGCATCGGGAGAGTGCCGCGTGGGGCCTGTCGCCGCAGGGATGCCAATGAATCCGAGAGGGGTTCGGCATGCCTACTGCTCTGCAGGGGAAGGCTCTGCTTCACCGAGCGATCGAGCTCATCCAGGGATCGTCCAACATCGACCGTGCCGTCGGCCAGCTCGCCGGCGTCCTCTACCCTCCATTCCACGTCGCGCGCGTCAACGTCCGGATGTTCCTCGCGCCGACGAATGAAGTCATCGTTGTCGGCACATGGTGCGCGCATCCGTCGAGCATCCTTCCGGGAATCCGGATGCGCGCATCGTCAACGTCCTACTTAGACGTCGTCCTCGAACACGGCGTCGTGGCCGGACCGCGCGATGGGATGACCGAGCTCACCGAAGATCTGATGTACAAAGACGTGAGTTCGTGGGTGTCAACGCCGATCCCCGGGCCGTACCGGCCGGACGGCGTGCTCACCGTCGCGAGCTCATCGAACGCGCTCAAGAAAGAGAAGGCGTTCTTCACGGACCTGGGCGAGGCCGTGGGCAGCCGCCTCGCTCTGCTCGGGAAGGCCTCCGCGATATACGTGCGCGCTATGCGCGCCGGCCCCGTGTTGGTGATGCGGGACGGGACGTCCGCGCGCGCGGCGCACCCGGCCGGCCGAACGCACGCACCGAAGATCTAACGTTCTTCGAGCAGCCCTTCTTCGGCATGGACGAGGTGATACGCGGGTGCGTTCACGCGTGCATTTTATTCTGACCGCTGTACCAGCCCACATGCTGGTACCGGCAACGAAATGCATGAAATCGCGCTAGGAACGGCCTCTTCGCACCCTTAGGATGGATCTCTCGGCTGCGGACGCGCCGCGGTCCGAGAGTGTTAGGGGGCAAGCGATGGCTCAGGAGCCACGACCCTCTCTCGGCGCGGGCAAGATCGTTCTCATCATTCTTGGGGCCGTCTCGCTTCTGTTTGGCTTGGCGTTCGCCGCTGCTGGTGGTGTCGTGCTCTTTGCGCAAAGCGCGTTCCGCGATGCGCAGGGATTCTTTGTAAGTGGCTCACATCCCTTCACCAGCAGCGGCTACGCCATCACATCTCAACGGCTCGACCTCGGCGTTAATCCGGAGCGTGGAGCATTCCAGATCGGGGGGATCTTTACGCTCCGGTTACGCGTCACGAGCGACAACGCGAAGCAAGTCTTCGTCGGCGTCGGACCTTCGAGCGACGTCGACGCATATCTCGCGCGCAGCGCGCACGACGAGGTCACAGACGTTCAGACGAGCCCGTTCCGTGCAACATATCGCCCCATTGCAGGTACTGTTCCGCCGGGACCACCGGCCGCGCAACGGTTCTGGGCGACCCAGCAGGCCGGATCCGGTCAACAAACGCTGGTGTGGCAACCGCGATCGGGACGCTGGACGGTCGTCCTCATGAACGCGGACGGTTCACCCGCCGTCGATGCGAAGATGTCGATCGGCGTCAAGGTACGCTTCCTCACGTGGATCGCGATGGGTTTGCTGATCGCTGCGCTGGTGGCGTTCGTGGCCGGAGGATTGATGTTGTACTTCGGCGCACGCCGGCCCAAGCGGCTCTCTCCGGCTGCGCCGCATGATCAAGCTGTGACTGCGTCGACGCCTTGAAGCGCATCCGTCTGTCCCTCAGCGTCGGGATCATCGTTGCGATCTTCGCGCTCATCATTCCGAAGATCGCGAGCTACGGGTCCGTGCTGAGCACCGTGAGCCGGCTCACCGTTCTTCAGCTTCTCACGGTTCTCGGCGCGATGCTGTTCAGCATGGTTACGTTCTGGTGGCAGATGCAAGCTGCGTTGCCCGGCCTCACGCTGGGTCAGGCCGCACTCACGAACCAGACCGGCACGACGATATCGAACATCATCCCGGGCGGAGGCGTTGTTGCAGTCGGTGTCGTCGTGAAGATGTTCCGCTCGTGGGGCTTCAGCCGATCTGCCATCAGCCTCCAGATCTCGACGTCGGGTATATGGAACTGCTTCTTGAAGCTGGGGCTCCCGATCGCCGCCCTGGCGCTGCTCGGAATGACGGGCAGGGCAACTGCCGCACAAGTTATCCCCGCACTCATCGGTCTGTTCATCCTTATCGGTGGGATCCTGCTCTTCGCGCTCGCGCTTTGGAAGCAGCAGTTCGCGCGCGCGATCGGGCATGCGTTCGGCGTCGTCTTGTGCAGCGTCCGCCGCGTGATACACAAGCCCCCGGTTTCAACCTGCGGCGAGCGGGCGGTCGGGTTCCGTGAGAACACGCTCACGCTCGTCCGGAAGAGATGGCCGGCGCTCACGGCCTCCACGATCGTCAGTCACATCGCTTTGTTCGCCGTTCTCCTCATGTGCCTGCGCTTCGTCGGCGTTATGCCGACGCAAGTGACGGGTGTCCAAGTTTTGGCCGTCTTCGCGTTCGCGCGCCTGCTGTCGGCAGCGCCCATCACGCCCGGTGGCGTCGGCGTCGTCGAGCTGGCCCTCATCGGCGGTCTTTACGCCGCAGGCCACGGCCATCCGGGTGCTTCGCCGGCAGTCTTCAAGGCACAGATCACCGCCGCGACGCTGCTGTTCCGTACGTTGACGTACGGACTCCAGATCCCGATCGGAGGGTTCACCTACATCGTCTGGCGGCACAACCTGCGCCGGCGCACGGCCTACGCCGAGAGACCGTCCGTGCAACGCGTCCTGGTCGGTGTCTCCGGCCGGGCAGATCGTCGCGAATCGGCGTAATCCGAAACACAAGATGGCCCTGACCCAACACCCAAGATGGTTCTGTCGGCCCATAGAGCAAAAGGACCGTGTGCCGATGGTTAAGGCAGAACATGGGAACCGGCCGAGACAACGCACCAGACCAACGTAGGACACCCACCCGGTTGGTCGTCTTTGCCCTGGTCTCCACAACCCTTCTCGTCGTCGACGCCGTCGACCGCGTGTCCGAGCAGCTCTTCCATCACGACTTGCTCTCAAACGCGGCGAACGATGCGCTTGCCGCGGGAGGGCTGCTCGGGATGGTCATCCTTTGCGCCGTCTACTCCCAGCGCAGATCGCGGGACGCGCGCCGAGCCGAAGAGTCTTCGCGGCTTCGCTCCGCCGATCTTGCGCGCGATGTGGCCGCACGGAAGAGGCGCGGGCAGATCCGCGCCGTCCTCAAAGCCGCCGAAACCCTGCGCATCGTCTTCCAGCCGATCATCGACCTGTCGACCGGCCGCGTTGCGGGCCACGAGGCGCTCGCGCGCTTCGACGGCGACGAAACACCCGATGAGTGGTTCGCGCGCGCGCACGAGGTCGGCCTCGGCGTGGAGCTCGAGATGCTCTCCGTCATCAGAGCGCTTGGCTCGAAACCGCGCGAGGGATACGTCTCGATCAACGTTGGGCCTACCACGCTCATGTCGACTGAGTTCCTCAGCGCGCTTCTGGACGATCCAGACCCCGAGCGGATCGTCATCGAGCTAACGGAGCACGCGGAGTTCACGAATTACACCAGCGTCCAAGCCCTCCTGAAGAAGATCAAGCGGCTTGGTATCCGCGTGGCGATCGACGATGCCGGCAGCGGGGTTTCCTCACTCCAGCACATCGTGTTGCTGTCGCCCGACCTCATCAAGCTCGACCGCTCTCTCATTTCCTTCATCGACATGGATCCCGTCCGGCGCACGCTCGGCGTGACGCTCGCACTCTTCGCCGGAGAGATCGGCGCGCGCCTCATCGCAGAAGGGATCGAGCGGCCGGAAGAGCGAGACGCGTGCGCCGAGCTCGGTATCGCGTTCGGGCAAGGCTACTTGCTGGGCAAGCCTTCCGAGCAGCCTTTGGTCGACCTCGTGGGTTCGCTCGACGTGCGCGAAGCGATGCGCACGGCCTGAGCTACTGATCCAGCCGTTTCTCGAGCAGCATCTGCCGGTGCCGGATGATCGCTGCGGCGCCGCCGGCCAAAAGCGCAGCAGCCGCAGAGCCGGGTGACGTCGGAACCCACATCGACGCTCGCACCGTCGTTTGTTGGGGCGCGCGCGCAACGGTGAACGGCGCTTTCACCACCAGCTCAACGTTGCGGTCTTCGGGCTTCCCGGCACCCGCTGAGGTGAAGCCTTTCTGCGGATCGTTGGCGGAGAGCTCGCGCGCGATCGACGCCAAGCCCAGAACGCCCGGCTCATTGTTCGGAACGATCGACCCGGCGTGGTCGAACATCGTGCACATGATCGACAGGGTTCCGTCTGCGTTGTCGATCACCTCGATGAGACGCGATTGCGTGTTCCAGTCCACGTGTGCCGCGGTCGCGATGTCCCAGAAGCCGCCGGCCGGCGTCGGGTGCGGGCGGACGATGTTGTTGTGCGTGTGACCGTTCACCCACGCGATCACGTTTGGGAAGCGAGCCACGACGGCAAGGATGTCGTCGGCCAAATGGCGCGGCAGGTCGCTCGTGTTGATGTCGTCCTGCACGTCGGGGCTCGGCCCGATCGCATTCGTATCCAGCGAGCGCAACCCATGGTGCGAGAACAGGATCACGATCCTGTCGGCGTTGTGCGTCGTCACCCAGTGCCCGTTCGCATCGAGGCACCTGCTGCTGACTTCCGTCAGCCGCGATTCCAGCCACGCGAGCTGCTTGTCGCCGATGCTGCCGGCGTCCAGGCCGCCGGGGTTGAGCGTGTCGAGCGCGATCAGCCGGAAACGCGAGTCCGCGTTATCGATGACGTAGTACCCCGTGTTGTTCGCGAGGTTCTCGTGCGTGAAGCCGTGCCCGACAGGACCCGGGCGCGCGGGGGAGCGGAAGTGCTCGGCGATGTAACGCGCGTGCGAGACGAAGTGACGATTCGCGTCGGCCGCCACGACGTGCGCGGGCGCAGCGAGGAACGTCGTCGGGTGGTTCTGGATGATGTCGAACGAGTCGCAGGGATCGATCCCCGGAAGCCCCGTGACCTTCAGCGGGCCGGTCGCGATCGAGTCGAAGATCGGATTCTTCGGCGCGTTGCCTTGGAGCAACCCATCGTGGTTGCCGAACACTTGGTACCACGGCGTCCGCACGCCGCTCGCAACGAAAGGGACGATCGATCGCCCGAGCAGCCCTGGGTACTCCGGGAATCCGTACTCGCGCTTGTACTTGTCGGCGCTGCTGGGTGATGTCGGGTCCGGCTGCCAGTACTCCTGATCGCCCCAGTCGTGGCGCTGCACGCCTTCGTAGATCCCCGCCGCGCCGCTGTTCGGGGTGATCCTCTTCCCGTCCATCGCGTCGATGAACCAACGCGTCTCATTGAATTGCTTGTTGTCGATGTTGTCGCCGGTGCACATCGTGAACGCGATGCGCGCGCCGGTGACCGGGCTCATCGCGATCGCGTTGAGACGCCGGATCATCGCTTCGAGGACGTGCAGCGTCATCGTCTCGTGAGTCCGGAACGCGGCTTGGAACGGAACGGTCGAGCCGCACGACAGGTCGCTGTAGCGGTCGAGGAACTCGACGCGCGCGGGAGATTGCGCATCGATCAGGTGGATGTCGGTGAAGTGCGCGAAATGGAGTAACGAGCGGCGATGGGGATAGGCGTCGCGTTTGCCGAGGTCCTGCCGGAGGATGTGCGGCTCGCCGGGTCCCGCCGCGAGGCGGTAGTACGTCGCGCGCGTCCCGTGCCTCAGAGCCGGTCCGCGGACGATCGTCTCAGACAGGGTC
>Ga0207684_10003337_pt1 | contig 15753 bp, 21 predicted proteins | sample KBSK5501metaG_FD_184342 | JGI IMG/M metagenome (GOLD analysis project Ga0207684, IMG submission 184342) | Corn, switchgrass and miscanthus rhizosphere microbial communities from Kellogg Biological Station, Michigan, USA - KBS K5-50-1 metaG... | ecosystem: Host-associated > Plants > Roots >...
GAGACGTCGACGCATGTCGCTCCGAGTTACAGGCACTCGCCAAATGGCTGAACCTCGATCAGGTGAAAATCAAAAAGACAATCAAAGGTCGCTGATAGGGGAGCAACGAGTCTTGTCGGTCACAGTGACAACCGAACGAAACGAATGAGCGATAGGCGGCTGATGGACCTTCAACGCCGCCGCGCGGTCGAGTGCCGGCTGACACCCGACCGCGCACTCCAGACCCTCGATGACGCGAAAACGTTCCTGTCGGACCGAGGCCTGCTGACCCGCATGCCAGACTCCGCTTTGCCGAGCCTGTTCGGCGCGTGCCACGAAGAACCGGCTGTAGCCGGCGGGCAGGGGTTCGGCCTGTGGCCGAAAACGAAATGGATCTGGTCTTTCCAGCTGGTCCAGCGCCCAGGGATTCTGCTCACAAAGCTGCATCGAGGCAAATCGCTTTATCTCTCGCCTGAGGCATCTCGTGTCATCGATCCGATCGTCCGCCATGAGATTTCCGCCGCAAAGGGCGATGACGCCATCTTGCTGGATCATTTGGCTGAGCACGGTGAGTCGACGATTCAGGACATTGGGCTCGAGCTCGGATGGGATCGCCGACGGCTGAAGAGCGCCCAAGCCCGCCTGGAGCGTGTAGGCGCGCTTGTCAATGACGGGCTCGTCTTTGACGACGACACGACCTGGCACTTTGCGCCGCTGCGGCGTTGGGACGCCGCAACGAAAGCAGCCAAAACCGAAGGCGATCCTTATGCCGCACTCTTGCTGGCGGCCGTGCGAGCGGCTGTTGTCACTCCGGAATCGGACATTCGCGGCTGGTTTAGCTGGCCGATTCCAGCCGACACGGTGCGCGCCATGGTCGAGTCTGGACGCCTGATGCGACCTGCACCAGGTTGGATCGCGATCGCTGATTGAAGCAGTGGCGGAGGGGCAGGTGGCGGAGGGGCTGGGATTTGAACCCAGGATAGGCTTGCACCTATAACAGTTTTCAAGAGCGCCGAACGCGTGTTCGTACAGGTCCGCCAGAGTCCATTCTGTATTCAAAATGAGACTCTGGACGTCGATTCTGTTCACCAGAATCCGCCAGAGTCCGCCGGCTTGGCAGTCAAGTCGTAAGTCAGCTCTTGGCGTGGCGACAGGATCAGTAGATTTGGTTCCATAGAGAAATTCGACGGTTACCACCAAAGTCATAGAGGGATGCCGCACTAACGGTTTTCCTGACCGACGCCACAAATCTCCGACGACTAACTTGTCCGAATCAGCCTAGGAAGCGGACAACAATCAAGCCGAGTCCGCCGAGGATCACAACGGAAGGTCCGACCAACTGGATCAGCACATACACCGGGCCGTGATCGGGGTAACGAATCAGCCACTGGTACAGCGAGTAGAGGTCACGGCGATACCAGAGTGCAACGACGCCTAGCGCAACGAGGCCGAGACCGATTGTGAAGGGAGCGTTCTCGGATGTTCCTAAGACGCTTCCACTCGATCCAGCAAGCAACGTGCTCAAGCTCGCGTTCCGGGGCTCTGCTCTATCTGCCGTTTGAACTCGTACAGCGCTGTAGAAATCTGCCCTTCGAAGGCCTTGCGCCACTTAGGATCATTTCGATACAAGCTCGTCAGTTCCTCGCGAACGAGATCTAGATGCTCGCGCACGATCGTTGACAGCGGGTCGGCCCCAATCCGCCACAGTTGGTCGTCTGTCCTTGCAAATTCGACCAGTTTCTTGACCATTCGCCATCCACGCGGGGGATCGAGATCGGTTTGCGTCAGCTCGAGGACCCGATCGTAGACGTCGTCGCTAGGCAGGCCTCGACCGCCGACAGCGAGCCACTCACGCGCCAGATAATCGTCCTTCGAGGCATCCCACCATGGCACGCCCAGATCGCTCCAGTCGAGGTTGTGCGTATCGCCCTCGGCGTAGATTTCAAACTGGTGTAGAGCCGAGGCGAGGACCTCCTGCATCCCCACAAGATCGATAAGCCGATGGGTCGCCTGCACCAGCGGTCCGCTTCGGACATCTTCAGCCGCAATATCGAGGGTCAGATTCCTCCGGAGTACCCCACGGACCAGCACCGGGCCGAGTTCGAAATCAAACCACACCCCTCCGTCAGTGCCGTCGAACCCGAACGGCACGAGCTGTACCTGGTACCGGGCTAGTGCCGTAGTGAGCTCGTTTCGATATGTCTCGTAGGCGTCGTTCACGGTGAGGCGAGATTACCTGAAGGGCACCGCCTCTCTTAGATGATGATCGGGGCGGACCTATGCCGGCTGGCACCTCGTTTTTGAGGGGACCTCCTACGGGATCACCGGCCGGTACTTGCTACCCCCGCCGGGAGGGACCACCCTTGATGCAGTGCACCTACCAGGGGTCAATCACGCTGACACGATGGTCGACCAAGGCCATACCGGACCAGGGTGTAAAGCCAACGGTTCGGTCGAATGGCCGGATCAATATCTGTCCGACCACTGCGGTGAGGTTGAGGTCGGCCCAGCCGATCACCTTGCCGGGCGCGACAAAGGACCGGTGGAGAATGGCGCGCATCGGCGTTAACAGGAGCCACAACATGAAGGCCAAAGGGACAACCAGCCATAGGAGCAATCCTCTTACGGCAAGAAGCACGAACCAGGCTACGGCTTCCAAGCCCCTGACTGGACGCGAGTAGCCCGGATCGATTCTGGCTCGATCGTCGCGATTGGTGGCCTCCTTCATGCGAATTGAGTCTAGGTCAGGCAATTAGTGGCTCCTCGGACAATCGCGGGTTCATAAGGTCACGCGACTACTTGAAACAGTGCGCTGGAAACTGTCTGTCGTGGTTGGGCGTGATGGACAGCAGTCACCGCTGACGGACAGCCTTCGCCTGATCCTGTAGGCAGGTGTTGCTCGTTTAGGCCGGAACCCAAACCACGAAGGTGAGGCTTGCGTCTTTGTATTGGCCGGTGATGTTCCAGCAGCCTGACGTAGGGATGTGGATCAGCACGAGCATTGAGGAGCCGATATCAGTGCCGAAGGCGTTGGTTGCAGCCGACGCCTCCAAGGGCTTGGCCGGCCCATCGATTCGGAACCCCGTGACCGACAGTTGCGGCGTGGGTTCGCTGCGCCAGTCATAACCGTCGCGCCACCAGAAGACTTTCTGGACGTAGGAACCACTTTCGTAAGGAAGCCCCGGCCAGGTACCACTACTAGCAATCGCCGTCCATAACGCAGGCGATCCGAACCAGATCTGGCTGCCCGGTGCGGCAATCGAGTAAGGCGGCGGGGGGATGAACGGCGGCTGCGGAGCGCGGGTGATCGGGCACGCGGCTTGCGGGCCTTGAAGGGGAGGCGCCACCGATGGGCTGATCGGCCCTGGCGACGATGCCAATCGACCGCACGAGGCCAGGGCAATGGCAGCCGCGATCAAGATGGCACTCGCAAATCCCAGAGACTTCGTCTTCGAAGCAACCACGGCGATCACAGCACCTACACCGCCGGCCATCCGTTCCGTTCCACCCCACTGACGCATTTGGTAGCCGCCTACCTTTCAAACCTTTCACACAAAACGGTCCCTGCCCGTCTCGGTGGGATAACGCAACCTAAGCGCGAAAATGACGGCGAAGCGTGTGTTCCGCATACTTGAGTGCATCGAAGACTGTCGCACCTACAGCTCCCTGGGAGACCGAGAGCAACACATCCGGGTCCCTATGGCATCGTCCCGGCCGGTAGCACGTCGAGGTTCATGGTGCTGACCTTTTGCTGACCATTAAGGCTCCAGGACAAGCGGAAAGTCCAGCAGCCTGGTTTTGGTAAGTCCACGACGCTGGCAGTTGCATTACCCGTGCCGGCAACGATCGGTTGGGACTGGCCTAACGGATGAGCTTCGATTGTTGGGCTGGTGTATCCAGTTGGGTGGTCCTCAACTACCCAGACAACCTTGTTGTAAGAGCCGTCAATACGGGGGCCGCTCCCCGCCACCAGCACGGTCGAGAATAGGAAGGCCACGCTGGTGTCGGGCGTCCCGAAGGCCCATGGCACGGGCCATGGCGTTGCCTTGGCATGACTCCAACCAGCCTGTGCCCAGACCGGCGGTTCGGCATCGGTCAGCACTGTGCCTGCGCACCCACCGGCAAAAGTCCGGGTGGGAACCTTCGGACTCCCCCTTATCTGTGTGGCTTGGGACAATGTGCAGCCGCCAACGAGAAGGACGAGCAGAGCGCCGGTGATGCAGGCGCATTGAGACCTAACTCCGGGACCCATAGGACCAGTACACCTGTCAGCCCACCGAGGTTCCCATCGTCAACGCCCTGACCGAGCTCCAGACCTCGTTCGCAAGATCGATTCGATCGTAAAAAGCTGTCTATCAGCGTGGGCGGTGACGGACCGCAGTCGCCGCTGACAGACCGCTTGCGTCTCATGGTCTGACGAGCGATCGCTAGTCCCCCGGCAGTTTCAGGAATCACTGACTGCCCGGCGGAGGCCGCGAAGCACGAGTGAGACCACCTTGTCAGCGTCATCAGTCGTTATCAGATCCTGGTTCTCGGCTGCCGTGAGTCGGTTGTATTGCTCGCCATCACCTGCCGCGCGTAGCTCTTGCAACATGGCCTCGAAATCGGGCTCCAGCCCAACGCCTAAAGCGGCCGAGACCAATTCGCCGTAGCCACTCGTGTTTGCAAGCTGGTATTCGACAGACAACTCGCGTGGAGCGCGACCGCCCAGCGCCTCGGCGATGGCTCTTGCGCACCCGCCGAACCCTCCTGCGACAAATAGCGGCCGGCCCGCAGAGGCGGCAAGCATGGCCTCTTCCGCGACACCGGGATACAGACCTTGCTGACCGGACACCCTGCCACCCAGAACGACTCGCGCGTCAATCTCCGTGGTCATCTGATTCCGCATCATTGATAGCGATTGGGACAACCACACGCGATCGAGTGGCTCCATTGATTTGTCTAGGCGAATCGCAGCGGGCGCTCCTGCTGGCGCCGCGATGCTCTTCAGCGTGGCGATATTCGCGATCTCTGCGACATCTGTGTCGGTCAGCGTGGTCCATGTTGGCCACGCGAGATAGGCCAATACGCGTTCAGGACCCAGTACGTCAGGTCGGTCGTACGTCCTGATGAGGTCGAACAGCGTCTCTGTGTAGCCGGCGGCCCGGAAGTCACCTCCATACGCCACTGACCAACCAGCGGCGAGGATGTGCCTTACGACCTCCACAAAGGTGTGGCGAACGTGCAACTCGCTCAGCCCGCGCTCAATGAGGTCATCCTGGGGTGGCTCTGAAATCGAAACCCCGACCACGAGCTTCGAAGATGAGATTGCTGTGGGGCCGGTCAAGACGCAAGCAGAATCGTCGGCGTAACGGGGTCGATGTCTGGATCGAACTCGTGGATTAGACGCACCTCTTCGGTGCCCAATGGCGGATCGGGGTAGACCAATTGACGCAAATGTCCTCCGGCCTCGGCGGCGTCTGCGCGGCGGAGGAGTGCCGTCAGTAATTCCGGTGGGTAAGTGGAGATCTCGCTCTGAGGGGGCAGACCGTGGTATTTGAAGAGCGCCTCTACTCGGCGCGGGAAATAGCGGTTACGCAGCACCTCGCGGAGGAGGGCAGCAGCAACCCTTGGCAACGACGTTCTGTTTCGCCACCGCACAACCGGAACATTGCCCATGTATGGAAAGGACCGGGCCTCCCCCTCTTTAACGGCGGTGAGGACGACAATCGGGACCCGACGTCTCTTCGCTTCGAGGACCTCCAATCTGCACCATTCGCGCGAAGCGTAGGTGTCAGTCTGTACAGCGAGGAGCACCGGGAGTGCCCCTGAATTCCGCATTAGCACCTCAGCGAACCGGGCTCCGTCGGGTATGTCTGCGGCGTCGAAAAAGTCGTCGAGCATGGCAGTCTCATGGAGGTAGCGGCGGACTGCACCGGTGATATCGACACCATCCTGCTTTGCGTGACTGAGGAACACCCTCACTTTGGCAGCATCAGGATCGAGGCAACGGCAGAGGTCGTGCATGGCTTGGGTGAGTAGAGTGGCTGGCCACGATACTTGAGGAAGCCTGGACAGAGCGATGGCCTGGAGGCTGCCAAGTTTGGGCGGCAAGTTCCGAGTCCGCGTGATCGCGACCGGGACAACAACATCGGTTTCTCCCTTCTTGTCGACTAGGGCTTCGACGTAGCGACGCCAGTTGGCGTCGGCTACCATCGTGTCGTCGGCAAGTACGAAGACAACCGTCCGTTCGGCTGTGCCAAACCGGATCTCTCGCGGTACGGTGCCCGCCGAATTAGAAGTCCGGAACCAGACAGGAATGCCCAAGCCTCGGCGAGCTGGGATGTCTGGGTCGGCGCACAGGTCTCTAAAAAGGTTCTCCGCAAGTGATCTCGTGAAACTGGATTTCGGATGCCACACGGCAAAAACGGAGAGAATCACACGTGCGTCGACGAGAGCCGCTGCTGTCATTCGCAGGGCGCGTTCCGTACACGGAGGTCGGTTGTAGAGCCCGTCGCTGGTTCCATCGTGTCCCGGCGCAAGATTGCATCCTCAACCCACCGAGCAAGTGTGTCGTCGCTTGGAGCCGGGCCATAGAATCGCGCGTACCCGGAAGCCTGACCTCCTTGCATGGATAGGTTGAGGTTCACGCGATCTGGCAGCCGATGCCACCCATTGGCAGCGGCCGAAGGTAACTGCACCGCGATTAGTCCGCCGCGCGGATCGCCAACGTTATTACGGAGCGTCGCGGCGATTTCCCAGTCGATATAGCGCCGAGCCCAGGTGCACTGGCCAATCAAAACAACCGTGCACGAGGTGCCACCGATCTTTCGCTCCCTGATCTGTCTCATCACGTAGTCCGCGTCGCCGCTGTTTATCCTCTCGGCGTATTCATCGCCCTCCTCTGAAATGCCGAGCGTCCGAATCTCGTCAAACTGGCTCTCGAAGCGCCGACAGAAGACGGTCACCTCCAGTTCGTCCTCATGATGGAAGGAGAGGAAGATTCGCCTCATTCCTGCCTAGTTCTTCCTATCTACTCCGCTTCTCGAAGAGACACGGCAACCTCGGCAAGATCCTGAAGAGCCATCGAGCGAGACTTCGGCTCTGACTTCCAAGCCGGCACACCGCCGCCGTAAACCACGCCGACCGTTTCGCACAACCGACGATGGAGCGCGGGGTTCAAAAGGATCCGCCCCACGAACCGCACCCAGAAAGACGGTTGCACGTGTCGACTCTTGGCAGCTTCCCCAAAGCGCCGTCCGAAGACAATCACCTCGGGTGCGCCACCCTCCTCCCAGCCGGGCAGATCGCTAGAGATGGTCAGGTTCGCGTGGTCAGAGTGCGCGCTCCAGTCGATCCTGATTTCGGCCTCGAGCACTCGCAGGCCGTCGTCGAGGAGAAAAACCCCGACCGCCTGGAGCCATTTCTCGTTGATCGCGTTCAGGATCCGTTCGCGGTCTGCCTGGTCGATCCCTGCATAGCGAAGGAAAATATCAACCTGATCAACTACAGCTTGGGTTCTGGTGTAGGTGCCAGTAAAAGTCTGGGGCGCCATCTCGATGCTCCTGTGTCATTTGTCTACGTGCGACGTCGCTGCAACCTGGCGCTGGTGCCACTGGGACCGCGCCAGACGAACAAGATCGGCCTGAGAAAGTCGACGGTCCCGAAGTTCGGCAAAAAGATACCGATGGTGGCGCCTTGCATCGTTGACTATGTCGGGCAGCACGGCAGCAAGTTCCTCAATCAACCCGTCCGCCGATTCGGCGACGACAGTGGTCCGTAGGTCGGAGAAGAATGCGATCGGTGCCCCCCCACAGGCCGCCAGAAGCTTGGCGACACCGTCGTCGTCTGTAAGATCGGCAAGGATCGACGCCACCGTTGCGTGACGCTCGGGCCCGGTTGGTTCCCACGTGAATGGCCGCATCCGGCCAGGACGACGAAGCGGCGGATAGATCTTCGTCAAGTCGTTGCCAGTCACGAATACTGGAACCCGCCGCAACGCTTTGTCTGCCGCCTGCGTCGGCGAGTCCGCGAGGTGCATCAGCTGCGCCAGCACCTGCTGGTGATTCACGGTGCCGGTGTTGTGCTCCCATTCGCCCACCGTGGTATCGAAGTCGTCGATCAGCAGAACCGAGGGCACGCCCGAGTAGGCTCGCTGGCCGGCCTCGTCGTAGCGAGCCAACACTATCTTGCCCGGCTGGCCGGCCCTGTCACTCTCGAGATCGGCGGCATTGATCGAGACGACCTCCACCCCCCGTTCCCTAAGGTGCGCTCGCGCCTGAAAACTCTTGCCGTCTCCGGGCCGGCCGAATATGCCCAGGACCAATGGCCAGTCAGTGAGCCCGACATAGTTCATGACAACATGGCGATCGATCTCGCGCCGGAACCTCTCTGGGATGAATGGAAGCCGCGCGGTCACGATCGTCCCCGTCCAAGTTTCGATCTCTGGGACGCCAGTTCTTCATCGAGCTGATCGAGGACGCTCGTTCGACTCGTTGCGGGTTCCGCTGGCACTGCCCGCCTCCCGCCTGACGGCGGCCGAGCATCGGACGTTGCAATTTCGTCCACGACGGCGTCCATGGTCTGGAACAGCTTCCGGAGTAGTGAGTGATGACTCTTCATGACCCGGACTTCAGTGGCGTCGACGTCGATGCCGTCGCACCGCTTGAAAACGGCGATTAGGCTTTCCATCTCGGCATCCAGATGCTTGTCGCGTGGAGCCGATGCAGATTCCTCAAGATGTCGTCGAATCTCGGCTAGGCTGATCCTTGCATGCCTGTCCTCAAGCCATCGATCCATCACGTAATCAGTTACGTCGCGCAACCCGGCGCTCACATGCACGACCTGCACTCACCGGCAACCAGGGACACCAGCTTCAGCACGCCCCCATGATATCGAACATTCGTTCCCTTGGCCGTACGGCCAAGGCCGGGCTATGTACCGGAAGCTACCATGATAGAGTATTTACGTAGTCAGTAAATGATTGATCAATGGACGTAGGCTTCGCCGAACCAGAGATCGATCGCAGATGCCGAACTCGACAGGACCGGCAACGCGCGTGGGGCGAACATGCGGGCGCGATTGCTCGTTGCCTATTCGAACTTAGTGCGTTGTCCTCCCTTGCCGATGTTGGGCTTCTTCCGGGCCGCGAACTTAGGGAACTCGGAGTGCCTGGCCGCTACCGCCTCCGATCTTCGTTCGGGGTCGAGCTAGTCGTGACTGCAGTCGCCTCGTCAGGAAACACGCCTGCGCCGGCGTCGTCCACCGAAGCCAAGCTGCTAATCGAGGAAGTCACGGTCCAAAACTATGTGCAGGAGGAAGCAATTTGACAGCAGCGCAGATTAACCCGGCTCCTTACATCCCGGATCACGCCTTCCCCCCGGGAGAGACGTTGCGCGAACGATTGAACGAGCTCGGCATCTCACAGGCCGATCTTGCAGCGCGCTCCGGTCTCTCTGTGAAGCATGTCAACCAGATCGTCCAAGGCGTAGCGTCCATAACTCCCGAAACCGCACTTTTGCTGGAGCGAGTTACCGGCACACCAGCCCGAATTTGGAATGCGTTAGAGGCCGCATACCAGGACGCTGAGCTACGTTCCCGACCCGCGGAGCTCACACTGGAAGATCGAGCGTGGCTGAAATCGTTGCCACTCACGGACCTGCGCCGCCGGGGAAAGCTCCGAATGGGGACCTCGGATCTCGAGTCATTTCGTGCAGCCCTCGACTTTTTCGGGGTAGCCGACCGCCAAGCCTGGGAACGCGTCTGGCTTAAACCTCATGCTTCGTTCCGTAGGTCGAGAGTATTCAAGAGTGGTCCGGGATCGACTGCCGCTTGGCTTCGGCTTGGGGAGTTGGATGGTCGTTCTCGAGTTGTGGCTGACTTCGACTCGAAGCTCTTCCGTCAAGTCTTGATCGAAGCGCGGGCTCTGACGCGTGCGCATGACTTCTCAAGAGCATTAGTAGCGCGATGCGCAGCCGTCGGCGTTGTGGTCGTCTTCGTCAAAGAAACAACGGCATGCCGCGCCAGCGGCGCAGCTCGATGGCTCTCACCCAAGAAAGCCTTGATCCAGTTGAGCGATCGATACAAGCGCGAAGATAGCTTCTGGTTCTCATTCTTTCATGAGGCCGCTCATATCCTTTTGCACCCAAAACGCGAACTCTTCGTTGACGCCGACAAGAGCGATGACGAGACGATGGAGACTGAGGCTAATCTGTTCGCTGCAAATCTACTTGTACCACCGACTGTCGCTGACACGCTCCCGAACCTAAGAAGCAATCCTGATGTCATAGGGTTTGCGGCAGAAATCGGGATAGCAGCAGGCATAGTCGTCGGTCGCCTTCACAACGATGGGATCTGGCCTTGGAATCGTGGCAACGAACTAATCAAGTCAGTTGAGATCGTCCCGACGACAACCTAGTGGTGGACCGATCAAGCCGCAAGCTGCGCGTCAGTCAAGAAACTTGAGGAACAGAACTTGGTTCCACAGCACTTTGCCGTTCGAGAGCGCCTCCTAATCACGGCGGGAGAAGTTGCTGCATTATCCGGGCACCCGGGCAACATCGGTATGCCTCGGGAGGCGTTCATAAGAGAGTTTCTGGTCGACCACCTACCCGAGAGGCTGGCTATCGGACAAGGCGAGGTGATCGACGCGAACTCCGTCTATGGTCAGGCGCGCCCCCAGGTCGACGTTGTTCTCTACCTGCGTGACTTCCCGCGGATACCGCTGGGCGGGGGCGTAGCCGCTCACTTTGTCGAGTCAGTAGTGGCAACCATCGAAGTCAAGTCGCGTCTCACTCGAGCGGAGTTGAATCGTGCGATCGCCGCAGCGCAACGAATCAAACAGCTCCAACGCAACCTACACCTATTCATCCAACCTGCATACTCGCCGCCGGCAGTGCTCTGCTATGTGGTTGCCTACGATGGACCCGCCCGGCCGCAAACAACGGCAGCGTGGATTGCCCGATACCACGCGGATCACGCGATTGTCAGCGCGAATCTTCCGCCCCAACTCGCGGCCCGGCTTCCGGTGGCGAGCCCCCACGTTGACGGTGTGTTTGTTCTGGGTAAGCACTTCGTACTGTTCGACAACACTCCAATGGGGATCACCATTCCAGACGCAGCACGCGCCGCGCTTCCACAGGCGAATTGGCTCGTTGTCGAGCAGCATCCAACTGGCGGGCTATTCACCCTGTTCATGCTCCTCACTATTGCTACCTCCGCCATTCCAATGCAACAACTCAAAGTCGAAGGCTACCTGGCAAACTTCGCCTTCGGCCATACGCAGCTGGCGGCAACACCCTGACTCCGCCTACGCCTCGAGGATCTGAGCCAATGGTGCGCTCCGAAGGAGCGCTTATCTTGCTCCCTCTGAAAGAGGGCAGATTGACTCCGGTTGGAGCCATCCTGACTCCGCTGTAGGGCGACCATGAGACAGATGGGAAGGGCCAAAGCGAGCAAGCACGTGCGCCCCGCGAACCTTGTCGACTTGCATGCTGGTCAGCCTTCTTCTTGACATGCAACGGCCGCCAACCGTGTTCAGCGGACCGCCGCCCTGACCAGTAGTCGCAGATAAGTCGCTCAGTAGTCGCAGATAAGTCGCTGCAAGCCGGCCATTTTGCCATCGCTGACAGCAGATTAGTAAGTAGATGGACTTGGCGCTTGGAGTGGGCTTGCGACTAATGCGTTGGCTTGCGGCGACCCTTTCCGTGGGGGTTGCGCGGGAGGCGGCGGTGTGGGCGCAGGGCGCGCGCGTCGTCGATGATCGCGTTAAGGGTGGGGCGGACGTCCGGATCTTCAAGCAGTCGACGGACGGCCATCCCGACCACGTCGTTGATGCTCTCGTCGGTTGCGAAAGCGAGCGCTCTAAGGAGGCGGTATTCGCTCTCGGGGAGCCTCAGAGTCAGCGCTTGCAGAGGCTCTTTTCGCACGTTTTGCACCACTGCACCATGACAGAAAATCGGTGCTGAGTGGCCATTAGATATGTAGAGGGCTTTTGCGCCCTGGCGACGGCGGCGCCTCGACCGCCGGACGGCAGGAGGGGCTATGACTGCTGGCTCGACGCTCGGGGGTGACAGGGTGGTTCGTCTGCAGCTTCGGGTTCCGGTCCAACTTCACCGAACGCTTGAAGCGTGCGCCGAGCGCTCCGGCTTATCCACCGTAGGCCTTGTCCGAGTGCTTCTCGAAGAGGCGCTCGCCACGTCGCCAGGGACGGCATCGGAAGCCCTCAAGTCTCGCCGGGGTCCGGCAGATCTCGTGTCTCTGTCGGCTCTGGTGGCCAGCGAACATGCCATCAAGCTGTACGAGCTGGTCATGCCAGGAGGCAGCCGCCAATCACACGAAGCGCGGGGTCTTGCGTTCGGGGCTGCGGAGCAGCGACTCGAAGACGTCCGGGCGCAACTTGAAGAGAGCCGTTGATGGCGCCCAGGGCGATCCTATCGGTGAAGTACCTAGCGATGCCGAGCGCCGGAGCTGCCCGCACCGCGGTGAATGGGTTCGTTCGGTACATCCAGTACCGCGATCACCATGAAGACGTCGCTGCCGACACCTCGCGCATGCTTCGGTACGTCGGTTATCGCGACCCGACTTCACAGCGTGGGCAGCTGTTCGACAGGTCAGGCCCAGCAGGAGACCTCGAGCGCAAAGCGCTGGTTGCACACGTCAGGCGATCGCTACGCGACCTGCCCTCACGTTCTCATCCCCAGCGCGCCGTTTATCGGCTGGTGCTATCGCCGGCAGACGCACGCGGACTCGATCTGCGCGAGCTCGCACGCGCAACGATGCGCGGTTTGGAGCGTGACGCAGGCCCCCTTCCGCCCTGGGTAGCGGCCATCCATCGCAACACGCAACACCCGCATGTCCATATCGTCATGGCGGCCCGGCGGGAGGTCTCACCGGATCGCTTCAAGACCTTGATCATTACCCGGCCCCGCCTGGCCAGCATGAAGGAGTCACTCGCACGGGAAATGTCGAGGCAAATCGATCGCACGCCCGGGCGTCGGGACGAACGCACAAGCAGTCTCCGCGAGCTCGTGCGGCTCGATCGCACGGCGGACGGCATCCCGCGTCTGGCCGGAGTGAGAGCGCGGCATCGGGCGGGCTTTCGTAGTCGGGCGCAAGCACTGGATGACATCGCGACCGGATTGCGCCGTGCAGCACGACGCTACCAGCGCCGCATCGAACAAGAGCTGATTGAGGAGGAACGCCGGCGGAACCTTGAAAGGGGATGGGAAAGATGAGTCGCGAGCCAATCCACCTCAATTTCCATTTCTCCGGCGAGGCGGAGGGTCCGGGAACCAGCCTCGCTCTGGTTCCCGGGCCACGTCCTGCGGTCGACGCGCCGGCGCCATGCGAGCCGCTGCTGCTCCGACCGGTCGAGGCGGCGCGACTGCTTGGCATCGGGCGGTCGAAGCTCTTTGAGATGTTGGCTAGGCAGGAGCTCCCTGTAATTCGCCTGGGACGTTGCGTTCGAATTCCTCGGCGAGAGCTTGCGTTATGGATCAACCAAAACCTTGACCTTGAAACGGCAGCCCGAAATGCGTTCCTGGGTGCCGGATTCACTCAAACCAACGCTGATGTGAGCGATTAAACGCTCTCCGTGGCGGTCTTGGGCAGGCCGAACAGGAGCACGGACGCGATGACGGAGGGCCAAGTGGATATGAGAGCGCGCAGTGCGAAGATTTGCTCTATGCGTCCCACATCGACGCTCTCGTCGCGTGCGGGTTTGAAAGTTGGGATCGGCGTCAGTTTGCTGCTCGTTCTGGGCCTCATCACTGTTGCATGGCAGGCCGGACTTTTCCGTCCCGGGTGCAGCGCCTACTTACAGAGTCGGCACGAGGCTGGAATGCTGCCTCCGGATGCGACCATCCTTCGTATAGATGGCATCGGCGATGGTCATGGGGCCATCGCCCTGAGCGGCGGCACTCCCGAAGCGTTTTTGATTTCTAGCCCTGCGCTGGGCCCGGCATATGCGCGATGGGATTTCACGATGCCGTTGGTTGACCAAGAAACAACTGACGCTGTTGTTCAGTTTTATGGTTCCCGTCTGGCTGCGCAGGGTTGGACTTCCGCACCGGACTCAAGGCCCCACGATTGGACGTGGCAACTTGGCGACCTTAGTTTCAGGCTGAATGCTCCGCAGTCGGGAGGGGTGGGTAGAGCGCAGAGTTTGGTTTCCTGGACGCGCAGTTGGGAAGTCACGGAAACAATCGGAGGCGAACGAGCACAACCCCCGGAGTGCAACTGGGATGGCCAGGAGACCTCCTCCGGCCATGTTGCTTAGGCATGCGTGATGGCCGCCGTTGCCGACTTGGTCCCCCGATCCTGGTCACGTCCGGGGGGAGCCTCCGAGTAGCGAATCCATGTGGTCCGCCGCTTCCTTATGCAGCGACGGGGTCACGTGAGAATACGTGTCAAGAGTCAAAGTCACGGTTGAGTGGCCGAGCATGTCCTGGACGACCTTGGGGTGCACGCCGCGGGTCAGTAGCAAAGTCGCGGCGGTGTGTCGCAGATCATGAATTCGAATTCTCGGTAGGCCTGCCTTAGCCAGCTCGCGCTTGAACACCACGTTGAGCCAGCTGGAACTCATCGGCGATCCAGATCGTGAGCAGAACACCAGATCCCCTAAGTCCGTCCCCCACTTGGCGCCGGCCAGCAGTCGTATCTCTCGCTGTCGTGCCCGGTGTTCAGTGAGCGCCTGTACCGCTATCCGCGACAGGTGAATGGTCCGCCGGCTGCGGGTGGTCTTTGGATCGACCATGACGAACCCGGCACTTCCATGACGCTGCAATGCCCTCCGCACCACCAGAGTGGCCTTCTCCATGTCGATGTCGGACCATTTCAGGCCGAGTGCCTCCCCTTCGCGGAGACCCGTCGTCGCGAGGAGCACCCACACCGCGTGAAGGCTTTGTCCATTGGTCGACTCGAACAGGACGTGCAGCTGCTCAGATGTAAGCGTCGCCATTTCGCTCGGCTCCGCGCGTGGAATGATCACACCGTCGGCGGCATTGCGGCCTACCATCCCCCACCTCACGGCCTGCCGCAACGCACTGTGGAGAACAACGTGCGCTTGGCGAACCGACCTCGGCGCCAGTCCTTGTGCAGTGAGCCTCGCGTATGCCCCCTGGATCGCTTGAGGCGTCAGCTGCGCGAGACGAATTCTGCCGATGAGGGGATTCAGGCGCCGGACGTTGAGGCTGTAACCGATGAAAGTCCTCGGTCGGACCTTCAGGCGAGCGGCTTCGTCCAGCCAACGCGCCAGGTAATTGGCAACGCTGACGCTCGGTGCTCCAACGATGACCCCTTGCTCTCGGTCCCGCTGCAGCTGACGGAGCTTGGTCTGGACTTCAGCCCTGGTTCGCCCGTAAAGCACCTTGCGGCGCCCGTACTCGAGCCGCAGCGTCGCCGACCACCGGCCGTCCGACCGGTGGTAGATGGTGCCCTCGCCGTGGCCTCGTTTGCCCATTTCGAGCTGCCAAGAGTGTATTGGCAGTCAAACTGGCAGTCAAGCCCATTTCCACGTGTAAGTGTTCGTGTCCGATTATCAGCGCATCGTCTGGGCGATTCGTATTCGGCGAAATGGCGGAGGGGCAGGGATTTGAACCCTGGATAGGCTTGCACCTATAACAGTTTTCAAGACTGTCGCCATCAACCGGACTCGGCCACCCCTCCAAAGGGCACCACGGATTCTAGGAGGCGCTACTCAGCGGGCGCCGATGACTTCCAGGCCGCCCATGTAGGGACGCAGCACCTCCGGCACGGTGACCGTCCCGTCCGGCCGCTGATACGTCTCGATGATCG
>Ga0207684_10003339_pt1 | contig 15735 bp, 16 predicted proteins | sample KBSK5501metaG_FD_184342 | JGI IMG/M metagenome (GOLD analysis project Ga0207684, IMG submission 184342) | Corn, switchgrass and miscanthus rhizosphere microbial communities from Kellogg Biological Station, Michigan, USA - KBS K5-50-1 metaG... | ecosystem: Host-associated > Plants > Roots >...
AGTGCGCGGCCACGCCCTTCATGCTCGCGGTGGCCTCGCCGTGGCAGTCGGCGCACGCGCGCCCGGCGGCGCCGGTCGCCCGCTTCCAGAGCGTGGCGCCCTCGAGCACCCAGAGCATAGCGGGATTCGCCGCGTCGTCGTCCTGCATCGCGCGCAGCTCGCGGCCCATGAGCTCGTAACCGGAGCGGCGCTCAGAGGGTGCGATCTCCGCCGCGACGGCCGACGCCGCAACGGCGAGCAGGCCGAGGACAGCGCAGAGGCGCCGCACTACTCTACGGTGATCTTCGCCGACTCCGTCACCGCGAAGCCGTTGTCGCCGGTCCACTGAAACGAGAGCGTGCCGCTCTCGGTGGCGACCGTCGAGAACACGATGAACGGGTTGGCGGAGATCGCGGGGTACAGGTCCGCGCGGAAGACTTCCGTGCCGTTGTACGTGCACACGAACCGGCGAATGATGTTGCGGGGAATCACCGCGCCGAGCTGCGTGTGGCGGAATCCCGTTTCCATCACGTGGGAGATCAGCGTCTTGATCTCGATGATCTCGCCGCGCTTGGCCCGCGGCGGCACGTTGATCAGCGCGCTGGCCATCGTTAGATCCCGTCCTCGAGACACGCGGCCAGCGTGACCACGACGGCGGCGCTGTCGGACCAGAGGGATCCGTCGCTCAGCTCGCAGATCGCCACGACGTTCTGCGAGTCGGCCAGCCGCATGCGCGTCGACACCCGCGCGCGCCCGGCGCGCGGTCCCAGATGGAAGCTCACGACATAGGGCTGCGGGTTCTTCTCGGTGAACACGTGGACGGCGCGAACATGCTCGGCCTCGGTCATGGAACTGTCGACGCTGATCGTGAGCGGCACGGCGTTGCCGTTCTCGATGAGCGGCGGCAGCTCGATCGTCACCTTGCCCGGCGTGATGCGCGCCGATCCCACGACGCTGCGGATGGCCTCTTGCATCTCGGCGGGCGTCGCCGATGCGGGCTTCACCGTGACGACCGCACCCAGTCCCAGGCCGGCCGCCACACCGCTGGCGATCTTCAGAAATTCACGGCGCGACGCCGCTCGCTCCATCTCAGTCCCTCAGCGTCATCAAGAAGGCCACCACGTCCTCGATCTGCTCGGCGGTCAGCACCGGCTTGCCCCGCCACGCGGGCGCCACGCGCACGAGCCCCTCGGTTCGATGATACGCCGGCATGATCGAGGCGGGATTGATGCGGCTCGAATCGACGATGCGCAGCCTGAGCTGCCCCTCCGACCACCGCGCCCCCGCGCCGCGGAGATCGGGCGCGAGATTGCCCTGGAACCGCTCGTCCGGAAACGGTCCGCTGTGGCAGAGCAGGCACAGACCGACCTGGCGGTTGGCGACGATCGCGCGGCCGCGCACGGGATCGCCCTTGGCGCCGGTGAGCGACTGCGGCATCGCGTCCTCGGCGTGCGCGACGCCCACGAGGGACAAGGCCGCGACGATCGCGGCCAGCGCCGATCTCACCCGAACACCTCGGCGGTGATCGTGCGGAACCATGCCTCGGCCAGCACCGCCTCGGCGGCGCGCGTCGCGCGCGGCGCATCCTGGGGGCTGACGCCGCCGGCGCCGGGCACGTCGGCCAGCTGGCCATTCGCCGACGGCTGGTAGACGCCGGCGACCGAGATCCCGTAGTCGGGCGCGACGAGGCTGTAGCACGTGTTGATGAGCTTCGGCGGCGACGGCGTCCCGCCCGTCAGCAGCTGCGCGACCGCTGCCGCGCACGTCTTGGCCTGCGAGTTGGCCGCGAATGCCGACTTCGGCATCGCGCCGGCGATCGCGGCGTCGCCGATGACGTGGATGCGCGGCTGCAGCTTCGACTCGAACGTCACGGGATCGATCGGACACCAGCCGGTGCGATCGGCGACACCCGCGGCGTCCGCGATGCGGCCGGCCTTCTGCGGCGGGATGACGTTGGCCACGTTGGCCTTGTGGCGGCCGAAGTCGGTGACGAGCGTCCGCGTCGCGGGTTCCACGGACGTGACGGCACCGCCCTTGGACAGCGGCACCCACTCGAGCAGGCCGGGATAGAGCTCGGCCCAGGCGGCCTGGAAGAGCCGCTGCTTGGAGAACGCGTCCTTCGCGTCGAGCACGATGAGCTTCGACTTCGGCTTCTTCGTCTTGAGGTAGTGCGCGATGAGGCTCGCGCGCTCGTAGGGACCGGGCGGACAGCGGAACGGATTGGCGGGCGATGAGATCACGACGAGGCCGCCGTCGTCCATGGCCTCGAGCTGACGGCGCAAGAGAAGCGTCTGCTCGCCCGCTTGCCAGGCGTGCGGCATCTGCGCGGCGGCCGGCTCGTCGTACCCCGGCAAGGCGGCCCAGCGGATGTCGATGCCCGGGCCGAGCACGAGCCGGTCGTACGCCAGGCGCGTGCCGTCCGCGAGCGTCACCGTGCGTCCTTGCGGATCCACGGCGGTGGCCGTGCCGCGGACGACGGTCACACCGTCGGCGGCCACGCGCTCGTACGTGAACTGCTGCGCGGACAGCTCGCGCAGCCCGGTGATCACGGCGTTGCTGAACGGGCAGGCGGTGAAGGTCGGGTTGGCTTCGACCAGCGTCACGACGATGCGCGGGTCGGCGTGGCGGAGCGCGCGCGCACACGTGGCGCCCGCGAAGCCGCCGCCGACGACGACGGCGCGTGGGCCGGAGCCCTGCGCGAACGCGGGAAGCGGGACGAGCGCGATCGACGCGCCGAGACCGATTTTCAGAAAGTCGCGACGGGTGGCGTTCACTTCTGCGTGGCGAACCAGGCGGCGATTGCCTGGACCTCCTCGTCGGTGAATCCCTTGGCGATACGGTCCATGACGGTGCCGGCACGCTGGCCGGAGCGGAAGTCCTGCATGGCCTTCACGATCGCCGCCCGATCCATTCCGGTGAGCCGCGGCACCGGCGACGACACGCGCGCCGAGGACGGATGACAGCCCGAACACGATGCAGCGCCCGCCGGCAGCTCCGCCGACGCCGCGGCGGCCGCTGCGATCGACAGGAATCCGATCGCAGCGGCCGTGGCCTTCCGCATCGAGTTACACCAGCGTGATGCCGTGGTTCTTCAGCGGGTACGTCCGAATGCGCTTGCCGGTGGCGGCGAAGTACGCGTTGAGCACCGCCGGCGCCGCCACGCAGATGGTCGGCTCGCCGACGCCACCCCAGAACCCGCCCGACGGCATGAGGATCGACTCGACCTTCGGCATCTGCGCGATGCGCATCGAGTCGTAGTTGTTGAAGTTGGTCTGCTCGATGTGGCCGTCCTTGACGGTGCACTCCTGCAGGAACACGCCGGACAGGCCGTACACGAACGACCCCGCGATCTGCCGATCGATCTGTGCGGGGTTGACGGCGTAGCCCGGGTCGGTCGCGGCGACGATGCGCTGGATCTTGACCTTGGTGCCGTCGGTGACGGAGATTTCGGCGCACGCCGCCACGTAGCTGTTGAACGACATCATCTGCGCCAGCCCGCGATACACGCCCTTCGGGGCCGGCTTGCCCCAACCCGCGCGGTCGGCCACCGCGTTGAGCACCGCGAGGTGCTTGGGATGCTTGGTCATCAGCTTGCGCCGGAACTCGAGCGGATCCTGGCCGACGGCGTGAGCCATCTCGTCCATGAAGCACTCGACGAAGATCGCGTTCTGGTTGATGTTGACGCCGCGCCAGAATCCGGGCGGCACGTGCGTGTTGCGCATCGCATGGTCGATCAGCAAGTTCGGCACGCTGTAGCCGAAGGCGAACTCGCCGCTCGGGTTCAATCCCTGGAACGTGGCCGGGTCCTTACCGTCCTGGAGCGCTTCGGGCCGCACGGCCGTGAGAATCGACTGGCCCGACAGCCGCATGTGCAGCGCGGTCAGGTTGTTGCTCGCATCGAACGCGCCCACGAGCTTGCACTGCATGACCGGGTGATAGCGGCCGTGCAGCATGTCCTCTTCGCGCGTCCACAGGAGCTTCACCGGCGTCCCCGGCATCTGTTTGGCGATCAGCACGGCCTGCGTCACGTAATCGTGGAACGCGCCGCGCCGGCCGAATCCGCCACCGAGGTTGAGCTTGTACACCTCGCACTTGTCGGCCGGCAGCCCGGACGCCGCCAGCGTCGCCGCGAATGCGGCTTCGCCGTTTTGCGTCGGCACCCAGACCTCGCAGCGCTCCGGCGTGTACTTCGCCGTCGCGTTCATCGGCTCCATCGGCGCGTGGTTCTGGAACGGATAGGCGTAGACGGCTTCGATTTTCTTCGCGGCCGACGCGATGGCGGCCTTGACGTCGCCGTTGCGGTTCCCGACGAACGCCTGGTCGGCATCGAGGCCTTCCTTGAGCATCTCGGCGATCGTGGCGCTCGACACGCTGGCGTTCGGACCCTCGTCCCAGACGATGGGCAGCTGGTCGAGCGCGGTCTTGGCCTGCCACCACGTCTCGGCCACGACGGCCACGGCGGAGTCGCCCACCGGAACGACCTGCTTGACGCCCGGCATGGACGCCACCTTCGCGGCCTCGTAGCTCTTCACCTTGCCGCCGAAGACCGGACAGTCCTTGATCGCCGCGTTGAGCATCCCGGGCAGTTTCAGATCGGCCCCATAGACGTGGGCGCCGTTGAGCTTGTCCATCGTGTCCAGGCGCTTCACGGACTTGCCAATGAGCTTCCAGTCTTTCGGATCCTTCAGCGCCGGCTTCTCGGGCGGCGTCAGCTTGGCGGCGGCCTCCGCGACCTTGCCGTAGGTGACCGTGCGGCCGGAGGGCTTGTGCGTAATGACGCTATTGGCGGCGCTGCACTCGGTCACCGGGACGCTCCACGTGGTGGCGGCGGCCTGAATCAGCATCATCCGCGCGGCGGCGCCGCCCTCGCGGACGTACTGATGCGAATCGCGGATGCCGCGGCTGCCGCCCGTGGAGAAGTCGCCCCACGCGCGCTTGCGCTTCACGCTCTGGCCGGGCGTCGGATACTCGGTCTTCACCTTCGACCAGTCGCACTCGAGCTCCTCGGCCACCATCTGCGCGAGGCCGGTGAGCGTGCCCTGTCCCATCTCGGAACGGGCGATGCGGATGACCACCGTGTCGTCGGGACGGATGACGACCCAGGCCGTGACCTCGGGCGAGCCATCCTGCGCGCGGACGACCGAGGCGCCGAACGGAATCTTCAGGCCGAGCGCCAGACCGGCGCCGACCGCGGTGCTGCCGATGACGAAGGAGCGGCGGTTGAGCTTGGTGGTGATCATGGCGCCCCCCTATGCCTTCGCCGCGGCGTGAATCGCCTCACGCACCTGCTGGAAGGTTCCGCACCGACAGATGTTGGTGATCTTGGCGTCGATATCGGCGTTGGTCGGCTTCGGCTTCTCGCGGAGCAGCGCCGCGACCGCCATGATCAGCCCGGACTGGCAATAGCCGCACTGCGGGACCTGGGCGTCGAGCCAGGCCTTCTGGACTTTGTGCAGCGTCGAACCGTTGGCCAGGCCCTCGATCGTGGTGATCTTCTTGCCTTCCGCGGCGGCCACCGGCATCACGCAGGAGCGGATCGCCGCCCCTTCGAGGTGCACGGTGCAGGCGCCGCACTGCGCGATGCCACACCCGTACTTCGTACCGGTGAGGCCAGCCTGCTCGCGGATTGCCCACAGCAGGGGCGTGCTCGGGTCGACATTGAGGTCGACGGTCTTCCCATTGATCGTCATTCGCGCCATCGGCGTCCCTCCAGGGTTGCGGGTGCTGGAACTATCCGCCCGCACCGCCGCGAAGGCAAGTCCCCTATAGGAGCTCGACGGGGTCGCCGACGCGGACGCGGCCGGCTTGGACGACGTACGAATCCAGGGCCAGGCGCCTTGCTCTGTCGCGTTCTTCCGGCCGAGCCGTCCGAGGTAGAATTCGCGAACTCGTGTGAGTCCGCGTGTAGCCGGGCGGGCTCGCAACGCATCTCAAGGGGATAGACTCATGGGCCATGCGACCGACCTGCTGATCCGATATGGCTACATCGTCGTGTTCGGTGTGGTGCTCGCCGAGCAGATCGGTCTGCCGGTCCCGTCGCAGCTGCTGCTGGTCGGGGCGGGAGGACTGGCGGGCAATGGTCGCCTGAATCCCTTCATCGTGCTCGTCGCGGGGGCGTTCGCCTCGCTCATCGGCGACAGCGTCTGGTACGGGATCGGGCGCGCCGGGGGTCCCCGGGTGCTCGGCTGGATCTGCCGCATCTCGCTCGAGCCCGACTCGTGCGTGCGCCGCACGCACGGGATGTTCGGTAGGTGCGGGGCGTGGTCGCTGGTCTTCGCCAAGTTCGTGCCGGGCCTCAGCACCGTCGCGCCTCCGCTCGCCGGCGTCACCGGCATGTCGCTGCACGCGTTCCTCGGGATCAGCACGATCGCGGGCCTGGTGTGGGCGGGCGTGTTCATCGCCCTCGGCTGGCTGTTCAGCTCGCAACTGGAAGTGATCGGGACGTCCCTCGAAGGCCTCGGCAGCTGGGGCCTGGCCGTCGTGGTGGGCGCGATCGTGGCCTACGTCGCGTACAAGTACGTCATGCGGCACCGCTTCATGCGAAAGCTCCGGATCGCGCGGATCACGCCGGAAGAGCTCAAAACGATGCTGGACGCGGGCGGCGACGTCATGGTGGTCGACGTCCGCGATCGCCTCGACTTCCAGACCGAGCCCTCGATCATCCCCGGCGCGCTTCACCTCTCGACCGACGAGCTCGAAGCCCGGCACCTCGAGATCCCGCGCGAGCGCGACATCATCCTGTACTGCACGTGACCCAACGAAGCGTCGAGCGCCCGTGTGGCGCTGCTGCTGAAACGGCGCGGGATCGAGCGGGTGAGGCCGCTGGCCGGTGGCTTCCGCGCCTGGCAAGACCTCGGATATCCGGTGAAGAGCCTCGCCCCCATCGCGAGCGGAGGATAGCCGTGGCCGAGCCGATCATCTTCGTCGTCGACCCCGATCCCGAGGCGCTGGCCTGGATCGCGACGGCGCTGCAGCGCCGCTTCGGCGCCGACTATCGAATCGAGACCGACGACAACCCAGCTTCGGCCATCATGCGGCTCGAGCAGGCGTGCGAGCGCGGCGACAGCGTCGCGCTCGTCATCGGCGGCGCCCCGTTCGAATGGCTCGAGGAGCGCGCGCCGTCTGCGCTCGAGACGAGCGTTTCGGGGATCTTCGCGGCGGGCGACGTGCGTCACCGGTCGCCGCGCAACGTCGCGGCGGCGGTCGCCGATGGCGCCATCGCCGTGCGTTCGGTGTACGAATATCTCCACAAAGTCGGCTAAACTGCGGCGGGTTCGACATCACCCCAAGGAGCCGCCATGCGCGTGACCGCCGCCGTTCTGCACGCCGTGAACAAGCCGTACTCCATCGAGACGGTCGAGCTGGACCCGCCCAAGCGCGGTGAGGTGCTGATCCGGGTCGGGGCAGCCGGCGTCTGCCGCAGCGATCTGCACTTCCAGAAGGGCGAGGCCACCATCGCCATTCCCGCGGTGATGGGTCATGAAGGCGCGGGGACGGTCGAGCGCATCGGCGAGGGCGTGACCATGGTCAAGCCCGGCGACCGCGTCATCCTGAGCTTCGTGCCCAATTGTGGGCACTGCCACTCGTGCGAGAGCGGCCGGCCACACCTCTGCGACGAGCACGCGCGCACCACCGGCCGGCTCTTCGACAACACGTCGCGTCTGCACACGCTGGCCGGGCAGGACTGCGCCCACATGGGCAAGGTCGCGTGCTTCGCCGAGTACGCCGTGGTGCCCGAGATGGGCTGCGTGCCTGCGCCGGCCGCGCTCGATTTTCCGCAGCTCGCCCTCATCGGCTGCAGCGTCACCACCGGCGTCGGCGCGGCGGTGTTCAACGCGCGCGTGCAGCCCGGCGACGGCGTGGTGGTGATCGGCTGCGGCGGCGTCGGCCTCAACGTGATTCAAGGCGCGCGCCTGGCCGGCGCCACCACGATCGTGGCCGTCGACGTCAAAGACGCGGCGCTGACGTTCGCGACGAAGTTCGGCGCCACGCACACCGTCAACGCGCGCACGGAGAACGCGGTGGCGCGCGTGCAGGCGCTCACCGGCGGCGGCGCCCACTTCGCCTTCGAGGCCTACGGCAGCGGCGCGACGACCAGGATGGCCGTGGACATGCTGCGCAAGCGCGGCACGGCCGTCATCGTCGGGATCGCGCCGCTCGGCGACGCGGCCGCCATCGAGCCGGTGGTGCTGACGCGCGGCGAGAAGACCATCACCGGCAGCTACTACGGCTCCGCCCATCCGCGCCAGGACATGCCGCGGATCGCCGACTGGGCCGAGCGCGGCCTGATCGACGTCGCGGGCCTCGTCACGCGGCGCTATTCCCTGCCCGAGATCAATCGCGCCTACGCGGATCTCGAGAGCGACGCGGTCGGCCGTGGTGTGATCGTCTTCTAGTCGGCGCGCGTCGTGGACGACCTGATGCGCGCCGTGCTGGCGCAGGTCGATCGGCAGGAGCTGATCGACCTCGCGAGCGCCCTCATCCGCATTCCGAGTTTCAAGACCGAGGAGACGCCGGTCGCGCGCTTCCTCGACGCGTTCTTTCGCCAGCGCGGCTACGACGTGAATCTTCAAGCGATCGAGCCGGGGCGCCTGCAGACGATCGCCACGCTGCGCGGCACCGGCGGTGGGGCCAGCCTCATGCTGAACGGCCACACCGACATCAACGCGCTGACGCGGCGCTGGACGCGCGATCCGTGGACGCCGACGCTCGAAGGCGATCGGCTCTACGGCCACGGCGTGCAGAACATGAAAGGCGGCCTCGCCAGCATCATCATGGCCGCGGAGGCCGTTCGCCGCGCCGGCGTGCGGCTCCCGGGTGATCTCGTCATCGCCTGCGTCGCCGGCGAGACGCAGGGTGGCGAGGGCACGCACTATCTGATGGAGCACGGATTCCGCACCGACGCCGCCGTGGTGGCGGAGCCCTTCGGCGCCGACAATCTCGTGACCGTGCACTCGGGCATCGTGCACATGGCGATCCACACCTACGGGGTGACCGGGCACATCGGGCGCCTCGAGGGCACGGTGAACGCCGTGCACACCATGATGACGGTGCTCGAGGCGCTGCAGCGTGTGAGGTTCCGCCACACGGCGCGTCCCGACCTGCCCGCGTTTCCACGACTCAACGTCGGCGGCATCCTCGGCGGCCGCGGCCACGACTACGTGCTCGTGGAGCCGCCATACGTGCCCGACGTGTGCACGATCATCGTCGACGTGCATTTCGTGCCGGGCATGACGGTCGACGGGATCGTCGCCGACATTCGCGGCGCGCTGGATCCGCTCGCCGCCGACGATCGAGCGCTGCGCTACGAGATCGAGATTCCCCCGCCCGCCCAGTTCAAAGGCCGCCGGCGACTCGTCATGGACCCGTTCGACATGCCGATCGACGCGCCGATCGTGCAGGCCGTGGCGCGGAGTTATCGCGCGGTGACGGGTGCTGCGCCTCGAGCGATCGGCGCCGTCCTGCCGCACTCGTACAGCGCCGACGACACCTGCCATCTGTGGAAGGCCGGGATTCCTTGCCTGCTCTACGGTCCGGGCACGATCCGCGGCGACGCGAACGAGGACGATGCGTGCGTCCTCGTGAGCGAGATGGACAAGGTCACACGCGTGCTGGCCGTGACGGCGCTCGACGTGTGCCGGCGGCGGCCGTCGGAGCTCGCCCTCGGTTAGCCTCCCTGTCGTCGGCGCGCCGCGAGCCACTCCGCGGCCGACGGCACGCTCGGATCGCGCGGGCGCAGATTGTAGTAGGGCACGAGCGGAAAGTACGCGTCGGCCAGCCGGCGCAGCTCGGCGACGGGTGTGGGATGCAAGTCGACGCGAAGATCCACCGTCGCGTACGGCTCCCGGTCCACGACGAACAGACCGCTGGAGGTCTCGCCGTCCGGCTGGCCGCCGGCGGCCTTTCCCGCCTCCAGCGCTCGCAGCAGGCGCGCCCAGAGCGGAAGGTCGCCGCCTTTCTGAAAGGCGCCGAACATCGCGTCGGCGACCTGGGGGCCCACGACCGCGTTGGTCGTGACGACCACATTGCGGTCGATGCGATGACCCGCCCACGGCCGGTTGCCGGACCCGGTGCGGGCGGCGGAGAGCCCAGTCGGATCGAGACATCCGAGCTGGCGCCGCTCGACGAACGCGTCGCTCGCCGCGATCTCCTCCAACACGCGCGGCGCCGAGTACCCGGCGCGCAGGAGATTGAGACCGAGATGACCGAGGCGCGGGTTGGTGCTTGCCTGGGTGACCACCGCCCCGACCCCGGGCGCGACGTGAATACACCGCGAGCCGACAGCCATCTCGCTGGTCGAAATGGCGATGCCGAACATGCCGGTGCGCTCGCAGCGGCCGATGAGCGAAAACGTCGTGAACTCGATGCCGATCATGAGCGCGCCTCCTTGGGCTCGATGGCCGTACTATGCTGATCGGCATTATGACGGACACCGCAGAGGTCCTGATCGTCGGCGCCGGCATCATGGGCGTCAGCACCGCGTATCACCTGGCGCGGCTCGGCGTGCGGCGGGTGATCGTGCTGGAGCGCGACACCGTGTGCTCCGGCTCGACGGCGCTCGCCAGCGGCGGCATCCGCCACCAGTACGCCAATCGTCTGGGCGTGGAGCTGACGACGCACAGCATCGTCACGTACGAGCGATTCGCCGAGGAGTTCGGCGTCGATCCGCACTTCCGCCAGCACGGCTACCTGATCCTCATCGCGACGGAAGAGGAGCTGGCCACCGCGCGGCGCAGCGTCCTCCTGCAGCGAAGCCTCGGCGTGGCCGTCGAGCTGCTCGACGCCGCCGCCACGCGCGCGCTGTGTCCCTACCTCAACACCGACGATCTGCTCGGCGCGACGTACACACCGCGCGACGGGTACGCCGACCCGTATCTGTGCGCCACCGCCATCGCCGCCCGCGCGCGCGACCTCGGCGTCGTGATCCGACAGCAGCACGAGGTCCGCGGCTTTCTCCGCGACGGCGACCGCGTGCGCGGCGTCTCCACCGCCGCCGGAGCGTTCGAGGCGCAGACCGTCGTCATCGCCACCGGCGCGTGGTCGGGCGTCGTGGGCCAGCTCGCGGGCGTCGACATTCCCGTGCGCCCGCATCGGCGCCACAAGTTCATGACGGCGGCGTTCCCGACCGAGCGCATTCCGGCCGCGACGCCGTTCGTGATCGATCCGTACCGCAACGTCTCGCTGCGCCGCGAGGGCGACGGGCTGCTGCTGGGTCACGGCCGGCGCGACGAGCCCGAGAGCTTCAGCACGGAGATCGACCGCACGCTCGAGTCGGGCGTCGTCGAGCGCTCGATCCATCGCGCGCCCGCGCTGGCCGACGCGCGGCTGATGCGCGCCTATGCCGGTCTCTACGAGATGACGCCCGATCAGACGGGCATCGTCAGCGCCGTCCCCGGCGTGACGGGACTGCACGTCATCGCGGGCTTCAGCGGTCACGGCTTCATGCACGGCCCGATCGCCGGCCAGCTCATGGCGGAGATGCTCGTGCACGGCCGCGCCGTGACCATGGACGCCGGCGCGCTCGATCTCGCACGGTTCGCGCGCGGCGAGGCCCACGTCGAGCCGCTGACGTTCGTGTGATCTAGACTCACACGCGCGCCGCCGCCAGCGTCACCGCGCGCTCATGCAGTTCCGGCGCCCCGAGTCGCGCCGACCACCCAGCGAACTCGGCGCGCGGTCCGGTCCACCGCAGCGCGTCGACGTCGACGCCGATTGGCGCATCCACTCGTAGCGTGGCGAGCTCGCGAAACAGCAGCGCACGGTCGCGCTGCTCGGCGAGCGTCGTGGCCAGACGCAGGGCGCCGCGCACGGGCACGTCCCACTCCGCGGCGAGCTTGGGAATGTGCTCGAGGTGCCGGTAGCGGGCGAGCATCGTCGCCGCCGACACGGCGCCCCAGCCGGCCAGGCCGGGGAAACCATCCGCGCTGTCGCCAACGAGTGCGAGCCAGTCGGGAATCGACGCGGGTACCACGCCGAACTTCTGATGCACCGCCGCCTCGTTGCGCAGCTCTCGCGTGCGCCGGTCGAGCTGGACGACGCGGTCGCCGCGCACACACTGCGCGAGATCCTTGTCGGGCGTGCACACGACGACCTGCGCGACGCGCGCGTCGGCGGCGGCCATGGCCGCCGCCGCGGCCAGCGCATCGTCGGCCTCGAAGTCGACCATGGGCCAGACGACGACGCCGAACGCGCTCAGCGCTTCCTCCAGCGGCTGAAATTGCCCGTACAGGAGGGGGTCCATCCCCTCGCCGGTCTTGTAGCCGGGCCAGAGCGCGTTGCGGAAGGATTCGATGACGTGATCGGTGGCCACGCCCAGATGCGTGGCGCCGCCCTCGAGCATGGCGAGCATCGAGCCGACGACGCCGCGGACCGCGCGCAGCGCCTCGGGCGTGCGGCCGTCGAACGCCGCCGCCGGCGACAGGAAATAGCGGAACAGCTCGTACGTTCCGTCCACCAGGTGGACGATCACGGCAGGCGGAAGAGCCGGCGCGGGTTGGCCTCGCCGATGCGGTGGATCTCGTCGGCGCTGAACCCGGCCGCGCGGAGGCTCGCCGGCGGATCGTGGTCGGCGGGCGGGAACGAGTCGTCGCTGCCGATCACCAGTCGATCGATCCCGACGCGGCTCGCCAGGTACCGGAGCGCGCGCGGATCGTGCAGGATCGTGTCGTAGTGCAGCCGCTTCAGATAGGACGACGGCGGCGCGGCCGCGGTGATCCCGGTGGCGGCGCGATCGCTGCGCTCGAACATGACGTCGAAGCGGCCGATCACGTACGGCAGCGACCCCCCGCCATGCGAGAGGATCAGCCGCAGGGCCGGGAACCGATCGAGCACGCCGGCGCCGATCAGCGAACCGACGCAGAGCGTGGTGTCCACCGTGTACTGCACGACCTGGTTCATCGCGAAGCGCCGGGTGCGCGGCGTCGGATTCGGCTGCACGGGGTGCAGGAACACCGGAACATCCAGCTGGACGGCCGCCGCCCAGTACTCGTCGAGCGGCAGCTCGCCGAGATTCGTGCCCTCCACGTTCGTCGCCGCCACCGCGCCGACGGCGCCGAGCTCTCGCACCGCGAACTCGAGCTCGCGGGCCGCGCGGGCGGCGTCGGGAAGATAGCCGGAGCCCAGGATGGAGAACTGGCCGGCGTGGCGCTGAGCGAAGTCGGCAAGCGATTCGTTCAGCAGACGGTGCCACGCCATACCCCGGTCGGCGTCGAGCCCGTGAGCGTGCGCGTCCGTCCACGTCGAGAGGATCTCGCGCTCGATGCCGGTGGCGGCCATGCGCGCCAGCCGCGGCGCCGGCTCTTCGATCAGCTTCGCGAAGAACGGGCGCAGGCGCAGTCCGTAGGCGAAGTGCAGCGCGTGGCAGGCGGGCTCGGTCTCGACCACCGAGACGCCGTAACGCGAGCCTTCGCGCCGCAGGCGCTCGACGAGCGCCGGCGGCATGTAGTGGGCGTGGACGTCGATCACCGTCGCGCGGTCGCCATCCAGCGCGCCAGGTTTTGCGCCGAGAGCGGCAGCTCGCGGACGATCGCGCCGGTCGGCGCCAGCGCCGCGGCGACGGCGTTCGCCGCCGCCGCCCCGGTGGCCACGATGCCGCCCTCGCCCGCGCCTTTGGCGCCGAGCGGGTTCGACGTGGACGGTGCGTCCTGCAGCGTGATGCTGTCGATGCGCGGGAAGTCGGCCGCGTTCGGCAGCGCGTAGTCGGCGAGGGTCCCGGTCAGGAGCTGTCCCGTCTCGTCGTACACCAGCTCTTCGATGAACGCGCCGCCCAGACCCTGCACGGCCGAGCCGAGCGCCTGTCCGTGCACGAGCGCGGGATTGATCGCGCGGCCGACGTCTTCGACGGTGACGAGCTTGAGGACGTCCGTTGCGCCGGTGTCTGGATCTACCGCCACATGCGCGACGTGAGCGCCATACGTGTACGTCAGCGCCGTCGTCGTGAACTTGCCGACGACTTCCAGCGGCATCTCGGCTGTAGCGGCGGCCAGCGTGAGCACCGCGCCCTCGCGGTCCCGGTGGAACACGTCGCCGCCGCGGCACTCCAGCGTGGCGGCGTCGAGCGCCGTACGCTCAGCGGCCAGCGCGATCAGCGTCGCCTTCAACGTCGCTCCCGCCGCGGCGACGGCGCTACCGCCGACGACGACGGCCCGGCTATGGTAGGTTCCCCAACCCTCGGCGACGCAGCTCGTGCTGCCGTGGAAGACGGTGATCCAGTCGAATGGGACATCGAGCTCGTCGGCGAGGATCTGCGCCATGACCGTCTCGTGCCCCTGCCCCGACGACGCGCAGCCGGTGTAGAGCTCCACGCGCCCGGGCCCGCGCACGACGATCCGCGCGCTCTCCGCGGGGCCGGCGCCGCTCGACTCGACGAAGCAGCCGATGCCGATCCCGTGCAGCTTGCCGTCGACGAGCCGGCCATTGTCCTTGGCGAGGCGCGCGTAGTCGCTGGCCTCGAGCGCCCGGCGAAGCGCCGCCCCGTAGTCGCCGCTGTCGTAGGCGCCGGACGCCTCGTACGGCACGAGCGTGCCGATGGACCACGGCAGCTCCGCCGGTGTGAGGAGATTTCGCAGCCGGACGTCGGCAGGATCGAGACCCAGGTCCGCCGCCATCATGTCGAGCAGCCGCTCGCGGAAGAAGTTGGCCTCGAAGCGTCCGGGGCCGCGATACGTTCCCGTCGGCGTCTTGTTGGTGACGACGGCCTGCACCTCGCACGCGAAGTTGGCGATGCGATAGGGGCCGGGCAGGAACTGCGCGGCCTTGGCGGGGACCACACCGCCGTTCGTACGGACGTACGCGCCCATGTCGGTGAGCACGCGGCCGCGCAGCCCCAGGATGGTGCCGTCGGGCTGCGCCGCGATCTCGAGCTCGCACTCGATCTCGCGCGAGTGGTTGGTGGCGACGAAGCTCTCGCGCCGCCCCTCGATCCACTTCACGGGCCGGCCGAGCCTCATGGCGGCCAGGGGGATCAAGAGGTCTTCGGGATAGAACTCGCCCCGCACGCCGAAGCTGCCGCCGACGTCGACCTCCACCAGCTCGATGCTCGCCTCGTCGAGGTGCAGCATGCGCGCCAGCACGCGGCGATTGAAGAACGTCACCTTGGTGGCGCCGAGCACGGTGAGGCGGCGGGCCGACGCGTCCCACGTTGCCACCAGGCCGCGGGTCTCGAGCGGCACGCCGCTGTGACGCTGGCACCTGAACGTTTCGCGCCGGGTGTAGGCCGCCGACCCGAAGGCGCCGTCGGGATCGCCGCGCGACACGCGATAGCGCGTCGCGACGTTCGTGCCGGCGGCCTCGTGCACGAGCACGCGGTCGACGACCGCGTCGCGCGGAGCAACGACGGCGGCGAGCGGCTCGTAGTCCACCACGACGCGGTCGGCGGCGTCCTCGGCGGCATAGCGATCCTCGGCGATGACGAGCGCGAGCGGCTCGCCGGCGTAGCGGACGCGATCGTTGGCGAGCGGCATCTGCAGATACCGCTCGAAGCCGGGCAAGGGCGCGATACGAATTGGAATCGGCGAGCCGAGGTCACCGAGATCCGCGAACGTCAGCACCGCGAGGACGCCGGGCGATCGTCGCGCCGCGTCCGTGTCGATGCGGGCGAGCCGCGCGTGGGCGACCTCGCTGCGCACGACGACGGCATGACACTGCGCGGGCAGCATGAGATCGGCCACGAAGCGGCCGCGGCCGGTCACGAGCCGGAGATCTTCACTGCGGCGTACGGCCGCGCCCACGAGGCGCTCGCGGGTCGGCCGGGCGCGA
>Ga0207684_10003344_pt1 | contig 15723 bp, 11 predicted proteins | sample KBSK5501metaG_FD_184342 | JGI IMG/M metagenome (GOLD analysis project Ga0207684, IMG submission 184342) | Corn, switchgrass and miscanthus rhizosphere microbial communities from Kellogg Biological Station, Michigan, USA - KBS K5-50-1 metaG... | ecosystem: Host-associated > Plants > Roots >...
CCCCTGCTTGTGGGAGACGCTGCGGCGGGATAAGCGTCGCTGATACCGTTTGAGCCGCGCCTCGGCGCGCTGGATGAAGCGCGGGTTGGCCACGGCGTGCCCCTCCGAGTCCGTCACATACGCCGCAATGCCGACATCAATGCCCACGACGCTGCCCGAGGGCACATGGCTGACGCGCCACTCCACCTGGAGAACGAATTGGGCATAGTAACCATCCGCCCGGCGGAGGAGGCGCGCGCGCTTGATCTGCTCGACGGGGAAGGTGGCCAGATCCCGTGCGCCGATGAGCCGCACCCGCCCGATGCCACAGCCGTCGGTGAGGGTGAGGCGCTTGCCAGCGGCGTCGAGCTGCCACCCCGTCTGCTTGTACTCCACCGAGCGGCAGTCGCGCTGGTAGCGGGGATAGCCCTTCTTGCCGGGTCGGCGCTCACGGCAGTTGGTGTAGAACCGCTCGATGGCGGCCCAGGCGCGGGAGGCGGCGGCCTGGCGGGCTTGGGAGTTGAGGCGAGTGGCGAAGGCGTACTCCTGGGCCAGGCGGGCACAGAGGAGTTGGAGGTCGTTGGCTGTCACGCCACGCCCATCCATCCACAGGCGCACGCACGTGTTGCGGATGAACTGGGTGGTGCGGATCGCCTCGTCGAGCGCCGCTTGTTGGGCGCGGGAGAGGCGCAGCTTGTACTCGTAGAGGAGCATCCTGCCCCTCCTCTCGTGGGCAACTCGTGGGTGCCGCAGGTGGCGCACACTCAGGTATCGTCGCTCGATCAGCTCTTTGTCAACCGCCGCAGCCATTCATCCCCCGCTTCAAAGCGGGGGCTTTCTGGCCCGACTCTGTAACTCGCCCCGCGCCTCTGTGAACCGACACGCTTCGTGATCTCACCACAGCTAATCAAACGCCTCGTCCAGGATGCGCGCCTGCTCGAGCAGGCTCATCTCGGCGTCGCCCTCGGCCACGCTCGCGCGCTCCGGTCGCCCGATGTAGCGCAGCGTCGCGTTCGCCGGCAGCATCGCGCGCAGATGCGGCTCCATGAAGCTCCACGCGCCCATGTTGCGCGGCTCCTCCTGTAGCCAGACGATCTCGCGCACGTCGCGGTAGCTGCTGAAGAGCCGTTCGAGGTCGCGCTCCGGGAAGGGATACAACTGCTCGACGCGCGCCACCGCGACCACCTGCGCCATCGCCGGCTGTTCACGCGCCGCGCCCACCAGGTCAATGGCCACCTTACCACTACAGAGAATCAGCCGCCGCACTCTCTCGCGCTCGTCGGCGCTCGTCTCCCGCTCCAGCGCATCCGCCAGCACCGGAAGGAAATTGCCCTCCGCCAGATCGCGCAGGCTGGAGGCCGCCAGCGGGTTACGCAGCAGGCTCTTGGGCGTGAAGAGGACGAGCGGGCGCGGAGAATCGGCGAGCGAGGCGGCCTGGGCGCGCAGCAGGTGGAAGTATTGCGCGGCGGTCGTGCAGTTGGCGATGCGCAGGTTATCCTCCGCGGCCAGTTGCAGGTAGCGCTCGATGCGTCCGCTGGAATGCTCCGGTCCCTGCCCCTCATAGCCGTGCGGCAGGAGCAGTGTCAGCGACGGCAGTTGTCGCCACTTGGCGCGCGCCGCCACCAGAAATTGATCGATCAGCGCCTGCCCGGCGTTGGCGAAGTCGCCGAACTGCGCCTCCCACAGCACAAACGTCTGCGGCGCGTGCACGCTGTAGCCATACTCGAAGCCGATCACCGCCGCCTCCGAGAGTGGGCTGTTGTAGACGGCGAAGGATGCGCGCGCCTGTGGAATCGCCTGGAGCGGGATGTAGCGCGCCCCGGTCTGCGCGTCGTGCAACACAAGATGGCGCTGGCTGAAGGTGCCGCGCTCGGTGTCCTGTCCGCTCACGCGGGTGGGGACGCCCTCGGCGAGTACCGCGGCGAAGGCCAGCGCCTCGGCGTGCGCCCAGTCAATGCCGCCCTCGCGCTCCAGCGTCGTGCTGCGCCGCTGTAATAGCCGTTCGAGCTTGGCGTTCGGTGTGAAGCCTTGCGGTCGCGCCAGCAGCGCCGTGTTCAGCTCGCGCAGCTTCGCTTCAGGGACGGCGGTCCGGTAGGACGAGGGCGGCGAGGATTCACGCAGGATCGCCTGCTCCGGCTGGTAGCGCCCCGTCTTGACCTCCTCCGCCGCCTGGCGCAACTTCGCCTCGGCCTCGCGCAGCATCCCGTCGGTCTCCTCGGCGCTGACGACGCCCTCTGCGACCAGCTCTTTGGCGTAGAGCGCACGGACGGTCGGATGCGTGGCGATGCGCTCGTAGAGCAGCGGCTGGGTGAAGGCCGGCTCGTCGCCCTCGTTGTGACCCCAGCGCCGATAACCGATCAGATCGATCAGGAAGTCGCGGTGAAAGCGCGCGCGATACATGCGCGCCAGGCGCACGGCGGCGAGGCAGGCGGCGGGGTCGTCGGCGTTGACATGGAGAATTGGAATCTCAAAGCCCTTGGCCAGGTCACCGGCGTAGAGCGTCGAGCGCGCCTCGTCCGGGTCGGTGGTGAAGCCCACCTGATTGTTGGCGATGAGGTGGATCGTGCCGCCGGTCTGGTAGCCGGCCAGCCGCGAGAGGTTGAGCGTCTCGGCGACGACGCCCTCGCCGGGGAACGCCGCGTCGCCATGAATGACAATGGCCAAGGCGGCGTCGGGGTTCTGCGCTGGCGCGCCCGGCGCGGAGCGATTATCCTGCGCCGCGCGTGTGAAGCCTTCCACTACCGGATTGACGAACTCCAGGTGGCTGGGATTGTTCGCCAGCGTGAGCTGTATCGTGGCGGGAACGCCATCGCGCAACGTGCGCCGTGCGCCCAGGTGATACTTGACGTCGCCGGTCCAGCCGTAGTTGATGCCCATCGAGCCTTCCGACGGCACGAGGTCTTTATTTGGCGCCAGGTGAAACTCGGAGAGGATGGCGGCGTAGGGCTTGCCCAGCACATGCGCCAGGACGTTGAGTCGCCCGCGATGCGCCATGCCGAGCAGCGCCTCGCGCGCGCCGGTCTCGGCGGCGGAGCGGATCAACTCGTCGAGCATCGGGACGAGCATATCCAGCCCCTCGATGGAGAAGCGCTTCTGGCCGGGGAAGGTGGTGTGTAGGTAATGCTCGAAGCCCTCGACTGCGCTCAATCGCGCGAGCAGGTCGCGCTGCTCGTCGGCGTCGAGTGGCTCATAGTGCGCGCCTGCCTCGACCGTCTCGTGCAGCCAGGTACGTTCCTCAAAGTTCTGCACGTGGTCGAAGTCGTAGCCGATCGCGCCGCAGTAGATCGCGCGCAGCCGTTCGAGCGCGTCACGACAGGAGCCTGCCTCCGGCCCGGCGTTGGGCCAGACGATGGCGGCGGGCAACGCCTCCAGGTCGGCGTCGGTCAGGCCGTGCGTCGCCGGATCGAGCATCGGATCGCCTGGCGGCGCGCTCCCCAGCGGATCGATATGCGCGGCGAGGTGGCCGTACTCGCGGACGCTGCGCGCCATGCGGGCGGCCAAGACGACTTTCACCACGTCCTGTGTCGCGGAAACGGCTGGGACACTCGGCTGGTCAGGCGCCTGCGGCGGCTCACTCGTGATGGCGGCGGTCGCGCGATTCGCAGATCCGTTCGCTGCGCCATCGGGCATGGTCCGCATACGCTCGAAGATGGCGCGCGTGGCCGCGTCAACCGAGGCGGGATCGCGCTGATAGCGTTCGTAGAGTTCGAGCGCATAGCCCGCGTTGGGGCCGTAGAAAATATCCCACTCGCTCATAAATAATTGCTCGGATCATGTGGTTTGCCTCGTCGCGCGGGGGGATGCGCGCTGGGCTGCGTCACGCCTCATCCTTGCGCGGTCCATGCGAGGCGCTTATCTCTAGCGTACCACATAGCGCCTGACGCGCCGCGGAGGAACGGAATACTGGAGTCTTTGGGAGCATGCCCCACGACCGATACACAGTAAAGCGCTCTTGGCTGTAGCTGGTCCAGGGAAGTATGATGAAGCCATGAGCGACACGACTGACGAGGCGGAGCCACAGCGCCGGCGGCGGATGCGCACACAACGCCTGGAGGCGTTCAGTGACGGTGTCTTCGCCATCGCGGTCACCCTGCTCGTACTCGAGCTCGCCGTACCTGTCGGCTCCGAGCATGACCTGCTCGGAGCCTTCCTCAAGGAGTGGCCATCCTACCTGGCCTACGTGGTCAGCTTCTCCACCATCGGCGCGCTCTGGCTTGGCCATAGTCTGATCACCGAACAGCTTCAACAGGCGGATGCGGTTCTAGTACGGCTGAACCTGCTCCTCCTGCTGGTCGTGTCCTTCCTGCCCTTCCCGACCCGGCTGCTTGCGGAATACCTCAGTTCGGATACTGCGGAACGGGTCGCGGTAACCATCTATGGCCTGACGTTGCTGGTCGCCATCTGCCTTCTGTTGTTGCTCTGGCGCTACGCGGTGCGCGCGCGTCTGGTGCGGCCTGATATTGCCGACGACGAACTGACGACCTTGACCAAACGGCTCACCCCCGGTCTGGTGGGCTACGTGGTCCTCATCGGTCTCGGCCTGTTCTGGCCGGTGGTCGCGGTCATCGGCTACCTGCTGATCGCGCTGTACTTCATTATCCCGCTCCGGAGCGCCAGGCGACAGCTATCCACCAGATGACGTTGGAGCGCGCGTCTGCTCCGCGTCCGGCGTGGCAGGACTATGCGGCGCCTACTTGATGATGAGGCCGGTGACGTAGAGCAGGAGCATCCCGGTCATCACACCGCCGAAGACGGTGAATGGCGCCTCGCGCTTCGCGCCCCAGACCATCTCCTTGCCCAGGGTGTAGGCCACCTGGAATACCGCGCCGGCCCCGATTGCCAGGAAAAGGACCGCAAGCGGCTGTGAGGAAACGAGGCCGCCGACCCAGGCTCCAGCAATCGCCGGTCCGCCACCAATCAGCCCCAGCAGCGCCAGTGCGCGTAGCGAGGGGCGCTCCTTCGCGATCGGCGCGATGATCCCTAGCCCTTCGGTCAGGTTCTGGATAATGAAGCCCACCACCAGGAAGGTTCCCAGCGTCGCCGCGCCAACACTGTAGGCCGCGCCGATCGCCAACCCCTCGCCCAGATTGTGTAGCCCGATGCCGAGCGCGACCATCGTGGCAAGCGCCATGCGCTGGCTCGCGCCGCCGCGCTTGCTCAACAACTGGCGCTGGTTCGCCGCATTCAGCAGCAGGAAGGTACCCACCACGCCAATCGCGATGATTCCGGCTCCCTGGAACACGCCGCCCAGCGTGGCGCTGATCTCCAGCGCCTCAGCGAGCGCTTCGACTCCCAGATAGATGAGCAATCCCACCGTCGCGGCCATCAGGAAGAGCATCGCGCGTGGCCCCAGGCGCCGCAGCGCCGGGAGCCAGCACATCCCCAGCAGGATTGGAATGATACCGACATAGACGCCGATGAGCGTGAAACTCCAGAACGTTCCCGCCGAGGGGGCAGGGGTCACCGCAGCGACGGGGATCGCCGTCGAGAAGGCGACGCCGCTGGTCGAGAAGAGGGTGATCTGATACGCCTCGCCGGTGACCCAGGGATAGCGCAGCGTCACGGTCGCCGAGCCGAGACGGTCAATCGTCGCGCCGGGCGTCGCCGTGTAGGGCCAGATCGCGTCGTTCACGTTGACCTGGGCGATGGTGAGTTCCTGCGGGCTGGTATTGCGCACATGCAACTCGATCTCGCCGGGACGCAGGATGGTCTGCTCGAACTGGAGCGTTTCCGTTGGGGCGGCGGGCGCGACATTGAGGCCGGCGCCACTGGTCCAGACGAAAAGCGCGACAACCGCCGCCAGCGCCAGAACTGGCAGCAGGAAGATCAACGCCGTACGCCAGCGTGGCTGTGTGGGCGCGGCTGGGGCGGGATTTGTGGATGTCGATGACGTAGCCACTAGTGCGCCGCGCTTTCCCTGCAGACCTGTCCCGTCACGATTCCACCTCGAATACTCCCGTCCAGCCAAGCTCGGCGAACTCGGTCTTATGCGCGTGGAACATATACCGCCCCGGATACTTGTAACGGAACTCGAGGATGCCACGCTGCCCCTGCATCTGCGTCACGATGTCGGTAAACTCGCTGGGCGTCAGGCTGGTACCGGTAGGGTAGTAGTGGAAGAAATTGGCGTGCAGGTGGAATGAGTTGATCGGGTCGTACTCCAGGATATTCACCAGGTAGACGCGCACCAATTCGCCCACTTTGATCTTGATCGGGTGCTTGCTGTGATCGTAATGGAAGGGAATGGCGTTGACGGCGTAGAAGTCGTTGGCGCCGTCGAAATCCACGTCGAAGCCACTCATCACCATGACGAACTCATGATCCGCAGGTGGCCGACCCTCCTTCGGATCGATGATGAACGCGCCGTAGAGTCCCTTGGCAATGTGCTGCGCCAGCGGCGCGGCGTGGCAGTGGTAGAGATGCAGCCCAAACGGCTCGGCGTCAAATTCATACACAAACTTCTTGCCGGGCTCGATCAGCCCAGAGGCGGCGTCGAAGACACCATCCATGCTGGCGGGATGGATGCCATGAAAGTGGATGCTGTGGGGATGGGTGCTGCCATTGATGAACGTGATGCGTACATGGTCGCCCTCACGCGCGCGAATCGTCGGTCCGGGGATGCGCCCATTGTATGTCCAGGCGGGAAACTCGACGCCAGGGACGATCTCGACCGACTTATTCATGGCGTAGAAGGTATACTCGCGCAGCGTCTGCCCGCCCGGTAGCGCGCTCACCTTCCCGCCGTCAAAGTCGGTCAGGATCTCGGAAGGGTTGAAGCCATTGCGCACATGATCTACCTCACCGACCACACCTGGCAGTGTCGTCCCGCCGTGCTGATGATGGTCCCCTGAGACCTGGCTCGCCGCTGGCGCGCCACGCGCGGTCGCCAGCGCCGCGGCTCCCAGGAGTCCCGCCCCGCCGACACCGGCCAGGAGGACGCCACGGCGCGAGATCCCGCTGGCCTGCTCCCCCCCGGCGGGCGCCGGGGTCTCGTCTGACTCGTTCAAGGGAATGGCCTCACTCCAGGTCGTAGCCTACTGCCGAGAATAGTCGCGTGGAAAGGTCGCCAGCGCCGATGCGCCTGCCTAGGAATCGCCGCTCGTATCGTGCAGCGTCGCTACCCCGATCTCCGCCGCCAGTTGTGGCCCGATCAGGCGCTCCTCGTCGTCGGCGGCCCCTACCCGGACGTGGAGCGGCCCATCAAAGGGCGCACGCTCGCGCACAGAGACCCGCGCGCCTGGCACTAGTCCAAGAGTTTCGAGGTAGCGCAGCGCTTCGGCGTTGTCGTCGTTGACCCAGCGGATCACGGCGTCGTCGCCAGGCTCGAGGTCCGAGAGCCGCTGGACGGGCGGGAATGGAGCATCTGGCGCGCCATTGGGGAGCGGGCTGGGAATGGGATCGCCGTGTGGATCTTCGGTGGGATGCTCTAAGAGGACATCCATGCGCTCCACGAAAGCCTCGGAGATGACATGCTCGAGTTGCTCGGCCTCCGCGTCCACGGCGTCAAGCCCAAACCCCATCACCTTGACCAGGAACAGCTCCAGCAGCCGGTGGCGTCGCACGAACACCGTAGCCAGTTCGTCACCGCGCGGCGTCAACTCCACCCCATGATATGGCGTGTGGCGCACATAACCTTCACTCGCCAGCCACTTGAACAACTGCGTCACCGAGGCGTCACTCAATTGCCCTGTGGGCTCAAGCGCCTGCAAGCGATCACGCATTGCCGAGGTCGTGATGCGCTCGCCGCGCTCACGCAATTTATAACACAGCTTGAGACAGTCCGCTGCGCGCCGCGGCACGCTTCGAAAGTCAATAGTCATATGCGCGCCTCAATCAACTCTATCACCAACAAGATTTACGAATCTAAAACATGATAGCCTGTGCATGTAAAAAAGTCAAGAACCAGATGATCTACCGCCACCTGTCACTGGCTTGGGGGCGTATTGTCAGCATGTTCGGCCATGTATAATGCAGGTATGGCAAGCAGACGCAAGGGCAGCTGTGGGCGGTCGAACAGGAGCACGATGTGCCTCGAATAGTGGTTGACACCGATCCCGGCATCGACGACGCGCTCGCGCTCTTCTTCGCCCTCGCCGCGCCGGAGGTCCAGCTGGAGGCCGTGACCACCGTAAGCGGCAACGTATCTGTCGATCTGACCACACGCAACGCGCTGGCCCTGCTCGAACTGGCGGGACGCGGCGCTATCCCCGTCGCGCGCGGCGCCGATCGCCCGTTAATCCGCCCCGCGGTCTACGCCGACTACGTGCATGGCCGCAACGGCGTCGGCGATGTCACCTTGCCGGAGCCGCAACGAGAACCCGCCGCGCTCCACGCCGTCGAGACGCTCATCCAGACGATCCTGGGCGCGCCAGGCGAGATCACGCTCGTCGCGCTCGGGCCGCTGACGAATCTGGCGCTGGCGGCGCGCGTCGAGCCACGCATCGCGGAGGCCGTGCGCGAGGTCGTCATCATGGGCGGCGCGCTGCGTGTCCCCGGCAACGTCAGTCCGGCGGCAGAGTTCAACATCTACGCCGATCCCCACGCCGCGCAGATCGTGTTCCACGCCGGCTGGCCCATCCGTCTCGTCTCGCTCGATGTCACCCAGCAGACCGTGATGAGCCGCGAACAGTTCGCTGCGCTCGCCGCTACGGGCCATCCCGTCACGCGGTCTATTCAGGCGATGACGGATTTCTACTTCGACGAGTTCGCCGCGCGACGAGGCGTTAATAGCTTCTCGATGCACGACCCGCTCTGCCTCGCGGCGGCGATTCACCCTGATCTGATCGAGTGGCGGCGCGCCATTGTGGATGTCGAGTTGACCGGCGCGCTCACCGCTGGCGCGACAGTCGCCTACTTCGAGCGCGCTGAGGACCTCGACCCGGCGCTAGCTGATGGGCGCAAGGCGAATATACTCGCCTCAGTCGGCGTGCATCGCGAGCGCTTCGTCGCGCTCTATACCGATACGCTCACATCCGCCTACAGCGCCAGAACTTGAGCGCAGATTGAGGGCAGGCGCCAGAGGCGGACTGTAGCGGCAGTGAGGCGACGCTTGATGACATGGCGCTTCCCGCCTCGCAAGGCTACTTCCTCAGCTCCGCTGGCGATCAGCCCACTGGCTCGACGCGGACACGACCATACTTGTCGGTGTGCGCCAGATGCTCTTTGAGGCAGGATTGACATACGCACTGATCGAAGTGGCCGTCATGGGTCGGCATACTGATCAGCGTCAGGTGCGTGTCGCAGGACCAGGCGCCGCACTCAAAGCAGCGGTCGGCGGCGATCTTCTGGCATCCCGGCTCCTGACAGAGACGAAGGGACATATGTGTGCTCCTTTGGCGGCTCGTGTCCATGCGTTCCATCACAGCGCGGAACGGATGGAGTTCGCCACACCAGCGTGGCGGGCCGCCTCCGCTCGCACTATATCATTATTCTCATGAAGGCTGCAGGGCAAGCGAGCGGGAGCGCCCGACCATTTCAGGCGTGGCGGGCCACCGGCAGGATCAGCGCCGAGGGACGCGCGCTGTCGTGGTAGATCGTCTGCTCGGCAACGCGCATCGTCGTCGCGGTCGCCTGCGGCTCCTCTGTGCCGAGGTTGCGGTTCCAGCGCGGATGCCCGGCGCTCGCCACCTGGAGCCGCAGCCGGTGTCCCCGTTTGAACCGCTGCGCCGTGGACGAGAGGCTGATCTCGATCTTCACCGAGCCGTCAGCCTGCGCCTCACCTTTCCCCGGCGCGAGACGCAGCAGCCCATCGCAGATGTTGATCGAGCGCCCATTGGGACTCACGTCGCAGAGGCGTCCCAGAAAGTCGGTGTGTTCCAGGCTCGAACGCGCGTAGAGGATCAGCCGCACCGGCCCGATGACATCCAGATCGGCGGCGAGCCGCCCGCTGGTATAGCACAGCACGTCCGATCGCGCCTCTAGGTTGCGCTGGTCCTTCGCGCCGGAGGGCGGCATGAGTACGGGACCACCAATCGTCGGCGTTGGGCGCGCTGGATCGTAGCGATAGCTATCCGGCGCCTCCTCCGCAGTCGGCGCGTCAGGCGTCAACCGACCGCCAGCATGGAGGTAGATGCTCACCTCTCTCGCCGCTGGGGGCCACGAGTCGTACTCGCGCCACTCATTCGCGCCCATGAGGAAGATACGCACTGGACGCGCGCGCCGGAGTTCCTCCTCGCCGCGCAGATGGATGGCGGACCAGCGCAGCCCCTCGCGCAGCGTCATCAGCATCCCACGCAGCGACGTGTGCGTCCACGGCCCCATCGTCAGGTTCGGCGCGCGACCGGCGGCGCGCATCACTGCGTAGTCGTCCAGTGTGTCGCGCAGGAAGAGGTCATACCAGCCGCCGACGATGGAAATCGGGAGCGGCGTCGTCTCGCGCGCCGGACTGAAGTCACGTTTCTGCCAGTACGCGTCGTCGCGGTCCGGATGCGCGAGCACATCCTGGTAGAATGGTATCGTCTTACCGACGGCGACCCGGTCGGCGTCGCGCACTGGCAGCGTCATGAACGCGCGCTTGAGCGCCGCCGGATCGCGCCTCTCCGGCGGGTGAACCGTCGCGACCCAGTTGAGCGTATTGAGCAGGCCAAACGCCTCGTCGGGGAAGTAGCGTGGCGCGCCCTGCGGGCTGGTGAAGCTCGGGGCGAGCGCCTTCAATTGTGGCGGCGGATCGCCCGCGAGCGCCCACTGCATGAAGCCGAGATAGCTCATACCCCACATCGCCACTGAGTCGCCCGCCCATGGCTGATTGGCGATCCAGTCGAGTGTGGCGCGGCCATCCTCAGTGTCGGTGGCGCGCGGATCGAAGGCGCCCTCCGAGGCGAAGCGCCCACGCACGCTCTGCGCCAGCGTGGCGAACCCGCGCGCGGCGAAGCGCTTGCCGGCGAAATCCATGAGCAGTCCCCCGCCACGCGGCTGCTCGCTGTGGCGGCCATAGGGCGTGCGGATCAGCACGACTGGATGCGGGCCGGGGTTGCGCGGCAGGTAGAGATCGGCGAAGAGCCTGACGCCATCGGGCATGACAATGGGCAGATCTCGCCGGACCGTGACGCTGTAACGTGGGGGCGGCAGCCGCAGCAACCGCGCCCCCATCTGCGCGATCAGCGCGGCGCGCTTCGGCGAGATAGTGTCCTGCGCCGATACAGTTGGCTCGCTCGTCCTCGTCGCCATCTCACATCTCCTCACACCGTATGCATGAGTGTCCACCCCAAATCTTACGCAAGTATCAAGATTGAGCATACGGCGTACAATGACGTTATCCGATGCGAGGGGAAATAGCAATGATCTCCGAAGGATGACACGTGAATGAGCAGAGACTCCCGATTCCGCCCAAGATACGATACTACTGAGTGGCATGCGTTAACACACGGGATGCCGGTGGTTCCTATTGGGCTGGTATTCCTGATCTCGCTTTTCGCCTGTAGCCAGATCTTCAACGCCATTGTGTTTCCTCAGATCCAGCAGAAACCGGGCATAATTATCGAAGAGGCGGGGGCGTTGCCGCTATACCCTTATGGAACGGAAATCAGTCGGAATACTTCTTCGGGTGAAGGGAGCCATGGAGCCTATGTAGAGATCCTCTATCACGTTTCTACCGCTTGCACGGAGGCGCAGGATTACTATGCGACGGCGCTGCCAGCCGTGAATTGGGCGGCCGTAGATCGTAGCGACATCAGGTCTATTTCCCGGGACTATGTCCTGAGGTTTTACGAGAAGACGGTGGACAATCGCCAGGTGGAAATGTATGTGGGATGCTATGAGTCGAACGCGCAATACGTTACGCACATCGAGGCTGTCTGATATTGGACGGCGTACTTCATCATGGGGTAGCCATTATTGCCTGTCAGCGGTAGGCCTCGGCTTGCAGGCTGAAGAGCTCGGCGTAGCGGCCGCCGCGCGCCAGCAACTCCTGATGCGTCCCCTGCTCCAGCACCCCGCCGTGCTCCAGCACCAGGATGCGGTTGGCCAGGCGCACGGTGCTGAAGCGGTGCGAGATGAAGATCGCCGACTTCCCAGCCGTCAGTTCACGGAAGCGCGCGAAGACCTCGTACTCCGCTTGTGGATCGAGCGAGCTGGTCGGCTCGTCCAGGATCAGGATCTGCGCGTCGCGCATGAATGCCCGCGCCAGCGCGATCTTCTGCCACTCGCCACCGGAGAGTTGCTGCCCGGCGTCGAACCACTTGCCCAGCATGCTCTCGTAGCCGTCGGGCAGCTTCTCGATCACCGCGTTCGCGCCGCTCTTGGCCGCCGCCACACGCACTTCCTCGCGCTCGTCGATGCGCTCGACCCGTCCGACGCCGATATTGCGTGAGGCGCTGAGGTAGTAGGTGACATAATCCTGGAAGATGACGCCGATCTGCGCGCGCAGGGCTTGCAGGTCATACTCCTTGATGTCACGCCCGTTGATGAGGATCTGCCCCTCGTCGGGATCGTAGAGGCGCGTCAGCAGCTTGACAATGGTCGTCTTGCCCGCGCCGTTGCGCCCGACCAGCGCCACCGTCTCACCAGCCGGAATCGTGAAGCTGACGTTCTTGAGCGCCGGGCCAGATTCCTCGCGGCCAGGATAGGTGAAGGTGACGTTGCGGAACTCGACGCTCAGCCCATCCGTCTCCGGCTTCAGGCCATCCTCCGGCCCCACGATGCGCGGGGTGTAGGCGAGGAAGTCGAAGTAGGTGTTGATGAAGAGGTTGTTCTCGTACATCGAGGAGACGCCGCCGAGCAGGTTTTGGAAGCTCGACCCCAGGTTGATCGCCGCCTGGGTGTAGAGCGTCAGGTCGCCCAGGCTGATGCGCCCGACAACCGCCTGCAGCGCGACGTAGAGGAAGATCAGGCCGTTGGCGATGTTGCTCGCCAGCCCCCAGCCGAACGCCGCCAGGTAGCGCGGCACGATCAGCGCGCGCGCCTCGTCGTAGAAGCGGTACGCCAGCTTGCGATAGCCCGCGATGAAGTAGTCGCCCAGGGTGAAGAGCTTGATCTCCTTGTTATAGGTGTCGGTGGTCAGCAGCGTGTTGTAATAGCCCATCTCGCGCCGCAGCGGCGACTGCCGGCGCATCATCTGGTAGCCCCACCAGCCGTAGCGCACGTTGGCGATGAAGACGGGAATCGGCGCGATGAGCGCGAGGATCGCCAGCCACCAGGCGAGATGCGCGAGGATGGCGAAGAGCGAGACGAGCGTGACGATGGTGCGCCCCAGCCCGAAGGTCTGTGAGATCATGCCGGTGGGACGCGAGGCCGCCTCGCGCTGCGCCTGCTGAAGGTGGTCGTAGAAGGTGGCGTCCTCGAAGAAGCCCAGGTCAAGCGTGTTCGCCTTCTCCATCACCTTGAGCTGCACCGCGACTGACATCTTCTCCTGTAAGAGTTGCTGGAAGATATTCGCGATGGTCGAGAGCAGACTGGCGATGGCCTGGATGAGGAACTGCGCGACGACGAACCAGATCACCAGCACGGTTGTGCCATTGCCCCCCTGGTGGGTGATCGCGGCGACGACGGCGTTGATGAGCTGCGCGCTGACCCACGCGGTCGCCGCCGGGACGAGGCCTTGCGCGATGTTGAGCGCGCCGAGCGCGCCGGTGTAGAAGGGCTGCACATCCCAGACGAGCTTGAGCACGCGTGGCAGGCCGCGAAACGCGCCGGCGATCTGTTCGAGGGTCAGCCGGTCCTCGTCGTCGGGTGTGACGGTGGGCTGACCGCGCCCGTTGCCGTTTGCGCCATTGCGTGCGCCATTGCGTGCGCCATTCGCGCCGGGTCGTGGTCGGCGACGCGCCGCGATACGCATCCAGTCGGGTCCGGGGAAGGTCATGCTCTGTTCGCCCATTCAAGGAGGTGGTCGAGGCGCTCGGCGCTGCTCGTCTCAGGTGAGGATGATGTGGTAAAAGTGATTATCGCCTATCGGGCGTGCCGCGAGCATCGGCCATTTGGGCGGTATCTGGTCGCTGGTCATCTCATGGCAGGCAGGGTGACCTGACGCACAGGGGTGTGACGTCGGCGGTCTCAGACGGTATAATCGGGGAACATCAAAGACTCGGCGGCGACTTGATTGGCGAGCGTTCGGCGTCCGACTATCGCGCGCTTGCGTGCTGAAAGGGGGAGATCGGCGGCATGTGGAAGCGCGATCTCGGTCCCCTCAGTCCCACTTTTGATCCCGAACAGGAACGCGAGCGGCGGCTGATGGCCCAGGCCCGTTCCGGCGCGATCTGGGCGCTGGACGCCCTCGTCGCGCGCTATCAGTCTACCCTCATACGCTATCTCACCCGCCTCGTCGGCGATCCCCAGCGCGCCGAGACGCTCAGCGAAGAGGTGCTCGTGCGCATGGAGCGCCGCCTCTACGTTCCCCGCCCGCTCCCTGATCTGCGCCTCTGGCTGCTGCGCGCCGCGACCGACGCCGGGCTGGATACGCTCCGCCACCCCTATAAGCGGCCACCACGTCTCGCCGCCGCCAGCGCCCCCGCCGGACTCCTCCCGGAAGGCCGCGAGGCCAATCCCACACAGCTCCTGCGCACCACGCTCAGCCGCCTGACACAGCCACGTGGCGCCCGCGCGCGCCACTCGCGCCCCCGCCCCATCGCGCCTGAGGCCCAGTCGAGCGAGCAGAGCGAGATCACCGCCGATGGCGGCGAGCCGGAGCAGGTTGATCCCCGCGAGGCGTTCCGGCGTCGCCTCGTGCGCGCGGTTCTGGCCGAGCTGCCAATCGAGGACGCGCGTTGCGTCGCGTTGCATCTCGTCGCCGGGCTGAACCAGGTCGAGGTCGCGCGTACGCTCGCGATGCCCCCCAGCCGCGCCCGCGCGCGCATCGTCGAGGGACTGGCGATCTTTGGCCGCCAGTACCAAGCCGCGCTCAACACCCTTGGCATCCCGCGCGAGCTTGGCTATGGCGTTGGCTTTGGCGCTGAGCCGTCGCTAGAGCTGGGATTGACCGCTCTGCCGCGTTACCACAGCCCGATCACACGCCTGCCCGAGACCGTCCCCGACAGCCCTGGTATGATCGTGGACGAGTCTGGCGCAGTGATCGAACCGGGCCTCTCCGAGGAGGAGCTGCGCCGCAACGCGATCTCCGGCCAGCCCACGATCAGCATGGTGGTGGACGCCAACGCGCCCTGGGTGGAGGAGATGGAGCACGTCGTCGAGGGCGAGGCGGACACGCAGGTGATCCCTGTGCTGTCGCCGCCCGCCGGACCCGGCGAATGAGCGCGGCGCGATGACCAACACTCCCTCGCCCGCGCCCCCCAGCCGCCAGAGCGCTTCCCGACGCCTGCGCGCCCTGCGCTGCCCCTTGAGCGCGGAGATCCTGGTTGCCGAGTTCGCCGGGGAGTTGCCGCCGAATGTGGCCGCCGCCGTGCGTAAGCATGTCAGTGGCTGCGCGATCTGTGGCCCACGGGCGCAGGAGCTACGCGCCTCGTATGAACTGGTCGGCTCACTGGGAACCGAGCCGGTCGCCACTCCACCTGACCTGCGCGAGCGCGTCTACATCCGCACGCAGACGGTTCCGCTGGCCCGGCAGCGTAAACGGCTGGCGCTGACGTTCCCACGTGCGGTCTGGGGCGCGCTGATCGGCGGATTGGCGGTCGCGGTGATCGCCGTCCTCGTCACGCAGTGGCTGATTACCCCCGCGCGCACGCAGGCGGCGACGCGCTCCTCCAATGCGCTGACGAACGTGCCACCGGCTGGCGCGAGCGGAGAGCTACTGGCGGCGACCTCGACGCTGGTTCCCGTGCGCGACACATCCGGTCAGGTCTGGCGGGTGGCCGAGGT
>Ga0207684_10003345_pt1 | contig 15721 bp, 18 predicted proteins | sample KBSK5501metaG_FD_184342 | JGI IMG/M metagenome (GOLD analysis project Ga0207684, IMG submission 184342) | Corn, switchgrass and miscanthus rhizosphere microbial communities from Kellogg Biological Station, Michigan, USA - KBS K5-50-1 metaG... | ecosystem: Host-associated > Plants > Roots >...
CGACAACTTCAAGGTCTTCCTCCAGGAGGCCTGGACCACGGCGCGCATCCGCCAGCGCATCAAGGACCAGGTCCTCAACAACGGCACCAACGCCTCCGGCTACCGCGTCGTCCTCGACAACGCGAACACGACCGTCGGCGAGACGCTCGGCCTGACCGTCAGCGGCATCCTCAACCCCGCCAACAACCTGATCATGCCGCTCAACGTCGAGCCGTGGTTCAAGGCGGGCAGCCTCGCCCTCTTGAGCCGCACTCTTCCGTTCCCGAATAGCAACATTCCCAACGTCTGGGAAATGATGCTGGTCCAAGACTACCTGGGCATCGACTGGCCGGTCATCGATGTCAACTACCGCAACTCGGTCATCGCGTATGGCGCGCTGATCGGGTACTACCCGGCCGGCAATGCCTGGATCCGCAGGATCAAGAACTCCTACGGCGCTGGCACGACCATCCAGTAGCTCGCAGCTTCTCCGGAGGCGGCTCATCGGGGGCCGCCTCCTCTCTTTCCAAAAAGGAGTCTGATGTCACAACCAGTCCGCCTCGAACTCCCGCCTGGCTGCAACGGCCTGGACACGCCAGATCGCAGCAGGGTCTATGAACCGAAGGAGCGAGGGGGGGCGGTCGTGATCGACGACAACCCTGGCTATGCCCACGCATTGGCCGCCGCAGGCCTCCGTGTGCTGCCCTCAAAGGCGATCAGCCTGTTTCGCCCACCGCAGGCCTTGAAGAGCTGCTCGTGCGGCCGCCTCAACTTCGCAGATAACGACACCTGTCCTGTATGTGGTGCAGACATCTCATCAACGGAGGTTTTCGTCCAATGAGCAAAAGACACTTCGTCCGCGCGCCCCGCCCGGAGCAATACGTGCGGGACAGCCAAGGCGCGGTCATCAGAACCGAGCTCGCGCCCCACAGCGCGACACAAATCGGTTTCGACGGCAAAACGCTGAAGGCCAACAAGAACGGACTCTTCGAGGTCACGCAGGACGAGCACGACCGGCTGGTCGGCCAGCATGGCTTCGAGTCAGCCGGGACCGCGGATGACGACAGCGGCAAGCCCGCTTCCGAGCCCGCGACTGATCCGGAGGCCTCCAAGCAGGCGGAGACGAAGAAGGCCTCGCGCAAGCCGGCGAAGCGCACCGCGAAGAAAGCACAGAACCCCGCGGCCGAGGCTTAGTCAGCGGGCGTGCCTCGCTATCGCAACGACTACGACACGCCACGGTCGATCCCCGACGCCAACGTCGAGCTGGTCGAGCCGGGCGCGGAGTTCGAGTCGCCTATCGAGCTCCACAACCCGCTACTGACCCCGCTCAAGCCAGCTGGCCAGGTCTTCAACCTCGAGACCCTGCGATGGGAGAAGCCAGTTTCCGGCGGAAAGGCCAAGGCGAAGGTCGAGTAGATGACCCAGCGGCTGATCACCGGTCTCGAGCTGCAGGAATCGCCGACCGGTTTTAGCTGGTCCGACATTTCTGAGCTCGGAACGACGTCGGCGATCGAAGCGATCGAGCAGGCGAATGTGATCGATCGCGCATCCGGCATTGTCCGCGGCTACCTCGATCAGGATCCGACCGCCACCATCGACACCGAGGTCGCGCGCCTCGGCAGCGGATCCGTCAAGACCTGGGTCGACACCTATGGCTGGTTATGGTTCAAGACGGACCGTTTCCCGATCCTGTCGGTGACGTCACTGCAGTGGGCGACCACGCCCGTAGGCAGTGCAGGTCTCACCTACAACTCGCTGACTGCGGCCAACGTCCTCATCTATGGCGAGGACTTCCGGCTCAATCGGCTGGCGGATTTCTCACAAGACTGGACCTGGCTGCGCAACACGCCCGGGCTGATCAAAGGCGTCTACGTCAATGGCTGGCCCAACATGCTGCTGCAGGCCTCGATCTCGACAATCGGTAATCAGCAGGCAACAGTGGATACGACTACCGGCCTCACCACGACAGCGGGGGCGATCGGCAACCAATTGACGGTTTATGACGGCGCCAACACGGAAGTGGTCACCGTTATATCGGTCGATGACGCCACGCACTTCCACGCTATCTTCGCGAACACGCACACGGTCTCTGCGATCAATCCGGTCGGCATCTCGGCATTACCGTCGGACCTCAAGCAGGGGGCGATCTGGACCTGCCTGGCCATCGCGCGCGTGCGCGGTGAGGACGCCGTCCAAATGGATTCGAGCGGCAACGTCCATGGCACGACGGGCTCAGGATTTGACGGCGACGCCTGGGCGAAAGCCGAATACGTTTTGCAAAGATTTCGGAGGATCCCCTGATGGCTCGACGTCTCGCTCATCATGCGGCGGTCCATCACCAGCGCAAGGTGCTGCGGCACAAAGCGCGCCGCGCTGGCGTTTCGCGAAGACGACCCAAACGATCCGTGAAGGTGACCAGGGCCTGAAATGGAGCAAGTCAGCGTCACGGTCACTGGACGCGAGCGCGCGGTTCAGCGCGTCGACGCGATCAGACTCGGCCTCCGCGCTGTCCAGCGCCATGTGGCGAGCGAGTCAGGCCAGCTCCTTCGGGCAGCTCTTCGCCGGGAGGCCCCTCAGCGCACCGGCGCCATGGCGAAAGCGATCGGCTATCGGACCAGCGCCGACGGCGAGACGGTCAAGCTTCGCTTCCACGGTCCATGGAAAACACACTTTGTGACCAAGGGCACCAAGGAACACGACATCTGGGCCGGGTTTTACTCCGGCAAGTCGGACAAGCGGTTCCTGTTCTTCGAGGGATCCGGCGTCGCTCATGTCCACCACCCAGGCGCGAAGGCAAACAACTTCGTGCAGCGGGCCTATGACCGCTCCATCTCGGGCATCCGCGACCTGGTGCGCGCGGCCGGCGCGTCACTGATGGGCAGATGACCGAGCTGGCGCTGCGCTCATACGTGCAGACGCAGCTGACGACCAACGAGGTGCTGCCGACCGGCACCGGGCGCTACAAGAGCTTCACCGCCCATCGCGAGATGTTGAAGCGTGAAGTCCTCGGCTCTCACATCGTCCTCCAGATCGGCCGAATGAGCTCCCACGAGGTGCGTGAGGCCGGGGCTCGCGGCATCGGCAAGAAGCGCCTCGACTGGACCATCGAGCTCCTGATCGTTGCGAACGGCAAGGATCCGGACCTCGATGCGGACGACTTCTCCGTCTTCGTCGACAACACCAAGAAGGTGTTCCGACAGGCGAGTTTCACTCCGCTGCCGGCGACGCTGACGGATCCTCAAACGAGCGAGGCGAGCACCCTCACGCACATCGGCGAAAAGATCGAGCACGAAATCCTCGATCCCGACATGGAGACTGTGCAAGGCCGGATCCTCTTCCGCGCTCGCATCACGCTGACCGCGAAGGAAATCATCACTCAGTACTAAGCCGCTGCCGCGGCGATCGCTTGTCGCCCATCACCACACCTCGAAGGAGGCCATCCCAGCATGCCGCTCAACCTCACGCCCCAGCCCACGTTCCAGACCCAGATCGGCCTCGGCAAAGAGCCCATCGGCTCGTGGGGCATCGCTGTCGCCACGGCCGCCTACTTCCCGGTCGAGAAGCCGAAGTTCGAAGACGCCCCGAAGTGGCTGTACGACAAGGGCAACCGCGGCAAGCGAGCGCGGATCTACACGATCCAGCAGGGCGTGATCTCAACCCAATTCGAGCTGCCCGACATGAAGTTCTACCCCGACGACTCCGGCCACTTCCTGTTCGGGATTCTGGGCACCGATGTTGTCACAGGGACCAACCCGTACACCCACACGCTTACCGAGCTTGACTCGGTTCCGAACTCCTATACGCTGACCGACTTCAGCTCTCTCGGTGCAACCGGCCAGGCGCGCCAGTACACGGGCTGCTACTTGGAGGAGGTGACGCTCAAGTACACCGTCGAGGGTGACCTCCTTCTCTCCGCGAAGGGTTTCGGCAAGCCATCAACGCTGGTCGCCAAGCCTGCGGCAGCCTACTCAACGCAGCCGTTCTTTGAGGGTTATCAGGCGCAGCTCACGCTCGCCGGACAGGTCAATGCCCGCGTCATGGGAATGACCTTCACGGTCAAGCAGAAGAACACGATCATCTTCGGCGGCAACAACCAGCAGGGCCCTACCGCCATCAACGTTGCTGGCATTGAGATCGTTGGCCAGGCGGATGTCGAGCCCAACGACGAGACGGAGTTCCTCTACATGCTCAACAACACCCAGCCGACGTCGTCGCTGCTGTTCACAAGCGGCACGAACACCCTCACGCTGCAGAACACGAAGCTCATCTTCACCAAGGGCCCGATCGACCGCAGCGGAGACTACGTGAAGCTCCCGCTCAGCTTCGAGGCCGCATACAACGCGACCGACGCAGGCGTCTTCAAAGCAATCGTCGTCAACCCACGTTCCACGACTTACTGATATGGAACTAGACGAGCTTCAGTTGCCGTCTGGCGTGGGCTGGGTGAAGATGCGGCGGAAGATCCTCTGGGGCGACGAGATGGCGGTCGAATCCGCTGCGCTGGCTGCCCAAAGACAGGGCCAGGCGCTCCATGCAGTTAAACGTCAGCGCATCTTCCAGCTGATCGAGGGCTGGAGTCTCTTTCTGGCTGGAGACGGAACGATTGGGCTGAGCGGAAGTCCGCTGCCGATGCAACCGGAATCGCTCGACCGCCTCGAGCCAGAGGACGGCGCATTCCTCTACGACTACGCGAAACATCGCTTCGAGCATCGCGAGGATGTCGCAAACCCTTTCGTGCCCGCATCGCCCAAGTCCTCACTGGAAAGCGACCAGCCTCCCTCATCGGAACAGAAGTCGAGCTGATCCGCTACTTCCCGGCGTACACGGTGAGCGCTTTGCGGGCTGAGGACCGAATAGTCGTCCTCCACATGCTGGCTAGCTTGAATCGGAGGAGGGCTTCCTAGTGGCGACCGATGAAGAGCTGCTGGACATAGTTCTCCAGATCAGGGCGACGGGCCAGGCCGAGGCCGAGGCCGTCAACCAGATCCTCGCCAACACCGGCACCATCGCGACGTCAACCGCGACGCAGGTAGGCGGCCTGACGACGGCACACAAAGAGCACGCGGACGTCCTCCAGACGGTCAGCGGTTACACGACGACTTACGGTGGGGCTCTGACGGCGCAGGAGGAGCACTACGCCAAGCTCCAGCTCTCAAGCAAGGAGTTTGCGACCGCTGAGCGCGACATCACATCGGAGGCGTCGAACGCTGCACGCGCGATGGGTGCGATGGGCAGCGAGGGCGCGCATGTGCTTGACCGCTTCGCTGCGTTAGGCGGCGTTATGGGCTCGGGCGGGGCGCTGGGGATTGGGATCGGAGCTGCACTCATCGGTGGCGGCGCGGTTGTCGAGATGGGCAAGTCGATGGTCGACAACGCAGGCAAGCAGGAGGAAGCGCAACGCAACCTCGCGGCCGCCTATGCATCACTGGGCAAAGAGGTCCCGACCGCGGCGATCGACGCCTTCATCACCGATAACGAGCGGCTACTCCCGAACATGTACGAGACCGAGAACGCCTTCGCGTCCTTGGCCCGCGCAGGGTTCTCGATGTCGGATCAGTACCGGCTGATCAACGATGCGATCGACCTTGCCGCGGCGAAGCACATCGACCTGACCACAGCGACCAATGATCTCATCCTTGCCCACAACGGGCAGACGCGTGCCTTGGGCGATCTCGGGATTGCGATCAAAGAGGTCGTCAACCCACAAAAGGACCTCGAGAAGGCTCAGCGCGAGGCCACCATCGCGAGCAAGGAGAAGGCGGCAGCCGATCGAGCACTCTACGAGGAGACGATCCGCCTCCGCGATCAGGGCTATGCCCCAACCGAGAGCCAGCTGTTCCGCCTCCAGGATCTCCGAGCCCGCGATACCGATGCCACGCTGAAGAACAAAACCGCGCAGCAGGAGCTCCAAGTTGCGCAGGGCGAGGTCAATGCCGGCGGCAACCAGTTCAACGAGATCCTCGCCCAGCTCGAGCCGAAAATAAAAGGCTCCCGCGGTGATGTTAGCGACCTGGCGCAAGCGCACAACAAACTCTCGATCGAGTGGGAGCGTCTCAGTAATCAGAATGGTCCGGCCCTCGAGGGGGCCCTAGCGGATATCACCGGCGGTGTCGCGGACATGCTGCAGACGATGCGCACGAGCGACTCGGGCGGCGATAGCGGGTGGGCGCACATGGACGCCGGGATCATCTACTGGGGCAGCCTGGTCAAGGACGCGATCGGCTGGATCGGCGACCTGGGCAGCGCATGGGACGACCTGGTGCGCAAGGTCGGCGGCACCACGAGCGGCTCGTTCCGCCCTGGCCCCCACGGGCCCGTATACTCAGACACTTCCCCGGGCCCGGGCCCCTCCTCCCAGCCAGTCCCTGGTTACAACGTCAACACCTACATCTATGGGGTCACCGATCCCCAGGCTGCAGCCCGGGCAGCGCAGAGAGCGATTCAAGGAGCTCTACGCACATGATCGTGAACCAGCTCGACCTAGGCGGCAGCCACCCGTGGCTGGCTCCGGACCTCGGTCAGATGATCGGCGAAGTCCTTATCGAAGGCTACGACACAGCCGTCTGGCCGCGCGGAGCGCTATCGCGCAAACAGACCGTCGGCTTCCGTCTCATTGGCTGGCAGGCGATCGGCGGGGCGCCGGCAAACAGCCAGCTGGCCACTCAATACCTGCTGAAACAGGTGGAGGAACTGGCCGCCAACCGCGACCTCCAGCCCTGCTATATCCAGTGGAGCGCCACAGCGCAACCAGGTGCCGCGCTCAATGCCGTTGACCTACATGACGGCTGGTACACCATTGACGGCTTCCGTCCTGACTACGCCAACTATGTCGTGACGGGGATCGTCGATTGTTCGATGACGGTGACCTTCGTGGCCCCCGCGGCCCCGCACAGAATGGCGCTCTGGTACTCGGGCGCCGGGCTGTCCACGAACTACACCGGCGCAGGCATCAACCTCGTTGCGCTCCCGCTCGGCGCGACGGCGCTGGAGGCATCATTCACACGCATCGGCGGTGAGGGCGCGATCCCCTGTATCTCGGCTCCCGCCGCGTCTCCGGAGCACTTCATCCTCAGCGCCACCCTCGCCAGTACATGGAAGGGCGGAGTCCATGTCTACGACACTATCAACACCGGCACGAATCCGGTCCCCTCGGCGGCCAGCGGTCTGTTCGTCAACGCCAACTGGGTTGAGCTCTTCGGAACAGATCACGACTTCGTCGGCGATTGCGTGATTACGAACGGGCTACAACTCCTGCTCTTTCAGACCGGGCAGACCAACCTCTGCCTGGCATATCTCTGGAACACGTCGGCGGCCAGCGTCGGCTGGCAGCAGTATGGAACCCTGATCCTCCAGAGCAATGGCGCCGCCAACAGCAGCCTGCGCTCCTACTCGCTGATTCGCGTTGGTCCCGAAGAGGCGGCAATGTCGACGATCTCGGCGGGATCGGATAGCCAGGTTCAGCAGGTGATCCTTCGCTTGCAGCGCGGCCATTACGAGGTGCGCACGGACCTGCGCCCGCTTTCGCAGGCATCGGTCACCGCCAGCTCGCTGATCCTCCAACTTCCCGCCACGTACAAGATCGAGTTCAACTCCATGAAGGCCGGCGACAACGCGATCAGCGAAACCGCCCCGGTCGTCGCCACCGATTACGGGTACGGAGCTGCGTTCATCACCAGCACTACATATCCGCTCATCGCGGGTTTCCTCTACCAGAACAAGCCGGGCACATCCCAGCCCGGCGGTGGGGCCAACAATGCCAACGTCGGCCTCGGCGACACGACCTCGCTCGCCATCAATGCTCAGCGCTCCTACGGCTTCTTCGCTGTCCCATATGGGGTCAGCGGATCATCCAGCCCCGCTAACCTGCAGCTCCTCGCCACCGCGGCAACGGCGGTCGGCACGACCTCAACGGCGGCCGACGCGGCTTCTTCCGGAGGCACGGTTGTGCGGGCCCAGGGGAATCAGCCGCCAACCGCCACCGGCATATCCACAACGGAAACAGGGACGGGATTGGCGAATGGAGACACATATTTTCCGGCCATTCGCGCACGCTGCTCGCTGGCCAACGCGTCCGCCAGGCTGAAGATAGCGGGAATTGCGAACGGGCCGGTGGTCGACAACGTCTTTCGCTGGCTGCTGAACTCCATTGCCACCACCGCAACGGGCTCGGCCACAGACCAGTTTCTGCTGGCCGAGGAGATCTACCTGACCACGGTAGCCACGCCGGCGGCGATCTATGCCTTCACCGCCCCAGTTCACTACTACCGCCTCGGCGAGGCGAGTGGAACCGTCGCGACGGATGCGATGGGTAACGGCAACGGCACCTACACAGGGTCTGGCATCACCTATGGGGTGACCGGGATTGGCCAGAACACCGACAAGGCGGTCACACTCGCTTCTGCATCGAGCGCCAAGGTCGGTGCGATTCCAATCACCAGTCTCTCCACCGGGGCGGGCGCGTGGTCACTCGAGGCCTGGGTCAATGCCGCCGCGTTCAGCACCAACGAGATCATCGCGAGCTATGGCGATGGCAACGTCGCGCATGGCTGCGCCCGGATCTGGATCGATACGACTGGCAAGCCAAAGGTCGACGACGGCACCACGAGCATCATCGCTACGAGCGCCATCTCAACCTCGGCATGGCACCACATCGTGGGGACCTACGACGGTGCGAATCTGAATCTCTATGTCGACGCTAGCTTGGTGGCCGGCCCGACCGCGGCCGCGGCGAACATCCAAGCAACGGCAAACTCAGGGCGAATCGGCTGCAACAACAGCAACGGGACGGACATCAACTTCTTCAACGGATCAATCGACGAGGTCGCGTTCTACAACTACGCCCTGACCGCTGCCCAGGTGACCGCACATTTCAACGCCGGAAGCGTGGCCACCTACCTCCACCTCGACGAGATCGCGCTGCTCCCAGCAACACGCGCGGCCGCCAAGACCGGGCCGCAGGACATCTTCCAGCAGTTCCTGTTCGACCGCGGTGTTCGTTGGCTCCAGCCCTAGATGCCAGTCGGGATCCCGGGACTTCTACGCTACCGAGTCGTAATCACCGGCCCGAATGGCTCCGAGATCACCAACGACCTCCCGCATCCACACCAGAGCTCGTGGACGATAACGGCAATGCAGCCAGGCCAGCCCTCGAGCGCTGCGGTGGGGTCCTTCACCCTTCCACTCTTCCCACCCGGGTCCAAGGAATACCTGGCCGCCAAGCCGATCTACGACCAGCTCGACCTGGCGCAGCGCGTCGAGGCGTACATCAGCCCGGACGGAGCTTCGCTCGGGAAGCTCTATCAGGCAGGGATGATCCGGGCCATCGAGAAGAGCGAGGGCGAGGGCGGAGATGTGTTCCAGCTGACCGGCAATACCGACCTGGCCTGGGCCAATTTCACCCGGCCGTTCCCAGGCGAACTTCTCAGCAACGATGTCACCTCCAACCAGATCCAGTCCTTCATGGGCACCAACGAGGTCGGATGGACCGATACATTCAACCCGTTCACGCCCAGCAATTACACGTCGGCCAGTCAGCCTGGGTTCACTGCCGGCACTTGGTCGGGCACGACTGACGATGGCTTCAACGTGGTCTCTTGCTCGACGGGAACCGGCGCCATCCTGATTGCTAAGACCGGCCTTGCCGCGGCCGATAGATGGCATTCCCATTATGTCGAGGTCACCGGGCGGCTGACTCCATCTGCCGACGGCACGCAGGCCGGTGGGATCGGGATCGGAATCACTAACAACAACGCCAATCTCAACGACGGCATGATGGGGCTCGCATCCGTCTACAAGGACACTGGCGGCCGCTACGCGCTCAGCGGGCAGATCAACGGCTTTGCGGGCGGCGTGGCATCGGCACAGGGCTTCTTCAGCGCTCTCCAGGACGTTGATGACCCGAATGGATTCGTGCCCTTCACCATCGGGGTCCTGATTACGACCGGCGGAAACAGCAACGGAACGGCGACATTGACGTTCTTCGTCAATGGCAAGGTGGTCGGCGTGAACCGCACGACCTATGTCCCCGGCACGGCGCTGCGCTACCCAGTGATCGCGTTTACGGTCCCAAACAGCGGGACGGCCACCGTCTACTACACCAACCTCGTCCACATGACCCGCTTCAGCGTCGACGGGCCCTCCAGCGCGGCCATGTTCGCCAAGGGCGCCTTCAGCGCCTCCGTGCACTCGCTCGGATTTGGCACCGATCCAGGGCCAACCTGCCTTGATGTCTGGACTCGCTGCGCCACCCGCGAGGGCTGGTACTGGCGCTATACCCCACAACCCTATGTCGTCGGCACACGCACGCTGGGTACATTGGACTTCGCTCCGGACCCCGGTACCGACCGTTCCACGTCCTCCATCTTCAAGCGCCGCCTCGGGAACTTGCTCTCGTTGCGACTGTCGGGCAATGCTGATCAGTTCTCGTCCGGCACTGTGGCGACCAGCCTCTCCAGCCCCGATGGCGGCGGCCTCGGGTTCTGGCGCGACATCGGGACCATGACCAAATACGGTGTCATCGAGGATCAGACCCTCGCCCTAACTGCGGGAGACTTCAACAGCCTGCGTCGTGCGGCCTACCAGATCACGGCCAATAAGGTGCTCATCGGAACCAAAGGGGCCAAGACCGCTGTCGTGCTGCGCGACGCCGAGACCGTGGACAAGTGGCGCGAGCTGGATCGCATAGTCATCGACGACCCCGACCTCGGGATCAACAACCTGACAGCACGCGTGATGGGCTATACGTTTACCGAGGGCGACCCCAGGCAGACGATGTATCTCGACCAATTCGGTGACACCTGGGATGGGGAGTCGGCCCTTGCCGGCGCTCCGCCCACCCCAGCCTGGGGCCGAGGCCCGAGATGATCATCGCCAAGCGCCTGCAGCAGGGCGTGTTCGCCGCCCTCAACGCGGCCAACCGCTACGGCGGAGCGAACGGCGCCGGCAGCGGATTGGCGGGCGTGTTGGCCAATGGCGGCTTCGCCGCTGCGGGCAACCAGGGCGGCTATTCGACCGCCAACTCCTCGACCTGGGTCGACATCACCAATACAAGCTTCACGATCAGCGTTCCTCGAACGACCTTTTTCCTGTACCTCGTATATGCGACCGGCCACATCTCGGGCGGTGCGGGGAACGGGTTTTTCCGCGGCAACATCGTTGGCTACGACACGACCGCGTCGCCGTTTGTGAACAGCAGTGCCGCGGAGAATGGCTTCATCTGGTACGGCCCGCAACTCAAGGGGCCGATTCAGCCGGGGAGCTACACCGTGAAGATGCAGGCGGCGACAGACAACGGAACTACCCTAACGATTGACCAGTTCTTCCACCAGTTCCTGTTTCTCGGTGCGTGAAGGCAGCACCGCGCCTCGCAGCGCTCCGATGAGGTAGGCCAGACCGAGCAGGCTCTTGGTCACCTCGTTGAGGATCTCGTTCCCCCAGTTCAGTGGCGCGACCTGGCCGGCGACGTTGTAGTGGAAGCCAGTGACGATCCATGTGGTCATTGCAACCAGGAAAAGCACGCTGATCCGCCAGTCGGGACGAATCCCCATGAGCCAGGCGAGAATCACCCAGCCTGCCACGGCGGCCGTCCCCCAGACGAAATCCGCCATCGGCCAGTGGTAACCGACGATGCCGACCACGTGGTAGATCGTCTCGAAAACGCTGGTCCACGCGACCACCGTCACGATGCCCGCAAGGATGCTTCGCCGACCAACGGCCACCACCGTGAATACGACCACCGCACCCAGCAAGGTGCTGATTCGGATCGGCCCGATCGACGGAATCCAGAACCAAACGCCACTCACCTAAATAGATATACCCCCGGCTAACTGGAATCACTCAAAAATCGGAGCAAACGCGCGTGATTGAAGGACTAGACAGCGCCACCGAACCGACTGTCGCCCAGGTGCAAGCGGCGGCCGCCGCTGGGCGGCGGATCTGGTCCGGATACCTGGCCAGCGCTCCCTACGACGGCGGATCGCACTTTGGCCTCTGGCATCCTTGGTCGCAGGGTGCGTTCGCCGCAGCATGGTTGACGGGGTCGCAGCCCCTCGCCTACTGCTCAGGTTCGGACGATCCGGTCGCGGTGAGTGCGCTCGCTCGAGCGTGGAGCCTTCGACCCTGCCTGGATGTCGAGCGTGGGATCCGGCCGGATGGTCTCTGGGTTCAACCATGGATCGACGCCGCCGGCGCAGACATCATGGGTCTGTACGGCAACTACGGAGTGCACACCGGGCGCCGCGCTGCATTCCACGTTCTCGCCGCCTATCCGACCAGCGGCGATCCGTCAGAAGCGAGCTGGTGGGATCAGACGCCTCGGCCTGCCGGACCTTGCGGCTGGCAGTGGTCTGGAACGCATCCGGAGTTCGGGGTCAGCGTCGACAGCACATGGTTCGACGACTGGTTCGTAGGCGTACACGGCCCCGGCGGGGGGCAATTAGGAGGTTACGACGTGATCCATCCTTCGATGAAGTACATGATCGCCCATAGCCTGGTTAGCCTCTATGGTGGGCCGGATGACTTTCCGGACGACGCCACCATTGTCGCCCTCGGGAACTCAATCGCCGACGACGGCAGCAACGCCGATACCGTGCTGCGAACCATCCGCAACCGACCGGAAAACGTGAAGTGGGAACAGCTCGCCGTCGACCTCAAGGCTGGCAAGTACGATCCCCAGCCCGACGTTGATCCCATCCCGATTCCCCCGCCTCCTGCCAGGCCTCACCACCACAGTGTTCTTGGCGTCATCAATACCGGCAAAGCGATCACATAAGTGGGTGAGCGCTTCGTCACTGACGAGCAGCTCGAGGAGCTCGTCACCCAGCGCCTCAAGGATCGGCAGGGCATCATCGACGAGGTGGTCACAGCTCTCAAGCCAGAGCTTGAGGGGATGCGTAGGGAGATCTCGTCGGCCAATCACGTCAAGCGGACCCTTGGCCGCCAGCTGACCGGGCTCACTGTACTCGTGAAGCAGTCGAATGCCGAGATGCGAACGCATGCAGCATTGCCGTTCCATCCCCAGGGTGCGGACATCGTTGGAGATCTCTCCGAAGAGAGCAGCAAGGGCCTCGAGTTAATCGAGCAATTCGGAATCGCTGAGCTGAGCCTTGAACAGAAGCAGGCGCTGCCCGAGGTCCTCGAGGAGCACGTCCGTATGAAGCAGGAGCGTCGTCAGGTCGATCGCCGCGAGAGAAGGAAGCAGGCCTGGCTCTTGGTCGCCAGTCAGTTCGTCGGCGCGATCGCCGGCGCACTGGTGGCGGCCGCCTCGATCGTCGCCTATCTCCATGCCACCACGCCACAAGGAGTCCGTCCATGAGCGACGAGGCCAAGGCCGTAGCTGCCCACGACGGACCTCAATCTCACCATTACACCGTTCATTTCCCGCCCCATCCAGCCCGGACATCGGATCCGCACTACAAGGACTTCGACCACTTCCACAAGAAGTTCCGATCGACAGCACGATGCTTCGTCGGTGCCAAAATCGGCTATCAGGATTGCCGCGACGCGCAGGGCAACCCGACGCCGGCGCCGGATGATCCCAACGCCGAGCAAGCGGGCCTCGAGCTCCACCACGCGCATGTCGAGTTCTCGTTGCAGCAGGGAATCGACCTTGCGGCGCTCGAGAAGGACTTCCCCGGTATCTCTGACCCAACGCAGGTCGGTGCCTGGGTCGAGTCAGATCAGAACTTCCGATGGCTCTGCGTCTTCCACCACCGCGGACCTGGCGGAGCGCATACCGCGGCACATGCCGACTGGGAAGCCGAGCAGTACGTCCGCGGTCTGATCAGCAAGTAGCCCGGGCGGCCTCAGCCGGCTGCCGCCTCGAGCTTCCCCCACCTCGCCGGCGACAAGGAGATCTCCTTCATGACCTGGCTTCGTCCTTTCCGCGTCCTCGCTTCGGTCATCCTCGCTGTCGTTGCATTCCTTGCCATCACCGCGGCCACAGGTGATGCAGCGCAAACCGGCATCGCGATCGCCGGCGCCGTGGTCCTGCTCTCACCGCTGGCCCTCAAGTACGTGAAGCTCGATGGGCCGACGATGGTAGCAGTCAGCTATCTCACCGCCCTGGTGATCGCCGCTGTTGCGCTTGCGCTGACTGGCCAGGCGAAGGTGGATCCTTCGAGCGCCGGCTCAGTGCTCGCGTTCGCCACTGCGCTCTTCGGTCTGCAGCAGGTGATCTTCCAGGTCTTCAAGGACCATCCATTCGCTGGACCGCTACTTAAGTAGGTTCACCTTCCCCCCCCTCGCCGCCGGCTGCCGCAAGGTGGCCGGCGGTTTCTGCTTTCCGGCGGAAACTCAGGAGTTCGGCAGCCAGCGCTCCCCATTCCAATATTGAGTTCCGTCAGGTGACAAAGCACCGAGCGCGGGCGGAGTCTCGGGCTGCTTTCGCTGCAGTTCGAGCAGATCCACGCCTGGGCGGGCCCGGTATGAAACCGTCAGGGTGCCCATTGGTTTGAAGATCAGCGCAAAGATGCCGAAGAAGAGAACTCGAAGGCAGCCGGATCGGCCATCCGCCCAGGACTGCGACGCTATCTCGTAGCCCTGCTCATAGAGCCGAGGAGCGTCCTCCTGGAATGCTCGGGCGGCTTCCTCGGGGCGCTTGGCGCGGTAAATCCGAATCTCAACCGGTCGAGGCAGTTCGATCACGCATCAAGAGCTTGCACGGCCGCACGGCGACTGTCCAGAGCAACCTCAACGTAGCCCATCACCATTCCTAGCCCGCGGTGGCCGAGATGCTTCGCGATTGTGATTGGATCGACGTGCCGACGATGGAGCTCGGTGCCGCAGCTATGACGGATCTGGTGGCTCTTGAAACGGGGGATCCCGAGTTCTCGACATAATGCGTCCCAGCTGCGCTGAGCCTCTTGGCGACCGAGCCGCCCCAACCAGCCGCGGGTGCTGTACGAAACAAAGAGAGGCGCTGCTTGATCGGGCCGCGCCTCCAGATAATCACTGAGGGCGAGCAAAGCTTTCTCGCTAATCACCAGGTTGTGTTCAGAACCGCCCTTCTGGATCACCATTGCGGATGCATCCACGATCGAGTGCCGATCGAGTGACAACGCTTCCGAGATTCGAGCTCCTGATGACAGGATGAGCCGGAAAAGGGCCCGCGTGCGAAGGTCCACCAGGCTTGTGGAAGGCTGCTCGAAACGGGCAAGGATCCTCTCCAGGTCCAGGGGCGGAATGGGCCTCGGCCGAAGCCGGGGAGAGCTCGGTTGCGAAACACAAAGCCAAAGAGTCGACGTCACGCCGAACTCCTGGCCCGCTCCCCAACGAAGGGCCCCCCTGACCGCCGCGGCCGCCACCATTTGCGATCGGGGCGCGGATCGAGTCCGGAAGTCGTCCTGCCAATCCTCGATGTGACGTCTCCTGAGAGCTTGTGAGCTCCGAACATTGAAACGCTGGAGCCACGTCCCGAAATCGCGGAGCTCGACCTGATATGTCCGGGCCGTATTTGGGCGCCGGCCTCGGCGAGCCAACGAGCGTAGATAGCCGTCGGTGATTTCTAGCCACCAAGTCGGCTGCGGGCCCGCCGCGTTCATCGAATGACTTAACGAGCCCTTAAATTCATGCTTGCGGCGTGGGCGCCAGAAGCTAGGCAGCAACGGCGTTCAAGAGATAAGAGTTGTTAAGCGCGGGTCTTCGGGTGGTCGGCATCGGCTGTGACGGCCCCGAGCGTGACCTCTACCAGCGGGCTCTGGCGCACCATGCGGTCGATGTCGTTTCGCCGCCAGTTCCTCGCGAT